>ERZ777003.92-NODE-92-length-169423-cov-18.352487_pt1 | contig 169423 bp, 131 predicted proteins | sample MGYA00374956_ERZ777003 | MGnify/ENA primary metagenome ERZ777003 (study PRJEB29302, sample SAMN06268252) | bioreactor metagenome | isolation source: Joint BioEnergy Institute, California, USA | place: USA:Joint BioEnergy Institute, California, USA | collected... | reverse complement strand
TTCACCTTATGGCTCGGCGACTAAGCAACTCCTAGCTTTTTGGACACGCTCTGAGAGAAGGCATAAGAAACGCCCGCGGCCAGTTTGCCCGGCCGCGGGCGTAAGTGGTCACTTGGATGGTGTACCAGGCGGCGCCGCCTAGAACGAATCGCATTCGACATAGGCATTGATCACGGCCTGCTCACCTTCGACGCCGGGCTTGCTGCTGCCGTGCTCCATGCCGACGATGCCCTGGTAGCCCTTGTTGTACAAGTGCTTGAAGATGTTGCGATAGTTGATCTCGCCGGTGGTCGGTTCCTTGCGGCCCGGGTTATCGCCCACCTGGAAGTACGCGATCTCGCTCCACGCACGATCGATGTTGGGGATCAGGTTCCCTTCGGTGATCTGTTGATGATAGATATCAAACAGGATCTTGCAGCTAGGGCTATTGACCGCGCGGCAAATCTGATAGGCCTGCGGAATCTGATGCAGGAACATCTCAGGATGATCGGCGAAGTGGTTGAGCGGTTCGAGCACCATCACCAGGCCCGACGGCTCGCAGATCTCGGCGCAGCGGCGCAGCAACTCGACACAGTTGGCCGTCTGGTAGCCGAGCGGCAACTTATGATCGAACGTACCCGGCGCGATGGTTGTCCATTTGGCGTTGACGCGTTTGGCCACTTCCACGGCGTTGCGGACCGCGGCCAGCACGCGTTCCTGGTGCTCCTGTCGACCCGAGGTAAAGATCGGCTCCTTGAACTCGGCCACGGCGACGAACACGCCCATCTCCATGCCTAGCCGCTCCATCTCGCGGGCGATCTTTTCCTGGGTGGCGACATCGCGGCGGGCCATGCCGTTATCTTCCAGCGCCGTGAAGCCCTGGTCGGCCATGAACTTGAGCTGGTCGATCAAGTCGTTGCCGGCCGAGTTGCGGAACATGTTGAAGTGCGGCGCGTACTTGAGCTTGAACTTCCGCCGCGGCGTGCCCTCGGGCTTGTCTTGCTTGCCCTCCTCGGCGGCCATCCCCTGGGCCGTGACCAGCGAAGCGGCGCCCGCCGCCAACGATGCCGCCAGGAAGTCGCGTCGTTTCATTACAGCAGTTCTCCTCAATGCCGGAACGTAGCTTGATAGGGCCAGCGCGGCTGTGAGCGCGCTGGTTTCCAGGCTGTTTTGCAGGCCGAAGACGCGGCCTAGTTGCATCTTGGTTGCAGCCGCAGCCGTTGTCGAGAGTTGCCGGCCGAGAAAGCCTGGCCGCAGTGCTCCGATCCGCTGCATGGGGTACGAGGAACGTGCCACGGCTGCGTGCGGCCGCTTTGCGGGCAGGCCGTTTTCATTCGCATCCCACCCACACGGGCCAGCAAGGATGCGCGAGGCCGCGGCTCCGTGAGCAGGGCAAACCTTGCAGCAGCGAAAGAAAGCCCCTCCGCGCGCGTGTGCCGCGGGAATACGAACGACGATTCCTTGGTCCGCGGAGTGGCCCCCTACGAGGTTGCGCTCGCCGGGCTGAGAGCGCAGACCGTCTGAAACGCTGTGCAACAAAATTGTGGACGCCTCCTATGGCCGCGTCTTACCATGGCATCCTGCGTTAATGGGCCAGCCTGCCCCGTGTTTCCCGCCTCGATTCACACCGGATGCCCCAGCCATGTTGCTACGCCCACAGTGGTGCTTGGTGGTTTGCTTGGGATGGTTGATCAGCAGTTCGGCCTTGGCCGATGAGCCTCAGCCTCGGGTGCTGCGGGCTGGCATGATCGGCCTGGACACCTCGCACGTGCCGGCCTTTACCCGGCTCTTCAACGATCCCAAGGCCACCGGCGACGTGGCAGGGATCAAGGTTGTGGCCGGCTATCCCGGCGGCACCGATTACCCGCCCAGCCGCGACCGCGTGGAACGTTTCACGCAAGGCATGCGCGAAGCCGGCGTGGAGATCGTTAACACCATTCCGGAACTACTGGAAAAGGTCGACGTGGTCCTCTTGGAAAGCGTCGACGGCCGCATTCACCTGGAAGAAGCGATTCCGGTGATCAAGGCGCGCAAGCCGGTGTTCATTGACAAGCCGCTGGCGGCATCGCTGGTCGATGCCGTCGTCATTCTGGAATTGGCCAAGAAGTACAACGTGCCGTGCTTCTCCAGTTCGTCGCTCCGATTTGGCGATGAGATCCAAGCCGCGCTCAACAACGACGCCATTGGTGAGATCGTCGGCGCGGCCACGTGGGGACCGAGCGGCTACCAGCCAGGCACGCCCGACTTGTGCTTCTACGGCATTCATGGCGTGGAGGCCCTGTTCACGTTGATGGGGCCCGGCTGCCAGACCGTTTCGCGCGTGCAGACCGATCAAGGCGACGAAGTGATCGGCACGTGGAGCGGCAACCGCATCGGCACGTTCCGCGGCATCCGCCGGGGCAGCTCCTCGTTTGGCGCGATCGTCTTTGGCAGCAAAAGCATCCAGCAGGTACCGACCACGGCTTCGTATCGCGGGCTGTGCCATCAGATCGGCCGGTTCTTCCGCACCGGCAAAGCGCCGGTCGATCCGGAAACCACGATTGAAATCTTTGCCTTTATCGAAGCGGCTGACGAAAGCAAACGGCAAGGGGGCAAGCCCGTGGCAATCGCCGACGTGCTGGAGAAAGCCCGCCGCGAGGCCGCCGCCAAGCTGGCCGCGATTGAAGCCCAGTAACCCCACTTGGAACCAGGGAGGACACCATCATGACGCATCTCAACCGCCGCCAGTTTCTTGCCGAGTCGATGATCGCCGCGGGCACTGCTGCCGCCGCGATGTCCGTGGGTTCCAAGCTCACCGCGGCCGAGCCGGCACCGCGTTCGGCCAACGACGAACTGCAAATCGCCGTGCTCGGTTGCCGCATCCGGGGCAAGGTTCATGCGGCCGAGTTTGCCCGTCAGTCGGGCGTGAACGTGGCCTACGTTTGCGATCCCGACTTGCAGCTTGCCGAGGAACTGGCCGACGCCGTTCAGGAGCGCACCGGTCGCCGGCCCAAGGTGGTCCAGGATCTGCGCAAGACGATCGACGACAAGTCGATCGACGCCGTCTCGATCGCCGCTCCCAACCACTGGCATGCGCTGGCCGCCATCTGGGCCATGCAGGCCGGCAAGCACGTGTATGTCGAAAAGCCGGTCAGCCACAACATTGTGGAAGGCCGCCGCATGGTGCAGGCCGCCCGCAAGTACAACCGCATCTGCCAGGGCGGCACGCAGAACCGTTCGTCGGGCCGGTTGAAGACCGCCGCCGAGTTCATCAAGGCCGGCAAGCTCGGCGAGATCAAGCTGGCGCGCACCATCATCTACGGCCGCCGCGGTTCGATCGGTCCGGTGCAGCCGTGCGTCATTCCGCCCAAGTGCGACTTCAACCTGTGGCTGGGCCCCGGCACGCAGCAGCCGCTCACCCGCAAGAACATGCACTACGACTGGCACTGGGTGTGGGATACCGGCAACGGCGAGCTGGGCAACAACAACATCCACATGGTGGACATCTGCCGGCTGCTGCTGGATCTGGAGGGCTTGGGCGATTCGGTCATCAGCATCGGCGGCCGCCTGGGCTACGAGGATGCCGGCGAAACGCCCAACACGCAGATGACCGTGCATCGCTTCGGGCCGCTCACCATCATCCAGGAAGTGCGTGGGCTGAAGACCGACCCGTTCAGCGACAAGTTCAAGAGCGGTTACGTGATCTACGGCACCGAGGGCTTCATCGCCCAGGAATCGTTGTTCGATCCCAAGGGCAACCTCGTCCAGCAGTTTGAAAGCAAAAATGGCGCGAACCACTTCGCCAACTTCATCGCGGCCGTCCGCAGCGGCAACCGCAACGAGTTGAACGCCGAGATCGAAGAAGGGCACGTGTCCACCGGCCTGTGCCACGTGGCGAACATCTCACACCGCCTGGGCCAGAAGGTGCCGACCGCCGACATCGTCAGCCACCTGAACGGCAAGGAATACCACGACGAGGTGCGGGCCACCTTCAACCGCATGGTCAGTCACCTGCGTGACAACCAGGTGGACCTGGAGCGCACGCCGCTGACGCTGGGCCCGCTCCTGGAGATCGACGCGGCCAACGAGAAGTTCAAGAACAACCCGGCTGCCGATGCGCTGCTGGCCCGCGAGTATCGCAGGCCGTTCGTCGTGCCGAGCGAGGCCGAGCTGTAAGCGTTGCGGCACGCGCTGTTGGCGGACACATGGGGCGCCCCTCATGGGGCGCCCACGCAGACGATCCGCGGAGCAGCGTCTGCGAAGAAGGTGTCCAGCACACGGTAGGACTCACTGAGGCGCCGCGAGCATGCCGTTGTCAAGCATGCTCGCGGCGTGCCAGCATCGGCGGAGCCATTTCACCCAAAAGCTGACTTGCCTTGCCGCGCAACGCCGCATTAGGATGAACTCCAGCGGGCGTTCCATAACGCAGCCAACGGAGTGAAGAGGGCGGCGTTAGTACCAGGCCCGACGTTTCATGGGAAAGCCAGGGCGATGATCCACATCTACTGCGATCTTTGTCAGCGCAAGATCGAAAACGGCGAAACGCGGTACATCGTGCGGCTCGAAACGTATCCCGCCGATGACACCATCGACCCCACGATCGAAATGGAAGACGATCGTGACCATCTGTTGGAGATTCACCAGGCGCTCGAGCTGCAGCAGCCGGTCGAAGGCCAGGACCTGGACGAGGAAGTTTACGTCGAGTTGAAGTTCGACCTGTGCCCTGAGTGCCGTCGCCGGTTGTTGAAGAACCCGTTGGGCCGCGACCTCGTGCAACTTCAGTTCAGCGAGAACTGAACGCCGCCGCACAGGCCGCTCTCTAACTGCTCTATTGCCCAAAACGGGTGACATGCCTGGCCGCTTTCGACAACCGCGACCGGAACGCTGGCTGATTGTGCTGGCGCTACTGGCGCTGGTGCTGTGGCGGGCGTGGGAAGCGCAGCAAGCTCCGCCGCAGGCCCAGCTCCTGGAGCCGGGCGAGTATCGCGTGCGGCGCGCGGTCGATGGCGACACGCTGCTGCTGGAAAACGGCGTGCGCGTGCGTCTGATCGGCGTCGACACGCCTGAATCGGTCCATCCCGAACTGCCGCCGGAACCCGGCGGTAAGGAAGCGGCCGAGTATACCCGGCAAGCCGTCGAAGGCCGCTACGTAACGCTCTCCTTCGATCGCGAACGCCTGGACCGCTTTGGCCGGCATCTGGGCTACGTCACCGTGGACGGCCGCCTGCTCAACGAAGAGCTGATCCGCAAAGGCTACGGCCGCGCCACGCTGCAGTACGACTTCTCAAGCGCGATGAAGAAACGCTTCCGCATCGCGCAGCAGCAAGCCCAAAAAGAACGGCTGGGCATTTGGGCCCAGCCGTTGGAAAGTGCGCCGATGCATTAAGGGGTGCCGCTTTTCCTCGCGGCATTTTTCTCGCGCGGCAACCGGTCGCTGTTACTCGTCGGTCGGCAACAGGTACAGCCCACGCATCTCGGCCGACGACGATTCCAGTTCCAGACCGTAACGCGGGTAGCTCACGGTCGAAGCCGTGGGCCGGGCTTCCAACTGCTGCCGCAGCCGGTGTACTTCTTCGCGCAACATCTGGAGCTGCGCCTCGGCGCTGGATTCCTCGGCCGGCGCGGTGGTCATACGCCCCGGCTCGCCCAGGCGCGAGGCGGCCGCCAACCGGCGGGCTTCCAGCCGCATCTGCTGAGCGGTTTCCCGCAAACGATCGGCGAAGTGGTACAGCTCCTGCCGTTCCAGGTTGCTGGCCGCCTGATCCAACTGATCGCACACACGGCGCAGCTCATCGATCGAAGCCGCGTTGGGCTGCGGAGCCGCGGGGGCAGGGGCCGAAACCGGAGCAACCGGCGACGACCAGCTTGCCAACGTTTCGGTCGAAGGCGGAATCGGCAGCGGCAGCGCCTTGCGAATATCTTCTTCCTGAAGCTGGCGGATCGTCTGCACGATCGTGCTGCGGCGCAACTGCCGTTCCTGCTCGGGCTCATCACCGCTGAACAGCGTGCCGTCCAGCACGCTGCCGCCGGTGCTCTCCATCAACTCGAGAATTTCCTGGGCTGGTTCGCCGGGCAGCAGGTCGAACTCCCTCGAGCCGCGTTTGGCCAACGGCGTGTGCACCTTGACGGGCTGATTCAGATCAACGGCCGCGTCGATCGCCATCGCATCGTCGGCCGCCACCTGGAGCGACCACTGCGATTGAGGCTGAAAGACCAGTTCTGAAGCCGCGGCTTTCGGGGTGATTTTGGCCGCAGCCAGCTCCGAAGCAATGCGCGATGCCACCACCGCGGCATTCGCCAGGCTGCCAGCCTCCTGGCCACTTTCGCTCTCTCCCGCCGTCGCCATCTGGGGCGCCACGCCCCCGATCACCGCGCAAGCCATCGCGGCAGTCATCGCCCGCCGCCATGCGAAGCATTTCATAGAAGTCCCTCCGTGGTTGGCCGTCGTCCTTGATTGACCCAGTGCCGGACGAACGGCCGAAGCCTGACCGGCTGTGCGGTGTTCCCGCAACCGGGCGAATTATACGGACAACAGCCATCGCCCCAAACACCAGTCTTCGTCGGGGGTGGGTGGCGGGCGAAGAAGGGCGCGGCACGACGCTAGCACCTAGCCAGGCAACCGGCGATGGCCCTCTGGGGGGCGGCAGCGGCCATCGGGGGCAGGACGGAAATAATTTTGGTCCCATCCATCAATAAGTGGCCCCGTTGACCTTGACGGCCTCCAGCAACATGACCTATAGCACCCCCCGATGCACCTTCACCGAATCTCCAATGCGAGGACCGCGCGCACCGGCAGCAGCCGTACCGGCCGCCGGTGCTATGCCATTGCGCGGCAAACGCTGTCGCTGTGGCTTGCCCTGCTGGCCACGGTGACTGCCGAGCCGTGCCTGGCCCAGTCCACTCCGTCGCCCCTGGCGCTCCAGCCGCAGCAGGGGGTGTTGCTCCTGCGCAGTGGACGAACCCTTCAGGGCCGCTACACCCGCGACGGCGATCGCTATTACCTGGCACTGCCCAGCGGCGAGATCCGCGTCCGGGCCAACGAGGTGGAGGCCGCGTTGCCTTCGCTGGAAGACTGCTACCATTACCGGCGAGAACGGGTGGATGCCGGCAATGTGAACTCGCACCTGGACCTGGCCCAATGGTGCATCGAACACGAGCTGTTAGGCGCCGCCGCCGAACAACTGGCGATCGCCATCATGATCGATCCGCGGCATCCGAGGGCGGAGCTCCTTGAGCGCCGGTTGCATGCCGCCCGCACGCAGACCAAGCCCGCCGAGGTGGCCGCGATCGAAGTCGAGGAAACCATCTCGGCCGACGAGCTGGAACGGTTCTGCAAGTCGCTCCCGGCAGGCACGGTCGAACTCTTTACCAGTAGCATCCAGCCGCTGTTGCAGAACAGTTGCGGCAATGCGGCTTGCCACGGCCCGCGGTCGACCACGGCGTTTCGCATGCTGAGGGCACCGGCCAACCAGAAGCCCAGCAGCCGGTTGACGCAGCGCAACCTGTACGCCGTGCTGCAAATGGTCAATCGCGAGAATCCCACCAGCAGCCCGCTGCTTACGGTGCCGATCCGGCCGCATGGCCCGGTCGACAAGCCGCTGTTCAAGCAGCACGATGCGGCTCAGTACCGCGAACTGGTTCGATGGGTGCTGCTGGCTTGCGGCAATGGGGCCAAGCCTCAGCCGGCGACAGTGCAGCTCAAGCCGCCGGCCTTGATGGTGCCGCCGCTGGATGCCACGCCGCTGGAGAAGTCGAAACCAGCCGACAATCCGGTCAAGCAGACAGCCGCGGTCGAGGAAGTTCGTCCCACGCAGCCGAAACAGCCCGAACGGTTGGAACGCGCGGTCGATCCCGCGGCGAAGCCTGCCGCCGCCACCACGGCTCCGCGCGCCAGCGATCCCTTCCATCCCGAGCTGTTCAACCGCCGCTTCTTCCCCGAGGGCAAGCCGGAACAACGCCCAACCGGTGCGGCAGCGGCAGCATCCGGTGAAAGCACTCCGCCCGAGGAATAACGGCAGCCGGCGATCAAGCCGCGTTTGAAGCGGCGAACCTCTTTCGACGACAGCCGCCGGGCGAAGGCTACCCTCCCAGCTTCTCCACCAGCCTGGCCAATTTGCGGCCGGTGGCGCTCAGCGGCAAATGATGAAGCTGCGCCACGTCGACCCAGGTGGACTCGTTCTGGATTTTCTCGGCCACTGTGGACCGAGCCCGGCGATTCTGCGGGCCAGCAAGCTGGGCGACAAATGCGTTGAGTGTGATCCGGTAACGCGTCACCGGATGCTTGATCTGGGCAATGGCTTGCGGCTCAACCCACACGCGGTAGCCGGTGCGGCGGTGTACCTCGTCGGCCAAGAAGGTTTGCAAGACGGCGGGCGACGCGTCGGAGGGCGTGTGCAACGCCTGGCCCTCTGGCAGCGGGAACCGCACAAAATCCCACAACCCGGCCCAACGCTGCCCCGGCTCGTAGCGCAGCACCAGCACCTGCCCGGCCGGCGAACGCACGATCACCGCCGCTTCGCTGACTTCTTCGATCTTTACCTTGCGGGCTGGTCGCGGGATCTCCTCCTGCAAGCCCTGGGCGAACGTGGGGCAAAGCTCGGCCACCGGGCAGGCCGCGCACTGCGGTGAACGCGGCGTGCAGAGGGTCGCCCCCAGTTCCATGAGCGCTTGATTGAACGTGCCGCAATCCTGCCTGGGCAGCAGATGCTCCGCAAAGCTCCACAGCCGGGCTTGCGCGGCCGACGACTCCAGCTCGCCGCGCTCGGCCAGCAGCCGGGCATAAAGCCGCCGGGTGTTGGCTTCGAGAATCGCCGCGCGAGCCCCAAAGGCAATCGACGCGATGGCAGCGGCCGTGTAGCGGCCGATGCCGGGCAGCTTGCCGATGTCCGCCGGGTCGGTGGGGAACTGTCCACCGTGCTCGGCCACGATAACTTTGGCGGCGGCGTGCAGTTGCCGGGCTCGGCGGTAATAGCCCAAGCCTTCCCACAGCCGGAGCACTTGCTGCTCGTCGGCCGCGGCCAGGTGCCCGACGGTCGGCAGCACTTCGATGAACCGGTGGAAGTAAGGAATGACCGTCGCCACCTGGGTTTGTTGCAGCATGATCTCGCTGATCCAAACCCGGTACGCATCACGCGTCTGCCGCCACGGCAACTGCCGGGCGTGCTTGCCATACCAGGCAACCAGCCGGCGGCGGAAAGCGCGCAGCCACGGCTCATCGGGAAAGCCGTCGGGCAGGGCGGAAGTTGGCCGTCTGGCGACCTTGCCTGGACGATTTGTATTCAATCACCGGCTCCCGAAGCGCAACGAGCTGACCGATAACCATTGGTTGAAGCGATGATCGGCCAGCGAGGTCAACAGGCCGACCTTACCGATCCTGCCGCCAGTATTGAAGAAACCAGCCGTAGGGCAAGATGCCGGCACGGTGACGTTTGCGCCGCGGGAAGTTGGCCGGCAAGTGCCAACGCCCAAACGGCTTAGCGGCCGGTGGGTTAAAGAATCGCAGTAACAGACAAATACGGTCTGCGTGTTGCAACGTACATAAGATAGCTGTGCGCGTCCGCTCCATGCGGCGCAATCGTCAGCTAGCAGCGCTTGCAATCGCAGGATGAGCAACCTGGGCGCTGTAGGGCAAGTAGAAGCGACGTCCGAGCTGTAGCAGCAGCGATTGACTTAACCTTATACGCAGCTAGGACTTGCCTTGTTGGACCCCAAAACACGAGGTAGAATTCCGCGGCCTTAGGCAGGGAGCGAATCAGCCCGGGCATCGCATCCTGCTTACCGTCCGGCGACAAGGCCCAGAATGAGGAAAGCTTCGCAGGCGTGCAGAGCCGTCTTGCCAAGCAAGCGGCACTCGGTCTACAAGCCTTGCCGGCGCGACGCGGTGTATGGTTCCCATGGGGCCGTTGCCCGTCGCGCGGCGACATTGCTTCGCAGCGCGTTGCACCTCGCCGACAGCCCGCTATAAAGCGCAAATAAGGCAAGGTAAAGCGGTTTGTAAGCTGGGGTTGTCTTAACCACCCGATTCGGAATACTTAACTGGGGTGAGACGCACCAATCGGGCAAATTGGCCCGTTTGTTCGGGCGGTGAAGACCTCCCCAGGATGCCGGTTGAACATCGTTGTTGGCCGCTGCCAAGAGAGCACCAACAAGCCGACACGACCAGCGACGAACGTTACCGGGCGGCCAGGAAGGTACTGACGGCGAGCAATGTCCGCCGGTGGCTTCCCGGTCCATAATGCATATATAGCGGCGGTATCACAGCCCGCAGGTACCGGCGGCACTTGCCCGGTGGCATATAAACCATGCAAGCGTCATCGGTGGTGCGGGCCGTGTGCGGGGCGCTGTGACGAGGTTCACGCTCCGCGGCAGCCGCAGGCGAACATGAATCAACTTTTTCCATCATAGAACTCAAGATCTCGTACACGACCCAGGCGCGGTTGCGACTTCGCCTGCCGGCCAACACCACATGATCATGCTGGTCACGCTCGTCGGGGCGGGGCCAGCCACAAAAACCAGGCAGAGTAACAACTATGTACGAACGTTTTACGGATCGCGCCCGCAAGGTCATGCAGTTGGCCAACCAGGAGGCGCAGCGGTTCAACCACGAGTACATCGGCACCGAGCATTTGCTCTTGGGGCTGATCAAGGAAGGTAGCGGTGTCGCCGCCAACGTCCTGAAGAATCTGGACGTGGACCTGCGTAAGATTCGGCTGGAGGTCGAAAAGCTCGTCCAGAGCGGTCCCGACATGGTGACCATGGGGAAACTTCCCCAGACCCCACGCGCTAAGAAGGTGATCGAGTACTCCATGGAGGAGGCTCGGAACCTCAACCACAATTACGTGGGTACGGAACACATCTTGCTTGGCCTGCTTCGCGAGCAAGAGGGCGTAGCGGCTCAGGTGCTGATGAACCTGGGCCTGAAGCTCGAGGAAGTTCGCGAAGAAGTCCTCAACCTGTTAGGCCATGGTATGGAAAGCGAAGGCGGCGAACGCGGCCACGCCGGGGGTTCCTCCTCGGAAGCCAGCAAAACCAGCAAATCCAAAACGCCTGCCCTGGACAGCTTCGGCCGTGACCTGACCGAACTGGCTCGGCAAAAGAAACTCGACCCGGTCATCGGGCGCGAGCGCGAAATCGAACGCGCCATCCAGATCCTCTGCCGCCGCACCAAGAACAACCCGGTGCTGCTGGGTGAGGCTGGCGTGGGCAAGACGGCCATTGTCGAAGGCTTCGCCCAGCGCGTGGTCGACGGCGACGTGCCGGAGATCCTGGCCGACCGCCGGATCGTCGTGCTCGACCTGGCCATGATGGTGGCCGGCACCAAGTACCGCGGCCAGTTCGAAGAACGCATCAAGGCCGTGATGAACGAGGTGCGCCGCGCCAAGAACACCATCCTGTTCATCGACGAGCTGCACACCCTGGTGGGCGCCGGCGGTGCCGAAGGCGCCATCGACGCCTCGAACGTGCTCAAGCCGGCCCTGGCCCGCGGTGAGATCCAGTGCATCGGCGCTACCACGCTCGATGAGTACCGCAAGTACATCGAGAAGGACGCCGCGCTGGCTCGCCGGTTCCAGGAGATCATCGTCGAACCGACCTCCAAGGAAGAGACGGTGCAGATCCTCAAGGGTCTCCGCGACCGGTACGAGGAGCACCACCGCGTGCAAATCACCGACGACGCCCTGGAGGCCGCGGTCGAATACTCCGACCGCTACATCACCGGGCGTTGCCTGCCGGATAAGGCGATCGACGTCATCGACGAAGCGGGCGCTCGTGTCCGCCTGCGGTCGATGACCCGTCCGCCCGACCTGAAGGAGATCGACGAGGAGGTGGAACGGCTCAACAAGGAAAAAGAAGAAGCCGTGGCCAACCAGGATTTCGAGAAGGCCGCCAGCCTCCGCGATCAGGCCGACAAGCTGAAGAAAAAGAAGCAGACCATCACCCGTCAGTGGCGCGAAAAGAGCCGCGAGAGCGACGGCGTGGTCGACGAGGAGGTGATCGCCGAGGTCGTCTCCAAGATGACCGGCATCCCGCTCACGCGGATGACCACCGAGGACTCGCTCCGCCTGATGGAGATGGAGAAGGAGCTGCACCGCCGCGTGGTCAGCCAGGACGAGGCCATCAAGGCCATCGCCAAGGCCGTCCGCCGCAGCCGCAGCGGTTTGAAGGATCCGCGCCGGCCCACCGGCTGCTTCCTGTTCGCCGGTCCCACCGGCGTGGGCAAGACGCTGCTGGCCAAGGCCCTGGCCGAGTTCATGTTCGGCGATCAGGACGCCCTGATCCAGATCGACATGAGCGAGTACATGGAGAAGCACAACGTCAGCCGGCTGATCGGGGCTCCCCCGGGCTACGTCGGCTACGAGGAAGGCGGCCAGCTCACGGAGAAGATCCGCCGGCGGCCGTACGCCGTGGTGCTGCTGGACGAAATCGAGAAGGCGCACCCCGACGTCTTCAACATGCTGCTCCAGGTGATGGAAGAAGGCCGGCTGACCGACAGCTTCGGCCGCAACGTCGACTTCCGCAACGTGATCCTGATCATGACCACGAACGCGGGAGCCAGCGCCATCAAGAACGAGTCGGCCTTCGGCTTCGTGAAGCAGGATGCCGATGCCAGCTACGAGGGCATGAAGGAGCGGGTGCAGGACGAGATCGAGAAGGTGTTCCGTCCGGAGTTCCTCAACCGGTTGGATGACCTGATCGTCTTCCGGCACCTCACCGTCGACGACCTCAAGCACATCATCGACATCGAACTGGCCAAGGTTCGCGAGCGGCTGGCCGAACGCGGCCTGAAGCTCGAACTGACCGACGCCGCCAAGGAGTTCCTCATCAAGGAGGGCTCGAATACCGACTTCGGCGCCCGCCCGCTGCGGCGTGCGATCGAACATCGCGTGGAAGACCCGCTGGCCGAGGAACTGCTCAAGGGCGAGTTCCAGGGCAAGGACACCGTGCTGGTCGACGTCAAGGAAGTCGGCTCCGGCAAGCAGCTCTTCTTCCAAGGTCTGGTGACCAAGGAAGCCGAGCCGGTGACCGTGCCCGAAGGCGGCGAGTCGACCGAACCGAAGGCTTCCGGCGACGAGCAGTAAGCCCTGAAACGTCACCGGTAGAAACGCTGACCTTTAGCCAAGCCGCCGGGTGTGGTTCCCACCCCGGCGGCTTGTTTTATGCGCGCAGGGTCCGCTGCGCGGACCAGCTGAACCATGACGTGGTGCGGCTCGGCTGCCACAGGCCAGAGTGCCCCGTCGCGGCGAACCGGGCCTCATGAGCCGGTTGAGGTTCCACGCGCGGCGCAACGTGCTCCATCCAGGGAACGGTGTGCGGTTTCGGAGCGAGATCCTCGGCAGCGTCCTGGCCTATAGCGCGTTGGTGGTCCGCGGAGCGGCCCCTACTGAGAAGTGCAGGGCGATCAGACGGCGTTGAGAGCTGCTCGGAGTTCCGCCAGGAAGGTAGCCACGTCCTCTTCGGTGTTGTAGCCGTGGATGGCTACCCGCAGACGACCAGCGTGACTCATCACGTGGATGTTCTTGGCGTGCAGCGCCTGGTGGATCTGTTCGGCCTTGGGATGGCGGAACGCCATGATGCCGGCCAGTTGGTCCGGCTCGCGCGGCGTGAGCAGCTCCACGGGCAGCTTGGCCAGCTCGTCGAGGCACCACTGGGTGAGCGGCTGCGCTGCGGCGTAGATCTGCTCGACCCCAATGCCGCGAATGTACTCCAGGGCCGCGGCTACCGCGTACACGGCCGGGTAGTTCGGCATGCCGACGCCAAAGCCGGCCGCGCCCGGCTTGCTCACGGCTTGCTCAAACCGGTTGGGGCCAAAGGCGTCTTCCAGGTGGTACCAGCCGCCGGCCGGCACGCGCCAGCGATCGGCACTGCGGGCAGGCACCCCTACCAGGCCGCCGCCATGCGTGGCCAGGATCCACTTGTGGGTGCTGCTGACGATCAAGTCGACGCCCGACAGTTTCAGCGGGATGCGTCCCAAGGCCTGGGTCACATCGACGCCGATCAGGGCGGGCGAATGGCGGCGGACGGTGGCCACCATTGCCTCCAGCGGGACCATCGCCCCGTTGAAGAAGCTCACCAGCGACGTGGTGACAAATCGCGTGTGCGGCCCCAGCAGCGGCACCAGGTCTTCCACCCGCAGGGCCCCGTCGCGGCTGCGCCACACGTGTACCTTGGCGGGGCAACTGGGCTGGAGCCAGGGCGTGGCGCCGGCCGGGAAGTCCAGGTCGTTGATCACCACCTCGTCGCCTTCGCGCAGTTGCAGCGCCAGGGCGGCCAGGTTGTAGGCTTCGGAAGCGCAGGAGCAGAAGCCGATCTCATCGGCCGACAGCCCATACAGCGCCGCCGTGTGCTCCTGCACCGCGCGGCGCTGCGCCGCGTGCGGGACACGGCCGTCCATGCCGAGCTGCTTGTCGGCAAAGTAGGCCAAGAGCGCATCGCGCACCGCCAAGGGCGGGATGCCCTCGGCGGCGGTGTTCAGATACACGCGGCCTTCCAGCGTGGGGAAGTCACGGCGGCGCGACTCGGCGGTTAACACGCAGCGGCTCCTGGCAGTTGGCACAGCGGCCGCGCTGCGGCCGCCACACCGGGCGTCTTAGGCAAAGATCTCGGTCGCCACGTGGCCGTGTACGTCGGTCAGGCGGAAATCGCGGCCGGCGTACCGATAGGTAAGCCGCTCGTGATCCAGGCCCAGCAGCGCCAGGATCGTGGCGTGCAGGTCGTGGATGTGCAGCTTCTTTTCGACGGCATAGTAGCCGTATTCGTCGGTAGCGCCGTAGCGGTAACCGGCCTTCACGCCACCGCCCGCCAGCCACATGGTGAAGCCCTCGGGGTTGTGATCGCGGCCGTTCTTGCCCTGGGCCACCGGGGTCCGGCCGAACTCGCCGCCCCACCACACCAGCGTGTCTTCCAGCAGGCCGCGCTGCTTCAGGTCGGTGAGCAGACCGGCGATCGGCAGGTCGACCTCGCGGGCGTTCTTCTCGTGGCCTTCCTTGAGGTTGGAGTGCTGGTCCCACTGCACCTTGGTATCGCTGTGGGTAACCTGGATGAACCGCACCCCGGCCTCGGCAAAGCGGCGGGCCAGCAGGCACTGGCGGCCGAAGTCGGCCGTCACCGGGTTATCCAGCCCGTACAGCTTGAGCGTGGCCTCGGTCTCGTTGCTGAAATCCTCGATCTTGGGGATCTCGTTCTGCATCCGGAAGGCCAGCTCGAACGAGGCGATGCGGGCTTCCAGCGAGGCCTCGGGGCCCGCCTGCAACTGATGCTCGCGGTTCATGGCCGCCAGGCGGTCCAGCTGCAGCCGCTGCAGCTCGCGCGAGCGCTTGGAGTTGCTGATGTACTTCACCCGGGCCTGGTCCGAGGGGATGCTGGCGTTGCCCAGCGGCGTGCCGTGATACACGGCCGGCAGGAACGCCGAGCTCCAGTTGTTGATGCCGCCGTGGGCCAGCGTCGGGCAGATGGTGACAAAGGCCGGCAGGTTGGCGTTCTCGGTGCCCAGCCCGTAGCTCACCCACGAACCGATGCTGGGCCGCACGAAGTTGTCGCTGCCGGTATGCAGCTTGAGCAGGGCACCGCCGTGGGCCGGGTTGGTGCCGTGGACCGAGTGCAGCATGCAGATGTCGTCGACGCAACGGGCCACGTTGGGGAACAGCTCGCTGACCCACAGGCCGCTCTCGCCATACTGCTTGAACTTCCACGGCGAGCGGAGCAGATTGCCGGTGTTGGCGAACTGCACCCGCGGCTTGTCGAACGGCAGCGGCTTGCCGTCGTCCTTGTCCAGTTGCGGCTTGGGCTCGAACGTATCGACGTGCGAGGGACCGCCCTTCATGAACAGGAAGATGACCCGTTTGGCCCGGGCCGGGAAATGCGGTTGCTTGGGAGCCAGCGGATCGGCGGGCGCGGCCGCCACCTGCGACTCGCTGCCCAGCATCGAAGCCAGCGCCAACGAACCGAATCCGACTGCCGATTGCTTCAGCAAGGCACGCCGTGAGAGCAGGTTACCGGGTTGCATAGCGTTCATGGTGCAGTCTCACTCTCACTTCACGTACACAAACTCGTTGGAAGCCAACACGGTGTGGCACAGCACGCTCCAGGCCTCTTGCCGCCGGGCGGCAGGGTCGGCCTCGCTGTCGGCCAGGGCCTTCTCAACTTTGGCCAGGAAATCCAGTTGCGACCTGGTTTCATCGCCGGTGATCCCGCGGCCATAAGCCAGGCGGTACATGCGGTCCATCCGCTGCTCGTCGCTGCCTTCCTCGGCCAGCAGGCGGCTGGCGAAGTGGCTGGCGCAATCCATCACGAAGTCGCTGTTGAGCATCATCAGGGCTTGCGGCGCCACGGCCGTCGTCACCCGGTTGCCCGTCGAAATCGCCGGGTCCGGGAAATCGAGCAACTGGAACACGTCGTACACGTTGTTGCGGATGACGGGCAGGTACAGCGACCGCCGGGTGCTGTCGTACTGGGTGGCGTCCTGCGACGTGTGGTTGAACAGGTAGCCCCGGTTCTTCACGTGCAGCAGCGTGCCGCCCATCGAGGTATCCAACCGGCCGGCGATGACCAGCATGGCGTCGCGCACGGCCTCGGCCTCGATCCGGCGGACGTTGGCGCGGCCGTACAGCTTGTTCTCCGGATCGCGTTCGATGAACTCCGGCCTGGTCAGGCTGCTCTGCTGGTAGGTCGCCGAGTTGAGGATCATCCGGTGCAGGGCCTTGATCGACCAGCCGCTGTCGATGAAGCGGTGGGCCAGCCAGTCCAGCAGCTCCGGATGCGTGGGCTTCTCGCCCAGCAGGCCGAAGTTATCGGGCGTGCGCACCAAGCCCTGGCCGAAGTGCCACCGCCAGACGCGGTTGACGAACACCCGCGCGGTGAGCGGATGGTTGGGGTCGGTGAGCCACTGGGCCAGCTCCAGCCGGCCGCTCTGCGAACTGGTGAAGTTAGGCGGCTGCGGCCCCCGCATCACCGGCGGAGTATGCCGCGGCACCACGTCGCCCAGCTTCAGGTGGCTGCCGCGAATATGAATCGGGATATCGGCCACCTCGCCTTCAGTCACACCCATGGCCGAAGGATATTCGGGCGGTTTCTTCTCCAGCTCGGTCAACTCGTCGCGAAGCTTCTTGAGCGCTTTCTTGGCTTCTTCGGGATAGTGCTCCTCGGGCTTTTCCGGCAGCTTGCCGCCGGGGCCCAGGCTGTTGCACAGCTCCTCGTTGGTCTTGGCGATGAACTCGTCGATCGCCTGCCGCTTGGCGGCCAGCTTCGCCTCGTACTCGGCCTTCATGGCCTCGGTTTCTGGCGAGGGCAGAATGTTCTCGTGCCAGCGGGCCACGATCCGGTAGTGCTCCATGGTCTTGGAGCTCTTGAAAATACCGGCCAGCCCGTAGTAGTCGGCCGTCTGGATCGGGTCGAACTTGTGATCGTGGCAGCGGGCACAGCCGAAGGTCATGCCCATGAACGCCCGGCCGAACGTGTCGAGCTGTTCATCGATGATGTCCATTTCCATCTTCTTGGGATCGGGTTCGGCCAGCACCTTGGGCCCGATCGACAAGAAGCCGGTGGCAATCAACTGTTCGCGCCGCTGGGCGTCGTTCTCGTAAGGCAGCAGGTCGCCGGCCACCTGTTCGATCACGAACTGGTTGAACGGCTTGTCCTTGTTGAACGAATCGACCACGTAGTCGCGGTACCGCCAGGCGTTGCCCTGGGCGATGTTCTCATCCAGGCCGTTGCTGTCGGCATAGCGGACCACGTCCAGCCAGTGACGGCCCCACCGCTCGCCGTAGGCCGGCGACTCCAGCAGGCGGTCAACCAGTCGAGCGAAGGCGTCGGGGCGATCGTCGGCCACAAACTGGGCGATTTCCTCCGGCGTGGGAGGCAGCCCGGTGAGGTCGTACGTCACGCGGCGAATGAGGGTGACCTTATCGGCCTGGGGCGCGGGGGTGAACCCTTCGTCCTCCAGGCGGGCCAGGATGAAGCGATCGATCGGCGAGCGCACCCAGGCACGGTTCTGCACCGTGGGCACTGGCGGATCGACCGGCGGCTGGAAGGACCAGTGATTGGGATCGCGGGCATCGGCCGCTTTGACGCCGCCCGGGTACGGAGCGCCCATCTCGACCCACCGCACCAGCGTGGCGATCTGCTTGTCGGTGAGCTTGTCGCCCTCGGGCATTTCAGGGGCGCCTTCCTCGTGGCGCACGGCGCGAATCATCAGGCTTTCGGCAGGTTTGCCGGGAACGAGCGCCGGGCCGGAATCGCCGCCCGCAAGAATCGCCTCGCGCGAATCCAGCCGCAGGTTAGCCCACTGGGTCTTGGGACCGTGGCAGTCGTGGCAGTGCTCGACGAGCAGCGGGCGCACTTCGGTTTCGAAGAACTTGAGCTGCTCGGCGGAGAACTCCGGCGTGCCAGCCGCCGGATCAGCCGCCAGTGCTACGGAAACCAACAGCAGAAACATCTAGACGCCTCCTTCCCCGGTCACCAGTACCAGGTTAGTCGCTTGTGGTCTTTTCTTCGCTCGCGATCGCCAACACGGTGGCTGGCGGTCGGGCACGCAATCGTCGTCCTTCTCGCAGCAGATCCAAGGGGAACGTGCCTGAGCAGGTTTCGGCGGGGAACTCCTCACTCGAAAGACGTTTGCGGGCGAGCTATTGACGTATTCGGGGTGGGCATGCAACAGGCGGGATTGGCCGGTGGGGCCGCAAGCACAGCGGGCTGTGCCTCACTCAGGCCATCCATCCAGCGTGCTTTATCTTACACGATATCGGCCCCGATTCCCAGAACGCAACACGTTTTCGCCGCCCCCCCTCCACTCTGGGGAGGTCCGGCAGGGCAAATGTGGTAATGCAAAGAGACCTTGCGGCGGGCAAAATGCCTACGTAGGCGCCAGCAGCAACGCAAGCATTGCTGCCCGCAGGCTGCGTTTTCCGGCTCGCGGTGACCTGTCTCGCCGCGCCACCAGCCCCGCCGAAATCCCCTGGTGTATCGCAAAGTCGTTGCACAGATCCCCCCAGGTCGCGTTACACTATGGGTACTCGCCGGCGCGGCGGATCGCCGACGTACTCGGTCAGCTCTCCCTCACTTCAAGCGATTTCGCGCCGCCATGACACAGCGTGCCCAATCCGCTAGCCCGGACGAACAGTCCGCCGGCATTAGCGGCTACTTCGACACCGGGCAGCATTCCCCGATGCTTGGCCAGTACCAGTTGCTGGGCAAGCTGGGCGAGGGCGGTATGGGCGAGGTCTATCGAGCCCTGCACAAACGGCTCAACCGTCTGGTCGCCGTTAAGGTGCTGCCGGCCTGGCGCCTGCAAGACGCCGTGGCGGTGGCCCGCTTCGAACGCGAGATGCAGGCCGTCGGCTCGCTCGATCACCCGCATATCGTGCGGGCCATGGATGCCGGCGTGCACGAAGGTACCCATTACCTGGTGATGGAGCTGGTGGCGGGCCTGAACGTGGGCGAGGTCGTGCGGCGGTTGGGATCGCTGAGCGTTGCCGACGCCTGCGAAATCGTCCGCCAGGCGGCGCTGGGCCTGCAACACGCCTACGAGAACGGCCTGGTTCACCGCGACCTCAAGCCCAGCAACTTGATGCTGGCGGAAGGTCCTGACGGCGTCCGGGTGAAAATCCTCGACCTGGGTCTGGCTCTGCTCCAACACACAGGCGACGCCAGCCAGATCACCGGCTCCGACGAGATTGTCGGTACCATCGACTACATGGCGCCCGAGCAGGCCGGCAGCACGCATACGGTCGATATTCGGGCCGACCTGTACTCGCTGGGCGCCACGCTCCACAAGCTGCTCACCCGCCGCGTACCGTTTCAAGGACCGGAATACAGCACCACGGTCAAAAAGCTGGTCGCCCTGACGACCGAAGATCCGCCGCCCATCGACACCGTACGGCCCGACCTGCCGCCAGAACTGGTGGCGATTGTCCATCGGCTGCTGGCCCGCGATCCCAACCAGCGTTACGCCACGCCGCAGGAACTGGCGGAGGCCTTGGCACCGCTGACCGCCGGGGCCGATCTCGCGGGCTTACTCGCCGCGGCCCAACAGGCTCAGCCGCAAGCGCCGGCGCCACCCTCGTCGATCAGCGAACGCGGCACACCGCCGTTTGCCGCAGCCACCGTGGTCGCGGCCGTTCTGCTGGTGGGCGGTGCCCTGTTGGCCTGGAACGTATCGCGCGAAACCGACGTCACCTTTGATGACGTCGCGGAGGGCGACGCCAGACAAGTCGAGCAGCCCCAGCAGGGCCGTGTGCCGCAGATCCCGGAACCGCCCGTGGTGCAGCGAGGGGAGATCCCGCCGCCGGCGATGCAATCCGCGCCGGCCAGTTCCCATGCCGGCAGAGAGAACGGCCAGGAGTTTCTGGAACGTGCGGCCTCGTTGACGTTGGATGAGCGCGTGACGGTCGTCCAGGAACGGCTGAGCGCTATCAACGGCGCGGACAAGGTACAGCTGCACGGTCTCGCACTCAATGACGGATTCGAGAACCTTGTGATCGTGCTCGATCCGGAACAATCATGGGACCTTGGTCCTTTAACGGCGTTGGGCCGCGTGCGGCAAGTCATGATTCCCACCGGCCATGCGACTCAGGATCTGTCGTGCCTGAAGTCGTTGGAGGTGCAGGAACTGAACTGCCCCGAGGAAATGGTCCTCACCAACCACAAAGTCTTGGGCACCATCCCTTCGCTCGCGACCATCAACGGCGCACCGACCAAGGACGCCGTCAGCCAAGCCAGGCCATAATCGCGTCCGCACGTGGCCGTTATGCCGCGGCCGATCTGCCACTTTTGAGATGCATCCCGCGTGCGCCGTAGTTCGCATAACGGCAGCGCCGCCGCCGATCGATTTGACGTCTCGCACGCGCGTTCCTTCGTCTTTGATTCTGCACCTTGGTAACGGCGCATCCGTCGGGCGGACGCATCGCAGCCACGCCCGGTACTGTTTTGCCACCGCGGCTCAATCGGCAACCTCCAAACGCTCAACCTGCGAACGTGCTGCGCACGATCGGCAACCTCAAGACGATCAATGGGCAGCACGTCACCCAGGCCGGTCAGAAGAACAGCCAGCCGTAACCGTCGGGTTCATAACCACGGCGGCGATGGTACCAGGCTAGGTATCCAGGCCTGCGTTCAAGCCCTGCAAGTCCTCAGGCACAAAGCGGCCGTCTTTGCGGATCAGTTCGCCGTCGAAGTAGATCTCGCCGCCGCCGTACTCGGGCGTCTGGATCAGCACCAGGTCCCAGTGCACGCAACTGCGGTTGCCGTTGTCGCACTCCTCGTAGGCGTTGCCGGGTGTGAAGTGCAGCGAACCGCCGATCTTCTCGTCAAATAGCGTATCGAGCATCGGCTTGCGAATGCGGTTGTTGCAGCCGATGGACCACTCGCCGATGTATCGGGCTCCCTCGTCCGAATCGAGGATGCGATTGAGTTTCTCAGGCTCGTTGGCGCACGTGGCGCGGATGATCTTGCCGTCCTTGAGCTCAAACTCGATGCCGTCAAACACCGTGCCCTGGTAGAGCGAGGGCGTATTGTAGCGGATGGTGCCGTTGACGCTGTCGCGCACCGGGGCGGTGAAGCACTCGCCGTCGGGAATGTTCCGCTGCCCGAAGCAGGGCCGCACCGGCATGCCCGCAATCGAAAACTCCAGGTCGGTGCCCGGCGACACGATCCGCACGCGATCGGCGGCTTCCATGCGTTTGACCAGCGGCTTCAGGTCGATGGCCATTTGGGCGTAATCGGCCGTGCACACGTCGAAGTAAAAATCCTCGAACGCCGCCGTGCTCATGTTGGCCGCCTGGGCCATGCTGTGCGTGGGATACCGCAGCACCACCCACTTGGTCTTGGGCACGCGGATCCGGCTGTGGACCACGTCCCACCACAGCTTTTGATACAGTTGCATCTTCTCCTGCGGCACGTCGGAAAACTGGGCCGAATTGGCCGCGCCGCGGATGCCGATGTACGCCTGCATCTTCTCCATCTGCGCCGCTTCGAACTGGCCGGCCTGGGTCAGGTTGACCTCGGTGCCGTTGCGGTACAGCGTGCGGAGAATCTCGTTGTTCTTCCAGATGACGAACGGGTGCGCCCCGCGCTGATTGGCCAGCTCGATCAACCGGCAAACCAGCGTGGTTTCGGGCAAGTCGAAGGCTTCGATCAGGATGTTTTCGCCCGCTTGCAGGCGGCAACTGTGATCGATCAGGATCTCCGCGAGCCGGTCAAGGCGAGGATCGTGCATGGCGACGCACCGGGGCAGGGGGGCCAAGGGGGAAAATAGCGCACCTTCGTACCCGCGTTGTTCTACCGGCTTTGTCGTGGCGTGGGAATGCGGCAGCGGCCGAAGCTGCCAAGCCCTCCCCCCGCAAACAGGCAGTTTCTGCTACCGTGGCTGCGATCGATCAGCCATGATAGATGGATCATTCCGGCCCCATCGACAGCATCCCGCCCAAGTATCTGCGAGGAGACGAACCATGCCCATCCATTTGCCCGCCGTCAGTCGCCGTTCGTTTTTGGCTGCTGCGGGTGCGGCCATTTGCACCTGGCCGGCCCTGGCTCGCGGCGACGACAACATCGACGCCGACGTGGTCTACTTTGCCAACGATACGCACGTCGGCGAGAAGCACGAGCCCGATTCCACCGTGCCCAGCAACGTGCGTCGGCTGGTGAATGAGCTGACCAGCCGCAAACGCAAGCCGGCCTGCCTGGTGATCAATGGCGACCTGGCCCTGCGCGATGGGCAGCCGGGCGACTATCGCCACCTGGCCAAGCTGCTACAGCCGCTGGCGGAGGCAAAGGTGGAAACCCACCTCACGATGGGCAACCACGATAACCGCGAAGTGTTCTACGAAGTACTGCGCGAGCAGCGGCAGGCGATGCCGCCGGTCAAGTCGCGGCACGTGGCCGTGGTCGAAACCAAGTACGCCAACCTGTTCCTGCTCGACTCGCTCCAGCAAACCATGGTCACGCCCGGCACGCTCGGCCCCGAGCAGTTGGCGTGGCTGGCGGCGGCCCTCGATGCCCGCCAGGACAAGCCGGCGCTCATCGTGGCGCATCATAACCCGCGGTTTGGCGGCGACCCGATTCACTATCCCGGCGGCCTGACCGATTCGCAGGAATTGTGGGAGGTGCTCGTGAAGCGGCCCCAGGTGAAGGCGTACGTGCACGGCCACGTCCACGACCGCGAATACAGTCAGCACCAGGGCATCCACATTCTGAATCTGCCGGCGGTTTCGTTCGTGGCCGATCCGGTCAAGTCGGCCAACGGCTGGACGATTGCTTACCTTAGCCCCGAAGGCATGACGCTCGAAACCCGCACCCACAAGCCGGACCATCCCTGGAACGGTCAGAAGACCAAGATCACCTGGCGGACGTAAGCGGGCGCGGGGGGCCACACGCGGGCCACGCACGTGTGGCCGCACCTAATGGCCGTCAAAATGTTTCCACCTCCTGGGGCATGCCGCTCGCGGCCGAACGTTCGGCGGCTTCAATCACCGCTACGGCTCGAGCGGCATCCTCAGGCGTGACCACCTCAGGCGGGCGATCCTCGCGAATGCAGCGGGTGAAGTACGCAATCTCATTCACCAGCGCGCCCACGCGGTGACCGTGCTGCTGCGGCCAGTAGTACGTGTCGGGCATGCGCAGCCCTTGCTCGGTGAGGATATTCAACCCGGTGTGGCCGCAATCGATGGTGATCTGCCCCTGGGTTCCGACGATCTCCAGTACGGCGTCGATCGTGGTGGGCGTGTTGGCCGGCAGCCGCCAGTTGGTTTCCACCACGCCGAGTGCCGAGGGTTGATCGGCGAGGCCCTGCACCGGACCAAACTCGAGCATTGCCCAGCCGGCGTCCGGGTAGCGGAAGTTCTCGACGCGCACCGTGCGGCCGTACACCCGCCGCGGTGCCTCGTTCATGAACCACATCATCAGGTCGGCGTCGTGCACGCCGTCGCCCAACAGGGCCGAAATCTTGTCCAGCCGCAGCGGGCCAGGCGCCACCGGCAGGTTGCGTTTGCTTCGCATGGCAAAAATGCGGCCAATCCGGCCTTCGCGCACCGCGTCCAAAGCCACCGTTACCCGCGGGTCAAACCGGCAGACATGCCCCACCATGAAACGCCCGGCGGCCGTTCGGGCAGCCGCCACGATCTCGCGGCACTGCTGGGTGTTTTCGGCCATTGGTTTTTCCAGCAGCACGTGCTTGCCGGAAGCCAGCGCATCGAGCGCCGCCTGGTAATGGTCGGCCACGTGCGTGGTGATGCTTACCGCGTCAATCTGCGGATCGTCGAGAATCTGCCGGTAGTCGCGCGTGGCCTTGATGCCGGGATACCGCGAGGTGGCCTCGGCCAGCCGCTGCTCGTTGCGGGTGCAGACGGCCACCAGTTCGCAATCGTCGGCTTGCGACAACACCTCGGCATGGATTGCCCCGAACCGTCCATAGCCGATCACGGCCCAGCGTACGCGGTCAGACATTGCGGGTCCTTGGTTCTAGAGATCGCGGGTGATTGGCCGGCAAGGTGGTTTGCCCTACGATGGTCGGCATTTGACTGTCGGGCCGCAAGTACCGCCCGGCGGATCGCGGCTTGTCGTTTACGGAGTGTACTTCGATGCTGCTTGGCGTGGTGAGCGATACGCACGGCCATACCGGCTTTACCATGGCGGCGGTGCGGATGCTCGAAAGCCTGGAAGTCCAAACCGTGCTGCACTGCGGCGACATCGGCTCGGAGGAGGTTGTGCCGCTGTTCGCCCGCTGGCCTGCGCATTTTGTGCTGGGCAACGTCGATTACGCACGCCACATGAAAGAAGCCATCGAAGAAGCCGGCCAGCATTACCACGAGCGTTTTGGCCAGTTGGAGCTGGAGGGCGTGTCCATCGCCTTTTTGCATGGCGATGACGAACAGCGGCTGCATGAAGCCATTCACAGCGGCCAGTACGCCCTGGTGTGCCACGGCCACACGCACAAGAAGCGGTTGGAGCACGTGGGGAGCACCCTGGTGCTCAACCCCGGGGCGCTGTATCGCACCAGCCAGCACTCAATTGCCGTGGTGCAGTTGCCAGAACTCGTAGTCACCCATGTGCCGGTCACCTGACAGCGAACCAAGAGCCGCGAGCCCCCCCGCTTGACCGCCAGGGATAACATTGCGTCGCACGGTAAGCGGTCGTAACAATGGGAGTTCGCCGGGCTTCGTCATCCGCGTGGATCCCCAAGCACGCGGCGATCGGCCTGCGGCGTCACCCACCACCCATTCCCTCCACGCGCTCGCCGGGAGCTGAACATGCCCGAGGCACTGGTGCGTCGATTCGCCTGTTTGACGGTCGCGGTGGTATGGATGCTGGCGACCTGGCCAGCCGAGGCAGCTCCGCCAACTCCGGCGGCATCACCAGGCACCGCGGCGGACGAGGCACCGGTAGCAGCCCCGCCGGTGGAAGCCGCCGCGTCGCCGGCGAGCAATACCCAGCCCTCGGACCTGCCGCTTTCAGCCGAGCAAATCGCCGAGCGATACATGAAGTCGGTGGTGGTCATCAGTCACACGGGCCGTGACGGCCGCCGCCGAGGCATCGGCAGCGGGTTTGTGGTTTCGCCCGATGGTCTCATCGCCACCAACCTGCACGTGATTGGCGAAGCCCGACCGATCAGCGTCCGCCTGGCCGATGGCCGCCGCTTCCAGGCCACAAGCGTACACGCCTCCGACGCCAACCTCGACCTGGCCGTCATCCGCATCGATGCCAAGAACCTGCCCGCCCTTGAGCTGGGCGATTCCGACAAGCTCGCCAAGGGGCAGGCCGTGGTCGCGCTAGGCAACCCGCAAGGCCTGGAGCACAGCGTGGTGACCGGCGTGGTTTCCGGCCGCCGCGAACTGGACGGCAAGCCGATGATCCAACTGGCCATCCCCATCGAGCCCGGCAACAGCGGCGGCCCGCTTCTGGACATGTACGGCCGCGTGCACGGCCTGTTGACGATGAAATCCGTGATCACGGCCAACCTGGGCTTTGCCGTCGAGATCAACGCGCTCAAGTCGCTGCTCAACAAGCCCAACCCGGTGCCGATGGAGCGCTGGCTCACCATCGGCACGCTCGATCCGGCCAACTGGAAACCGATGCTGGGTGCCCGGTGGCGGCAGCGTGCCGGGCGGATTCTGGTCGATGGGCTGGGGGATGGGTTTGGCGGCCGCAGTTATTGCCTGGCCACGAAACCGGCCCCGCCGCGGCCCTACGAAGTGGCCGTCGACGTGCGGCTCGACGACGAAGCCGGCGCGGCAGGGCTGATCTTCGCCGCCGACGGCGATACGCATTACGGCTTTTACCCCTCGGGCAGCAAGCTGCGGCTCACGCGGTTCGATGGCCCCGACGTGCTCAGTTGGAAGATCCTGTACGAGGCGCCCAGCGATCATTACCTGCCCGGCGAGTGGAACTCGCTCAAGGTGCGTGTCGAAGAGGATCGGCTGTTGTGCTACGTGAACGGTGAGCTGGTGGTCGAATCGCGTGACAACCGGCTCGACGGCACTGGCGTAGGCCTGACCAAGTTCCGCGACACCTCGGCCGAGTTCCGCCGGTTCCAGGTCGGCAAAGAGGTCCACGTTCAGCGGCCGTCCGATGAACTGCTGGCCCGCGTGACCGAGAAGCTGCCCCGGATTCCCGCCCGGGGGCCCGTCGATCACATGATCGAGGAGTTTCAGCCGCTGGACCAGCATACGGCCCAGGCGCTCAACGATCGTGCGCGGCTGCTGGAGCGTCAGGCCGAGCAGTTGCGCAAGCTGGCCATCGACGTACATCGCCGCCAGGTGTGCACAGAACTGACGGCCACGCTCCAGGGCGGCGATGATTCGATCGACCTGGCCAAGGCGGCCCTCTTGGTCGCGCGACTGGATAATCCCGAGGTCGACGTCGGGGCCTACCTGGCCGAACTGGATCGCCGGGCCGAGGAGATTCGCAGCCGGCTGGCAAACGATGCCGACGATGCCGCCAAGCTCGCGGCCCTGAACCGCTACCTGTTTGAAGAAAACGGCTTCCACGGCAGCCGCAACGACTATTACCACCGCTCCAACAGCTATCTCAACGAAGTGATCGACGACCGCGAAGGCCTGCCGATCACGCTATCGGTGCTGTACCTGGAGCTTGCCCGGCGACTGGATCTGCCGGTGCGCGGCGTGGGCCTGCCGGGGCATTTCATCGTGAAGTACGTGCCGGAAGAAGGTCCGGCTCAACTCATCGACGTGTTCAACGGCGGCAAGACCATTACCATCGAACAGGCCAAGTCCATGGTCGATGAGTACACCGGCCTGGACTGGAAGGACGAATACCTGAACGCCGTCGGCAAGCGGGAAATCATCGTACGGATCCTGCACAACCTGCTCGGGCTGGCCCGCGATCAGCAGGACGCTCACCAGATGCTCGGCTATGTCGAAGCGCTGGTGGCGGTGAAGCCCAACGCCCAGCACGAACGGTGGATGCGGGCGGTGCTGCGATACCAGACGCAGCGGCTGCATAGCGCGGCCGAGGACGTCGCCTGGCTGCTGGAGCGTCCGCTCTCGGGCATCAACGAAGACCAGGTCCGCCACCTGCAACGGCTGATCGACGAGCAACTGGGCCGATAAGGCCCACCGCCGAATGCCAACCATGGCCCCCTTCGAGTGCATCGAAATCATCGACACCCACACCGCCGGCGAGCCTACCCGCGTGGTGATCGGCGGTGGCCCCGAGCTGGGCGATGGTCCGCTGCACGAGCGGCGGCAGCGGTTCCAAGAGAAATTCGACCATTACCGCTCCGCCATCGTCAACGAACCCCGCGGCAGCGACGTGCAGGTGGGTGCGTTGCTGGTCACGCCGCACGAGTCCGACTGCGCCGCCGGCGTGATCTTCTTCAACAACGTCGGCATGCTGGGCATGTGCGGTCACGGCGCGATCGGCGTGGTGGTCGCCCTGGCCCATCGCGATCGCACGCCCCCTGGGCCGCTGCGGCTGGATACGCCGGCCGGTGTGGTGACCGCCCACTACCATGGCGACAACCGCGTTACCATTCAGAATGTGCCTTCGTATCGGCACCTGGCAGCCGTGCCGGTGAGGCTGCCCGATGGGCAAACCATCCACGGCGACGTGGCCTGGGGCGGCAACTGGTACTTTGTGTGCCACGACCATGGGCAGCGGCTTTCCCCGGATCGAACCGATGACCTGACGGCGTTTGCCTGGCAGGTTCGGCGGCAGTTAGCCGCGCAGGGCGTGACCGGAGACGATGGCGGCGAGGTGAATCACATCGAACTGATCGGCCCGCCGAGCGACCCGGCCGCGGCCGACGCCCGCAACTTTGTGCTGTGCCCCGGCGGGGCGTACGACCGTTCGCCTTGCGGCACCGGCACCAGTGCCCACCTGGCCTGCCTGGCGGCCGACGGCAAGTTGCCACCAGGCCAGCGGTGGCGGCAGCAAAGCATCATCGGCAGCGTCTTTGAGGCCTGCTACCAGTGGGACGCGGCGGGCTGCATCCTGCCCGAAATCACCGGAGCCGCTTACGTTACGGCCGAGGCCACGCTGCTGTTGGATCGGGCCGATCCCTACCGCTGGGGCATACGACGGCAGCCGTGATTGGCACCACGGCTGCCAGGAAGTGCGAAGGGGCGAGGCAAGGGCTCGCCACTTGACCTGCGGCAAACGTTACTTGTGTATTCACATACCTTTGCGCCGCGCTGGCGCACGTTTTGCCGCGTCGTTCCGGCGCCATGCAACCGCAAAACAACCTGGCTTGGCGAGCCCCCCATAGGACTGCGGAACCGCTGTTCAAAGGGCGGCTGGCCGTCTACCATCGGTTCCTGCGTACCGTCTCCGCCGATCGACCTCATCCGGAACGAGGCCGACCATGACACCAGAAAACATCTACCTGGCCAGCATGATCGCGCTGGGCTTTTTCGCCCAGTGGTTGGCCTGGCGGCTGCGCTTGCCGTCGCTGCTACTGCTGATCGGGTTTGGATTTTTGCTGGGCGAAGCCGCGCGGCGTTTGGGCAACGACCCGACGGAGATGCTTCCCAACAACCTGCTGTTCTCCGGCGTATCGCTGGCGGTGGCGGTTGTGCTGTTCGAAGGTGGGCTGTCGCTGCGGCTGCGCGAAATCAGCGAAACCAAGATGGCCGTGTTCCGACTGGTCACGGTTGCCATTCTGGTCACCTGGGCCGGGGCCACAGCCGCGTTCCTGATGCTGTTCGATCTGCCCTGGCAGATCGGCCTGCTGCAAGGGGCGATCCTGGTCGTCTCAGGCCCCACGGTGATTGCGCCGCTGCTGAGGCAGGTTCGCCCCACGGGCCGCATCGCCGCCGTGGTCAAATGGGAAGGTATCGTCAACGACCCCATCGGCGCCGCCCTCGCGGTGCTGGTGTTCCAGGCGATTCTCGTACACAGTACCGGCGAGCCGAACCAGACCTGGGGCAGCCTGATCCCGGCCCTGGTGAGCGAACTGATCATCATGTTCACGGTCGGATCGCTGATCGGGGTGATCGTGGCGCTGGTGCTGGTGCAGGCGCTCAAACGTTTCTGGGTGCCCGACTATCTGCACGTAGCGTTCTTTCTGGCGGCGGTGATCGGTTCGTTCTCGCTGTCGAACTTTCTGGTGTACGAAAGCGGCCTGGTCGCCGTCACTATGCTGGGCATCGTGCTGGCCAACCAGCGCACGGTCGCCATCAAACACGTGGTGGAGTTCAAAGAACACCTGGGCGTGATGCTGGTTTCGGCCCTGTTCATCGTGCTGGCTTCACGCCTGAAAGCGGGCGATCTCCTGGGGCTGGGCCTGCCGGGCCTGTTCTTCTTGGCGGCGCTGTTGTTCGTGGTCCGGCCGGCGGCCGTGTTCCTTTCGACCTGGCGGACGGGCCTGGATCTCAACGAGAAAGTGTTCCTGGCGATGCTGGCCCCGCGCGGGATCGTGGCCGTGGCCGTGACCAGCGTGTTCGCCCTGCAATTGGCCGACAAGGTCGAATCGCTGTCCGCTGCCGCCCATCGCATGGTGCCGATTACCTTTTTGGTCAGCGTCGGCACGGTGGCTTTCTACGGCCTGCTGGCGCCGCCGCTGGCGCGGTGGCTGGGGCTCTCGGTCGCTTCGCCGCAGGGCGTGCTGTTCGTGGGAGCCTCGCCCTGGGTTTGCCAGATCGCCAAATTGCTGCAGGACGAAGGTTTCCGCGTGCTGCTGGTCGATACCAATCGGCAGAACCAGCAGACCGCGCGGATGTTGGGGCTGCCGGTGATCGCCGGCGATGCGCTGTCCGAATACGTGCACACCAACACCGACCTGGCGGGTATCGGCCGGTTGCTGGCTGTTACGCCCAGCGACGAAGTGAACATGCTGGCGGCGCTGGAGTTTCAGCACACGTTTGGCCGGGCCGAGGTGTACCAGTTGGCCCCATCCAACGACGGCAAAGAAAGGACCGACAAGCCCCAACACCTCAAGAGCCGGATTCTGTTTTCCGAGGATGCCACGTACGATAGCCTGGAAGACCGCTACGAGCGCAACGGCCAGATCAAGCGCACGCAATTGACCGAAACCTTCGGGTACGACGACTACCAGCGTACCTACGGCGATGCCGCCTTGCCGCTGTTCCGCATCACCGACTCGGGCCAACTGATCGTGTGCACCGCCGAGAAGAGCAAGAACCCGCCCAAGGCCGGCGAGGTGATCGTGGCCCTGGTCACGCCGGAACTGCAGCCCAAGGAAACGGCGCCATCGGACAATGCCCAGGCCAGCCAGGAGCAGCCCGCCGCGGTGGCCGCCCAGTCCGAACCGGCCCCCGGTTCAAGCAGCTAACTCAGTGGTGCATCCTGCCGACAACGAAGCCCTGGTCGGACACCCACCATCGCAACCCAACCAAGAAACCACAGGCCCCCCCAACCGCGACCATCATCGCACGACTTGTAGGATAGCTTGACGGAACATGCTTAATCCCGCGCAACAGCAAGCCGTCGATACGCTGAGTGGGCCGCTGCTGGTGCTGGCCGGAGCCGGTACCGGCAAAACCCGCGTGGTCACCCACCGCATCGCCAACCTCATCCGACACGGCATCCCGCCGGCCAAGATCCTGGCCGTGACGTTTACCCGCAAAGCGGCCAACGAAATGGCCCAGCGTGCCGGGCAGCTCCTGGGCAAGCGGCTCCAGGAAAAGCCCGAGATCTCCACGATCCACGCCCTGTGCATGAATATTCTGCGGCGGCAGATTCATCACCTGGGCTATCCCAAGCAGTTTGCCATTTACGACCGGGGCGACCAGGAAAGCCTGGCCCGGGCAGCGCTGCGTGAGATCCAAGTGCCCAACACGGCGATGAGGCCGGGCGATCTGCTGGCGATGATCAGTCGATGGAAATCGGCCTCGTTGCGGCCACCGCAAGCGGCAGCCGTGGCCAGCAGCGACCTGGAGCACCTGGCGGCCATCGCTTATCGCCGCTACCAGGATGCGCTGCGGGCGGCCGGGGCGGTCGACTTCGACGACCTGCTCTTGTGCACCGAGGAGCTGTTCGCCAACTTCCCCAAGGTGCTGGAAGAAGAAGCCGACCGGTATCGGCATCTGCTGGTCGACGAATACCAGGACACCAACGGCAGCCAGTACCGCATCCTCAAGGGGCTGGCCCAAGGCCACCGCAACTTCTGCGTGGTGGGCGACGACGATCAGTCCATCTACGGCTGGCGCGGGGCCCAGGTGCAGCACATCTTGCGGTTCAACCGCGACTGGCCCGACGCCAAGATCGTCCGCCTGGAAGAAAACTACCGCTCGACCGGAGCCATCCTTCAGTTCGCCAATCAGCTCATCGCGTTCAATCGCGAGCGGCATCCCAAGGTGCTGCGGGCCGCGGCAGGGGAGGGCGAGCGGCCACGGATCCTGGCCTGCGCCGACGACGCCGCCGAAGCCCAACTGCCGGCCCTGGAGATTCAGCAGGCGGTGGCCGAAGGCACGGCCAAGTACCGCGACTTTGCCATTTTGTTCCGTACCAATGAGCAGACGCAGCCGTTTGAAAGCGAGCTGCGCAAGGCTCGCGTGCCCTACGTGGTGATTGGCGGTACGTCGTTCTTCGAACGTAAGGAAGTCCGCGATCTGCTGGCGTACCTCAAGCTGCTTTGCCGCCCGCACGATGAGCCGGCGCTGCGGCGGATCATCAACACACCGCCGCGGGGCATCGGCGAGCAGACGGCCAAGATGCTCTCAGCCATCAGCGTGGCTGAGCATCGCCCGCTGTGGACCGTGTACGAGGAAGCCGCGGCCGGCCAGCACGGCTTGAACCAGCAGGCTCAGGATGCGGTTTCCGACTTTGTGAACCTGATCCAGCACTTCCGCCTGCGTTCGCAACGGGGATCGCTCAGTAGCCTGCTCAGCGACCTGATCGAGGCGATCAAGTACGAGCAGGAAGTGGACCGCACCAGCAAAACGCCCGAGGAACGCCAGGCCCGCTGGAACTCGGTGCAGCAGGTGGTCAACGCGCTGGCCGATTACGAGGAAACGGCCAAGAAGCCGTCGCTGGCCGATTTTCTCGACGAGGTGGCCCTGGACCCCAAGGACATGCCAGGCGACAAAACCCGCAAGCTCCAGCGCGACGCCGTGGTGCTGATGACGCTGCACAGCGCCAAGGGCTTGGAGTTCCCCTACGTGTACATGGTCGCCATGGAAGAAGGCACGCTGCCGCACCGCCGCAGCCTGGACGACTTCGAACGCGACGTCGACGAAGAACGCCGGCTGTGTTACGTGGGCATCACGCGGGCCCAAAAGCGGCTGACGCTGACCTTCGCCAAGCAGCGGCGCAAACGTGGCAAGATGGTGCCCACCGAGCCGAGCCGGTTCTTGTACGAAATGGTCGGCCAGGCCGACAACGGCCGGCAAATCGCCGCCGCGCGCAAGGCTGCCCAGGCAGGGGGCAACGGCCGGGCCGCGCAGGGCACCGCGGGCAAGAAGCGCAAGACCATTACCCGCCGGCCAGGGAAGCCGTAAGCCGCAGGGCTTGGCTCCGCCGCGGGCATTGCGTCGCGGACGCTACACCGCTGCGTCGGTTGTGCAGGGATCGGCTTGTTGAACGCCGCCGGCCGCCTTAGTACTTCACGGCGCTGGTCGCCCGCTTGAGCGTTTCGTGCATCACCTCCACGGGCGCGTCGTGGCCGGTGAACAGCTTGAACTGCAGGGCCGCCTGGCGGACGAACATGTCGACGCCCGTCACCGTGTAGCAACTGCGTTCCTTGGCGTCCTTGATGAGCAGCGTGTTCTCGGGGTTGTACACGGTATCGAACACCACCGAGCCCGGCCGCAGCCAGTTTTTCTCCATCGGGCTTTGATCCACCTTGGGGTGCATGCCCACCGGAGTGCAGTTGACGATGATATCGGCCTTGACCGCCGAACGGCGTTCCCAGGGAATGGCCTGGCATTCGAGGTACTGGGCCAGCCGCTCGGCGTTTTCCATGGTGCGCGAGGTGATCACGACGTCGGCCTTGCGCTTCTTCAGGCCGTAGGCCACGGCCTTGGCCGCGCCACCGGCCCCCAGCACCAGCGCGGTGCGGCCGGCGATGGCGCCATCGTCGATCTGGGCTACGGCGTTTTCCAGGCTTTCCATCGCCGCCTGGTAGTCGGTGTTGTAGCCGCGCAGCTCGGTGCCTTCGTACACGATGGTGTTGGCCGCGTTGATGCCCTGCACACTCTCGTCGCGATGCTGCAAGTAGGGCAGGATCGCTTCCTTGTGCGGGATCGTAACACTGATGCCCTTGAGGCCAAAGTCGCGGGCCTCGTTCAAGAAGGCCGGCAGGCTTTCGGGGGGCACCCGGAACGGCACGTACACCTTGTTCATGCCCAGCTCGCGGAAGGCGCGGTTGTGGATCAGCGGGCTGAGGCTATGGCCGATCGGGTCTCCGATCACGCCGTACACTTCGGTGTCGGGCCGGATGGAGTCGTAATTGTAGACGTTGCGCATCTCGTCGAAGCTGAGCTGGCCCGGGGCCAACGCCCGCTCCGAGTTGAACGTGGCATAGGTGAACGGGGCGCCGAACCGGCCCGTCAGAATCCGCGAGGGCACACCGATATCGCCCATGCACATGCCGACGGTGGGCACGGAACTGCGGGCGACCAGTTCCAGCATGCGGAAGTTGTCGCAGGGATGGTTCGCCATGGTGGCGATCTTGACGATGTCGGCATCGAGGGCCGCCAGCCTCGCGTGCAGCGAATCCAGATCGTCGGGCGTCTTGCGGAAGTCGTGGTAGCTGACGATCCGCTTGGTCTTGCCGAAGCGGGGAATCTTGGCCGCGACGTCCTCTTCCAGGTCGACGTACTCCACGCCGGCAGCAATGGCCGTGCGCAGCAGCATCAGCCGCTGTTCCTCGCTGCCGGTATACATGCCGCCGTCCTGCTCGCGGCGGATGGTGATGACCACCGGGCAGGGGCGGTTCTCCAGCAGCCGGGGCAGGTTGATCTTGGAGCGGATGTAATCCAGCCGCAACTCGACCAGTTCCGCCCCCTGCTCGACCAGGTGACGGTGTTCTGCCATCATGTGCCGGTGACGGCCACGACCAATGCTGACGCAAATCATGGTGAACCAGAGCGGGGTCAATCGAGGAACGTCCGGCCGCCTGCCGCGGCCACGCGGGAGCAAATCGTCAGCCTAGATAGCGGGGCGGCGGGCGTCAACGTGCCGGCCGCCGCCAGCCCCGCCAACCGCCGCCCCAGCGTTTGAACCACCGCAGGCCGAGCTTCCCCCCGCGTCCCTTGGCCGACGACGGCGACAGGCAGGCCCGCAGTTCCTCGGCCAACGCCTCGGCCGTGGGAAACCGAGCCGCAGGGTCTTTTTCCAGGCAGCGCAGGCAGACGGCTTCCAAGTGGGCATCGAGGCCGGCTCGGTGCCGGCTGGGCGGAACGGGCAGCTCACTGGCCAGCCGGGTGAACAAGTCGCGGAGATTCGTCGTGTCAAATGGCGGCACGCCCGCCAGCAAGGCGTACAGCACGGCCCCCAGGGCATAAATATCGCTGGCGGGGCCTACGGTGCTGCCGCGATCGATCTGCTCCGGCGGCAGGTACCCCAGCAGCTCCAGTTGCTGCGAGACCGAGTGCTCGCTGCTGCCGGGCATGTGCCGGGGGAACCCCAACCCCAGCAGGTACGGCTCTCCGCGGCCATCGATCAGGATCTTGCCGGGATGCAAATGGCCGTGCACCAGACCTGCCTGGTGGACCCGGCCAACCGCCTTGGCAAGTTGGGCGACGATCCGGGCGGCCGTTTCCTCGGGCAGTGGCCCCGCCGCGATCTTGGCTGAGAGCGGTTCGCCCTCGACAAAATCCATCACCCAGTAGTGATGGCTGCCACTGTGTTCCAGGCCGTGCAGGGTCACGAGATTGGGATGGCGCACGCCGGCGGCCTGCCGCGCCAGGGCATCCAGCCGCCGCTGGTCGTCAGCCTCGAGGCTGATGCGCGAGCGCAACCGCTTGATGGCCACCTGCTGCCCGGTGGTCGGGTCGATCGCCAGATGCACGGCCGTGGCTGCCGTGCGCGACAGCTCTTTATCCAGGCGATACTTGCCTAGCGTCCGCGGCTTGCTGGGAGGGCGCACCCGTGGCGGTGCCACCGCGACTTCCTCGCGAGACTGCCGCAGTTGCTCCTTGCGGGCAGACATCTGCTCCAACTGGCAGGCCAGCAGCAGCAGTTCGCACCGCAGCGCCGGTTGTTCTTCAGCGGGCACCCGCGCGGCGTAGGCTTCGATCTCGGGCCGCTCGCCTTGCCGCCAGGCGGTTTCAAACTCGTCGCACAACTCATCGAGCCGCTGGTAGCGCTGCAGCTCGATGGACGAAACCGATTCGTTCTCCCACGGCGAATCGGTGCTCCGCTGTCCCACGGCCCAGGCAGACACCTTCCGCTGGCAGGGCACGCAGCCAAGCAGATGCCGGTCGAACGCTTCGCGTTCATCCGCAGGCAAGCCACCGGTAAGCCGGGCGTGCAGGCTGCATTCAGAAAGGTGCTGCTCGTGAGACATCCCGATGCCAAGGCCAAATATCACAAACGCTATCCGCCATATGTCGGCGGCTGAGTGTCAAACTCAATACAGGATGGGCTCGATTCTGCTTCCGCGCCCACCGCCGGGCAAGCAACAAGGGGGGAACGCACCCCACGACCCTCCCACGGGGGCACGCCTGCCAGGGGATCGACACTATCAAGCCAGCAGCCGCAAAGTTTGCCGCGTTTTCCGTAGCCGAACGTCTTTTCAGCCAAGGCGGCTGCGGCGGCACGGATTCGGGTCAGGAAGTCCAAGCCGATTGAAGCGATCAGGCCGACAAGCCCGATCATCATTGACGCCCGCGGCGACCTCGACCCAGGGAGCTCCGCCATTCCCGCGGGCGTGAGCTTCAGGTCGCCGCTCCCCACCGGGGGAACCTTCACCCAATCCCGCGACCCGTACGGTGCTCGAGTATGGCTGCTGCAAGTGAGGTAACGCGACTGCTGGATGACATCGAAGCGCGGCAGCAGCAGGTGATCGAAGAGCTCGACGCCTTGATTCTCCGCATTGAAGCCGTCATTGCCGAGTGGACCGAGCCGGCCAAGAGAATGGCGGCCGAAGCGGCGACGACCGCGGCCCCCACCGATAGCCCGGCCATTGCCGGCGCGATCAACACGGCCACGGTCGATGAACTTGCCGCGCAAGCCGAAGCGCAATTGGCGGCGGCAACTGAGCCCGAGGCCGCCACCGAGCCTGCCGCAGAAACCAAGGCGGCTTAGAACCCTGCCGGCAGCGGCATGGCCGCTTGAGCGGAGACGTTGCCTGCGACAGGGCGCGGCGGCCCAAACACGCTACGAATAGCTCATCGTCGCAAAGCTCTTATTGAGTACATCCGGGGCCAGCAGCCCAAAGCGGAAGCTGCTGCCTGTGGCCACGTTGACGAACGTGACCCGAGCCGGGCTGAAAAGCATCGGGTCCACCTGGTAGAAGTCGCGGCCGGCGTGCTCAAAGATCTCCAGGAAGGGCAGCCCATAATCGCGGCTTGCCGAGCTGGGCACCTGCGGTCCGAGCGTGCGCAGCAGCTTGTCGTCGCTGCGGACCCACAGAGTGACTTCACCGCCGTACAGCACAGCGTCGTTGGTACGGCCCAGCGAAGCCAGGTCGTCGCCGCCGATCGGCGGCAGCGGCGCCGAGCCAAACCCGGAGATTACGTTCCGCAGGTCGAACTCCAGCTCGTGCAGCTTATGAAGCGCAGTTTCCAGGCTGCGAGCGACCACCTGCACGTGCCCGGCCAGACTGGCCGTGGGAGCCACCAGCAGCGTAAGCTGCTCGGGCGATACACCGCAGCTTTGGGCCAGGTGTTGGCACACCTCGGGCGGCGGCAACTGCCGGGTTTCCAGTACGCCCACGGCCGCTTGCGGCGTTTCGCGGTAAGCAAGCTCTTCAAACAGCGCTTCCTTGCCGGCGGCCGCCCGCATGGGCCCCGAGCCCATGGCAAAGAACGAACCATGCTGGATCTGCCAGCCGGCGTACTGCGAGAACATGCAGGCTGCCAGCGGCTGGTCGGAAGCCACGCACACACGCGGCCCCAGCGTTCGAGCACCGCCGGGTGCAAACGATACCCGGCCCAACCCTGCCAGGCAGATTTCGGCCAGCAGCCGGCCGGCTTCCAGACCGCCGGGCACGTCGATCCCGCAGTCGATGACCGTGGTGCCTTGCACGTGGTGGACGGCGACGCGTAGCTCCTGGGCCTGCTCGGCCAGGGCGCGGCACAAGCGGGCCGCCCGGTCATTCAACTGGAGCATGGCAAGCGTGGTTCGGCGGTGAATGGTGCGGAGACGAGTCAGACCGAGCGCAGACTTGTTCCCCACGGTGGCGTCACAGACGCGGCGTTCAGGAAACTCTGCGCAGGGCCTATCGTATCGCCGCCCAAGCTCCGTCGCCACGGCTTGCCACCCCGCGACCGTAGCCGTGCTGACCGTTAGCGTTCGCTCCGCAGGCCGTTGCCGTTGAGGGCAATTGGCGGCACCCGCTCGGTGCGTTCCGACACGTACACCACCAGCGACTGCGGCCCCAGCGTGATCTTCTTGCTTTTCAGCAGCGGACCTTCGGCGTTGGGGTAGATGTCGCCGGGCGGTTCCTCCCACGTGTCGATGAACTTGCGCCAGCGAATCGACCGGGCCACCTCCGGCACGGAGAACTCGCGGGCCTGGCCCGACGCGTGGAACATCATCATCACGTGCCGGCCAATCACCTGATCGTTGCGGGTCGCGGCCGCGAAGATGCACGTCAGGCTATGGGCGCTGAGATGCCAGTCGGCCGGTTGCCCATCGGGACTGAACCAACTGACGTCGGGCAGCGTGTTGGGCGGGGTCGGCTCGCCTTTCAAGAAGGTGGGCTGGCGCACCGTCGGTTCCTGCCGGCGGAAGTGGATCAGCGTCCGGCAGAAATGCACCAGGTCGGCATTCCGCTCGACGAACTTCCAGTTCAGCCAACTGATCTCGTTGTCCTGGCAGTAGGCGTTGTTGTTGCCGCGTTGCGTACGGCGGCATTCGTCGCCCATCAGCACCATCGGCACGCCCTGGCTGAGCAGCAGCGTGGCCAGCATGTTGCGGATCTGGCGTTTGCGCACGGCCTGGACGGCCACCCGCCGCGACGGGCCTTCCACGCCGTAGTTGTTGCTGTGGTTGTTGTTGTCGCCGTCGCGGTTGTCTTCGCCGTTGGCCTCGTTGTGCTTGTGGTTGTAGCTCACCAGATCATTCATCGTGAAGCCGTCGTGGCTCGTGATGAAGTTGATGCTGTGGTAAGGCCGGCGGCCCGACGGCTGGTACAAATCGCTCGAACCGGCCAGGCGGGTGGCCAGGCAGCCCACCATGCCCGGGTCGCCCCGCCAGTAACGGCGGATGTCGTCGCGGTAGCGGCCATTCCACTCGGCCCAGCGGCCGTTGGCGAACGAGCCTACCTGGTAGGCGCCGGCGGCGTCCCAGGCCTCGGCGATGATCTTGGTGTCGGCCAGCAGCGGGTCCTCGGCGATCTGCTCGACCAGCGGCGGGTCGGGCACCAGCTCGCCGCGTTGATTGCGTGAGAGGATCGATGCCAGGTCGAAGCGGAACCCATCGACGTGGTAGTTCAGCACCCAGTGCCGCAAGCAGCGGAAGATCAGCTCGCGGACCACGGGATGGTTACCATTGACGGTGTTACCGCAGCCGGAGTAATTGCGGTAGTAACCGTTCTCGTCGAGCATGTAGTAGACGCGGTTCTCCAGCCCCTTGAAGCTGAAGGTCGGCCCTTGATGGTTGCCTTCGGCGGTGTGGTTGAACACCACGTCGAGGATCACTTCGATGCCGGCCTGGTGCAGGGCGCGGACCATCTCCTTGAACTCGCGTACCTGGGCGCCCGGTTCGGAGCTGGCGGCATAGCCGCGGTGCGGCGCAAAGAACGCAATCGGGTCGTAACCCCAGTAGTTGGGGCGCTGGAGCTTTTCGCCGTGCCAGCCGGTCGTGGGGAACTCGTGGACCGGCATCAATTCGACGGCCGTCACGCCCAGCGACTTGAGGTACGGAATCTTCTCAATGATGCCCAGGTACGTGCCGGGCTCCTTCACGCCGCTGGAGCGGTGGCGCGTAAAGCCCCGCACGTGCATCTCGTAGATGACGGTTTCGGAGAGCGGCCGGCGAAGGTGGCGATCGCCTTGCCAGTCGAAATGGTCGTCGATCACCACGCACTTGGGCGGCCGAATGATGCCATCGGGGCCGGGCTGGAACTCGCCGGCCAGGGCCTTGGCATACGGATCGATCAGCCGCGCGCGGCTATCGAAGCGATGGCCCTGCTGCGGCTCGAACGGCCCATCGGCCTGAAAGTGGTAGAGCTGCCCCGGACCGATGCCCGGCACGAACACGCTCCACATATCGCCCCAGCGGTCGGTTTCGGGATCCAGCTCGATGATCTCAGCCGGATCGCGATCGCGGACGCGGTTGTAGAGCAGCACCCTCATGCCGGTGGCCGACCGGCTGAAGACGACAAACTGCACGCCGCCTTCCCACACCAGGGCCCCGTAGGGAAGCGGGTGGGTGAAGTCGAGGCTGGGATGAGAGCGATGTTGCATCAAGTTTTTTTCCGATCCGTCGGACGTACACCAACCGCCGCGGTTCTCCCTAGGCGGGGCCGCACCAAACATAGCAGGCGCCATCTGTGCCGGCTATGGAGGCATTCCCCCCAGGTGGACCACTGGCAATCGCTCACCTGCATCCGTCCGAAAATCAGTCAGGGAGCGTGGGTTGTCTGGTTCACATCACGGGGGCGCAGCGACGCTTCCAGGCACCCCAGAAATTATGACGCGGAACCGGCTCCGCGGCACGCGCCGCCTTGCATAAATCGGGGGCGGCCGGTCGTCGTGGTCTGGCCAGGCAGCGTGCACGCCTGCCAGCCCCGGTTTTGCCTTGCCCTCTGCGCTGGGCCGCGCAACGGGTGTGAGGCGGTACCAACAGCGAGTGCTTGCATGCTGGCTACCGCTACGAAGTTCAGCTAAGGCGACGACTCCCCCTTTGCTTCGGCAGAGAAGTCCCCAGGCTTGACCAAATCCCCTAGAGGTTAGCACAGGGTCGGCTCAGAGCATCGCCCCGTCGGTGCAAATCCTCCCAAGCCCCCACGTTCCGCTGGCCTGGGATCAAGTGGCCGGCACCCACGCCTCGGGTCAGCCATGCTGTCTGCTGTCAGGTTACAATGGCTGCCGTTGGCGTGGTGCCGGCGCCAGGGTGCCTTCCTGTAAACAGGCGAAAGCCGGCCGCGAATGTAACGCAAGGGGGTTGGGGTGCTAGCCATCGACCAGCAAGGGGGCCGCCTGCGGTGGTGGTGGGATCGGCGGCAGGCGGTCATTGCCGTGCTGGCCGTGGTGATGATCGCCGCGTATCTGGTGCTGCGATTTGGCACCAGCGTCTCCGCCCAGGCGGCCAACTGGCCGCTGTGGATCGCGCTGGCGCTGGGCGGTACGCCGCTCGTGGCCGAACTGGCCGTCAAACTGCTGCGGCGCGAGTTCGGCTCCGATCTGCTGGCCGGCATCTCGATCGTGACCGCCGTGCTGCTCGAAGAATACCTGGCCGGCACACTGGTGGTGCTGATGCTCTCGGGCGGTGAAGCCCTGGAGAATTACGCCGTGGCCCAGGCTTCCAGCGTGCTCAAGGCGCTCGCGCGGCGGATGCCGTCGGTCGCTCACCGGCGCACGATCGGCGCCGACGGCGTGGCCCACCTGGAAGACATCCCCCTGGAAACAGTCGAAGTGGGCGACCTGCTGGAGGTCTTCCCGCACGAAACCTGCCCGGTGGATGGTGTCGTCGTCACCGGGCACGGCGTGATGGACGAGTCGTACCTGACCGGCGAACCGTACCAGATCTCCAAGACGCCCGGCTCCGAAGTCCTCTCCGGCGCGATCAACGGCGACTCGGTGTTGACCATCCGCGCGGAGCGCAAGGCCACCGACTCGCGCTACGCCAAGATCATGCAGGTGATGCGCGAGTCGGAACAGCGGCGGCCCAAGCTGCGACGGCTGGGCGATCAACTGGGGGCCATTTACACCCCGGTGGCGGTGGCGATCGCCCTGGCGGCCTGGTTCCTCAGCGGCGAAGCCGTGCGGTTCCTGGCCGTGCTGGTGGTGGCTACGCCATGCCCACTGCTGATTGCCATTCCCGTCGCCATCATCGGCACGATCTCGCTGGCGGCTCGGCGGGGCATCGTCATCCGCGATCCGGTGGTGCTCGAGAAACTGCCGGGCTGCCGGACGATGATCGTCGACAAGACCGGCACGCTCACCTACGGCCGACCTCACCTGACCGAGGAGTTGCTGGCCGGCCCCATGCCGGCCGATGAGGTACTGGGCCTGGTGGCTAGCCTGGAGCGGTACTCCAAGCATCCCTTGGCCGCGGCGGTGCTCGATGCCGCGAGCCAACGCCGGCTGCCGCTGCAACCGGCCAGCGAGATTGCCGAGCCGCCGGGTACGGGCCTGCGCGGCGTTGTCGGCGGCCGCACGGTCCAGGTGACCAGCCGTAAACTGCTGGGCCGATCACAGCCTGAGATCGTGGAACAACTGCCGCCGCAAGCCGGCGGCCTGGAGTGCGTGATTCTCATCGATGGCCAATATGTGGCGACCTACCGCTTCCGCGATGAGCCGCGTGCCGAGGGCGCCAAGTTCATCCACCACCTGGGCCCCAAGCACCTGTTTGACCGTGTGATGCTGGTCTCGGGCGACCGCGAGTCCGAGGTGGCCTATCTGGCCGAGAAGGTCGGCATCGAGAACGTGTATGCCTCGCAAAGCCCGGAGCAGAAAGTCGCGATCGTACGCGAGGAAACCAAGCGGGCCGACACGGTCTTTCTGGGCGATGGCATCAACGACGCGCCGGCCCTGGTAAACGCCACCGTAGGGCTGGCCTTTGGACAGCACTCCGACGTGACCATGGAAGCCGCCGGAGCCGTAATCATGGATACGCGGCTGGTGAAGGTCGACGAGCTATTGCACATCAGCCAACGGATGCGGCGGATCGCCCTGCAAAGCGCAGTCGGCGGCATGGCCCTGAGCGTGATCGGCATGATCGCGGCCGCCTTCGGCCTGCTGCCTCCGGTGGCCGGGGCGATCCTGCAAGAAGGCATCGACGTGGCGGCGGTCGCCAACGCCCTGCGGGCAGCCTGGCCGCCAAAGTCGCTGAGCCATTTTGATTGATCGGACGGCGGGGATCGCAGCACTAGGACGCTTTCATCGCCCGGGCAACAGCGTCAAGGTATTCATTCATCGACATTTGATGAGCCCCTGCCAAAGCAGCCACTTCGCCGCGTTCGACACGTCGCAGGTGCCGGGCGGTCAGCCTGGAAGATCCGATTGTTTCAAACCGGCTTCTTCACGCCCACGACGGATGGCGTCACCGTATCGTCGGTTGTATTCGGTAGAACGTTTCTTGGCGGTTTCTACTGCAACCGGATCGATTAGGTACCGCAATTGATCCCAACCAAAATGCGCGTCGGCGGGTGGCCAATGAACGTATGAACCGTCGGGATCGATCTCAAAATGGCTCAATGCCTCGCGGCGTCGCCCAAGGCTCAAAGCCGCGTTAACTCTTCAACAGCTCTCGCGCTTTGAGTGCCGCTTCGGCGGCTTCCTGGGGCGTATCAGCCAGGGCGGTGAGGTGGCCCATCTTGCGGCCGGGACGTGCTTCGCGTTTGCCGTACAGGTGCAGTTTGACTTCAGGCAGCATCAGGGCCGCGGCCCAGTTGGGTTGGCCGCCGTTCCACAGATCGCCCAGCAGGTTTGCCATGGCGGCAGGCCGCAACTGCCGCGACGATCCCAGTGGCAGGCCGCATACAGCCCGCACCTGCTGCTCGAACTGATCGCTCACGCAGGCGTCGATGGTCAGGTGGCCGGAGTTGTGCGGCCGCGGCGCCAGTTCGTTAATCAGCAGCTTGCCGCCGGGGGCGAGGAAGAACTCCACGCACAGCACGCCCACGACGTCCAACTGCCGCATCACGGCCTCGGCGATCTCGCGGGCTTCGCGGCCCACCTGCTCGGGCAGATTGGCCGGGTAGATGGAGAGGTCGAGAATATGGCGGTGATGGCGGTTCTCGATCGGGCCATAAGCCGCGAAGCTGCCGTCGAGGCCCCGCACAGCCACCACCGACAGTTCGCACTCAAAGTCGACAAACGCTTCGAGCACGGCCGTATCCGTGGCAAGCGTTTGCCAGGCCGCCGCGGCTTCGTCCGCCTGGCGAATCAGCGCCTGGCCTTTGCCGTCGTAGCCCCAAGCGGCCGTCTTGAGCACGGCAGGCGTGCCCAGCTTCTGGATCGCCTGCTGCAGTTCTTCCAGGCTGGTGACGGCGGCAAACGGCGTGACCGGCAAGCCGGCCTGGCAAAGGAAGGTCTTTTCGCGCTGCCGGTTCTGCGTGGTGTGCAGCACGTGCCCTCCGGGCCGCACCGGCACCAGATCCGCCACGGCGGCGATGGTTTCGGCCGGAACGTTCTCAAACTCGAAGGTGAGCACGTCGACGCTGCGGGCAAAGCTGATCACGCGTTCCAGGTCGAGATAGCTGCACGTTTGTTCGACGTCGGCCACCTGGCCGGTCGGCGTGTCGAACTCGGGCGAGAGCACGTGCACGCGGTAACCCAGCCGCCGCGCGGCAATGGCAAACATCCGCCCCAACTGGCCGCTGCCCAGTACACCCAATGTGGCGCCGGGCAAGATTGCTTGGCTCATGTGAGTTCGGCCCCCATCACGGCTTCCGCCTGCGCCGCGTGAAATTCGTGCAGCTTCTTGCGGAGGTCGGGTCGGGTAACGGCCAGAATCCGCACGGCCAACAGACCGGCATTGCGGGCACCGGCCTCGCCAATGGCCAGCGTGCCCACCGGTACACCGCCGGGCATCTGGGCGATGGAGAGCAGCGAATCGAGCCCCGAGAGCGACCGGCTGCGAACCGGCACGCCCAGCACCGGCAGGATGGTCTGCGCGGCAACCATGCCGGGCAGATGCGCGGCCCCCCCGGCCCCGGCAATGATGACTTGCAGGCCGCGTTGTTCGGCTTCGCTGGCGTACTGACACATCCACTGCGGCGTGCGATGGGCCGACACCACGCGGCACTCGTGCGGAATGCCGAACTCGCGGAGCACGTCGGAAGCCGGGCGCATGGTCTCCCAGTCGGACTTGCTGCCCATGATGACGCCCACCAGCGGCGATTCTTCTTTATTGGCCAAGGGGGAAACTCCGGTGCGGGACGAACGGGCGGCGACGCCAATTAACGCCGCATTTCCCAAACTTAGCGGCCGTGCCCCGGTCCGACCAGAGCCGCAATTTGTCGGCCCAGCCGCCGCTGACCGGCCAGAGCTTGCCACCTATGGGTGGCGCCGCTAGCCTGAGGTTGGGTCGCTTCATCCGTTGCATCGATGTCATGCCGGGTATGGAGCCAATGGCCATGGTCAAGCCACGGTCCCACGTGCAGCAACGTCACCGCGCGGCCGTCACGTTGATCGAGATGCTGGTGGTCGTGACCATCATGATGTTGCTGCTGGTGCTGTTGTTACCGGCGGTTCAGGCCGCCCGCGAGTCAGCCCGGCTGGCCCGCTGCAAGGGTAACCTGCGGCAGATCGTGCTGGCGCTGCACACCTTTGAGCAACAGCATGGGCATTACCCATCGGCCGGCTGGGGCTGGATGTGGCCGCCGGCGCCCCAGTTGCGCGGCGAGATGCAGCCGGGCTCCTGGATCTATCCGCTGCTGCCGCACCTGGACTACCCGTCGCTCTACGGCGAGCACGTCACCACCGAGCAGCGGTTGGCCACGCCGCTGGAAATCTTCTACTGCCCTTCGCGGCGTTTGCCGGCCGCCTATCCTTGCACCAATCACGACGTCGTCGAGCCGTTCGTGCCCTATGTGAACAAAAGCGACTACGCCGCGTGCGCCGGCGACCACGATGACCCCAACGCCGCCGGACCAACCCGACCGTTCTTTCAACCCACCGCGTTTGAACAGGGGGCCGATCCCCAGTGGTGGATGGACCAGGGCGAGGTTCGCGACGCCACGGGCATCATCTTCCAGCGGAGCAATGTGACGCACGGCCAGGTGCTCGATGGAGCTGCCTACGTGTACGCGGTTGGGGAGAAGAATCTCGATCCCAACCATTACACCGACGGCGCCGGCATCGGCGACAAGGAGAGCATCTTTCACGGCGCCAACGACGATACCAGCCGCGTTTGTTGGCCGCCCTCAGGTCCGCCGCGGCGCGATACGCCCGGCTTCTCCGACCGCAACCTGTTCGGCAGCGCACACGAGTCGGTGTGCCTGTTTGCGTTTCTCGACGGGTCGGTGCGGCCGATCCGCTTCGGGCTCGACGTGGAAACGCACCGCCGCTTGGGCAACCGGCACGACGGCCTGGCAGTGAACGTCGCCCCATAGCGGCGCAAGCATGGTATGATCTGCGTGCGCCCACGGTTCGCACCGGGTCCGCCTGTATACCGGATGCTTGCCTCCGGTAAATGGACGCAAGCATTCTCACGGCGGTCCACCCAGCGGGCTCTACGGGGAGGTATTCAAGAAGTTTCTGACGGAGCCGGCACCAACCATGGCCCTGTTTTCTCGCGATGAGATTCTTGCCCGACTTCGAGCCAAAGTAGAGCAAGGCCAGCCGATCATCGGCGGCGGGGCCGGCACCGGCATCAGCGCCAAGATGTCCGAGGCCGGCGGCATCGACCTGCTGGTGATCTACAACAGCGGCCGGTTCCGCATGGCCGGCCGCGGTTCGCTCTCAGGCATGATGCCTTACGGCGATGCCAACGCCATCGTGATGGAGATGGCCCGCGAGGTGCTGCCGGTCGTCAAGCACACGCCCGTGCTGGCCGGCGTGTGCGGCACCGATCCGTTCCGGATCATGAAGCTGTTTCTTCAAGAAGTGGATCGGGCAGGCTTTTCCGGCGTGCAGAACTTCCCCACCGTCGGCCTGATCGACGGCGTCTTCCGCCAGAACCTGGAAGAGACGGGGATGGGCTTCGGGCTCGAAGTCGACATGATCCGCACCGCCCACGAACTGGGCCTGCTGACCACGCCTTACTGCTTCAACCCCGACGAAGCCGCGGCCATGGCCGAAGCGGGCGCCGATATCCTGATTCCGCACCTGGGACTCACCACCAAGGGCACCATCGGCGCGCACACGGCCGTCACGCTCGACGAAGCGGCTGCCCGCGTCCAGGCCATGCACGACGCGGCCAAACGCATCCGGCCCGATATCCTGGTGCTGTGCCACGGCGGCCCGATCGCCGAGCCCGAGGACGCACAGTACATCCTCGACCACACCGAGGGCATCGTGGGCTTTTACGGCGCCAGCAGCATGGAGCGGCTGCCGGTCGAGCCGGCCATCGCCCAGCGGGTCCGCGAGTTCACGCAGTTGCGATTCCGCTAAGCGAGGCCGTCGTCAGCCCGTCGGTTACCTCTCCAGCGACATGGTGTTGGTGTCGCTGGCGAATACCTTGCGCGGATCGTGCGAGTAGAACCAACTGCCGATCTGCTCCGCCAGGTGGGACACGAAGGCCCGGCGGAACTCGGCCCGCGGCACGTTGCTGGTCGGCAAGCCGCCCGAGTTGGGATAGAGGTACTGGTTGGGCTGCTTGTCGAAGACGCGGTCGCCGGTTTCCATGTCGAACACGCTCACCCGCAGCTTGGCCTGACCCTGGTACACGCTGGCGCTGCGTTGCAGGCTGAACTCGTCGACCTCGATGGCGACGACCATCTCGGCATCGAGCGCCTTGCCGATCTCGCGGAAGTCCTCCCAGTTGTTCTCGTCGGTCCAGTCGGCCACGTCCTGCTGATCGATAACGTCGATCTTGGGCACGTTGGCCTGCAACAGCAAGCTCAGCCGCTCAGCCAGTTCACGCGCACCCAGCGCCTGGTCGGTATTCATGGTCACCGGCGCCCGGCAGACCACGGCCACGCGTTTGCCCTTGAGGTCTTTGAACTCGGCCGGCGCATCGAAGCCGCGGATCATGAATGCCGCAAACCTGATCATGGTGCAGCCGGGAAACAACAGCGCGCTCAGGATGACAAGGCCCCACAGCAATGTCCGCTGGTACGGAAACAAGAGGGTGCGTTCCATCGCTTCTCCTCGATTCGTATTGAGCCTGGCGCGCGTGAAGTGATGGCGAGCGCCGCGTGGATAGGTCGAAGGTACGGCAGACGCCAGCGCTCGTGGGCCGCGCAACCGTCAATGTCCGGCCACCGCCAGCCGGAACAGCCAGTCCGCCAGCGTGATCGCCAGCACCACGGCACTTCCGGCCAGCAACCACGACCAGCGGCCGGGGATCAGCAGCCACCTGCCGGTGCAGGCCGCCGCCAGTGCCCAGGGCACCGCCGCCATGGCTGCCCATGCCAGCAATGTTCCGCCCACGTTGGCCGCCAGGGCCTGGGTCACCTGCCCTCGCACGGCGTGCGCCCAGGCGGTGGTCATCCCGCACGAAGGGCAGCGGACATTCCAGGCCGCGATGAACCGGCAGGGCGGCAGCCCTAACTGTTCGTGCGTGCCCAGGCCGCGCGGCTCAGGCGTCAACCAGGCCGCCACCGCCAGCAGCCCCGCCAGCGCCAAAGCGGCCGCGGCGCATGTCCAGCGGGCAGCCGTGCTCAGGCGCGCCGAGTCGCTGTGGGGGGAACGATTGCAGGAAAGGCGGCGTACCATAGAAACTTCGCCCGACCGCAGCAAGGCGAAAAAAACATCATCGCCATCATGCGCACCGCCACCGGCGGTTCAATCGCTGCGATGGCGATGCTGCCGCCATTCTAGTGCTGCTGGGCGAGGCGGTCGCTGCACTGAGCAAGAATATGCGCCGCCACCTGGTTGGGATTGTAACCGGCCGGCAACCGCACCAGCGGCTTGCCGTACTGGTCACAGAATTGTTTGACGTCGCCGTAGGAATGGCTGCTCCAGCGAATCGCTAGCACCACCACCGCCAGGTCGTTGCGAGCGACGTACGGCTCGAACGTGGCTACCGATTCGTGCTCGCGGGTGGCGATCCAGATCAGCTCGCTCAGGCCGAAGGCTTCTTTCAGGGCCTGCTCGGCATGGTGCCGCCGCTCGCCGCCGATCAGCACCATGGCTTTGCCGCGGAGCAGCTTCGCGGCCTGGCGTACCTCGGGGCTGGGCTGATGGCTGCTTTCGCTCTCCTCGCCGGGCCGGTTAGCCAGGTAGCGGTCGATCTCGCGCAGTGCCAGCATCATACCCGGCGGCAGCTCTTCCAGCCCCGGCAGATGGTCCAGCTCAGGCATGTCGTCGACGATGGGCAGCAACAGATCGCGCAGTTCGCGATTGCTGGGCGGCACGCCGCCGGCGATCAATTCCTCGACGGTGTTGATCAGCGTCCGCCACTGGCTCACATCGCCAGGATTCTCAGCCAGGCGCCCGGTCACGTAACGCAGCTTGTTGATCCGCTTGCGGCGGAACTTGCGTTCTTGCCGCGATTCCTCGAATCGGGCGTCCAGTTCCTCCAGCCGCTGGCGCAGTTCATGACAGCAGGCCGGATCCGCCGGGTCGTCCGCCCGCATGTACCGCTGGATGAAGATCTGTTGCTCGGCGGCCGTGGCGCGTAGCCAGTTGAAGATGGCATGCTGGTCGGCGTCGGTCGGGCCGTCGATCTGGTGGATGGCCGCCCGCAATGCCGATTGCGCCTCGGCAAGCAAATCCAAAGCCTGCTCGAAGATATCGCGGTGGTCCTCTGGGTCTTCCAGCACCGAACGGACCAGGGCCAGGGCATCGGCCACTGCATCAAACGCGTTGGCGACCAGGTCCCACTGTTCCAGCGGCGACGGGGCAGGGCCGCTGGGGTGATTCATCCATAAAAAACAATCGGGTAATTCCTTGGCCTGGGCGATGATCTCGCGATCCTTCGGCTCGATCTCCGTCCGGAAGTCGGCGCCCTCGCGGAGCCGCTTCTGGCGGCGAAGGGCCCAGCGGGCGCCCTCGGCCTTCAGCCGGCAGCGGCGTTCGATAAGCTGTAAACCCTCGTTGGTTGGCGCGTTCCACGCTGCCGTCGCGCCGGAGCTTTCCGCCGGAGGCCGCGCCGCGGCGGCAGGCTGCGCATGCTGGATACCGATATGTTTGGCGCGGCCCTGCCATAGTTGCGATGCCAGTTCGGCCGCAGGCAACACAGGCTCGGCCGGCGCGGTCTCATCGACGGCAGGTTCAGCCGGGCTGGCGGGAGCTTCTGCCACCTTGCCGTTGACGGTGGTGCTAGCTTCCACCGGCGGGGGTGAGGCAGGCTCGGTAGCCGGCTCGGGCGCTGCCTGCGTTTCTTCTGCGGTGAGATCGAGAATGTGCTGTGCGAACAATCGCAGAGCCGCCCGTAAAGGTTCATCACGCAGGGATAGCGTGACGACCCGCTCGGTGAGTCTCTCCAGAGACTCGACCAGCGAACGATCGGACATAAAGGGCTCCAGGGTGGTATCTTCGCGGCGGCGGTCCGAAGTCGACGCCTCGTGCCGGAGCCGTGATGGCCACACGGCATGCGAGTGATGACTTCGGTTGCTAGCCGCGGTCGGCGGCTCAATCGTTGTGGGCCGGCCAGAACGGTTCGTTCGGTCGTTCATCTCCATGCCCCGTGTAATGCCCCGTATCCTGTTGGTTGCATACACGTTGCCCCGACGTACGTTGGCCCTTTAAGATTCTTCCCGGCTGGGTGTCTCCCGGCCAGCAGCGGTGATCTCCGATGCCGCGATCACATCGCTAAAGCTGGCTGCGGCGCACCCGCCCGACGTTCGCCCTCCTCGTTGTGAAAGCACAGACCATCCGCACCGCTCCCCGGACGGCGCGCGGAAGTTTATGCACAGACGGTCACTGCGCACCCACAGTGACCGATTCGACGTGCGGCGTGAACCCCCGCCTTGGAGACTCTGCAACCGCCGCAGTGAGGGGCAGACAACAGCCCGCCCAGAAATTCCCCCCGTGGATTGGGTATCGGCCACAACACGGCGGCCGTTTGAGCGACTCTTGCGTGAGTGGACAGTTAATCCTTCAGTTGGAACAGGCGCTTGAGCGCATCCAGCAGTGCATGCGGAGAGCCGTTCTGTGATTCGTCGCGCAGCGATTCCAGCGGCGGATGCAACAGCTTGTTAATCAAACGATCAAACGATCGCTCAATCTCCGCCCGCTCCCGGTCAGTAAGCTCAGGAAGCTTGTTAAATAGCCTTCTCAGCTCATCCTCTTTGGGCTGCTGCATGCCTTGCTTGAGCCGGTGAATGATCGGCCCGGTAGCACGGCGGTTCAAATCGGCCATGAAGGCCGCGGCCTCTTCTTCGACGATCTTCAGCGCCTTGGGCAGTTCTTTCTCGCGTTCCTTGCGATTGCGTTCGCATGCCTGCTGCAAGTCGTCGATGGAGTACAGGTACACGTTCAGCCCATGCTCCTCGATCGCCGGATCGAAGTCGCGGGGGATGGCCAGGTCGAGGATGAACAGCGGCCGCTGGTATCGGGCTTCTTCCACGCGGCGGTAATCTTCGAGCGTGACGATCGGCCGGTCCGCGCCCGTGGTGCTGACCACCAGGTCGGCCTCGGCCAGCTCGTTCAGCAGCCGTTCCCAGGGAGCAGCGCGGCCGTTCCATTCCTCGGCCAGGCGTTCGGCGCGCTCCAGATTGCGGTTCACCACCACCACGTCGCGAACGCCCACGTCGGCCAGGTAGCGGAGCGTTTCTTGCCCCATCTCGCCGGCGCCGATCACGAGCACCCGCTTGTCGTCGAAGCGTTCGAAGAACTGGCAGGCCAGGTCGGCCACGGCCACGCTGGGGATGCTGACCCGTTTGCGGCTGATCTCCGTTTCGCGCGTGACCCGCTTGGCGGTGCGAATCGCCGCTTGAAACACGCTGTGGGTCAGCGGGCCGGCGGAATTGCGTTCGCACGCCAGGTCGTACGCCTGTTTCACTTGCGAGAGGATCTGCGGTTCGCCCAGCACCATGCTGTCCAGCCCGGCCGCCACCGTGAACAGGTGCAGCACGGCATCCTCGCCGGTGCGTTCGAACAGGTCGTCGAACACGTCGAACAGTTGCAGCCCATGGTAGGTGGCCATGAACTCGGCCACCTCGTGGTGCGAGGGCGCCAGCGAGGCATCCTCGGTCGCCGTGTACAGTTCAACCCGGTTGCAGGTGCTCAGCAGCACGGCTTCGGTCTGCGGGAAGCGCACCCGAAGCTGCGCCAGCGCTTCTTCCACCTGCTGGGGCGTGAACGCCAGCCGTTCGCGGACGCTCACCGAACTGGCGTGATGCGAGCAGCCCACCAGTTGCAGCTTCATTCCGCACCTCCCGCCCGGATCGCCTTAGGCTCGTCGGGCTCATCGGCCTGAGGACCTTGCTTGCCCCCGTGGTGCGGATCGAGCACAAGCGCCGCCAGCGTGATCGACACCATGCCGAACGTGGCCAGCGTGAGATAGGCAACTTTGCGTCCCTGCCGGGCAGGCTTGTAGAACAGGTTGAACGCTCCGGCCGCCACCATCCACGCGGCCAGCGCGGACGACGCCCATACGACCGGGTCGCTCCAGCGGACTTCGCCGTATTTCAACCGGCTCAAGAACGCGCCGCTCAAGAACCCACATAGCAGCATGATGCCCGACATGGTGATCGCCCGGCTGGCGGTACGCTGCAGCCATTCGAGCGTGGGCAGGCGCAGCCCTTGCTGGGGCACGATCTTCTTGTGTTTGAGACGCCAGGCCTGGATCAGGTACATGGCCCCGCAGATGAAACCGACCGCCGCGGCCACCGTTCCCAGCAACTGGAATGTGCCGTGCGCGGAGGCCACGTAACCGTTGAGTCCCGCCGTCTTGGCAAACGGGGTCCGGCTGGCCCAGAACTGCGCCACGAGCACCAGAATCAGCACCAGCGGCAGCGTGAACAGGCCGATCGGATTTTTGGGGTGGTAACACACCAGGTAGAGATACACCGCCGCTAACACCCAGGCGGCCAGCAGATACCATTCGAACTCGCTGGTGAACGCGTCGCGCTCGCTGAACCAGCGATAGGCCAGAAACAGGGTATGGGCGATAAAGCCGGCCGCGGCAAACCCCAACATCACGACGCCGCGAATGCCGCTGCGGAACAGCAGCCGCGACAGCTCCAGCAGCAGCGCGACCAGGTAACTGGCGGCGAAGCAGGTGATGGTGATTTTTCCGAGCATGGTTGATGCGTCACACCGGCAAGCAGGCGTCTCGACCGCTCACCCCAGCGGGGCGATGATTCCCAAGTCCGCGTGGTCCTGGCTCAAGTGCGCTGGGGTCAGGCTGCCAACTTCCGGTGTGCGTGTCCAAGTATGGGGGGCGTGCGCGAGCCGGGCCGAGGCTTCGCGGCAGTCGGGGCGGGCGCTCAACCAGCGACGGCCGCCGTTGGCCCTACGCCTTCTGATCGAGCTGGTATTCCTTGAGTTTCTTGTGCAGGGTGTTGCGGTTGATCCCCAGCCGGGCTGCGGCCTTGATCTGGACATTATCGCAGTTGACCATCACCTGGCTGATCAACTCCCGTTCCACCCGGTTCACAATCTTCTGGTGCAGATTCTCCTCGTTGGGCCCCGCCGTGGCCAACCCGAACTGCACGAGCTCTTGGGCCAGGCTGTCCAGGTCCATCGGCCGGTTCGAGCCCGCCACCTTGCGGCTGGGCCGCCGGCCCACGACGGCGTCGGGCAGCAGTTCCACCGTCAGCTCGTCGCCTGGAGCCAGCACCACCGCGCGCTCGATATAGTTCTGCAGCTCGCGCACGTTGCCGGGCCAGTCGTACGATTCCAGCGCCTCCAGGGCTTCGCGCTGGATGTGGACGACGTAGCGGTCGTTCTGCTCATTGTAAATCTGCAGAAAGTGGGCGACTAGCTCTCGGATGTCCTCCCGCCGCTGCCGCAGCGGTGGCAGGAAAATCGTCACTACGTTCAAACGATAGTATAGGTCCTCGCGGAACCGCTCGGCTTCGACCTCCTCGAGCAGGTCGCGGTTGCTGGCGGCCACCACCCGGGTATCGACGCGGATCGTCCGCGTATCGCCCACCCGTTCAAACTCCCGCTCCTGGAGCACGCGGAGCAGTTTGACTTGCAGCTTGGGGGTGGTGGAGTTGATTTCGTCGAGAAAGATCGTGCCGGTGTGCGCGGCCTCGAACCGGCCGATGCGGTTTTCCACCGCGCCGGTGAAGGCGCCGCGGACGTGGCCGAACAGTTCGCTTTCCAGCAGGCTTTCGGTCAACGCGCCGCAGTTCACGCGGACAAACGGGCCGTTCTTGCGCTTGCTGGTCCGATGCAGGGCGTTGGCGATCAGTTCCTTGCCGGTGCCCGTTTCGCCCATCAACAACACCGAGGCGTTGCTGGCTGCCACGCGGCGGGTGAGGTTGTACACCTCCTGCATGGCAGGTCCGCTGCCGATGATGCCCGGCAACGGCGGCGAAGCCGGGTCCAGGGGAATGGAGGAGGGCTCGTATTTCATCATGTGCGGGGAACGCTCTGGCGCGAGTGGGGGAGCTTCCCGCCTGCCGCGCCCGGCGGCGAGAAGGGGCTGCGCCCGCGTCCTTGGGCCACTGGTCCCGCCGGTACGCCCGGCCGCGTAAGCCGCGGAAAGGGTACCGGGTGACCTTGCGCCATGGGCGGGCACGTCAATCCGTTGAATACTGGTGGGGGGCGTGCGCCGCGCTTCCCTAGTCGGGGGCGAGGTAGGTGATCGTGTTAAAGGCTGGCTGCTCTCTCGAAATTGGGACTCGGTCAGGAAACGTTCCAGGGGGGGCCGCCGCGGCGGACTTTGCCGCTACGGCCAACTACGAACCCGACGCAGCCGCCGCGGGGGCAGACGCCTCGCCCGGCTGCTCGGCCGGCTGGGGTTGTTCTTCCGCCGGTTGCATGGGCTGCTGCGGCTGATCGGCAGGCTGGTTGGCTGCCGGCTTGTTCAGCGGCAACTCGATCGAGTCCAGCAGCGAGCTGAGCACCTGCTGGGTGTCCACATCCAGGTGTTCGCTGGCGTTGTAGCGATCGTACTGCCGCAGCACCTCGTGCGAACGCAGCAGCACGCCGTCGCGCTCGACCGCAATCCGGAACGCCCCGGCCGCCGCTTGCCGGGCGGCCAGCGGCATCGACACCGTGCTGGCCAATTCGACCAGCGCCAGTTGCGCCCGGTGCGTGCCCAGGTGCGCCAAGGCCAGCGCCGCCTGCTGGGTCAGCTCCGGTACGTACAGCACCGACGTCAGCATGCCATCCAGCCGGCGCAGGTCGTACAGGGCACGGTGGTTCGGCTTGCGGGTCAGCTCCACCAGCCAGGAGAGCGCGGCCTGAGCCTGCGCCAAACGTTCTTGCGGCGGCACAAACTCGTAAGTCACGGTGCCCAACAGCTCGTCCATTTGCAGCTTCATGGCGCCCGCATTGTGCGGCCGCACGAACACGGCCGTCCGCGGAAAACGCTCCGACAGCCGCCGCACTTCGTCAAGCTGGTTCACCGGAGCCAGCAGCCCGATGGGCAACCAAGCCGCCCGGGGATCCTTCCGGATGCTCTGAATGAGGATTTCCGGCGGGGCATTGGGCAGCGTGGTATCGATCAGGATGAATGCCACGTCGGCCGAACCGACCGATTGCAGCACCGCGTCGCGGCCGTTGGTGGCCAGCGAGGTTTCATAGCCCAACTCGACCAGCAGACCGGCCAGGTCCTGCGCCTTCTGCGGCAGCGTATCGGCGATCACGCCGCGCAGCGCGCCCGAGCAGTTGGCAAAGTGTTCGATGCCGTGCGAGATCATGCTGGCGCCCGGAAAACGCCAATCCTCCGGAGCCAGCTTCACCAGGGCTTCGACCGCCGCGAACCGCAGCCGCGGATCGGGATGCCCGGCTGCCTCGGCAATCAGCGAAGGCACCGGCGAGCGGTGATACAACAGGCTCGTATCACCGATGTCGCCCAGGATGCGCACCAGGGCGGTGGCCCCGATCGTGTGGCCCTCGCGCAATTGGTGAGCCAACACGTCCAGCAGCACCGGCATGTCGAAGCTGCCGATAATCTCGTACACGGTGCCGGGGCCCGATTCCAGGCGGTTCTCCAAGCCGCGCTCCAGCGCCGCCCGTTCCAGCACGCTGGAGATGAACAGCCGCTGAATCTCCGGCCGCTCGGGATCGAGCGCATACAGGTGCGTGGCAATCTGCTGGGCCGTGATGGCGGCGGCAACCCGGGCCGGAGCCATCCGCACCGAGGCAGCCGACTCCTGCGGATCCCACACCCAAATTTCGACCTCGCCCGCCAGGTTCGGTTCTTCGGGCGGAGTGCCGTCGTAGGCGCGGCGAGCTTCGTCGTACAGGTAGGCGATCACCGAGTCGCGGCGGGGCACTTCGCCCAACAGCCGCCGCAGCGCGTCCTGGGCAGCTTCGCGAACCGCGGCCGGAGCCCTAGGATCGACGGCCAGGCCGACCAGGTACTTCACCGAGTTGCGATTGCCCACGTATCCCAGCGCCCGCGCACCCGCGGCCTGAATCCCCGGCTGCGGAGCCTCGATCGCCGCAGTGGCCGGTCCCAGGGCATTGGGTCCCTGGAGCACCAAGGCTTCAAACAGCGCGGGGTGAGCGTCGGTCCGCGATTCATCGCCCAAGGCGTTCAGCAGGGCATTGACCGAAGCCGCCCCGCCCGAGCGCAACTCGTTCGCCAGGCCCCGGCGTGCGTTCTCGCCCGACTGGGCAATGCGGTCGATCAGTTCGCCGATCCGCTGCGGGTCCTGAGCGTAGCGGCTGGCGCCTTCGATCACCGTCTTGGCCAGCTCGGCCCCCGCGGGCGCGAGCTTGGGCTCACGGCTGATGCGGGTGAAAACGTCGCTGCCGAACTCTTTGATCAGCGCATAGCGGCCGGCATCATCCAGATTGGCTTGTTGCAGCCGCTCGACCAGCGGCAACGCCACCTCGGGATAGCCCAGGTTGAGCAGCGTCTCAATCGCCCGAACCAGTTGCGGCGGCGTGGTGGGATTAGTCTCCAGCAAGGCCTGCACCACCGGGTCATTGGAGCCGACCGGCGGTACGTTGGGCCGCGCCGGCTGGTTGTCCTGGGCCCAAGCGGCCCCCGGTGCCAAGCCAACGGTCATACCCACCAGGGCAGAAAAGAACGTGCGGCGCCAGCGCGGCAGCCCAGCCCGATGGTTGGCCGGCGAATTGGCGGCGGACAGTTGCCGTTGCGGCGAGTTGCAGGTCGTCATCGCACCCATCTCTGTTTACCGTATGGACTGGGCGATCGATCGCTGGGGGGGAACGTCCGTGGTTGCCGCCCTCTTTGGCCGTTCCTTCTGGTGTGCTCTCGGTTCCCCAGGGCGGTGCCGTTTTGCTGGCTCTCCAAGACGTGACGATGCCGCCAGCAGGCTCCGGCCCCAGTTTCCACCTTGTTAATCCGTAGTTCCGAATGCAAGCTCCTGGTTGACTTGGCGGGCAAGGCTCGCCGCGTCGGCCAGCTTGCGGTAACGGTTGTAGGGATCGCTCGCACCGTTTTCGGGGGTGCCGCCCCGCGCCGCCTGCGTTCAGCCCGCTAGGCCCAGCTTGGCTTCCCAGGCCTCGATCTGGCGGCGCACTTCGCTGGCGGCGGTTGAACCGTAGCTGACAAACGCCTCCACGGCCTTTTCCACGCCCAGCACGTTGTACAACTCGTCGGTCAGGTCCGGCTGCTCGGCCTGATACTCTTCCAGCGGAAGATCGGCCAGGCGGCAGCCACGTTCCATGGCCTTGCGCACCAGCCGGCCTACCAGCCCGTGTGCGGTGCGCTGCGGCACGCCTTTGCGGATCAGGTATTCCATGAAGGTGGTGGCGTCGAGGTAGCCGTGATCCAGCCGCGCGCGGATCGCCTCGCGTTTGAGTTCGGCCCCGGCCACCAGCGGAGCCGCCAGCTCCAGGCAGGCTTCCACCGAGTCGGTGGCGTCAAACAGCGGCGGCTTGTCCTCTTGCAAATCGCGGTTGTAGGCCAGTGGCAAGCCCTTCACCAGCACCAGCAGCGTGTTCAGCGCGCCCAGCGTGCGGCCGGTCTTGCCGCGGATCAACTCTAGCACGTCGGGATTGATCTTCTGCGGCATGATCGACGAGCCGGTGCAGAACGCCTGCGGCAGCTTCAAGAAGTTGAACTCGTTGGTGGACCACAAGATCCACTCCTCGGCCCAACTGCTTAAGTGCTCGGCGATCATGCTCAGACAAAACACGAACTCGATCACAAAGTCGCGATCGCTCGACGAGTCGAGGCTGTTGGCCGACACGGCGTCAAAGCCCAGCCGCTGCGCCACGTCGTGCCGGTCGATCGGCAGCGAGGTACCGGCCAGGGCGGCGGTGCCCAGCGTGAGCACGTTCACCCGGCGGCGGCAATCGGCCAGCCGGCCCCGGTCGCGCTCGAACTTTTCGCACCAGGCCAGCCAATAGTGCGGAGCCAGCACCGGCTGTGCCCGCTGTAAGTGCGTGTAGCCAGGCAGGATGCAATCCAGGTCACCCCGGCACCGGCCGACGAATGCCTTTTGCAGCTCGACCAGCAGGCCGTCGATGCGATCGATGGCGTCGCGGACCCAAAGCCGCAAGTCGGTGGAGACCTGATCGTTACGGCTCCGGGCCGTGTGCAGCTTGCGGCCCACGTCGCCCAGGCGATCGATCAGGGCCTGCTCAATGTTCATATGCACGTCTTCCAGCTCGGTGCGGAAGACGAAGTTGCCCGCGGCGATCTCTTCCTTGATTTGCGACAGCGTGCTGACGATGGCCTGGCACTCGTCGTCGGTAATAAGACCTTGCTTGGCCAGCATTTGCGCGTGGGCGATCGAGCCCCGGATATCCTGGGCATAAAGCCGTGCATCGAAGCTGATGCTTTGGCTGAACCGTTCCACGCGGGCATCTACGCCGGCGGCGAACACGCCGCTGCGGCTAAGCGATTGTGGCGTCGTCAAGGCGACCGCTGCCTATTATTTGGGCACAGTGATAAGAAAAGTGGCACAAGCACGGTTCCACTGTACGCAGGCCACCCCAGGGTGTCAATTATCCAACTGCGGCGTGCCGTCGCAGCCTGGGCCATCTGGGCATCTTTCAGTCAGCCCGCCGCCTCTTACGGCCGCAGCCCGTGCCACTGCTATAGGTTACCGCCGCCAAACAGTTGCAACTGCGGCTTCGATGCTGCACGCTGTGGGGGTTGTTGCGTCCATTCTGCGTTCAGCTCCTGCGATTGGGCTCACCTATGGCAGCTTCCGGCCCCGAGTCGCCCGCCTCGCACCCCCAACAGGCCACGCTGTTCGGCCACCCCTGCGGCCTGTACGTGCTGTTCTTTGCCGAGATGTGGGAACGGTTCTCCTACTACGGCATGCGGGCGTTGCTGATCTTCTACATGCTCCGGGGGTTCCTGAAGTACAACGACACCGACGCCTATGCCATTTACGGAGCCTACACGGCCCTGGTTTATCTGACCCCTTTCTTCGGCGGCCTGCTGGCCGACCGCATCCTGGGGGCCAGGCAAGCCGTGATCCTGGGCGGCGTGCTCATGGCCGCCGGACACTTGGCCATGACAGTGGAACACTCGGTGGCCTTCTTCGGGGCGCTGTCGCTGCTGATCGTCGGCAACGGCTTCTTCAAGCCCAACATCTCGGCCATGGTGGGCAGCCTCTATCCGGAAGGCAGCCACAAACGCGACGGCGGCTTCACTATCTTTTACATGGGCATCAACCTGGGCGCCGCCATGTCGCCGCTGCTGTGCGGTTACGTGGCCGACCGGTTCGGTTGGCACTACGGTTTTGGCCTGGCCACGATCGGCATGCTGCTGGGGCTGGGCACCTTTGTCATGCCAGGCCGATTGGCCCGGATTCTGACCTTGGCTTCAGCCCTGGCTTCCGCCGTCGGACTGATCGTGTTCCGTCCGAGCGGTTTGATGCTGCTGGGGTTAAACGTCTTTATCGCCGTGTCGCTGCTCACGGCAGCCGTCATCGCCTGGGTGGCCGCGGGCCGAGGCGGCCTTCCCCACGACACCGGTCGACCGCCCAGCCGCGACACCTACCAGCGCTTTGCCTGGCTGGTCTATGTCGGCAGCCTGTTGTCGGTCGGCGCATTCGCGCTGCTGGTATCGGGCTTCTCGGTACTGACCAGCGACGGTAAGCAAGTCACCATCGTGCCGCAGGCCACTATCCAGCGCTTGGCCGAAAGCGAAACCGCCTGGGTCCGGGCGGCCGCCGTGGTGGTGCAAGAAGTGAGCAAGCCGGCCGGGCTCGTGCTGTTCGCCGGCGGCGTTGCCGCGTTCGGTTTCTTGATTGTGGAAACCCTACGTCTGCGCGGCGTGCAGCGGCAGCGGCTGGTGGTGGTCATGATCCTGACGTTCTTCTCGATGCTGTTCTGGGCGTTCTTCGAACAGGCCGGCAGCTCGATCAACAACTTCACCGATCGCAACGTCGACCGCGTGGTCGCAGACCGCCGGATCACCCAGGCCGAAGTCGGCCAGACCATCAGACTTGAGCCGACCCAGGAACAGCTCGGCTATTACAACGGCGACAAGCTGTTCACGCTCGACCAACTTACCGCCTTGCGCGAGCAGTACAACAAGGAAGCAGAACAGGCCAGGCAGCGCGACAAGAACGCCAACGTGCCGCCGCTGACCATCTCGTGGCACGTGGTCGAAAGCAACGTGGGCATGGGCATCGCCGAGTACAACGACGAGATCCCGGCCAGCATGTTCCAGGCGGCCAATCCTGTGTTCATTCTGCTGTTTGGCCTGACCTTCACCGCGCTGTGGAGCTTCCTGGCCGCGCGGGGCCTGGAACCCAGCACGCCGCTGAAGTTCGCCCTGGGGCTGTTCCAGCTAGGGCTGGGCTTCGCCGCCATGTGGTACGGTGCCCAAACGGCCGATGCCCGCGGCATGGTGGCCATGGGCTGGTTGCTGTTGGGCTATCTACTGCAAACCACCGGCGAACTGTGCGTATCGCCTGTGGGCCTGTCCATGGTGACCAAGCTCTCACCGCCGCGACTGGTCAGCACGGTGATGGGCACCTGGTTCGTGGCAACCGCCTTCTCCCAGTTCCTGTCAGCCATCATTGCCCAGTTCACGCGTGTGGGCGGCGAAGAGGCCGAAGCCGTCACCATCCCGCCGCCCTCGGAAACGGTGCATATCTACGGCGACGTGTTCGGGCAGATCGCCCTGGCGGCGATCATCGCCTCGGCCGTGTGCCTGGTCCTGGTACCCATCCTCAAACGGATGATGCATGAGGACGTAGTCGAAGAGGAAAATGAGTAGGGTGGCTGCTTGCGAGGCGCCGATGCCCTATCAGGATTTTGTAGGGCGGTTGCTTGCAACCACCCTACAAAATTAGCGTGCGTCAACCTGCAACTCGCTTAACCGCAGCGTTTTCTCGATCACCGGCTTGCCGTTGATGTCCAAGACTTGGAGCGTCAGCAGCGGGTCGGCCTGCTGCCAGTCGATGGTGATCCGGCCGAAGTTCTCGCGATGATACGTCGTCGGCAAGGCCCGGTACTTATTCACCGTGGGCGTGCCCCGGGCGTGAAGCTGGTTGAAGCTGCTGGAGGTGATGTCGTAGATCGGGTAGGGGCCCGCTTCCCGCTCCACCGACAGCTCGGCCCAGTGCCGGTCGCCGCTGATGATGAACACGCCGCTCGCCTTCGTTTCGCGGATCAGGTCAAACAGCCGCTGCCGCTCAAGAGGCAGGTTCGACCAGGTTTCCTGCCCGGCCACTTCCGACACACACTGGATGCTCGAAGCGATGATCCGTACCTCGGCCGGCTGCTTAAGTTGTTCGCGGAGCCAGCGCCACTGGGCTTCGCCTAGCATGGTGCGGTTGGGGTCGTTGCTGGCCACCCAGCTGCCGCCCAATTGCTTGTCGCCCTTTTCCAAAGGGCTGCGGAAGTAACGCGTATCAAGCAGGATCACCTGCACACGTTTGCCCGGCGGCCCGATCACGATGGCATCGTACACGCCGGGCCGTTTCCGGCGTGGCGAGTCGGCCGGATCACCCCAGAAATCCAGAAAGATCTGCTGCGATTCCTCGCGCTTGGGGTAATCGGCCCCGGCGTCGTTCTCGCCGTAATCGTGATCGTCCCACGTGGCCAGCACGGGGCAAGTAGCAATCAACTGGGCAAAGTGGCTGTTGGCCTGGAGCTGCGCATACTTGGCCCGCATCAGGTTCATATCGCGAGTATCGGCGTAGATGTTGTCGCCGAGGAAAATGAACAGCTCCGGCTTCTGCGCCGCGATCGTGGCAAAAATCGGCATCGGCTGCTCTTGCTTGGTGCACGAACCAAAGCCGATCACCGAAAGCGGCTTCGAGGTATCGATCGGCCGTGGCTTGATGCCGAAACGGTCCTGGGCCGGCGCCACCTGCGGCGCCAACAACATCGCCAGAATTGCCAACAAGCAGAAACGGGTATGGCAAGCGATCATGGGCAGCAAGCCTTCCGTTATATGGATTCGAGGTAGATGCGGCGCCGGCGCGGTCGGCTGCCAAGTACCGCGGTCAGGAATATAGAGAGAGCCGGCCGCGGCTAATTCGCCCGCATGTCGTAGCACATCAGCTTGTCCTGCTCCCGCAGGTACAGCTTGCCGTCGGACACGGCCGGATGGGCCCAGGAAGGTTCCCGCACGTACTCCGGTTTCCAGGTACCTTTGAGGCGGTATTCCTCGGGCGTGGCTTCAATCATCGCCACCGTACCGTCCTGGTAGCGGAAGATGAGGTTGCCGTCGGCGTAGATCACGGCCGCCGAACCGCGGCCGGGCCCGCGGATATCGCCGCCCCACTTGATCTTGCCGGTCCGCAGCTCGATGCACATGGGGAAGCCGTTGTTGTGCTGGTGGCCCAGGTACACGTGGCCATCGTGCAGCACCATGCCGCCGTGATGGTTTTGCACTTCTTTGCCGGACTTGAAATACACTTCTTCCGCCCGGGCAAGGCGGTTCCGGGCAGAAACCTTCAGCAGGGCGGCTCCGGCACCATAGCCGGTGGAGGCGAAGATATAGTCGCCCTCGACCAGCGGCGTGGGGATGTTGGCGGTGCCGTTGGCGATGCGGTCATAGCCCCACATGAAGCGGCCGTCGGACGCCCGAATGCCGATCAATCCCTGCCCAATGATGGTCACATACTGTTTGAGTCCGCCGGCGTTGGAAACCACGATCGAGGCGTAACCGGCACCGCGGCCGCGACCGCGATCGACTTGCGGCACGGCACAGCGTCACACCTCGCGGCCGGTACGTTTGTCGAGAGCGACCACCATGGCGTCGGGCCCGCCGGGCGTGCAGAGCACCAGCCGCCCATCGACCAGCGGCGACTCCGAGTAGCCCCAGCCGGACATCATGCGGCCGTTCCAGTCCTTCTTGAAATCGCGTTTCCACTCAATGCGGCCATCGGCCGTGCGGAGGCAGGCGATCTGCCCGTCGGAGGTGACCACGTACAGGTAGTCGCCATCGACGGTAGGCGTGCTGCGCGAGCCCTCATAGGAATGTTCGGGCACGGCGTCGGTCACGGTGGTGCGCCACAGTTGGCGGCCATCCTGGGCGCTGACGGCCACCACGCCCTGGCCGTCGGTGAAGTTGCCGGTGGTGAACACGCGCCCGTCGGCCACGGCCACGCTGGCGTAACCACCGCCCATGCCTTCGGCCATCCACAACAGCCGCGGTTTGGTCGTCTCCCACGATTGCTGCAAGCCGCTTTCGGTGGATACACCGGTGCGGCCCTGATTGCGGAAGCCGGGCCAATCGGCCGCAGGCAGGGGAGCCAACACGGTGCCCCATGCGGCAACAATCACAGCAGCGCAAAGTAGAAAACGCATCATGGGAAGGCCCCCAGGGGTGATGCAGTTACCTGACCAATACGAGCAGCCCAAGGCCATAGCTGGACATGAACGATGGGCGGCTGGTCGGCCGCTTGCCAATCTAGCCATCCCAAGTGCCACCGGCAACGAGAATTGCGGCGCCGCCCGCGTCGTGGAAAGGCGATCCCTACTCGCGCACCGCCGGCTTGTCCATATGGCAATACTTGCGACGTGGCATCGGCATGCCCAGCTTGTCGTTTGGCTGCTTAGCCGGACGACTCATCACACCTGCCGGGCCTGCCGCAGCACTGAGCCTTGTTCATGGCAGCGCCCATCATGGCACTTCGCCTCGCGTCTGAAATCTGAGGCAAGCGCGCGAACACGGCCATTCGGTCCGGCTGCCAGGCCGCGTGAGTGCATTTAGCCGAGAAGTCTATCGCGAAAAAACCTGTCAGAGAGATGCCAGGCTGCCGCAAGTTGCCGGGGGGCTAGATTCCCCACCAAATAAGCATTACACATATACCCTGATTCTAAGGTGGTGATCGGACCATGCATCATCTGGCAACCAGCTTAGCCAGAATAGGCTGGCTCATTGCTGCGGCAATGTCGCCGGGTGTTGCGACCAACTGACAGGGGCGAGAGACAACCGTCTGACGTCCCACATTTAGAATCCCAGGGGGGTAAAACTTCATGCAGAGTACAACCCGGCTATCAGGCTTTGTACCCGGTTTGGCCGCACTACTGGCTACTGCGGTCCTGGCCGCAAATGTCGATGAGGCGACCGCGCAGTTCTCTTTACAACTGCCGAAAGTGACCGTACCGAAGCCTCCCAAGGTCAGTTCGCCGCAGGGGCCCGGCTACAAACGCAATCCTGGCCTTAAAGCTGAGTCTATGGCAGACTCCGGCGGAAACCAAAAAAGCAGCGGTGGAGGCAGTCGGCTGCCGACGCGCCCATTCACCCCACCGTCCCGGCCCCATAGCCAATCCAGTGGGACTCGGGATATCCTGGAAGGAACAGCCGCAATCATCGATGCCGCAAGCGGCTTGTTCCAACCGCCCCGTGGCAACTATCCGCCGCGGTCTCCTCGCCATCCGTCGCGGCCATCTTACGAGCCACAATATTATTATCAGCCGAGCTATTCCACGACGCCTGTCGTGCCGCAGAACAGCATTCCATCGACGCAAACGGCCAACAGCGCACCTCCCAAGAACACCCTGCCTGCCACCAAGGTGCAGCGAGCCGCCAGCCACCCCGATAACAAACGGCGGTTCACGGCCTACCTGACGTCCGCCCAGGAACAGGCAACGGAGGACCTGGTGAACGAGGTCGACGAACTGACCGAAATCACCAAAGAGCTGATCCTGGACGATTCGAGTCTCAAGGACAAGATCAACGGCAATCGCGATATCCGCAAGGCATTGGAGGACTTCGAGGATACGGGCCACACCGCCGCCCTGGAAAAGCTGCTTAACGATCCCAACACACCTGACAGCGTCAAAGATAAGATCAGTGTGTTGCTCGATCTGAACGAACTGCAAGAAGATCTCGAAGATGGCCTCACCCCCGCCGGCTTGGATCGCAAGATTCGGCGGTTCCGTGACCGCATCAGCGATAGCGACCACCTGACGGCGAGCGAAAAGCGGGAACTCCGCGAGGCACTCGACAACCTGAAGGTCATCAACGAACGCCGTAAACTCATCGAGCTCCTCACCAAGGGTGGGCTGGGCAGCAAGGGTAAAGGAGGTCTCCCGACCATCGATCTCTCGGTCGTCGTGACCGACGGTTCCCTGTTTGGTGACTCGCCGGTCAACGATTCCAATGCCACGACCACCTCTGCCGGTGTTCTGCTGCGAAATCCCGAAAGCAATGGTGCTTCGATCTCGTACCTGCTGGACGGACACAGCTACACGATGGAGCCCGGCTATTCGCAGCGTCTTGAACGCAGCTACCTCATCGAGTTCGATCGGGGCGGCGACTACGGCACGGCTCGCTATACCATCGCGGACGGCACCTTTGAGTTCACCATTACCGACCGCGGCTGGGATCTCCGCAAGAAGACGTACGAGATCACGATCGACAACCGGAACTTCCCCGGTGATTTCGGCTATCTGCTCGATGGCCAGGAATACACGGTGCGAGCCGGCGAAGTGCGGCAACACTCAAGCAGCTATCCGATCCTCATTGAATTCGATCGCGGCGATGGCAGCGAACCAGCCCGCAAGGTGCTCTACAGCGGCACCTACACCGTCGGCATCGACGTGACGCATGGTCGGCTCGACCTGTTCGAAGGCGGCGCGTCGAAGCCGGCTCCCGCCCTCACGGCAAACTGATAACGGCAACGTTCGATCACTGAGCGGCGGATTCAACCGTATCTGGTGCGGTTGGATCCGCCGTTTTCGTGCGCTGCTGCTCCAGGGCCGCTTCGAGCTGCCGCCGGTACGATTCGTACGCCTTGCGGCAGGCAAAGCGGCCCAGGCTGGGCGAGAGGCGGTTGAGCCACCACAGCAGCCGCCAACGCAGCGGGTAGACGATGATCGCTCGATTGCGCCGCACGCAGCGCAGCGTATGCGCGGCACACGCGGAGGCTTCGGCGGGCCGGAGCTTCTTCCAGAGCCGGTCGGCCAGCGGTGTGGGGATCGGCTGCACCATCCGGCCAAAGGCCCCGCCTTGCAGGATCGGGGTCCGCAAAAAGCCGGGGCAAACCACGCTCACGCGCACGTTGTACGCCGCGGCCTCGCACCGCAGCGAACTGGAAAGCCCCACCACGGCATGCTTGGTGGCGGCGTAGCTGACCAGGCCGGGCGAGGGAATCAGCCCCGCGATCGATGCCGCGTTGACGATATGCCCAAAGCCTTGCGCGATCATCCGCGGGTAAGCAGCCTGGACACCGTTGGCGATGCCGGCCAGGTTCACGGCGAACACATCGTGCCAATCGCCCAGACTGTATAAACTGGCTTCGCCGCTGTGGGCCACGCCGGCGTTGTTGAACAGGTAATCGAGCCGGCCGTGCTCGTTGATGACCTGCTGGATCAGCGCATCGAAGGCGGCCGCATCGCGCACATCGAGCCCTACGGCCGTGGCGCGCCCACCGCGCTGGCACAACTGGTCGGCCTGCTGCTGGGCAAGCTCCTGTTGCCGGTCGGCAATGATCACCACGGCTCCGTAGCGGACCAACTGCTCGGCCAAAGCGGCCCCCAAGCCTGAGGCGCCCCCGGTAACCACGGCCACGGCGTCGCGATAGGTGCGTAGTTGCTGCGTCATGCGGCGTAGATCAGGCAAGGAAAGGGAAAGCGGCGACCGGCCCGCACGAACAAGCCACCAGGTTTGCTGTTCTAACCCCGCCGGCGTTCCATTCGTGGGGGCGGTTCGCGGCGGGTGGTTGCCGCAACCGCTCCATACCAACAGCCTGCGGGGAGCCAGGTTCCCCCAGGGCAATCATGCAGCCGCCACCAGTTTCGCCGGGACGGTTCTCACGATGTACAAGCGGGGTGACCGGGTTGTCTACCGAGTGCAAAAGTATTCTGGCCGGCCCGGCCCGCGCGCGACCAATGTCGAACCGGAACCACACGGCGAAAAGTACGTGTACCACGTCGACAAGTTCTGGACCGTGGCCGACGTGCTGCCCGACGGGCAACTTGTGCTCGTCACCCGGCGGGGCAAACGCCATGTACTTCGCGCCGACGATCCTCAGCTTCGCCCGGCGCACTGGTGGGAACGGTTTATCTATCGTGGCCGCTTTCCAGAGCTGCCGGCCCCGACTTAAGCCGCAGGTCCCGCGCGGTTACCCCTTGGCCAGGCGCCGCAACACTTCGATGCCGCGGTCGATGGTGGCATCGTCGGCCGCGTACGAAATGCGGAAGTGCGTATCGCGGCGGCTGAAGATCTTGCCGGGGATGATCAACAACTCGTTGGCGATTGCCTGCTCGACAAACTCGCTGCCGGTACGGCCGTCGGGCACCTGCGGGAAGGCGTAGAACGCGCCGCCGGGCGTGGCCAGCGGGTACAGGTCGGAAATGCCGGCCACCAGCCGGTCGCGCTTCTGGCGATAGCTGGCCACGTAGCTCGAAATATCGGTATCCAGGGCCGCCAGCGCCGCCCACTGCAGCGGGTGCGGAGCGCACACGAACGTGTACTGCTGGAGCTTGGTCATGTTGTCGATCAGCACCTGCGGGCCGTGCGCGAAACCCAGCCGCCAGCCGGTTACGCCGTAGGTCTTGCTGAAGCCGTCGATCACCAGCACCTGATCGTTGTACGTGGCCGGCGAGACAAACTGGCCGTCGTAGCAGAACGCCCGATAGATCTCGTCGCTGATCAGCAGCACATCGCGCTCAGCCGCCAATTGGGCCAGTTCGCGCACGGCGTCGGGCTGGACCACGGCGCCGGTGGGATTGGCCGGGCTGTTGAACAGGATGGCCTTGGTGCGGGGCGTGATGGCGTCGGCCACGCGATTGAGGTCGATGGTGAAGTCGGGATACGTGTCCACCAGCACCGTCTTGCCGCCCACCATCGCCACCAGCGACGGGTACATCACAAAGAACGGGTCGAAGACGATCACCTCGTCGCCCGGGTTCACCACGGCCATCAGCGCCAGCACCAGCGCGCCGCTGGTGCCGCTGGTTACCAGCACGGTGCGGTCGCCGTGGGCGTATTCCTTCTGCACGTCGGCCAGCAGCCGCTCGCGCAGCGGGGCGATACCCTGCGTCACCGAGTAACCGTTGCGGTTCTCACGGATCGCCTGGATGGCCGCTTCCTTGATCGGCTCGGGCACGGGGAAGTCGGGCTGGCCGATCGACAGGTTGATCGGGTTCTCGAGTTTCGCGGCAAGGTCGAACACCTTGCGGATGCCGGAGCTGTCAAATTGCGAAAGGCGATCAGCAAGCCAACGCTGGGACATGGATACTTACCCGGGGGGCAGGTTGGAAAATCTGGTTGCAATCAGGGCTCACAGAGCTGTGGCACGAGCAGCCGTGGCACACATGGCCGCCGTGGCACGCATCCATCGCCTGGACACAGGCATGCGCCACCGGGTTCGGTGGCCCGGCCGCAGCCTACGCGTCTGGCGCACCCGTCAATCTAGCAGCCGGTTCGTCCTCGTCCCAGGGGCTGCGGTAGGGCTCCGGCTGCGGCGAAGGATGCAGCAGGGCATCTTCTTCCTGCACGCGCTGCGGGGCATCCACCCGCAGTTGCCGCAGCTCGCGTCCCACGCTCCGCACGTTCAAGAGCAGCACCACAAGCGCGGTGAAGGGCAGCACCGTCACCACGATCGGCAATTCAGGAAAGGGGGTGTGCCTGGCCCGGAAGGTTGCTTCCAGCGTCCAAAACAGGTTGGAAATCTGCAGGATCGTGTAGCCCCGGCTGTCGCTGAACCAGGCTTGCAGCAGCATCGGTCCCAGCGTGCCCACCAGGACCAGCAGGATTTGAACCAGCATCGCCAGTTGCACGCTGACCTCCGTAAAGCGACGGGCGGCCAGGATGATCAGCCGGCCGATCCCCAGGTAGATCGTCACGTAACAAAAGCCCAGCCCCAGAAAGACCATGACATACAAAGCCAGATCGGGAGAGCGATCGATCCGCGGGGTTGCCGTGGGCGCCAGGGCCGTCAGCGCATACGGCGCCGCCGCGAGCACGATCACGGCGCTGGCCAGATTCCCCAGCACGAACAGGTAGCCGGTCCCGGAGCCTGGGTTGAACGTGGTCCAGAACATCCGCCCCAGAAAGCTCTGCGGCAAGCGGCGGCGGGCCCGCTTCGAAAGCTCCGGCCGTTCGCCAATCAAAAAGGCGCCGGCTCCCCACCAGTGCAAGCCGATCACGATGCCAAAGCTCATCAGCACTTCGAGGTCGGGGTCGATGAACAGCCAACCCCAGAAAGCCCAGGCCAGAAACAACAGGTACTGCACCACCAGGCAGATCCGCAGGGCTGTCGAGCGGTTTTCGCTGGGGAAGAGCAGGGCAGCCCTGGCAATCAGAAAAAACAGCGCTCCATAGCCGACCGCCGCCGAAAAAATGATGCCGTTGGCGACCCAGAACTCGGGGTCGACCATGTACAGCGCGATGCGGTCGCGAAGTACCAATTCCTCAGTGAGCACCCCACAGAACAGGCCATAGTTCCACAGGCACCCGGCAATCAATGCCACGGAGTACACGACCTGCCAATGCCGTGCCCGGCTGATCGTCGCCAGGCACAACCCCAGCAGCGTGACGGTGATCGAATTGACCACCATCCAGAACAACAAGAACACGATCGTCGGCAGATCGATCCCGCGCAGCAGGTAGGTGAACGCCAGGCACGGCGCAAGGGCCGAGAGATACAGCACGATCTGCAGCAGCGAACTGCCCAACTTGCCGCTGACGATCTGGTGCGGCTTCAGCGCGCTGATCGATAGCAGTTCGTAGGTGTTATCTTCCCACTCGGCGGCCAGCGAGCGAAAAGCCCCAAAGGGCACCATCACCAGCAGCGGAAAGCCCAGGATGAAGAAGTAGCCGGCGAACATCTCCCGGCCGCGGCTGCTGCCGTCCAGCGCGCCGGTGAGTACCAGTCCGCCCACCGACCAGACCCAGCCGCACAGCAGCACCAGGCTGAAGGTGATCACAAACTGCCGGCTTTTGAAGGCCTGCCGGGTTTCCTTCACCAGGATCGGGTTCAGGTATTCGCCGGCCCGCTGGCACCAGGTATCGAACCAGGCCCAGAAGCCGCGTTCGTCGGTGGCGATGGCCGGGGCCTCGTCGCTACTGGTCATTGGACCTGCCCCTTGGTGACTTGCATGAACACGTCTTCGAGCGAACGCCGCTCGCAACCGAACTCAACAACCCGAAAACCGGCCAGCACCATGTCGCGAAGCAGGTCGGCCTCGCTTTCGCGGTCGCCGTCGTGGGCAAAGATCAACTGCTGACCGTCGATGCGGTACTGGTGGATCGCGATGCGCTCCTGGAGCCAGGTCAGCAGCGGCTGCACCTCACCCAGCACGCGGACGCGGACGGCATTATGCCCCGGCTGGTTTTTCTGGATCTCGTCGACGGTGCCCACCGCCAGCAGCCGGCCGCGTTCGATGATGCCTACGGCGTCGCACATCTCGGCCAGCTCGGTGAGAATGTGCGAACTGATCAGCACCGTTTTGCCTTCGGCCGCCAGGCGGCGGATGATCTGCCGCAGCTCGATGCGTGCCCGGGGATCGAGGCCCGCCGCCGGTTCATCGAGCACCAGCACGGGCGGGTCGTGGATCAGGGTGCGGCCCAGGCAGAGCCGCTGCTTCATGCCTTTGGAGAGGCCGTTGATCGGCTTCTCGGCCAGCTCGTCCAGTTGGGTGAACTCCATCGTGCGGTGGATGGCCGCCAGCCGCTGCCGGCCCCGCAGGTTGTACGCCCTGGCAAAGAAGTCGAGATACTCGCGGACGTTCACGTTGGCGTAGGTGCCGAAGTTGTCGGGCATAAAGCCCAGGCGATGGCGCACGCGGTCGGGATCGTCGACCACCGAAAAGCCGTCGACGTAGGCATCGCCTTGGGTGGGGATATCGAGCGTGGCCAGGATCCGCATGCTGGTGGTCTTGCCGGCGCCGTTGGGACCGATGTAGCCGAAGACCTGCCCCTGTTGCACTTCAAACGAAATGCCGTTCACCGCCCGGGTCGGACCGAAGTAGCGGTGCAGGTTCTGGAACTGGATCATCGGACGCATGAGCCGAATATCCTCACCGGTGGCAAGACGGTCTTGGGGGATCGAGCAAGCATCGCGGCAACGTCACTACCAGCGGCCGCGGATGATGTGCAGGCTGCGCACCTGCTGGGCCTCGCAGCCGATGACAACCTCGGGCGACGCTTCCACCAGGGCCACGTACGTTCGCGGCGCCATGTTCCAGTTCGAGCCGGCGGCGGTGGCGGTGCCGTCTTCGACCTGATCGATTAGCCATTCCAGGTAGCCTCCGTGGGGAGCGATGGCTAGGGATTGCGTCTCGCCGGGCTTGTTATCGCTGATGGCGTCGTAGATCGCTCTGCCTGCCTGGCCCACCTGGCTGGCATCCAGCGCGGCCTGGGCGTTCTCGGCCAGGTTCATGGCCGCGTAGGTCTTACCAGCGTCATCGGTCAGCAGCAGCGCCGCGACGTGCGTGCCCAGGTGATTGGTCACGCGCGGCGGCGCACCGTCCTGGTTTTCGATCTGAAGGGTCGCCGTGGTTGCTCGCGAGCGCAAGCACAAGAACTGGGCCATCGTGCGCGAGCGGAGCCAACCTCGGGTCAGACGCTGGTCGGGGTCCCAGGCCATTTCGAGGGGGTATTCGTGATCGCTCTCGCTGGCGGGCATGCGAATCACGGCCACGTCGGCCGGAAACCGCAGCCCCTCGGCGGGTGCCACGCCGGCGTAATAGGTCTGCCGCGACCAGCAGGCGGCTTCGCCGCGCGTCTGGTCGAGGTAGGTGAAACTGCGGACGCGGACGCTCGTAGCAAAACCTTCGGCCAGGGCGGCATAGCCTACCAGGCCCGCGGTGACCAAGGCGGCCGACAGCGGCACCGTAACCACCAGCAGATGCAGGCGCCGTTTGTGACGCAGCACGAAGTAATTGAGCGGGCCGATCACGATGACAAACAGCGAGATCAGCACCTGGAACAAGACCACCGGCGGCCGCCCCACGCCGGGGATCACCCATTCCCAGAATTCTTCGCCGTTGCTCCACGCCAATGCCCCGCAGTACCAGGCAGGCATCCGCAAGACCGAAGTGAAATCCGCGTGCAGCGAATTGCTCTGAAACGCAGCCACGGCGTCCATCCATGGATCGGCAATCAGCACGACGTGCCCCAGCCCCCAGGAGCATTGGCGGATGCCCTGCAACTGATCGGTCAACAGGCGATACCGCCGCTCGCGTTCCTGCCGTTCCCGGGTCAATTCCCGGGGCGTTTTGCGAGCGCTGCCGTACATTACGTCGTACAGCTCATCGTTGGGGGCAATGTCCGGAGCCGGTTCTTCAAGCTCCTCCAATACGTAAGGGTTGGTTGTCGCCGTGACCACGGGCAGATGGTCGCCGATCGCCGGCAGGTCGCGTTCTCCGACAAGATTGGGGAAATGGCGGGGATCGCCCCATCTGCCCGTGTACTCCTGCGGCTTCACCAAGCGAGCCAGTTGCCACGTGTTCCGCGGGGAGAACGACTTCTCCAGCAGGCCATCGTCCGGCAGGCCGAGTAGCTGGATGACCTCCGGCCACGACTGCAGGTCGCTGCCCATCGCGTCGATCCACAAGTTACCACCGGCCGCAACCCAAAGACGGATCGCCCGCCACGCTTTCGGGTGCTGGGTGATCAGTGTGCGCAACTGCGCGCGGCGGATACACAACACGTCCACCGCGGTGTAATCGATCCAGCGAGGCGAAAGCTCAGCGGGCCGCAGGAACGTGCGGGTTAACTGGGCTCCGTTCACCAGGTCCACCTGGGATAACGACAGCTCCTGCGCCGGCAGGATGTCGAGCATCTGCAGTTCCTTCCACATGTGATAAAGCCGGATCTGCACGAGAGTCTGCAGGTCGGGCTGCGGCACACCGTCGACCCAGACCTGGGCCAGGCAATGAAAGATGTTGCTGTGGCAGGGTACCGACATCTCGAAGGCAACCGGGTCGTGCTGGCCCGCCGGCAATATGAAGTCTTGCTCCACGGTCAAGAGCGGCTGCGAATTGTAGTAACAGCCCTGGTAGCGGATGGTCACCGTGGCATCTTCCGCCAGCGGCGGATTGGCTCGCATCTTGAACCGCACCGGCCGATATCCGCTCGAGTGCGGCCAGTGTTCAGTGATGTCGAGCGAGTAGCCCTGCCGTTGCAGATTTCCGGCGGCATCGTACTTGGGCGGGATCTGCGCGGAGCCGCGAACCTGGGCCTGCACCGCCGCCGTGCCGACCAGCAGCAACCAGGCCGCGAGGATGCTCGGCGCAATGTGCCCGGCAAAACGCTGCCCCAGGGTCATACAGGCGGCAGCCAGGGGGTGAACGACGTGCGCCGATAGTTCACCACTCATGGCTTTTCCTCCCCGTCAGTGATGGCTGTGCTGGTCGGGATCGTGCCGGGGTTGCCTGAGCCGTTTGTCACTGCGCCGGCAAGCTGCGGGATTTCCTGGGGCGATGCTGTCGCGGCGGTAGCGTCGGCAGTTTCGGCAGCGGGCGGATCCTTAGGCCGGCTGCGAAACACCGCGCTGAGCCCCCACCCAATCAGAAAGAACACGGCGTTGATCGTCATCAACAGGCCCAGGGCCACGGCCGCTACCGACAAGGCCGCGCAGATCTGACGCCAGACACCGACCTGCCCCAACCGCGATACGCCGGAGTAATAATCGGCCTCCTGCCCAGGCTGCAATTCCCACCGCTGCGCCAGCCCGATCAAGCCCTGCGAAACGATGGCAAACAGCAGCGCCGCAACCGCCAGGATGATGAGCATGGTGCGGGTGGAGAAGCGCGGTAGGAACATGCCAGAAGGTCCTGGATCGGTTGTGCTTGCCAAACATCACTCGCTGCCGGCGGGCGCGGCGGGCGGATCGGTCACGATATCCACCGAGCCCCAGAAGGCGAACTCCCAGGCCCAATCGTCGGCCCGATTTTCCAGTACCACGTCGACGGCCTGACCGGCCAGCTTGCTCAAGTCGAACTCCACCGTCAGCCAGCCATCCTTAGCCGAATCGGGGCCGACGATCCGCTCCCCCAGTTTCACACCACCGGCGTAGGCCACCAGTTGCCAGTCGCCCCGCGGATGGTGCGATACCAGCACCCGCAGCCGCGGATTGCCTTCGCTGGGCACTTCCACCTTGGACGTGAGCCGGCAAGGCTGCGACTGCGAAACCGGGTGCGTCCGCACCACGGCTTTGCGGCCCATGTGTTCGGCCAGCAGGGCCACGCCGCCTTCGCCGGAAGCCTCCGTCGTAAAGCCGGGGGCGACTTCGGTGATGATGGCCGCGAACTCGGCCGGGTTGGTCGTTTCGCGAGGTTGCACCTCGTACACGCCCGCCAGCCGCGTCGCGGTCGGATCGCTGGGCGGCTTGTCCAGCGTGAGCAGGGCGAACAGGTCGGCCAGTTCGGTCGGCGTGAGCTGTTTCTCCACGCCCTCGGGCATCATCGAGAGCCGGCTGATTTCGATCGCATCGATCTGATCGCGGGCAATGCGTTCGAGCTTGCCGCCTTGCATCTTGAGCACGATGTAATCCGGCCCTTCCTCGGCCACCAGGCCGGTGAGCGCGCGGCCGTCGGTGGTGACGACGTTGCGGGCCTGGTACGCCGAGCCGATCACCAGGCTGGGATCGAACACGTTGGACAGCAACTGCTCGAAGCTGCTGCGTCCGTTGACCGTGATATCGGGTCCAACGTCATGCCCTTGCCCATGCAGCTTGTGGCATTGTCCACAGAGCTTGTTGTACACGGCCAGGCCCCCATGGGGATCGCCTGGGTTATGCCGGATGAACTTGCGCATCTCTTGGACGACGCGTTCCCGTGCCGGGTTCCGGTCATTGCGGAGCGTTCCCCAATGTTTGGCCAGCAGTTCGTTGAGCCGCGGATTCTGAAGAGCCTGAATCCGGCGAGCCTGGTTCACGTTGATCACGCCGGCCGGCAAGCGCCCATCGGCAATCGCCTCCAGCAGTTTCTCCGCCCAGGCGACGCGCTGAGCTAGCAGCTCCACCGCCAGCGGCTGTTGATCCTCGGCCAGCGACGGCAGGCTTTGCAGCACTACTTCGGCCACGCCGTCATGGCGGAGCCGGCCCAACGAACTGATCAGCGGACCATGCAGAACGCGCTGCCGGCGGTCCTTGAGGATCTGGGCCAACGTAGGCAGCAGTTGCTCATCGTGCGCGGCGATCAAGGCCGAGAGCGCCTGTAACCGCAGTTCGCGGGGCCGCTCGTCGGAGCGGAAGATGTCGCGGGCTGCCGCCAGGCCGGCTTCGTTCCCCCAGGTGGCGGCCAAGAGCGTCGCATCGGCATACAGCGGGCTTTGCGCGCCATCGGCCAAGAACTTGACCAGCACGGGATCGAGCGCGGTCTTGAACACTTGCAGCCGCTCGCCGCGAATCTCGCCCGACTGCACCCGAGTCGCCACGGCCGCCAGGCACCGCTGGGCGCTGGTCGTATCACCCAACTTGGAACACATGGCCAAGAGCCGCGCGAGCGCTGCCGCGCCGCCTTCGCTGGCCAGCAGGCGATCGACTAGGTACGGCGTCAAACGCTGGAGGGCCGGGGTCGTGGCCGGATGCTGGGCCTCGATCGCCGCCAACACCTGCTCCGCATGCTGATCGAGCAGTGGTTCCAAGTTCCGCCAAATGATGCGGGGCAATAGTTCATCGTTGCCGCTGCGGGCGAGCACCTTGGTCAACACGGCCGGCGCATCGACTCCGGCGATTCGCCGCGAAGCAATCGCCACCTGCAACATCACCGTGGGATCGTCGTCGGCAGCCAGAGCCACCACGGCCTCGCGAACCTGCGGATCGAGCGGTTGAGCCGCGCGCGCCGCGCCTCGCTTGTCACCATCCGCGCCGCGTGCCACGGCCCGCTGAGCCATGCTTTCATCGGCGGCGACCACGGTTTCTGCCTCGGCCGCGAAGCGAACCGCCCAGGCCCGCAGGCTGGGTTCCTTCGCCTTCAGTAGCGTCAGATGCAACTCCACCGGCAACCGTGCGGCGGAACCGATCGTCCACAGCGCATGGTGCCGCGTAACCAGCGGCTTGGACTCATCGAGCACGATCTGCCGGAGCGTTTCAACCGTGCCGGCCTCGCTGCGGCCCTCGGCAATCCGCTCGGTCAGAATCCGCTGGGCGGTCCACCGCAGAAAATCGTTGCCGGCGGCCAGCCGGGCGATGAGCTCTTGATCGCTTTCGCGTTCCAGGTCCAAACCCACGGCACGCGGCGTATCGCCATAGCGCACGCGGTACAGCCGGCCTTTGAGGCGATCGACGCCGGCCGGGTCGCGCGTGGCGTCCTGATAACAGTGATAACGATCGTACCAGTCGAGAATGTACAGGCTGCCGTCCGGCCCGGTTTTTTGGACGACCGGCATGAACCACACGTCGTTGGCCGTGAGGAAGTCGGGCTCAGGCGTGGCAAAGTACGTGGCACCGGCCGGCTGCAAACGATCGACATTGATGCAGCCGCCGTGGATGTTGCCCATATACAGCAGCTTGCGGTACCTGGCCGGGTAGGCGTCGCTATCAAAGTAGTGCAGGCCACAGTACGCGGCCATCTGATGCTTGTGCTTGACGATCGATTCGATCTTCCACGTATGCGGCGGGTAGGGGCCAGCCTGCCGGTGGTAGTAACCAGTTTGCGTGATGTGCCAGAGGTGATCGATCACACACGCCGAAAGGAACATCTCGCCGCGATCATCCAGGCCGATGCCCCAGGGATTGCTGGTGCCTTCGGCAAACAGCTCGAACTGCCGCGTCCGCGGATGGATGCGGAATACTGCGCAATTGAACTTCCAGCCGGGATGGTCCGGGTGGTAGTTGGGATTGCTCTCCGGGTAGCGCACGTGGCAATGGTTGAACACGCCGTTGAGGCCGTACAACCAGCCGTCGGGTCCCCAGGTCAGCGAGTTGGGGAGTTCGTGGGTATCGGTCCGGCCAAAGCCGGTGACGATCACTTCGCGGCGATCGGCCTTACCGTCGCCATCGGTATCTTGGAGGAACAACAGATCGGGCGCGTTGGCGACCCATACGCCGCCGTGGCCGACGGCAATGCCTGAGGGGATATTCAGCCCGTCGGCAAAGATCGTGACTTTATCGGCACGTCCATCGCCGTCGGTATCTTCCAGCACTTTGACGCGGTCGCGGCCCGGCCCCGGCTCGCGGCGCGGATACTCCAGGCTTTCGCAGATCCAGAAGCGGCCCTGGGCGTCGATCGCCATCGCCACGGGGTTGACCACGTCGGGCTCGGCCGCCACGAGTTCGACCTGGAATCCCTCGGGAACTTGCATCCGGGCCAGGGCTTCCTGCGGCGAGAGCGGCGGTCCGGCGGTTTGCTTTGCCGGCGAGGAATGAACGGTTCAGCCGCCTGTCCCCAGGCAACCGCGGTGAGCGTGGCCAGCAAACACAGACTATTGAAGCCCTGCACGATCCGCCGCATGATGAATCTACCTTTGGCTACTGCACCCACGAAGGAACTTCCCAAGGCACCAACAGCCAGAACGGCCCAGGAACAGAAACAGCGTGCCTCGGTTTTGCCCTCGTCGAACGGTCCTTTCCGACGGGCGAGAACAGTCCCCCCCAGTATACCCGGGTGCCGATGCCGTCGCAGCGTTGCGGCGGCCGAAACGCCGCGGAACCTGCCAGGCTACCTCGATGACCTCGTCGCCCAGCACCAGCCCCCATGCCAGCACATGCCGGCTCGCCATCGCGGGGTGGGCGGCGCTGATCGCGGTGTTGCTGTTGGCGAGCCAGGCAGCGACCGCACACGCGCAGCAAAGCTTGTTCGGCGACGACGGCATTCCCTATGGACGTGCGCCGGTGAGCTACGACGGCCCCGCGACCGCCAACCCGATTGCCAAACTCGCGGCCAAGATCGCCGCGGGCCGGGCAAAGCTGACCTTTGAACCGGGGCACGGCTACCTGCGGTCGCTGCTGGCGGCGCTCAACGTGCCGGTGGAATCGCAGGTGCTGGTGTTCTCCAAGTCGTCGCTCAATGAGCGGCTGATCTCGCCTCGTACGCCCCGGGCGATCTACTTCAACGACGAAGTCTATGTGGCCTGGGTGCCGGGGGCGGCATCGCTCGAGATCTCGGTCATGGACCGCGACAAGGGAGCCGTGTTCTACACGCTGGCTCAGCAGCCGCAGGAGATGCCGCGTTTGGAACGCGACCTGCGATGCGTCGAATGTCATGTTGCAAGCCATACGCTCGATGTGCCGGGTCACTTGCTTCGCAGTTTTGAAACCAGCGAAAGCGGCAAACTGCTCACCGGCTATTCGCAGATCTCGCACGATACTCCCCATGCGCAGCGCTGGGGCGGCTGGTATGTCACCGGCAAGCCCAGCCCTCTTCCGCACCTGGGCAACCTGGTGGGCGAAGCGCAGTACGCCCAATACCGCCAGCAGCCGCAAACCGGCGGCACCGTGGCCGACCTGGCAGGGCGGTTTGATACCTCGGCCTATCTGGTGCCGACCAGCGACGTGGTGGCCATGCTGGTGCTCGATCACCAGGTGCATTTTCAGAATCTGTGCATTCGGCTGAGCATGGAAACGCGGCTCGGGTTGCCCACGGAAACCACGGCGCGCAGGCTTGCCCGATATCTGCTGTTTGCCGATGCTCCCGCGCTCCCGGCTCCGGTGGCCGGCACTTCCGGATTTAATGCCTGGTTCACCCGGCAAGGGCAGGGCACCGCCGCTGGCCGCTTGCGCAAGCTCAATTTGCAAGACCGGGTGTTTGAGCACCGCCTCAGCTACCTGGTGGCCTCGTCGGCTTTTGATGCCCTGCCGGCTCAAGCCAAGTCCGCCGTCTATCGGCACGTGGCGTCGCTGCTGTTGGGCGATGGCCAGGATCGCCTGCCCTGGCCGCCGCAGGAGCGGCTGGCCACCTGGCAACTGCTGCTGGCTGTTCGCAGCGACGTGCCTGAGGACCTGCGTCAGCTAGCGCCTTAGTGCTCTTGAATGCTCGTGCGCGGCCGCCTTGCGCGTTCGCATCGCGCGGCCTTCTTACCGCCGGCAAGTCTCTCGAACGGCCACTTGTAACAGTTGGCGCGGATATGTCGGTGGCGAATGCCCCGGAGTGCAGCGTTGGAACGCGGCACGGTTCAGTGCGCATTGCCGTAACGTACATTTCTAAACCAACCGCCGGGCGGATTGCGCCCAAGTGCGCAGGGTGCGATTGACTTGGCGGTTGAAAGGGGCTGTCGGAAACGTCTCAAGGTGAGACGACTGTGCAATCACCGACCACGGCTCAGGATTAGCCTGGCTCGGAGTCAGGAAAGCAGGAGGAGGCTATGTCCTCGCTTCCGCTGACGATGGAACCTACACCTCTCGATCTGGTGGTGCAGCAGATCGACGAAATCTCGACGCTTCCCGAAGTCGCGCTGCGCGTGATCGAGGTGACCCACAACCCCGACGCCGGAGCGCAAGAACTCAAGTCCGCGATCGAAACCGACGTCTCCCTATCCGCCCGCGTGCTGCGGATAGTGAACTCCTCGGCCTATGGCCTGCGCACGCCGGTGACCAACCTGCAAATGGCGGTGGCCTACCTGGGATTCCGGCAGATCCGCAACCTGGCCCTCACCGCCTGCATCAGCGACGTGTTCAAGGACGACCACCAGGTCGGCAGCTACAGCCGCAGGATGTTGTGGCGGCACATGGTTTCGGTGGGCGTGTGTGCCCGGATGGTGGCCGTGCGGCGGCAAATCGCGGCGTTTGAAGACGTGTTCCTGGCCGGCCTGATGCACGATATCGGCATCCTGCTCGAGGACCAGTACTGCAACAAGCGGTTCCGCCAGATGATGGAATCGCTCGATCCCTCGCAGCCGCTGGAAGCCAGCGAGCGGCAACGGTTGGGCTTTGCGCATACCGACCTGGGCGCCGCCGTAGCCCAAGCCTGGCGTCTGCCCGACATGGTGATCGAAACCATTCGGCATCACCATTCGTCGATCAACTACGCAGGCGAATATATCGACGCCATTCGCTGCGTCGAAGTGGCCAATATGCTATGTACCTACAAAGGCATCCCCTCTGTTGGGGTGGACCTGCTGCGGCCGGCAGTCACGGCGGTCAACGCGCTGCAACTTTCGAAACCGGATCTGGAAGCGTTGCTGTCCGACTTGGACGACGAGCTGCGGCGCTGTGATGAGTTGTTCAACATGTAGGGGGCTTTAGCGTGTTGGACCTCGACTGCCTGTTTCCCAAAAGCACGATGCCGCGCGACGCCACCGACAGCCTGCAGGCCATCGGCGACTTGCTGATGGACCTGTCGCCAAACATGGTCATGTTGTGCCGTAGCGACGGCCAGGTGATGGCGGTCGATGCCTCGCAGGTCGAGCTGGACGAAGTCGATATCGAAACGATCGAAGCAATCCTGCCCGCCCGGCTTGCCACCCAGCGCTTCGACACCTGGGAACACGACCTTCGCGTGGGGCGGCGGCAGCTGTTCGCGCTGCGTCTGCCGTTTGAAACCCGCGGAGCGATTCTCGCCGGCCACGTGGCGGCCAACCCCATCGCCGTGGCCCGGCTCCACGACCAACTGCCGGCCCTGATGGCCGCGGGCCGCCTGGCTTGGCGCGTCCTGGATCGGCAGGCGGCACTCGATCGGGTCAACGCGCGGATCAACCAGCTCCGGGCGGAGTACGAAACCCTCCGCGCGGCGCATACCCAGGCCGTGGCCCAGGCGCTCGACGAACAGCAGAAACGGATCGAGTCGGAGCGGCTGCAATCGCGGCAACTGGAAAAGATCGTTGCCGAGCGCTCCGCGGCGCTACAGGCCTCGCTCGAAGAAATTCAGCGTCAGAAGGAAGAGCTCGAACGGTACTCGGCCGCGCTGCAGGCATCGAACCAGGCGCTGGAGGAGTTCTCGCGCGCCGCCGAATCGGCCAATCGCGCCAAGAGCGAGTTTCTGGCCAACATGAGCCACGAGCTGCGCACACCGCTGACGGCCATCCTGGGCCATTGCGACATCGTGCAGGAAGACCTGCCCAAGGAGTCGCCATACCAGGAATCGCTCGACGTCATCCAGCGCAACGGCCGCCACCTGCTGAACCTGATCAACGACGTGCTCGACCTGGCCAAAATCGAGGCCGGCAAGCTCGACCTGGAACGGATCCCGTGCTCGCCGCACGACATGATGTTGTGCCTGGAACAGATGTTCCTGCCGCGTCTGACGAACAAGCCGGTAGCGCTCGGCATCTTGCCGGAGACGCCGCTGCCGCAGTGGATCGAGACCGATCCCACGCGGCTGCAACAAATCCTGATGAACCTGCTGAGCAACGCCATCAAGTTCACCGAGCACGGCGAGGTGAAACTGATCGCCCGGTACGAGCAGCAGCCGTCGGGCGGCCGGGCCGACATGATCTTCGACGTAGTCGATACCGGCATCGGAATCCCGCCCGAAAAGCTGCACAAGATCTTTGAGCCGTTCGAGCAGGCCGATACGTCGACCGCCCGCCGGTACGGCGGCACCGGCCTGGGGCTCAGCATCAGCCGTCGCCTGGCCGAACGGTTGGGCGGCCGCATCGAGGTCGAAAGCCGGGTTGGCTTCGGTAGCCGCTTCCGGCTGATCCTGCCTTGCCGGGCCAGCGGCGAACTGGTTCTCCCCGAAACCTGGAACGAGCGAATCCGCCATGCCGGCCGGCCGCAGTCCGACGGCGAGTCGAGCGATTCGCTCACGCTCAAAGCCCGCGTGCTGCTGGCCGAGGATTCGCCCGACAATCGCCGGTTGATCATCAAGATTCTGACCCGGGCGGGCGCCGAAGTCACCGTGGTCGAGAACGGCCAGCAGGTGCTCGAACTGCTGTATCCGCCGCCCGGCTCCAAGCAGCCGCGCGGTCACTTCGACATCGTGCTGATGGACATGCAGATGCCGGTGCTGGACGGTTACCAGGCCACCCGGCAGTTGCGTCAGCGCGGCTGCCTGCTGCCGATCGTGGCACTCACCGCGCATGCGATGAAAGGCGACCGCGAGCTGTGCCTGGAGGCCGGCTGCGACGACTACACCACCAAGCCGATCGACCGCGTGCGGCTGCTGAAGGTCTTGCAGCGACAACTGGAACGGCAGATCCGCGACTGGTGACCGGGAAGGCCGCGCTACTGGGCGGCCTCTTTCGCCGGGCGAGCTTCCAGCCGCAGGCCGGTTTTCTCATCGGGCACGGCGATGAGCACGCTGCCCAGATGGCGGTCGTCGACCTTGCCGCCCCGGGCAACCAGGAACCGGCCGTCGCCCAGGGACGCAATGCCCAGGCTGCAATTGAAGTCGTACTTCTCGACCGTTTTCAGCTCGGCGTCGCTCTTGAGCAGCTTGCCGCCGTAGCAGCCGAACCAGAAGTGGGTGCCGTCGAAATCGGCCGTCTGAATACCCAGCAGCGTGTAACCGCTGGCCAGGGTGTGCTTCTTGATGAAGTTGAACTTTTCGTCGTACTCGTAGACATAGTTTTCTTCGATACCCTCGGGCAGACCGCCGACGATATAGAAGCGGCCATCGCGATAGGTCATGCCGCCGGCCCCGTGCACCACTTCGGGCACCGGGTGCTTGCTGATGAACGCCAGGTCGTCGGCATCATACACGTACACCCAGTTATTGGCCTGGCCGGCCGGGCGATTGAACTTGCCCAGGTTCACGGCCACGTACAGCTTGCCGTCGTGATAGCACAAGTCGCCGTGATGGGTGACGACCTCGATCTCCTTGAGTACCTTGCCCTGCGTGTCGGTCTTCACCATGGCGGTGGTGAAGCTCCAGTAGATGGCATCGCGATGGTTGATGCAGATACCTTGCAGGTGATGCCGGTACGTGCCTTCGCACTTAACCGGACCATAGGGCGAGGACTGCTTGATCGCGGCGGCCTTCTCCTGAAATAGCGTCAGCCACGAGAGCATCAGCGCGCCGCGGAGCGTACCTTCGGCCAGGTATTCCTGGGGCTGCCGGCCCCAATAGAAACCGATCCAGCCGGCGGCATGCGCCCGCGACTGGTCGATAAAGGTGCTCAGCTCGGCGGCGTTGCACTCCAGCGGGAAGATCTCTTCAATCACCACCGGCTTGCCGGGAGCCGCAAAGCCGCGAAGCGTTTCCATCGCCTCGTCCACTTTGCCCGACTTGGGGTAAATGTGCACCGCGATGAAATCCAGGTCAGCGGCGATCTTTTCCGGATCAAAGCCCGAGGTCAGCCCCGGCCGGTTCAGGCTCCAGGGCACCAGGCCCACCGTGATCAGGTGGCGGCGGTCGTGCTTGCGAATGGCGGCCACCAGGTGGCGCACCCACTGCTGGGCAACTTCATGCCGAGGGCGGCCAGCCGCCGAAAGCGTGATGAACTGCACAAAATGCTTGTCGCCGAACGCGGGCCCCAGCCAGTCGTCGCGCTTGCCGTCGCCGGGCACCACCGGCTCGTTCATCAGGTCGTAGCAGAAGATGGCGGGGCTGTCGGCGCAGCGGGCGGCGATGGCCTCCCAGAACGCCGCCTGAGCCTGCCAGCGCTGGGTTTCATCGAGCTGGTCATACCAGCCAGGCACATCCTTCTTGTGGTAGCAGCCCAGCCCGGTGAGATCGAGATACAGCCCGGTCTGTTCGGCCAGCGTCACCAGCTTGCCGAGCTGCTCCAGCGAGCGCTGATTGGGCCGGTCCGGGGCATCCATGAACTTGCCGAACTGCAAGTGGACGCGGACCACGTTGGCGCCCAGGTCGCGCATCTCGCGGAAGTCTTCTTCGACCGTGGCCCACTCGTCGATCCAGTAGTCCTCGATCAGCCGGCCGGTCCCGTCCTGGTGATCGTAGTTGACGCCCCAGGGGATAAACGGCTTGCCCGAGGGCTCCAGGACAAACGACCGCTGATCGTCGGCCACGCGGACCCACTGAAGTTTTTCGGCGGCCGCGGCCTGGCCGATAACCAGGGCCACCAGGGCGCTCCAGGTTAACACCGCCCAGCGTGCGCGCGGCAGCCGAGCGCTTGCCGCGGGAAACGTCGATGGTTGGCCAGCACGTTGCAAAGCTCGATTCAACATGGGCGGGTCCTCGAACGATCGATGAGCCGTGGTTCGGTATTCGCGGGTAGTGTCACGGAAGTTAGCACGGCGGGCACACAGCAGTTGCCTTTGGCCACGCGGCCCGACACCATGATCGATCAGCCGGGCGCACCATGCAACTCTCTGCCGCGTAACAAACGTTGCCGGGCGAGAGCCTGCGTGGTTTTGCCCAACGTGGAGGATGATTCGGCCCCCCGGCCCGTCGCTGCAAGCGGTATCAAAGCGGAACGGAAGTTGCCCAACTCCATCAGGTAGCTCGTCGTCGGACGATCCGCGCGCCAGCAGCGGTGTACCGGGCGGCCGTGGCAGCGCGCCGCTTCGCACGCCTCCCCCCACCAGACGTGTGCCGGGCAAACGACGTACAACTGGGATCATTGCGTTCGACTTTCTTGCGGTCCAACGAAGGATACGGTGATGCTCAAAGGCCGATGGCTGCTCTTGATCGCGCTGGTTGTGGCCGGCGTTCTGGTGTACATGGCCTGGGGCGCCGCACACACCAACGAACTGCCTGAAGGTTTTGCGTCGGGCAATGGCCGGATTGAAGCCGTTGAGATCGACGTGGCCACCAAGACGCCCGGCCGGCTGGAAGAGCTGCTGGTGCAGGAGGGCGACTTTGTCGAGGCCGGCCAGGTGCTCGCCCGCATGGATACCGACGTGCTCGAAGCCCAACTGCGCGAAGCCGAGGCCGAGCTGCGCCGTGCCCAAACCGCCGTCGAAACGGCCAAGAGCAACGTCCGCCAGCGGCAAGCGGAAAAAGCGGCCGCGCTCGCCGTGGTCCGCCAACGCCAGGCCGAACTGGAAGTCGCCCGCAAAACCTTGGAACGCCTCGAACGGCTCCGGGCCGGTAACGTCACCACCGAGCAGGAGCTGGACCAGGCTCGGGCCAACTTTCATAGCGCGGATGCCGCCGCCAAGGCCGCCGAAGCCAACGTGGCCGGGGCCGATGCCGCCATTGCCACGGCCGAAGCCGAAGTTATCGGAGCCGAAGCCCGCGTCGAAGCCGTTCAGGCCCAGATCGACCGCCTCAAGGTCGAGATCCGCGATGCCATCCTCCGTTCGCCGCGCGACGGCCGCGTGCAGTTTCGCATTGCTTACCCGGGCGAGGTTCTGCCCAGCGGCGGCAAAGTCGTCAACATGGTCGACCTGTCCGACGTTTACATGACGTTCTTCTTGCCGACCGCCCAGGCAGGCCGGGTGCAGATTGGAAGCGAGGCCCGGCTGGTGCTCGATGCGGCGCCGCAATACGTCATTCCCGCCCACGTGACCTTCGTGGCCGACGTGGCCCAGTTCACGCCCAAGACCGTGGAAACGGCCGACGAGCGCCAAAAGCTGATGTTCCGCATCAAAGCCCACATCGATCCGGAGCTTTTGAAGCGTTACATCCGCAGCGTCAAGACGGGGCTGCCCGGCGTCGCCTACGTGAAGCTCGATCCCAAAGCCGAGTGGCCCAAGGAACTGCAAGTCCGCCTGCCGGAAGGCCTGGAGCTAGATGTTCCTGCCGGCGAGTCGCCTCCGCCCGCCACCACCGTCCCAGCCAACGGTTCACCACCGCCAACCGCGGACCAGCGAGCCGGCGCGTAGGCATCCATTCCTTCCTGCTTTGTCTCCGTGTGCCATGCCCCGCCCGAATCCCCTTGCCGGCGACGAGGTACCCGAGGGCCATCCCGTGGTCCGGCTGTCCGAGGTGCGCTTGCGCTATCGCAAGACGGTCGCGCTGGACGGCATCACGCTGGACCTGCCGGCCGGGTGCATGGTGGGGATGATCGGGCCGGATGGCGTGGGCAAATCGAGCCTGCTTTCGCTCATCGCCGGTGCCCGACGCATCCAGGAAGGGTATGTCGAGGTGCTGGGCGGCGACATGGCCAACGCTTCGTTCCGCCGGGAGGTTTCGCCGCGGATCGCGTACATGCCGCAAGGGCTGGGCAAAAATCTGTACCCCACGCTCTCGGTCTACGAAACCGTGGACTTCTTCGGCCGGCTGTTTGGGCATGGCCGGGCCGAGCGCGCCCGCCGTATTCACGAACTGCTCCAGGCCACGGGACTGGCGCCGTTTGCCGACCGCGCGGCCGGCAAGCTCTCCGGCGGCATGCGGCAGAAGCTGAGCCTGTGCTGCGCGCTGATTCACGACCCGGATCTGCTCATCCTGGATGAGCCCACCACGGGCGTCGATCCGCTTTCGCGCCGCCAGTTCTGGGAACTGATCGACCACGTGCGCGACAACCAGCCCGGCATGAGCGTGATCGTCGCCACCGCCTACATGGAAGAAGCGGCCGCGTTCGACTGGCTGGTGGCCATGGATGCCGGCCGCGTGCTGGCTACCGGCACGCCGCAGGAGCTGCTCGCGCAAAGCGGCGAAACCACGCTGGAGGACGCGTTCATCGCCTTGTTGCCGGAAGAAAAGCGCCGCGGCCATACCAAGGTGCATCTGCCGCCGCGCACGGTAGGCAATGGAGAAGTGGCCATCGAAGCCCAGAACCTCACCAAGCGGTTCGGCGCTTTCACCGCGGTCGACCGGGTCAACTTCCGCATCGAGCGGGGCGAGATCTTCGGCTTCCTGGGTTCCAACGGCTGCGGCAAAACCACCACGATGAAAATGCTGACGGGCTTATTGCCTGTCACCGAGGGCGAAGCCTGGCTGTTCGGCAACAAGGTCGACGCCAACGACCTGGCCACACGGCGCCGCGTAGGCTACATGTCGCAGTTCTTTTCGCTGTACACCGAACTGACCGTGCGGCAGAACCTGGTGCTGCACGCCCGGCTGTTCTCGGTGCCCAGCGATGAGATCGCCGAGCGCGTGGCCGAAGCCGGCAAACGGTTCGGCCTGGCCGACGTGATGGACGAACACCCGGATAACCTGCCGCTGGGCCTGCGGCAACGGCTCTCGCTGGCCGCGGCACTGATCCATCGGCCCGACCTGTTGATCCTCGACGAACCGACCTCGGGCGTCGATCCGGTCGCGCGCGACAGTTTCTGGCAGCTCTTGATCGAACTGTCGCGACGCGACCAGGTGACGATCTTCATCTCGACCCACTTCATGAACGAAGCCCAGCGGTGCGACCGCATCTCGCTGATGCATGCCGGGCGGGTGCTGGTCAGCGATACGCCGGCGGCGCTAGTCGCCAAGCGCGGCGCCGCATCGCTGGAAGACGCGTTCATCAGCTACCTGGAAGAAGCGGCCGCGGAGGGCAAGATTACCGAAGCTGCCGCCGTGGCGGACGAAGTTCCCGACGTGGTTCCGATGACGCAGCCCCAGGCGGTGCGTCACACCGCATCGCGGTTCAGCCTGCGGCGGCTGTTCAGCTATGCCCTGCGCGAATCGCTGGAACTGAGCCGCGACCCGATCCGGTTGACGCTGGCCCTGGTGGGCAGCGTGATCCTGATGTTCATCATGGGCTACGGCATCAGCATGGATGTCGAAGACCTGAAGTTCGCCGTGTTGGACCGCGACCAGACTTCGGTCAGCCGCGATTACGCGCTCAACATTGCCGGCTCGCGGTACTTTGTCGAACGGCCGCCGCTTTCCAGTTACGAGGAACTGGACCAGCGAATGCGCGCCGGCGAGCTTGCCCTGGCGATCGAGCTGCCGCCGGGCTTTGGCCGCGATGTCAAACGCGGCCGTCCCGTGGAGATCGGCGTCTGGATCGATGGCGCCATGCCGCAGCGGGCGGAAACCGTGCAGGGCTACGTGCAAGGGCTGCATGCCTCGTGGCTGGCCGAACAGGCCCGGCGAGCATCGTCGGAAACATCCACCGAAAGCCCCGCCGAAATCGCCATCCGCTACCGCTACAACCCCGACGTGAAAAGTATCGTGGCGATGGTGCCGGCGGTGATCCCGATCCTGCTGATGCTCATCCCGGCCATGCTGGGTGCGCTGTCGGTGGTGCGTGAAAAGGAACTGGGCTCGATCATCAACTTCTATGTCACGCCGAGCACACGGCTGGAGTTTCTGCTGGGCAAGCAGATCCCCTATATCATCATGTCGATGGTCAGCTACCTGCTGCTCACGGTGCTGGCCGTTACCGTGTTTGGCGTGCCGTTCACCGGCAGCTTTGCGGCCCAGTCGCTCGCCGCGCTGCTCTACGTGACGGCTTCCACGGCGATGGGCCTGTTCATCTCGTCGTTCATGCGGAGCCAGATCGCCGCCATCTTCGGCACGGCCGTGCTGACGATTGTGCCGGCCACCACTTACTCCGGCTTGATCGATCCGGTGTCGTCGCTGGAAGGTGCCGCCCGCTGGGTGGGCCAACTGTACCCCACCACGCACTTTCTTACGATCTCGCGGGGTACGTTCTCCAAGGGGCTGGGTCTCGACGATCTGTATGCGCAATTGCTGGCGCTCGCGGCGGCCGGGCCGGTGCTGCTGACCCTAAGCGTGCTGGCTCTCAAGAAGCAGGAGGGCTGAAGCCGTGCGGATCGCCAATATCTGGTACCTGGGCGTCAAGGAACTGCGGGGCCTGCTCCGCGACCCGATCCTGCTGGGCTTCATCGTGTTTGCGTTCACCGTGTCGGTGTACACGGCGGCCCGATCGGCTCCCGAAACGCTCAACAAGGCCCCCATCGCCATCGTGGACGAGGACCGTTCGCCACTGTCGGCGCGGATCATCGGAGCCTTCTATCCGCCGTACTTTCTGCCGCCGCGGTTGATCACCCAGCAGGAGATGGACGCCCGAATGGACGCCGGCCTGGACACCTTTGCCCTGGTGATCCCCGCGGAGTTCCAGGCCGACGTGCTCGCCGGGCGTGCGCCGGACATTCAGCTCAATGTCGATGCCACGCGCGTTTCGCAGGCCTTCACCGGCGCCGGCTACGTGCAGAACATCGTCAACGACGAAGTGCGTGACTTCCTCAAGCGGTATCGCAAGATGGAAGTGCCGCCCGTCGACCTGGCGATCCGCGTGCGTTTCAACCAGGAATTGAACCGCTCCTGGTTCATGGCCGTGGTGCAGGTGATCAACCAGATTACGCTGCTTTCGATCGTGCTGACCGGAGCCGCTTTCATCCGCGAGCGCGAACGCGGCACGCTCGAACACCTGCTGGTGATGCCGGTCACGCCGCTGGAGATCATGACCAGCAAATTGTGGTCGATGGCCCTGGTGGTGCTTCTGGCCACCGGCTTTTCGCTCCACGTGGTCGTGCAATGGTTGCTGGGCGTGCCGATCGAAGGTTCGCTGCTGTTGTTCATGGCCGGCACGGCGCTGCACCTGTTTGCCGCCACGTCGCTGGGCATCTTCCTGGGCACGTTCGCCCGCTCGATGCCGCAGCTTGGCCTGCTGATGATTCTGATTCTGCTGCCGCTCCAGATGCTGTCGGGCGGGACCACGCCGCGCGAGAACATGCCCCAATGGGTGCAGGATGTGATGCTCGGCGCGCCGACCACGCACTTTGTGATGCTGGCCCAGGGCGTGCTGTACCGCGGGGCCGGTTTCAGCATCGTGTGGCCGCAGTTCGCGGCGCTGGCCGCCATTGGGCTGGTGTTCTTTGGGATCGCGCTGGCCCGATTCCGTGTGGCGGTCGCCACGCTGGCTTAGATGGCTTGCTGGTGGGATGACGACAGGCGGGCCTTGTTCGGCGCAACCGCTGCCGCTCTCAACAAAAAAAGCCGGCACCACCGTGGGTGCCGGCCTCTAGGGGGACGACGCGGAACACTGCCCGCGGCGAGGGAGGTGGCTCTCGCCGCGAGCCGAGGGACATCCAGCGGGCGTACACCAGGGCGTGAGGGCGTGCGACGGGGGGCTTATCGTTAGCCGGCATGCCTTGCCGGCACACCGAAAACCGCTGCCGTCACGCCGTGCGCCGGCCTGGTGGGGCAAACGCTAGTTGTTGTTATTGCTGTTGTTGTTGCGGAACGTGCGATTCTGGTCCTGCGGCTGGCGCCGGATCTGGTCAGCACCTTCGCGTTGCTGGGTGCTGGTCTGGAACTGTTCGTGCACTCGCTTGAGCTGCTCGCGCTGTTCCTCGGTCAGGATCTTTCCGACGGCCGACATCTTCTCCACTTCGATGGCCACCATTTCCTGGTGCGTGTTGCGGAGCTGGCGCCAAACGTTGCCGATCTCTTCGTGGAAGGCCTCGCACATCTGCTCGCACTTGCGCTGCTGCTCATCGGACAGCCCCGCCGCCGTGTAGTGCTGCTGCGGCGAGGTCACGGTGATGATCAGGATGCGCTCGGTTTCTTCGCCGGTGCGGGCCGTCGGCTGACTGTCTTGCTGGAAGCGGCCGGGTTGCGCGCCGGGCTGGGCACCGCGCTGCACCTGGTCCGCTCGCTGGGTCTGACCGGCGCGGGGCTGCTCACCCTGCTGGGCACCTTGCCGATCGCCCGACTCTTCGGCCGGTTCACCGCGGAAGTACACTTCGGAGCGGCCACCTTGCCGCATCATCTCCTGCTTGGCCTTCTCGCGCGATTGGCGGAACTTCTGCTTCTGCGTGTCGTCCATCTGGCTTTCCAGGGCCGTGGTCCAGGCGGCTTCGAGCATCACGGCCTTGTCGTGCAGCTTGTTGAACTGCTCGCGCAATTGGGTCAGTTCCTGGTCGTGCTGGGCGCAGATCTGTTTGATCTGCTGTTTCTGCTGATCGGTCAGGTTCAGCGCCTTGAGCATGTCGGGGATCTCCTTCTCCTGGGCGGTAGCCTGACCCGGCTGCTGCCCAGCCCGCTGTTGCGGAATCACCTGCGGCTGCTGCTGAGCATACGCGACGGCCACGCCCAAGAGGGTTGCCAAGGCGAATGTCAGGGCGGTGGTTGGGGCTTTCATGCTGAACTCCTGCTGCGCACGAAATGAAGAAACGGGTAAATGGCGCAAGCCCCCTGGAACAGCGGGCCGGCAGCCCCGCCGTGCAATGCAAGAAAGAATGGCCGCTGGCAGTGTCCGGCCAGGTGTCCCCCGGGATGGCGTGCGTCGGTAGTCGCCCGCTCTGGCGAGCAGGAACCGCGCCGCGCGGGCGGTTTCGCTGCGCAAGGCCCCTGGAGGCGCGTATCGCAAACATTTGCCGTGGGCAGGATGTAAGCCGCGCCCCCTTAGGCTCCGACACCCTGGCCGGCCGTTGCTGCCAAAGCGTCACGCGGCAAACCGTCGTAGGCAATAGCCCTGCACCTGTTGCCGGGTGAGGACGTATCGTTTAATAGGGGTGAATCCTGCCCGTCGGGGAGCGTACCGGGCTACGGTCACGCCCCCCAGTACGTATCAACCTGGCTGCAACTGTGCCCTGGAGCCCAAGCCGATGAAGGTGCAATCGTCGCAACGCGTGGAACTGCAACCGGTCAATATGGAAGGTGCCAGCGGCTGCCAGGTGCGTTGGCTGCTGGGCGAGCGCGACGGCGCGCCCAACTTTGCCATGCGGCAGTTTGAACTGGCCCCTGGCGGCTACACGCCCCGCCACTTCCACGATTACGAGCACGAAGTGTATGTGCTGGAAGGCCAGGGCGTAGTCGTCGAAGGCGACACCGAACACCCGCTTCGCCCCGGCGACGTGGTGCTGGTTTCGCCGAACGACGTGCACCAGTTCCGCAACACGGGCGAGGGGCCGCTGCGTTTTCTGTGCCTCATCCCCAACAGCGCCACCAGCAAGCAAGTGACGGTGGTGCCCGAGTGCGGCCTGGAACCGGCCAAGTAACATCCGCGTTGTGCTTCGTAGGGTCCGCTGTGCGGATCTCGCTGTACGGTGCGCCAGTTCAATCGCTCCACCGCCGACGTGCACCGGCTAGAAGCGCCGGGCGCGACATGCTAGCAGGGCTAGCATCGGCCGTAGGCTGTAGCGCCGCGCGGTTCGCCCCTCAAGATTGCGGCGCTAGCGTCCGACTGAACTCTTGTGAGGGAGCAACCGCTGTCGTCCCAGGCAGGCGTTTGCCGCTTTGCCCCCCGCACGAATGCTTGGCGCTATGCAGCAAGACCCTAAGCCGGTGATAGAACACGATCCCTGGACCGACGGCTGGCACCGTAAACGCTGGTTCTGGGTTGCGTTCTGGACGATCTTTTTCCCGGCGTTCATCTATTGCTTGTTCCCTGCCAAGCGCGAACCGCGGATCACTCCGGCGGCGGCCGCCCGTTCGCAGCCTGCTGCGACGAAACAACCGGCCAAGACCACGCCCGAACTGCCGACGCCCATCGCCGACGTCGCCCGCGATATTCCGCCGACCGCCGTGCTGCAGGGCGAGATCGTGATCGATGGCCCGGTGCGCACCGCCGTTCGGCCCGTCGCGCCCGCCGGTCCCGGCGCGACCACGACCAAGTAGGCCAGGCAGCGGATCGACTTGCCACAAGCCTCCCAAACGGCTCGCAACTTCGCCACGAAAATGGCGGCGCGGCCCATTGCTTGTTGCAACAACCACTGTGTTGACCGCGCGCGGCCCACACCGTATACACGAAGCCATGGCCGCCGCAGACCGATCCGATGCTCTCGCCCGCAAACCGTCGTTCGACTCGACGGAGCAGGAAGCCTTCCTGCACCTGTGGCGGACGTACGACCGGCTCAAAGCCCTCGAAGAAGAGGTCTTTGCTCCCTATCAGCTTTCGGCCCAGCAGTACAACCTGCTTCGCCTGCTGGATGAAGTCCGCCCGCAAGCCGTGCCCACCCTGGAGCTGCAACAGCGGCTGGTATCTCGGGCACCGGATATCACGCGGATGGTCGATAAGCTGGTGGCCCGCGGCCTGGTAACCCGGCATCGCCGCGAGGACGATCGCCGCGTGGTCGAGATCAGCCTCACCGAGGCCGGGGCCCAACTGCTGGAAGAACTGAGCCAGCCCGTCCGCGAAATGCATCAACGGCAACTGGGCCACCTGGGCGAGACGCGTTTGCAACAGCTCATCCGGCTGCTCAAACAGGCCCGCAAGCCGCACGAAGGGGCCGACGAATAACGCCTTGGCTGGCGGCTGCTTCTTTACGGTTCACCCCGGGCGCTGCCTTGCGCCAGCTCCTTAGCCGGATCGAGCCCGTGCCGCAGCGCCATCGTCGCCACGCTCATGGCGCCGTTGCGGACCAGGATCTCGTCCACCTGGGCTTCCTCCAGCGCGTTGCGCACCGCCACGCTTGGCGGCTCGATCTGAATCCCTACCCGGCCCGGCAAGTCGGCCGGCAGCCGACCCGCGTCGCTCGCCGTTTGCAACACCCGTGCAAACACCTCGCGGTCGTCTTCCATCAGTTCGTGCTGGAGTCGCTGGAACATCTTCACGGCAGGGCTCTCGGCCACCAGCGTCGAGGAGTAACTGGCGTTGGAAGCGTCCGACGTCAGCATGTACTCCGGCATGCACAACCGGCTGGCCACCGCCCGCAAAATGGCTTGCAGCACGGCCACGTAACGGCCGGCGTCGAGCCCCTGGGCGGGGAAGTCGTACTCGGTATCACCGTGAACGTCGAGGATCGTGCCGGGCTGATACGGTTGAAAGTACTCGGTTTGCCGTGTGCCGTGGTCGTGGACCGCGGCGGTAGCCAGGCTGCTGCGCAGTTGCTGGAGCGACGCCTGCCGGGTCGTGTGGTGCCGGCGGATCAGGGCAATGGCCGTCTGAATGTCGCTCACCGCCGCCATGTTGCGCAGCAGCTTTTCCGCCCGCACCAGGTTACGCCGCACCGGATAGAACAGCGGCAGGCCGCGCCGGGCATTGCCGTCCACGTTGGCCTTGCGATGCTGGATCTCGGCGGCGTCGACAAACTGGCCGTCGATCCAATAGCCGTAGACGGTTTCCACGTCGTCGGCCGCGGTTTGCACGCCCAGCTCGGCATTCGGGTAGCGCGACGGTTCCGGCGTGCGCACTTGCCAAGGCTCCACGAACCGCACCCGCAGCCGGCCCCCCGGCTCCGCAAAGAACCGCAGGAAGGCTTCGCCGTCGCGATCGCAGCGGCGGACGATCTCTTGTTGCCGCCGGTGCCAGCGATTGTGGCGGATGAAGTCATCGACCACATCCTGGGCCGCCCGCAGTTCGTGCTCGGCCACGTGATGATGCGGCCGGCCGACCACACGGTACCGATGCCCTGATCCCACCAGGTACGAGATACGGTTCTCGTGCCCATTGATGGCAAACTCATTGGTCGTGGCCCGGTGCCGGCAAGCCGCTCGAATGGCCGCCAATTCGTTATCGCTGGCCGCGGGCACCGCTTCGCGGAACGGCCCACTGTCGAGCGGTTCCCAGAACTCGCCGCGTTCGCGATAGGCTTCGGCCGGGTCGATCACACCGGCATACAGTTGCAGTGATTCGCGCAGAATGCGGTTCTCCTGCTCGACGGCCAAGGCCGCCAGCCGCTGTTGCTCGATCAACGCATCACGCAGTCGTTTGGATGAAGACACGGCCGGCTCCTTATCTACGTGACCTATATATGGGCCCGCTGTGCGAACCACTCGTCATAACGTGCCCATCCGCTCACGCATCGATATCCATCGCCCGGATGCAAGCATCCGGGCTACGCCTTATATGCATCGTCCGACAAGCACGTCTCACAGAGCCGTGGCACCCGCGCACAGCTATGCATCTTGATTCCTTCAATACTCATCCGTCAGGCGCAAGGCTTGATGGCTGGGGCGATCGTCCAACAGCGCCGTGATCAATCGCACGGCCATTTCCAGGGCGTCGGGGCCGTCGTCGTGCTCGGCCAGCGGAAAGTCGCGCAACTGTTCCACCAGCAGCGCCGCACCGGCCGAGCGGCGGTAGAACCGCAGTCGGCGTCCCGAAAGCAACGGCCCTAACCGCCGCAGCCGGACCAGCTTGGGTTCGTGGTTCTTAAGGGCCCAGGGCTGCACGGCCAACAGACCTTGTCGGGCAAATTCAGCGGCAAAGTCGGCTCCCAAGAGTTCCTGCCAGGCGTTGCTCTCGCAGCCGAAGGCGTCGGGCTGAAACCGGCGATACAACGCTACGCCCTCGGCCACCATCGCTTCGACCGGCCGGCGGCGCAGGTCGGCGTCCACGTAGATCAGCCCTCGCGCATCGAGCCCCGCCATCACAAACGCCGAGTAATCGCCAACCCGGGCGTCGCTCCCTTTACTCGGATCGAGCGTCAACACCTTCACCAGCAGCGTGCCGGGCCAGTCCTCAAACCAGATCGATTCATCGAAGTAACTCGCCGGCCACTCGCACAGCTCGGGACTGATCGGCTGGCCCTGTTTCTCGGCTTCAAATGCGGCGTGCCCGATCTCGATTTGCAGCCGCATCAGCGCGTACAGGTCCTCGCGTTCCGGCCAGCACAGCACGGCTCCGGCTTCCATCTGCGCGCGGTGTTGCTCATAGAAAGCCCGGGCGTCGCGCACGTGATTGGCGTTATTCAGATCCGTGTAGAGGTTCTGCCACTGCCGCCATAGCTCGGTGGCCGTGGGCCAGCGTTCGATGGCCGGGAAACGCCGGGCGATCCAGCCGGGCTGCCGCATCAACCGGTCGACCAAGGCTTCGCGATGCAGGGCAGTGCCGGCCACGATGAAGATCGTGTCGGGGCTGCCCACGTTGAGCAGATCTTGCGTGAACCAGGTCCAACCGTGCAGCCGGTGCGTGGCCGAGACGATGTGCTTGCGATCCTGCGGATCGTCGACCACCACCAACGACGGCCGCGCTTGATCGTTCTTGCGGCCGCGGATGCTGCCGCCGGTGCCGATGGCTTCGATCTCCACGCCTCCGCCCAGCACCAGCCGATCGGCATTCCACAGATCGCCGTGCCGGGCGGCTTCGGGATAGTCGCGGCGCAGTTGCTGGTTGCTGTCCAATTCGCGCCGCAGCGAACGCAGGTAGCGCCGAGCCTGATCGGCCGTCTCCGCCACCAGCAGGATATACCGCTCGCGGCCGTGCACGGCGCAGTACAGCGGCCAGGCGAAGCTCAGCCAGGTGCTCTTGGCACTGTCGCGCGGAGCAATCACCGCCAGCCGCGATCCGCGCGGCAGCGCCGGCAACGTGGCCTCCAGCCAAAGATGCAACCGGCTGGGCGGCAGCGAAAAGTAATGCGGCAGGTAGCGCCGCATCCAATCAATCAGCCGGGAGGTCGGCAAGCCGTGGGTAAGCCGCCGCAGTTCCCTCAGCAGCCGTTGCCGAGCGGCTCGCGGCCAGGTTCGCCAGTTCCCGTTCGATGGCGCGGTCAAGATCGGCATCCTCCGGCTCCACGGCCACGGCATGGTCATCGGGATACACGCCCAGCAGCCGGCAGCGGTCTTTTTCGGCTTCCAGGGCGATACGGCGATCGTTGTGCTGGATCGCCTGCTGATAGATGCGGTCGCGGCGTAAGATGGCCAGGGCCAACGCCACCGGATCGGCCACCGTGGGACGAATGGCTCGCCCCTGCGCCGCCAGCCGTTCGCGGAGCGTGTTCAAGTCGCGCTGCGCCGCCTGGGTCGAAATGCCAAAACGACTGGCCGCTGCCGCGACCACTTCATCGGGCGTGAGCCCTTCTACCAGGGCCTTCTCCATCACGCGGAGCTGGGCCTCGCGCTGCTGCTTGGTTCGTGGCATGGTTCTTTCGTTCTTAATGCGTTGTCGTCGAATCGATGGACGTTCTCGTGGCATGACGCAACGTCTGCTATCCGCCCGCAATACACCGCCGACACCACCGTGCGGCCGGCCGACGTGGTGCGGATGTTCTTGCGCCGGGCAAAGTCGCTGCGGCGGTAACCGCCGTGCTGAACGGCCGTCACGCGCCAGTGCGGCGAACGGTCCAGGTGGCGGATCATCGCCGGATGAGCCGTAGTGATGGTGAGCCGTTGCCGCTGCTGGTGATAAAGCTGCCCGAGCGCCCGTAGAAGGTGACCGCCGATGCCAAGTCCTTGGAAGTCGGGCAGAACCACGATGCGCGATACCCGCCAGACATTTCGCCGTGCCGGATTGGCCAACAGGGCGACCATCGCCACCGGCCGGTCAGCGAGCAGGGCCAGATAACAGCGTGCCGCCCGATTCAAGCCGGCGTTCAGATAGTGATGCGGAGCAAACAGTCGCCACGCCGCACAGTGGCAACGAACGACCTGTAGTTCGAGCCGCGGTCGTCGAAGTCGCCCTCGGGCCAACTGGCCGGTTGCCATGTCGAGCACCCAGTCGGGTTCCAGCCAGGCGGCCACGTCCTCGTGGCACGTCACGGCCACAAATCGCCGCGCTATGGAACCAGCCCGAATCGCCTTGGCCACCGCCGCCGATCCCACCCGGGCCACGGTGCGATCGACCGTGCTGGTGTATTCGTCGAACACCACGACGTCCTGGCCTTCATCGGCGCCGGACGTCTCCACGGCTGGGCTGAGTAATGCCCTGGCCAGGTCGCAGCGAAACCGCTCACCGACTGAAAGCACGTGATACGGCCGCAACCACGCCGGCGGACTGCTGAAGCCAACGGCCGTCAGCGTCTGCACCACCGTGCGCGTGGGCAGCGAGGCAGGAAAGGCATCGATCACCGCGCCATGCGCAGGCCAGTTGCCTGGCTCGTATAGCCGGTCGCCAAACGCCGCCCTGGCTACCGTGGACTTGCCGCTGCCCGAGGGCCCCACGATCAGACCGATCTGCCAGTCGTCGTCCAGGTCGGGCAGCTCCACGGCGAACGTGCGTTTATCGTGCGGCCCCGGCGTTAAACCAAACATGCTGGCCACCTGCTGGACGCGAAAACTGGCCAAGTCGATCGGGCAGCAAACCGTGGCGGTGATGTGCATGGCGAAATGAACCGCAAAGGGCTGGGGCAGGGGGCGGGCGACAGAACACGCTCGTGGGAACGGTTTCAGAGCGTGAGCACGCGGCAGGCATAACCTTCGGACCGCAGCCGGTGGAATAACTGCTGCTGGTCGGTTTCGTCGGCACAGTCCACCAGCAGTTGCCAGGCGCTGGGGACCGGCACGCTGTCGAGGCTCGCCGCTTCGTCGCCGGTCAAGGGAGCCGGGGTCGCCAGTTGATCGAGCAATTGCCGCAGGCCTGTGTGTTCGCTTTCAATGTCGGCCAGCAGCGCGCCGAGCTGCCCTTCGTCGCGTCCGGCCATGGCAGCCAGCGGATCGAGCACGGCCAGCAATTTGTCGGCTTCGGCCGCCGTCACGTCGAGCACCAGCACCGGCACTTTGATGTCGGGCGTGGTTTCCGCTCGCAGGTGGCCGTCGATCAATTCCAGCGAGCCGTCTTCGCGCTCGCGTGCGAGCAAGGCGTCGGCATAGCCCACCTCGGCCAGGATGCCGCGCAGAGCATCACGCTGGGCCAGCGGGTGCGTGCGCCAGTTGCGTGGGTTGGGATGCAGATCTTTGGCCGGCACGCGGCGCAGCTCACGGATGCGGTCACGAATGTGCATGGCGGCACGCGGAGAAAGAGGGAGGAGGCAGACAGGGAAGGGAGAAGGCGGCGAAGTGCAGCGGACGTGCGGGGGGACGTGCGGAAGGGCGTGCGTTGGGGGTGTACGATCTGCGGTCTAGCACGCCGACTCGGCGCGAGGCAAGCCGTAAAACGGCAGCGGTGGCCGCGAGAAGTCAGCCCCCCGGCCGTATCCCGTTTACTGGCAATTGGCGGGAGCTTGGCGCATACTCGCAAAGCGGTTGCTTGTCGCCCCGGCAACCACCTGCGGGGGGAGGCACACCGCGTGTTGCATGGCCCGAATTGCTGTTCAACTTGAGCCCAACAAGATGCGCACTCGCATTGTTGCCCAGCCTGTTTTGATGTTGTTGGTTCTGGCTCTGGCCGCCGCTCCGGCTGCTGCCCAGGAGTACAAGAGCGGGATCGTTTGGCCGGAACCGCCGGTCGTGACGCCGCCGCCTTACACCGGTCCGGTCGCTCCGCCCGAGGATGCGATCGTGCTGTTCGACGGCACCAACCTCGATGCCTTCCATGGCGGCGATGCCTGGAAGCTTGAAGACGGCGTGGCCATCGTCAGCGGCCGCGACATCGTCAGCAGGCAATCATTCGGCGATTGCCATCTGCACGTGGAATGGGCCGCGCCCGCGGAAGTGAAGGGCAACGGCCAGGGACGCGGCAACAGCGGCGTGTTCCTGATGGATCGCTACGAGATCCAGATTCTCGACAGCTACCAGAACCCGACCTACTACGATGGCCAATGCGGCGCGCTCTACAAGCAACGGCCGCCGCTGGTGAACGCCTGCCGCAAGCCCGGCGAGTGGCAGACGTTCGACATCTTCTTCCGCGCGCCGCGTTTCAAGGACGGCAAGCTCGTCACGCCCGGCTACGTAACCGTGCTGCACAACGGCGTGTTGATCCAGAACAACACGCGGATCGAGGGTGTCACCAGTTGGACCGATCCGCCCACGTATCATCCGCACCCGGCCCGGCAGCCGCTGCGGTTTCAGAACCACGGCGACCCGGTACGGTTCCGCAGCATCTGGATTCGCGACCTGATGGATCGCGAGGACGCCAACGACGCGGCCGTGGCCAAGCGCCAAGCCGAACTCGAGGCCGCCGCCGAAGGTCCAGTGGAAGCGCCGCCGGTGAAGGACTGACGCGGGCGTTACGGGCGACTGGGCAGCTGCGTGTCGGAGTCGACCATCACGGTGTCTTCGTGCTCGTAGGCCGGCGCGCAGCAGCAGAGAAACTTCAGTTCGGTGTCGCCCGTGTTGAGGATCGTATGGATTTCGCCGGGCGGAATCGCGATGGCATCGCCGGGCCCCACCATGCGCACACTATCGCCCAGGTGCATCTCGCCCTGGCCTTCAAGGATGTAATAGATCTCCTCGGTACGGATGTGGTAGTGGGGGGCGGTTTGCTGGCCGGGTTTCAGCCGGGCTTCAGCCAGGCTCTGGTGCCGGATGCACGAGTTGCGATGGGCCAACAGCTCGCGGATCTCTGAGCCGTCTTTGGTGGTGAAGGCCGGCACCTGGTTGATGTTGGTAACGTCCATGCTGCGGGTTCTCGCGCGGTACAGGGTTGCAATGCCGCCTTCATGGTACCGCTGCCCAACGACGATGCAACGCCAAGGACGATGCGGCTGCGCGCGGCAATCTTGTAGGCCGGCTGCTCGCACCGACACTGACGCGTGGGCCAAGGTGTGATCGCCGCGTTGGTGCCGGTGTTCCTTCGCGTGCGCTTCACGCTTCCAAGAAGCAAGTCAACGTCGCGTTCTGGCAGCAACCGCGGCCGCGCGTGCCACGGCTCCGCGAGCCGTGCGAGCTGCCAATCACCATTCGTTGGGTGGAAAGTACCTTCTCGCGGCTACGCCCGCCACCAGCACCACCAGGGTCGCTTCGACGGTTGGAACAACTGCTTACGGATGAGGATCTGTTTCAATACGATCTGCCGCGCAAGGCACAGTTCGTACAGCAGCCACGAGAGTTCATCAAAACAATCGATCTGCGAATACAGCGACACCGTGTACGAATCGTGATAGGGCGGCGGTCCTCCGAGTAGCGCCCACAATTCGGTGTTTACGGCAGCGACCGTTTCACCCCGGTGGCGCAGGAAGACGTCGCTGGGAGGACCGATCTCTTCGTCCTGGTGCATGAGGTCCACCGCTTCGGAGATCGAGTTCACCGTTTGGTCGTCGAAAACGGCCTGCACTTCGTCGTGCTCAATCACCCGCGTAAGCAGATCCAGCAGATCGGCGAACAGCGACACGTCGAGACTTTCTTCGCCAGAGAGCGGGTGCATGACGATCGCCGTCCTGTACCACGCAATGTCTTTGGTCAGAGCGTGGGGCACCCGCACATACTTATCGAACCCTCGGACGATCGAGAGATAGCGAATGTCGTCGTCATGGTCAGGCATGGGATTGACTGCCCTGGTCGGCCCGGTTCGCGTGCCCGGTACGGATGTTGGAAAAGGTACGTGATCGCCGCGACGCCAACAATGTAACTAGATCAAACCCTCGCCGACGCGTTGAGGTAGGATTGGTCCGCGGAACAGCGCTGCATGGCTCTGACGCCTGTGGCAATGTCTTGGTCCGCACGGCGGCCCCTACAAGGTGCCAGGCAGGGCGTTGCGCACGGTCACGCACCGCGGTGGAGCAACTGCACGCCCAGCAGCAACATGCTGGTGCCATTGAGCGCCGCGTGCAGGGTGATGCACGGCAGCAGGCGGTGGTGCCGCTGGTAGAGCCAGCCCAGGATCATCGCAAAGAAGAACAGGGCCACCGGCGCGGCGCCGTGCCCCAGGTGCAGCAGGGCAAAGCCGGCCGAGGTCAGCCCCACCGGCCACCAGGCCAACTGAGGGCGGCCACGGACGTCGATTTCGCGGGCGGTGGGCAGGCTGTCGAGCCAGCCCAGGAGCACCCCCCGGAAGAAAAATTCCTCGGTCACCGGGGCGATGATCACGGCCGTCACCAGGCTGATCCAGTAAAAGCCGGGAAAGCGGGTCACGATCTCGACGATCGGATGCCCTTGCTGGGGATCGAGCAGCGTATTGACCAGGACGTTCAGCCCAAAGATCGGTATCGCCACCACGGCAAAGGTGGTCAGGCCAATGCGGATATCGCCCAAGGGATCTTCAGAGCGCAAGCCCAGGTCGCTCCAAGTCGCCCGGCGCAGCAGCCGCAGATAGACAATCGCCGCGAACATGGCCAGCAGCGAGGCTGCCGAGCCGGCGGCCATCAGCTTCATGCTCAAGTGCGCGGACGCGACGCCGCGCGGGGTCCGGCCGACTTCGCGCAACGTGGCGACCGACCAGGCCTCACCGGCCGCATCGCCAACGGCAGGCGTCTGGTAACCAAGCAATTCGGCCGGCAGGATCACCGGCGCCGGGTCATTGCCGACCAGCGAAGCAGCCGCGATCTGCAGCAGCAGATAGATGCCGGTGATCACCAGCAGGTCGAAACCGCCCCAGGGCACGGGCGGTGCCGGTTCGCGATCGAACAATGACGCCATAAGCGGTGCGCGGCTCGGCCGCGTGTCCCTCATTTGCCGCGGAGATCGTAGCAGCGCAAACGCTCGCCGTCGCGCACGTAATAGTAGCCGTCGGACAACGCCGCCAGGGCGAACGACTCGCCGCCGCATACCGTGGCCGAGGCCAGCAGGCGGTAGCCTTCCGGGCTGGCCGCCACCACCCGCAACTCGCCGCCGGTGGTTTGCACCAGCAGCTTGTCGCCCGCCAACAACAAACTGGCTTTGCCGAAGCCGTCCTGGCTCCAGACCACCTTGCCGGTCTTGGGTTCGATGCAGCGCAGGCTGGCAATGCCCACGTCGTGCCGGCCGTCGATACCGTACAAGTAACCGTCGCGATAGATGGGCGTGGTGTACTGGGCAGAGAGGACGTTGTCGTTGGCCCATACCACCTGCGGTTCGCCGGTCCCCAACCGAGCGTAAACAGCGCCGATGCCGTAGCTGGCGGTCAGAAACAAGTCATCGCCCAGGACCAGCGGATTGGCCGCGTTGACCGTGGGGCCCCGCTGACCAAACGGCAGCTTCCACCACACGCGGCCGCTGGCCGGATCGATGCCCAGCGTTTGATACCGGGTGACAAACACCACCTGGTCTTTGCCGGCGATCCGGGCCGCCACGGGCGATGAATAGCTGGCCAATTCGCTCGTTGCCTGCCACAGCGTGCGGCCGGTTTTCAGATCGAAGGCCACAATGCCGGCCTCGGCACTGGCTCCGCCCACGTTCACCAGCAACCGATCAGCCGCCACGATCGGCGAACTGCCAAACCCGAAGTAACCGTCGGGGGCGTTGAAGTCGCGGGCACAATCGCGGCTCCACACCTTGGCACCATCGGCCAGGTTAACGCAGTGAAGCTGGCCTCCGGCTCCCATCAGGTACACGTGTCCCGCATGCACGGTCGGCACGCAGCGAGGACCGTTATCGCTGGAAATGGTGCTGACGTAGCGGGTGGGGAACGCAACCTTCCAGAGCGGCGTGCCGGTGCGGGCATCGAGGGCTTCGGCAATTTCTTCGTTGCCGATGCGGTGGAAGATGATCACCTTGCCTTCGACCACGGCGGGCCCGGCCAGGCCGCTGCCCAGTTCATACTGCCACACGCGGCGAGGACCAGCAGGGCCCCAGGCGTGCGAGATGGTTTCGCCCACGGCAATGCCGGTGCGGGCTGGGCCGAGGATCTGCGGCCAATCGCCGGCCATGGCCGAGCCGGCGGCCATGAGCAATGCGCACACGATCACGCCCGCGGCGTAAAGCAGGCGGCGTCCACCAGCCGCAGGTTCGCTGGTATCTACTGTCGAAGTTGTCATGGCCGCGGCCTCCCCGCTGCTTGTGGTCGGATGCGATGGTGCCCCGCGTGCGCTGGCGTATCGGGTGTTGCGCCACGCGGCCCGCGTTCTCAGTCCAGCAGCACGTATACGTCGTTGTCTTCGACACGGACTTCAAAGCGTGGCTGGCGGACGCTGGGGCTGAACGTGTGCTGACCTGTGGTGACGTTGAACTGCCATCCATGCCAGGGGCAGGTCACCACCTCGCCGGTCAGGCAGCCCTTGCCCAGCGGGCCGCCCTGGTGCGGGCAGACTCCGTCAAGCGCGTAGAATTGGCCCCCCACGTTGTACAGGGCCACGATCCGGTCCTCGGCCACGGTTTCGAGGCTGCTGCCCGGCGGACAATCGGCCACCGCCGCCACTCGCACCCAGCGCGACATTCGCTTGGTTCTCACCCGGTTGGTTGGAACAATGAGATCAATCGTTGTGCGGCTTATTCTATCCTTCAGGCGGCGGGGCCGATACCGCCCTCCCTTGGCGCAAGAACTGCCCACCAAGGGCCCAATGCCTGGAAAGGCCGCCCCCCAGCCAGTACAGTTCCACCAGCGGGTGGCTTACCGCGGTTACCCCGCCCCGACTCCTTTAACCCTCGGTCGCCAACCCTCATGTCCGACGCCAACTTCGACCAGCAAGAACTGGAAGCCGCCATCCTCAACTATGTCGGCCGGCCCAACTACCAGCCGGTCAAACCCAAGGTCCTGGCCAAGAAACTCGGCCTGGAGGACCGGGCGATGGATGTCCGCCGGGCCATCAAAAAACTGGTCAAACGCGGCCTGTTGGCTTACGGCACCAAGCATCTGGTCCGGCTGCCCCAGCAGGGCGAGGTCGACCGCGTGGTGGGCGTCTTCCACCGTACCTCCGAAGGGTACGGCTTTGTGCGGCCCCGCGGCACCGGGCTGACCGGCGTACGCGAGAAGGACCGCGAGTTCGATATCTACATCGCCGCCGAGAACTCGCGCGACGCCGTCACCGGCGACCTGGTGGTAGTCAAGCTGACCCGCAGCAACTACCGCGGCCGCTCCGAAGGCTACATCACCGAGATCCTGGAACGGCAGACCAACCGCTTTGTGGGCACCTACTTCGAGCGCGAAGGACAGGGCCGCGTCCGGGTGGACGGCAACCTGTTTGCCCACTCCATCTACGTGGGCGACCCCGGCGCCAAGAACGCCCGCGAAGGCGACAAGGTGGTCTTCGAGATGGTGCGGTTCCCGTCGTACATGCACGACGGCGAAGGGGTCATTGTCGAGGTTCTGGGTCCGCGCGGCGCACCGGGCGTCGATACGCTCTCCATCATTCGCGAGTACAACCTGCCCGGCGAGTTTGCCGAGGACGCCCTGGAAGAGGCCCGCGAACAAGCCCGGCGGTTCACCGAACAGGTCGAAGAAGGCCGGGTGGACCTCACCGGCGAAACGATCATCACCATCGACCCGGTCGATGCCCGCGACTTCGACGACGCCATCAGCCTTGAGCGGCTGGAGAATGGGCATTGGCTCCTGGGCGTCCACATCGCCGACGTTTCGCACTTTGTGAAGCCCAACACGGCGCTCGATCGCGAGGCCAAGGAACGCGGCACCAGTTGCTATCTACCCGACCGCGTGATCCCGATGCTGCCGGAGCTGATCAGCAACAGCCTGGCCAGTCTTCAGCCGGGCAAGGTGCGTTACGCCAAGACGGTTCGCATCGAGTTCACGGCCGATGGTGCCCGCGTGGCTACCGATCTGCTGCGGACGGCGATTCGCAGTTCGCGGCGGTTCACGTACGAGGAGGTCGACGACTACATCGCCAACCCGGCCAAGTGGAAGAAGCAGCTTTCGCCCGAGGTGTTCGAACTGCTGGGCCGGATGCGCGAGCTGGCGGCCATCCTCCGCAACCGGCGGATGCTTCGCGGCTCGCTCGAACTGGACATGCCCGAGGTAAAGGTCGACCTCGACGAGCAGGGCCGCGTGGCGGGCGCGCACGTTGAGGTCAACACCGAGAGCCACCGGATCATCGAAGACTTCATGCTCGCGGCCAACGAAGCGGTGGCCGAAACGCTGCACAACCGCGGCTGGCAGTTCCTGCGCCGTATCCACGAGACGCCTTCACCCCGCAAGCTCAAAGCGCTGACCGAGTTCGTCAACGAGCTGGGCATCCGCACGCCGAGCCTGCAAAACCGTTTCGCACTGCAGGCACTGCTGCGCGAAGTGGCCGACCGGCCCGAACGCTACGCGGTGAACTACGCCGTGCTGCGGAGCCTGCCGCAGGCGGTGTACAGCCCGGCGGAAGAAGGGCACTACGCCCTGGCGGCCGAGTTCTACTGCCACTTCACGTCGCCGATTCGCCGGTATCCGGACCTGACGGTTCATCGCCTGGTCGATGCTTTGATCGACGGCACGCCGCCGCAGAATCAATCGGGCGAGCTGGTCGTGCTGGGCGAGCATTGCAGCCAGCGCGAACGGCGGGCAGAAGCCGCCGAACGCGAACTCACCCGGGTCAAGCTGCTCAGCTACCTGGAAAACCGGCTGGGCGAAGAGTTCGACGGCGTGATCACCGGCGTGACCGATTACGGGTTCTTTGTCCGGGGCATTCAGATCCCGGTCGAGGGCCTGGTGCACATCGCCTCGCTGCTGGATGACTACTACCACTTCGAACGTCGCAGCCATCTGCTGGAAGGACGCCGCGAAGGCAACCAGTACCGCCTGGGCGACATGGTTCGCGTGCGCGTGGCCCGGGTGGATATCGAACGCCGCGAGGTGGACCTGCACCTGGTGGCGCGTCTCAAACGCGATGGCACCGCTGCCAAGCCGGCCAAGGGCCCCAAGACGGCCAAGCCGCAAAACTCCGCCGGCAGCAAGGCGGCACGCGGCAGCGCCAAGCGAGGCAAGTCGCCAGCCAAGGGCAAACGCGGCAAGAAATCGGGCCGCAAGCGGCGCTAACCTCTAGCAGCACTGCGGTCGGCACCGCATATCACCCGCAGTGGCGCAGGCCATCGCGCGCACCTGCATGCTAGCGCCGCTATCGGCGAGTTTGCCGGTTAGCCAAAATTTTCAGGCAAGTCTGGCAGGCGAGCGTCCGATAACGATATGGCCACCGGTTGTAAGGGCCCATGCGCCAGCCTGATTGTGTGCTGGCTGTTGCAACCGGCGGCACAAGGGGAAGGGGGGCGAGCGTCACTACTGCTCGCGAGGATTCCCATGTCTTGCCTGCTTCGCCCTGTGGTTTGCTCTCTGGCGATGTCCGCGGCGCTGCTGACCGCGGCTGTGCCGGTAGAAGCCGGCGAACCCACTCCGGCTCTGCCCGGAGGCTCCACTCAGTCGGCCACGCGGCCGGTCAGCAAGGTATTCCGCGCTGATGGCCGGAGCACGTTGTCTGGTTCGCAGTCCAACGAACTGCGCTGGGTACGTCCTGCCCGCTATCAGGAAGCCGACAACGCCCTGGACCGACCGCTGACGCCCAGCCCGTCGTCGCAGGGCAATCTGTCCCCGGACGAGATTCCCGGCCCGGCCAATCTCCACGACGCCGGCCGCGAGCCGCGTCTCATCGGCCAGCAGCCGGAATCGCAGGCTCGCCCTGCGCCACGCGGCCGCCTTCAAGCCGAGCCGGAGGTCGTTCCGCCGCCCGGCCGGAGCCGCAGCATTCTGGTCGAGCCGGAACAGATGGACTTTGAAGGCCCGGAATTTGGCACATACGGCCCCGGTTATCCCGGGCACGGGTACGGCGAAGACTACGATGCCGATGTGTATCATCCCGGCTCCAACTGCTGCGAGCTGGGTTGCTGCCCCGACGGCAGTTGCGCCCTCGAGTGCGCCTGCGGTGGGGTGGGCTGCCCCAGTTGCTATTGCTGCCCCACGCACCCGGGCTGCTGGAATCCCTGCTGGTGCAATTGGGGCTGGTGGGAGAACCTGTCGGTGTTTGCCGGCGTGACGGCGTTCAAAAGCCCGTTTGACCTGGGTCTCAACGGCAACTTCGGTTTCTCCGAGGGTTTGAACTGGAGCCTGCCGCTGTTTCCCAAGGCGGGCATCGCGGCGCAGTTCGGCTTTCGGGCGGTGCAGGCCGACCATAACGGCGCCAGCATCTCCGGCGAAAGCAGCCGCACGCAGTTCTTCGGCACGATGGGCGTGTTCCGCCGCAACACCTGCGGCCTCCAGTACGGCTTTGTCGCCGACCTGTTCCGCGACAACTTCTTCGACGACATCGACCTGGTGCAGTACCGGGCCGAAATCAGCTTGGTGAATCCTTGCGGCCACGAGTTCGGTTTCTTCACGGCCTTCAGCGGTGAGAACGACACCGCGACCGTGTCGCCGCTCACCGGGCTGACCAGCGTGCCCACCGTGATCACGGTGGAACCGATCAACCAGTACGCCCTCTTCTACCGCTATACGATGTGCGACGGCGGCCACCTGCGGGTTTACGGCGGCGGCACCAACAATGGTGACGGCCTGATCGGGGCCGACTTCCGCGTGGCGCTCTCGTGCCGGTGGGCACTGGCCGGCGGCTTCGGCTACGTGATCCCCGAGCAAAGCAGCGCCGACCGCGAAGCCTGGGGCGTGGGCCTCAACCTGGAGTGGTTCCCCGGCTGCGTGAAGGGCGAAAACATCTGCTCCTGGCTGCGGCCGCTGTTCAACGTGGCCGACAACAGCACGTTCTTCCTCGACAGCTCGGGCCTGTAAGCCAGGCGACGTCAACGAAAACGGGCGGCGCTTGCTAAGCGGCCGCCCGAACTTCGCTAACCATCACTTGAACGTTCATGCCGCCGCAGGCTGTACCAGGCCTGTGGCGGCTTCTTGTTGACCCGCTGCGAACGCTTACGCCCGCTCCAGGATATCGGTGACGATGCGGCCGGGCTGGCCATCCAGCAGGCTCAGCTCGCGGTTGTCGCGCTTGTAGACGAGTTTATTCGGATCGAGGCCGAACAGGTGCAGCAGCGTGGCGTGGTAATCGTAGTGGTTGACCACGTTCTCCACCGCCTTGTGGCCAAACTCGTCGGTCGCCCCGTACGCCACGCCGCGTTTGAAACCGCCGCCGGCCAGCCACATGCTGAAGCCGTAGGTATTGTGATCGCGGCCGGGATTCTTTTCGTTCTGGATGACCGGCAGCCGGCCCATCTCGCCACCCCAGTGCACCACGGTGGTGTCGAGCAGGCCACGTTGCTTGAGGTCTTTGACCAACGCGGCCGAAGGCTGATCGATCGTACGGCAGGCTGTCGGCAGACCTTTGACAATGCCGCCGTGGTGATCCCAGTACTGGTTCCTGGTGTACACCTGCACGAACCGCACGCCACGCTCGATCAATCGCCGGGCCAGCAGGCAGCGGGTGCCAAAGTCGGCGGTGGCCGGGTTATCCAGGCCGTACATCTTCTTGGTGGCTTCGGTTTCCTGGCTCAGGTCGAGCGCTTCGGCGGCCGCCAACTGCATCCGCGCGGCCAGCTCATAACTGGCAATGCGAGCCTGCAGATCGAGATAGCCCGGGTGCTGCTCGAAATGCCGCTCGTTCATGCGGCGCAGCAGCTCCAACGACCGCTGCTGCGGCTTGCCGTTGAGGAAGGGGGGCGGCTCCAGGTTCAAGATGCGGGGCTCGCGCGGCCGCACGGCCGTCCCCTGGTAAATGGCCGGCAAGAACCCATTGGTCCAGTTGAGCACGCCCACCACCGGCAACGACGCCGGATCGCCCAGCGCCATGAACGCCGGCAGGTTCTGCGCCTCGGCCCCCAGGCCGTACGTGATCCAGCTTCCCAGTGAAGGCCGGCCCTTCAAAATCCGGCCGGTATTCATGGCGTAGATCGACTGCACATGGTTGTTCACCCCGGTGTGCATCGAGCGGATGAGGCAGATATCGTCCGCCACTTCGCCCAGGTGCGGCAGCAGCTCTGAGAGCTCCAAGCCGCTCTCGCCGTGCTTGTGGAACTTCCAGGGGCAGGCCATGACCTTGCTGCTGGCCTGGGCAGGGTTGTCGTACTTGACCTCGCCCGGGAAGGGTTTGCCGTCCAGTTTTTGGAGTTCGGGCTTGGGATCGAACATATCGATGTGGCTGGGCCCGCCCTGCATCCACAGCGAGATCATCGCCTTGGCCTGCGGTTCGTGGTGCGGCGCCTTGGGCTTGGCGTCGTAGGTCACCGGCTCCACGTCCGGGCGCGCCGGCGCAGCCAGCAGCCCATCCTGCTTGAGCAACCAGGCCAGCGCCAGGCCGCTGATGCCAAACGCCCCCGACGCCAGGAAATGCCGGCGCGAAGGGCGGCCACGCCCACAACAGGTATCGTGTTGGCTCAGGGACATATCAGGACGGGTCACGGCTGCACTCCGAAACTCGTGAACTTCGATGTTCAAACGGGGTTGGCTCGTTGCGCTCCATGCGAAATGGAGCCGGTTGAATCAGTAAGGCGCATTCGCGGACTCGTATCGGTCACGCCTGCCCGCACGCATTACTCCACGTACAGAAACTCGTTCGAGCTTACCAGAATCTGGCACAGGCTGGCCAAGGCCTGGAGCTTGAGCTCCAGCAAACCGGGCTGGTATACGTTCTTGTCGACCGACGGATTCCGCTTGCGGATCGCGGCGTTGGCCTCGAATTCGGCTGCCTGCTGCGCCAAAAACTCGGCCGCCTCGCGGGCTTCTTCCGGCTGCGGGGCACGCCCCAGCGCCAACAGCCAGGCCCGACGAATCTGCGCCTCGGCATCGTCTCCCGCTTCGGCGTGTACGCGGCGGGCAAAATGCTCCGCCTGCTCCAGGATGAAGTCGTTGTTCATCAGCATCAGCGACTGCGGAGCCACGGTGGACGACTCGCGGGCTTCGCAGTTGGGCTCCATCCGCGGCAGATCGAACGTGTCGAGCACGGCCAGCGGGCGGCTACGGCGGGCCTGGATGTACACGCTCCGGCGGAACTCCTCGCCGTGCATCGGGATCACCCCCAGGAACCGGCCGGCATCGAGGTTCTCAATGCCCACGACGAACTGGCCCGACGGATCAGCCATCACCGGAACGGGTTCGCCAAAGGGTTTGGGATTGAGTTTGCCGCTGACGGCCAGCACGGCGTCGCGCAGGGCCTCGGCTTCCAGGCGGCGGAGGCGGGCGCCGCCGTAGAGGGTGTTATCGGGGTCGACTTCATCCTGCCGGGGATCGAGGCGTACCTGCTGCCGGTAGGCGTTGGAAGTCATGATCAGCTTGTGCAGCCGCTTGAGCTTCCAGCCACCGTCCATGAACTCGCTGGCCAGCCAGTCGAGCAGTTCGGGGTGCGTGGGCCGCTCGCCCAACATGCCGAAGTCGCCCGGCGTGTTCACGATGCCCCGGCCAAAATGGTGCAACCAGAACCGGTTGACCAATACCCGCGCGGTAAGCGGATGCGCGCCGCTGGTCAGCTTGCGGGCGTACGCCAGCCGCCGGCCGCTGGTCGGCAGGTCGGGGTCCTTAGGCGCGATCCAGCGCTGCGACTCGTTGGGGTAGAGCACCAACAGGTCGGCCGGTTCCACCGCCTCGCGAGGCTGAGTCGGATCGCCCCGGAAGTGCAAGAACGTCTTGGGCAACTCGCCGGGAATCTCGGTCAAGGCCCGCACGTATTCATCCTTGGGCTTGGTGGCCCGCAGGTCCGCGGCCTGCTTGCTGAATACGGCTACCTCTTCGGCAAACTTCTTATCAAACAGGCTGATCTGGGCCGGATGAATCCTGAGCGACGGATACTGCTTCAGCAGTTTCTTCTGTTCGTCGGTCCGCTTGGCCGCGGGGGTTTCGATGGCTTCGCGGGCCGCTGGCTGGATCTCCTCGGGCAGTTTCGCCAGCTCGCGTTCGACCAGTATTTGGACGATTTCTTCCTGCCGCTTGGCCTTGGCTTCGTCGATCTTCTTGGCCTCGGCTTCGATCTCGGCCGCCTTGCGGCGATTCTCTTCATTCACCAACAGAATCAGCCGGGCGTCGGGCTTGCGCCATTTGGCCGTGTTGAAGGCCGGCTCAAAGATCGCCCGCAAATGGTAATAGTCGGTCTGCGGTATCGGATCGTAGCGGTGATCGTGACACTGGGCGCAAGCGACCGTCATGCCCAGCAGCGAGGTGGAAACGATCTGCAGTGTGTTGGCGATGACGTCGTTGCGGGCTTCCACCTGGTTGACGCCGTCGGCACCGGTGCCGTCGGGAGCCAGCCGCAGAAAGCCGGTCGCCACCAGCATTTCGACTTCGTCGGGCGTGAGCTCACGGTTGTAAGGCGGCTTGACCAGCTCATCGCCGGCCAGTTGCTCGCAAATGAACTCGTCCCACGGCTTGTCGCTATTGAACGACTGGATCACATAGTCGCGATACTTGTAGGCCCATTTGCGCACCGGATCGTTCTCGACGTAGCCTTCGGAGTCGGCATAGCCGGCCACATCGAGCCAGTGGCGGCCCCACCGCTCGCCATAACGCGGCGAAGCCAACAGCCGGTCGATCAGCTTCTCGTAGGCATCGGGCGAGTTGTCGGCCACGAAGGCTTCAACTTCCTCGGGCGTGGGTGGCAGGCCCCACAGATCGAATGTCACCCGGCGAATCAACGCCCGCTTTTCTGCCGGTGGTGAGAACGCAAAGCCCTGGGCTTCGAGCTTTTCCAGCAGGAACGCGTCGATCGGGTTGGCCACCAGGTGCTGGTTCTTCACCTGCGGCACCGCCGGACGTTTGATCGGTTGAAACGCCCAGAAGTCCCGTTCTTCTTCCGTGATCAGCGGGCCGACCACTTTTTCGGGCTCGGGCCGAGCGGTCTTGGCACCGGCGGCAATCCACCGCTCGATGATCGCCAACTCGTTGGCCGGCATCTTGGCTTCGCCCGGCGGCATCTCCTGCGAACGGATCCGCGCGACGAGGTAACTTTCGTCGGGCTTGCCCGGCACGATCGCCGGACCGGAATCACCACCGCTCACGAGGAACCGCCGCAACCGCAAATCGAGGCCACCCTGGGTTTCGCCCAACTCGCCGTGGCAGTGGAAGCAGTGAGCTTTGAGAATCGGCCGCACGTGCCGTTCAAAGACGAGTTCTTCCGCGCCGTCCTTCGGCGTGTTGGACTCGGCGGCGTAAACCGCGCCCCAAGGCAGGAAGAAAGCCACGACCAGCAGGGAGAGTCGCTTCATGGCAGATTGTCGCGGGAGGGATGCGCCAGCGGCCAGGTGGCAAGCAGGCAGGATATCAGCGGAGCTAGGGGCGAGCGGTTCTATTGTCCGGCGGGAGAAAAACTGAATCAAGAGATAAATGCATATCTGTAAATGCGTTCCCTTCTCGATCAACACACCACTTGAAGGGGGATGCCGGCCCATGCCCTTGCCCGCAGACCTTGCGCTGCGAGCCGGCCAACCGCAAAAACGAACGATCCCACGGCACTTGTGCGGCGCCGCGGGATCGTTGCCGGTCAGGGTAACAGAGTAGGCTGTCGTTCGCCTGCGCGTCCGCGTTAGCTGCGGCGGGCGATATTGATGTAGGCGTGCACGTGCGGAGCGCCACGGAAGTGGCACACCAGGGTGGGGCTTTCCAACCGCCACACGTCCCACACGCCGTCGTCGTCGAGGTCGCCGCTCTGGTAGAAGGCCATCTGCAGCGAGTCGATGCCGCCGCCGGCTTCCAACACGGCCAGCGCTTCGTCGACGTCTTCCTTGCGGTACGGGGCCAGGATGGTACCCAACACCTTCTTGACCAGTTCTTTCTGGTCGTCGGAGAGTTCCTTGCCGCTGATGCCGGGGATTTGCGTGATGTCTTCGCGCAGTTGCACGGCGTTCTCGGCCGGAGCCCGGGCCAGCAGGGCCTTCTTGCGCTGCTCGCCATCGAGCGCCTTGAAGACCTCGTTGGCGGCCAGCGTCTGATGGAAGAACAGGTTGTCCTTGCTGTTGCCGGTCTCGCCGTGGCCGTACACGATCGGGCCGCCGAAGGCCGCGCCAGGCGTGGTGTCGCCGTCGGCACGCAGCGTCAGGTGACGGCCGGTAAGCTCGAAGGCAAAACGCTCGTCATCGGGCTTGCCGAAGATAGCGATTGCGTAATCTTCGACACCGCCGGAATCGTCGGCCATCTGCTTCTTGAGCCGGTCATAGCCATCCTCGGAGGTGACGCCTGCCAGGATCTCGTCGATGATCTTGCGCTGCTCGGGTGAGAACGTGCCGACGGTGGCCTTGGTGATCTTCCAGTTGGCGCTGATCCGGGTGCGGCGAGGATCGTCCCACGCCAGGACCATTTCTTTGCGCTGCGGAACCGTGAGCGTTTCGTACAGCCGCGTCACCGCCGATTCCGCGCGGCTGTCGCGCTTGGGAGCGGCCACGGCATGACCCGAGAGCAGCGGCCCGGCACCAACCGCCACGGCGCCGGCGGCCACGGCGGCCAGAAAGTCCCGGCGATCGACCGAGCAATCGGGGCAAGACGAACGTTCGGACCCTGGGACTTGGGGAGTGGGGCGCGTCATGGCTCATCTCCTTGGATGCAGGACGAGGTTGGATGAGACCCCCTGGGCGCGTAAATCGGGGCGGCAGCGCGCAGATAAGGGCCTTCTGGCTCTCCGCGCCAAGGTACGGACTGCCGGCCAGGGCTGCAAACTTTTTCAACCTGGTCCGCAAAAATCGCGTCGGCACGGTTCGCGGGGGCAAAGTATACGAAGAATCCCCCGCGGGTTCTGTATTGAACCCCACACATGGCCGGGGGTTCCGCATGCCTCACCGCACGCTCACGGTGGGCAGGCGCGTTCGCACAGATGGTAAAAAGCCGCGAATGCGCGCCGTAACCAACGATTGGATAAAGAGATAGAACGCACCCGGCTAGTCAAACGCCCGATCGGCCGCGGACTCGGCCTGGGATTCCTTCTGCCACAGGTAGCCTGCCTGGCAGCTCTGGAGCCGGCGGACCAGTTCGTTCCACACCTCGCGCTGCTGCTGGGTGAGCAGCTTGAGGGCTTCCTGGTAGGCCTGGCTCTTGAGTTGCGTGGTGGTTTCCGGCGGCGAGCCGCCCAGCAGCGCCATGTTCACCGCGTGGTTGCAGTCGTGCTCGATCCGCCGCAACTTGGCCACCTGGCCAGGCGACATCTTGAGCAACTGCTGAATCTCATTCTTGGCAAACACCTTAGGGCCAAGATGCCGCAGCACCTCGTCCACCGTGGCATTGGCGGGCAGGGGCGCCTCGGGCAGCGGCAACCCATCGGGCGAACCCATGTTCTGGCGGCCCCCAATCGTGGCCACCCGCAGCGGATCAATCAGCGGCGACCGTACCATCGGAACCGCGATCAGAGTCAAGATCAGCGTTAACGCCACGGCGATCCGCAGGCGATTGCTGGGCAGCCAGTCTTTCTTTTCCAGGCGTTCGGGCTCCGATGCGGCCGAATGATCGTAGAGCCGCCGCAGCCCGATGCGGATTCCTGCCGGGTCGGACGTTACCGAGACGGCGCTGACGGCTTCCCAGCCGGCCACGGTTTTGAGCCAGAGGGTTTCGCCCTCAAAAACACCCGGATGCTGATCGCAGAGCACGGCAAAACCGGTCGACGACTCGTCCAGGAGCCGCACCGGGGTTTCGCGGTCGCCCAGGCGCAGAATGGCCGGTCGGCGTTCTTCCGGGGTGGGGAAACGGCGAGCCTGCCGACGTTCTTCCAGCGGAAGACGAGCCATGGCAGAGTAGCCTGGAACCGCAGCCGCCTTTCCAGCCTCGGCCTGATTCTGCTCGTCAAGCGTTGGGCGTACCCCCAGTTCTCGCATCGTTTTGTCCGCAACCAATCCGGGTTCCCTGCTTCACCCGCGGGCTTGTGCGGGACAAACCACACAACCGCCGTATTTGCCCGGCCCAATGCCGGAGCGCGGATCGGTTCGATCCGCCCTGCAGAGGGAAATTTAGCTTCAAAAGTGGGCGAACGCCGGCAGATCTTTGTCGGTTTGGCCTGCCAAAACCCATGCAGGGGGAAGATGAGCGATTGTGACCGACGGCGGGGAGCGAACCTGGCCCCCCCAAGACGTGGTAGTGGCTTACCCGCCCGGCTGCCGGACCGCTGCTCGTCGCCGCTGCGGGGTGGTGATACACTGGTTGATGGTCGATGTTGCCCGTTGCTGCCCCGCCCACTCCCTCACGCCGGAAGTTTGTGCGCCATGTATTTGCGAATGGCCAAGCGAGTTCTGCTGGAAACCGACAAACGGCTGCTGTGGAAGTTCATCTGGCGGATGGGCGTCAAAGGCACCCGGTCGGTCGCCAGGCACAAGCGGCGGCTCAAGCGGGGCGAGTACTTCCCGCCGTTTCTGTACATCTCGATCATCAATAGCTGCAACCTGCGCTGCCAGGGCTGCTGGGTCGACGTGGCGGCCAAGCAGCACAAGATCGACGTGGCCGCCATGGACCGCCTCATCAACGAGGCCAAGACACAGGGCAACGTGTTCTTCGGCCTGCTGGGCGGCGAACCGTTCATGCACTCGGAACTGCTCGAGATCCTCGAGCGCCACCCCGACTGCTACTTCCAGATCTTTACCAACGGCCACTTCATTACCGACGAAGTCGCCCGCGAACTGCGCCGCCTGGGCAACGCCACGCCGCTGATCAGCGTAGAGGGCACCGAGATCGTCAGCGATGAGCGTCGCGGGCGCCCCGGCGTTTACAGCAAGACCATGCAAGGGCTGCACAACTGCCTGAAGCACAAGCTGCTGACCGGCGTGTGCACCAGCCTGTGCCAGACCAACATCGACGACCTGCTCACCGAGAAGTGGCTCGACCGGCTGATCGAGATGGGCGTGTTCTATAGCTGGTTTCATACCTATCGGCCGGTGGGCCCCGACGCCCGGCCCGAACTGGCCCTTACGCCCGAACAGCAACTCAAGGTGCGGGAGTTCGTGGTGACGATGCGGGCCAAGAAGCCGATTGCCATCGTCGATGCCTACTACGACGGCCTCGGCCAGGCACTTTGCCCGGCGGTCACGGGCATCAGCCACCACATCAGCCCTTGGGGCGATATCGAGCCGTGCCCGATCGTGCAGTTCACCAAGGAATCGATCTACGACGAGCGCGGCGTGGTGCGCGCGATCAAGGAGTCGGCCTTCCTCCGCGACTTCCGCGAACTGGCGGCCAGCGCCACCCGCGGCTGTATCGTGCTCGAACGTCCTGACCTGTTGGCCGGCTTGATGGCCAAGCACGGCGCTAAAGACTCGACCGCGCGCCAGCAGGCGATGGCCGAGTTGCAGGCCATGCAGCCCCGACAAAGCCAGTACAATCCCCAGCGGCAGATTCCCGAAAAAAGCTGGGCCTACCGCTTTGCCAAGCGGTTCTGGTTCAACGACTTTGGCGTGTACGCCAATCCGCGTTCGGCGGAAGAGATCTTGGGTGAGTTCATGCCCGGCACCGGCACAACAACCGCATCGACCGGTAGCGGTTGCTGCGGTAGCGCCAATGGCCACCGCGACACCGAGGGTTCGCACGGTACCGAGTTGCCGGTGATCCAGTAAGCCCCCCTGTTCGCCGGCGATTGTTGCTTTTCCGGCAAGCAACCTGAGCGCCGGTCAATCTTCACGCTGGTTGCCCCTTCGTATCGCGTGATGCGCGTTTGCGCGCAAATCGGCCGCGCATTTCCAATCGCCCGGTTTTCGCGGCGAAATACGGTCAGAACAGGCCACTGCCGCGCTGAGGAAGTGGCCCATTGTTGTCCGCGGGTCCTCGCATTGGCGCGCAACCTGCACTGGCTGGCCCACGCGCCGCCCTGACGATTGGACGCGGCGTGCTGACCCGCAGTGGGCGGCGCATCCAACTCACCCAACTGAAATTTGAAGGAGATCGCTGTGGACGTCGTACTTGCTGCTCTGGCTTGGGCTGTTTTCGGTTTGATCATTGGCGCCGTGGCCCGACTCTTGATTCCCGGGCGCCAACCCATGGGCTTGATGATGACGGCCGCGCTGGGCATCCTCGGCTCGCTGTTGGGCGGATTCATCGCCTGGATGGTGGTCGGCGGTGAGCCGCTGCAAGGCTCCAACTGGCTCATGTCGCTAATCGGAGCCGTGGTGCTCTTGGCCATCTACATCTCGATGCAGCGCCGCCGGTCGACCGGCCCGTTGCGGTAACGAGAAAACTTCCGCAGGTGGCCCCGGCCGGTATCCGCCATACTGTTGCCGGGCGCCGCCTCCGTTTTCTTGTTTGGAGCGTACAGAGCGCGTACCAAGAACGCCGACTTCGCTAAACACCGCACAAATGCGCGTGCGATCCCGCGTTCGACGTGCAGAACAAGGAGCGAGGCCCTTGGCTCCCTCAATCGCCGCGGGGCTCGGCAATCGCGCGAATGTACTGGGCCAGGCGCGACTGCAAATCGAGCAGCGCCTGCCAGCGACGCAAATCAAGCGTCACCCGATCGGCCTCGTCGTCCACCTCGCCCGACTCGATCAAATGCCGCAGCTTGATGTGAACGAACTCCAGCAACTCTGAAAGCTGCGCGGCCTGGCCGGGCGACAACCGCTCGGGCAGTTCCGGCGGTTGCAGCGCGTGCAACGTCGCCGAGGGATCGGGCACGTGGCTCCAGCTCAGCTCAAAATCGAGTGAAGCGGCCGAATGGCCCGAGCCGATCTGCTCGGGTGCGAGCGTCATGCCCGGCTCGGCTTCTTGCTGTTGCCGCATACTGGCCAGGCGTTCGGCGATCTGCTCGCGCGACCCGAACAAAAGCACCGAGCGGCCAACGGTAATCAGGTCGCCGTAGCGGAGAATCCGCAGATGGATTTCTTCGCCGTTGACCTTGGTGCCGTTGGTGCTTTCCAGGTCGGTCAGGACCAGCTTGTCGTGATCTTCCTGAATCTTCAGGTGGTACCGGCTGACCCGCTCGTCGTTAAGCTGGACCGTGTTGCCTTCCTCGCGGCCGATGGTGACCGGGGTTCGGAGTGATTCAAAAACACGTCCGCGATCGGCGCCGTCCAACACTTGCAAGGTGATGATCGCCATAGGTAGAGGACGCGTACAGCGAACGGTGCAACAGGGGCGGCTCCCGGGCGACCACAAATCCAATCCGTGGACCAGACCCCATGCCCGAGCCTAAGGGAACCGAATTAATCCTAACATCCCTGCCCAGGTAAATATATGCGCAATTTTTCCACACCCCCCGGCCGTTGAAAAGATGCCGCGCCCGGCGGCGTCCGGGGGGAAAGGGGCCCGCAGGGTCGCTACTTAAACTCTGCCCCGATTCGCAGTTGGGGCAAGTCGATAGGGAAATGCCTATTCCTGGGCGGCCGCCGAAAGCTGCCCCTCCCAGCCGGCCACCAGGGCCACCGTCAGCGACCGGGCACCGTGGGCACCGATCACCAGCGACTGCTCAATATCAGCCGTTTTGGATGGGCCGGAAATGAACACGCCGTACTCGGCCCGGGTAAACGTCAGCCGCTGGTAGGCCTGGTGCATGTTGTGCACGATCTCACCTCGCGGCATGACCAGCACCAGGTGCTGGCAGATGAAACACACCGCGCGGTGCCGCAAATGGCCGGCTTCGACCCACACCGCGCCGTTCTCGGCCACGCCGAACCGCCCGGCGACAATCGCCACGTCGACGTCGGCCAGCAGGTGCGGGTCCGGCACGTCGTCCAGCACGCAGTTCCCCAGCGGCAAACCCGGCACCGTGCAGACGATCTTCGCGGCCTGCTCCATAGGCGGCAGTTGGCCGATGACGCTTGCCGCGTCGGCCAGCGAGGCGGCCTCCACCACCTGGCCGCCTACCGAGGCCAACGCCGCGGCAAACTGGGCCTGCACATCAGGGTACTGGATCCAGGCTTCGTCCAGGCTAGGCAGCGGCGGCCGGGCAGGCGACTGACGACGGATCGCAGCCAGTATCTTTTCTTTGGAACTCATGGCTTGGGCCGTCGGGCGTATTGCTCGCGGAAACTGCGCCGCGGAGCTCGCGGCAGTTCACGCTGCCGGCCCCACGGGTTCCAGGGTCCATACAACAGCAGGCGCGGCAGGTGCCGCAAACTGAACCGGGCCACCTTGCCGGCCAGGCGGTACAAGCCGGGCCGGGCGAGCACAAACGCCGCGGCCTTCATCGCCGCCTGCTTGCTCCACGACAACTTGCCGGCAGCCGCAATATCGCGCCGCCAGGTAAGCAGCTGTTCGTGCAGGTTGATCTTCACCGGGCAAACATCGGTACACGATCCGCACAGGCTGCACGCATAAGGCAGGGTCGCATACCGGCCCGGATCGCGCGCCGGGTTGAGGATCGAACCGATCGGGCCTGGCACCGTCGCCCCGTAGCTGTGGCCGCCGCTGCGGCGATAGACCGGGCACGTATTCATGCACGCCCCGCAGCGGATGCAGTGCAGCGAGCGGCGGTAATCGTCGTTGCCCAAGATCGACGAGCGGCCGTTGTCCACCAGCACAATGTGCAACTCGCCGCTGGGTGCCGGACCGTGGAAGTGCGAACTGTAGGTGGTGATCGGCTGCCCCGTGGCAGAACGTGCCAAGAGCCGCAAGAACACGCCCAGGTCGGCGGCGCGTGGAATCAGCTTCTCGATGCCCATGCAGGCGATGTGCAGCTTGGGCAGCGACACGCCCAGGTCGGCATTGCCTTCGTTGGTGCAGACTACGATGCCGCCGGTTTCGGCAATGGCGAAGTTCACGCCCGTGATGCCGGCCTGGCTTTCGAGGAACACCTGGCGGAGCTTGTACCGGGCCGCTTCGGTCAGGTACTTGGGATCGGTGGCGCCGGCCTCAGTTCCCAGCTTGCGATGGAACAGCTCGCCGACTTCTTCCTTCTTGATGTGAATGGCCGGCAGCACGATATGGCTAGGCGGCTCGCCACGCAGTTGCACGATCCACTCGCCCAGGTCAGTGTCGACGACCGTGATACCGTGCCGTTCCAGGAACGGGTTGAGGTGGCACTCCTCGGTGAGCATCGACTTGCTCTTGGCCACCTGCTTGACGCCGTGCCGCTGGAGGATGTCCAGCACAATCTGGTTGTGCTCGGCGGCATCGGCCGCCCAGTGTACCTTGGCCCCCAGCGCCGTGGCCTGCCGTTCGAACTGCTCCAGGTACTCGGCCAGGTGTCCCACGGTGTGGGCCTTGATCTCTGCCGCCTTGGCCCGCAGCGTTTCCCACTCGGGCAGCGACTGCGCCATCCGATCGCGTTTCACGCGCACGAACCAGAGGGCCTGGTCGTGCCAGTGCGCCCGGGCATCGTCGCGCACAAACTTCGCGGCGGCCCGGGGATGATCGACGACGGTAAGTTCCTCAGCCATGAAACGACAGCGGTAAGGTTGGTTAGGCGACCCGGTTGGGTGGTTGCGTCACGCGTGACGCTTTGGCAACGGTTCGACGGCGCGGCCGGCCAGGATTTCGGCCACGTGCATCACGCGGATCGGCTGGCCTTGCCGGCGAATCAAGCCGTCGAGGTGCATCAGGCACGACATATCGTTGCTGGTCAGCACCTGGGTGCCGGCTTGCAGGTGATCGTGCACGCGATCCAGCCCCATCATGCACGACACGGCTTCCTCGTTCACGGCGAACGTGCCGCCAAACCCGCAGCACTCGTCCGGCCGCGTCAGCTCGGCGAACTCGATGCCATCCAGCGATTCGAGCAGTTGCCGCGTCTTGTTGAACGCCGGGCCAACGGTTTCGCTGCTGCGGGCCAGTCGCAGCTCGCGCAGACCGTGGCAACTCTGGTGCAGGCCCACGCGGTAGGGGAACGAACCTTCGACCCGCTGCACGCCCAGCACGTCGACCAGAAACTCGGTCAGTTCAAACACCCGCTCGCGCAGCCGGGCGTAGGTGGCATCGCCGTGGAAGTATTCCTCGTAGTGGTGCCGGACCATCGCCGTGCAACTGCCCGAGGGGCAAACCACGTAATCGTACTGGGCAAAAATCTCGACGAACCGCCGCGCCAGCGGTGCGGCTTGTTCCACGCAGCCGGTATTGGCCATCGGCTGCCCACAGCAGGTTTGCGCAGTGGGGTAGTCGGTATCGCACCCGTAGCGGTGCAGCAGATCGACCGTGGCCAGCCCCACCTCGGGATAGAACTGATCGACGTAGCAGGGGATGAACAAGCCTACACGAGGCATGGGACCAGACTGGGGAAGCGGCTTAAAGTGCCTACGGGGAGGGCGTGTTGCGGGGCGTACCGGTTGGGCCAGCCGCTCATTATAGCCCGCGGCGCAGTGGGCCGACAGAGCCTCCGCGCGAGGGCCGCCGTGCGTGCCTGGCCGGTTAGCGACGTAGCGCCTCGGATGATGCCGCGGCGGGTACCAGCCGCAGATTGGCCTCGATATGCGCGAGGTTCAGTCCGCCAATCACCAGGCTGTTGACGCCCGGCGTGTTCAGCACAAAAGGAATCGCTTCCTCAGGTGAAAGCCGCCCGGCGGCCAGCCCCTTTTTGACCACCACACCGATGCCACGCTGCGCCGCCTGCTCGATGATCGGCCGGTGCGACGTGTCGTTGAGATGGTACTCGACCATCAAAACGTCGGCCCACGCGAGCGAGAGCTGCGCGGCCTCGACGGTCTTGCCCGAGAAACCAATGGCCCGAATCCTGCCAGCGGCCTTCTGCTGTTGGAGCACCTCGACGACCGGTGTATCGGTCAGCACCCGCACGTCGTCGGCCGGAGCATGGATGAACACGATGTCGAGCACGTCGGTGCGCAACTTCTGCAGGCTATTGGCCAGGCTGGATTCCACCGATGAGCGGTCGAACTCGTAGTACGAGGTGCCGTCTTCAAACCGTTCACCCACCTTGGTGGAAATGACAAACTCATCGCGGCGGTGGGCGATCGCCCGGCCGATGCGTTCCTCGCTCAAGCCGTAGGCCGGGGCGGTATCGATGTAGTTGATGCCCAGGTCGAGAATCGCGTTGAGCAGCCGGGCCACGGTGGCTTCGTCGGGCAGTTCGTAGCCTTGCTCGTACTTGATCTTCTGGTTGCGGCCGATCTTGAACGCGCCGAACCCCAAGCGGCTGACCGCAAGCCCCGTTGTTCCAAGCACAGTGCGTTCCATGTCTGGCGTATTCTCTCAAGCGGGGCGGCGAATGGATGAACGGTCCTGGGCGTTGGCCGGCGCGGCGTCTTGCCACGCGGCAACCTGTTCCCACGGCGGGGCGGCCACTTCCGGACGCGGCATGCCTTCCAGCGCGGCCAGGCTCGGCTGCGGCGCCGGCGACTGCGTGGTGACGTGCTTCAGGATGGCTTCGGCCAGTTGCGGCGCGAGCACGAGCTTGGTCGGCCACGCCGTGAGCACGTTGCCGTCCTGGATCAGGCGGAACGAGGACGGGCGGCGGCCCAGCGTGGTGGCGCCTTCCGCCCGATCCACGCGATACGTCGCCCATTGGGTTTCGCTCAGGTCGAGCTCCGGCAGCACTTCGGCAAATTCCCGCTGCGTGTGGCGGATCACTTCTTCGGGGCTCCAGGCCACGCCCGACTCGGCCACCTGGCCGCCCACCTGCCAAACCACGGTGCCGGTGGAATCCACGGCCGACGTGATCGACACGCGGGTGATGTTGCCGTCGATGCAATGCCCATAAAACAACGGGAGCGAACGTCCCCGTACCAGCACCATGTGCAGCGGCCGCCGTTGCATGGCGCCGCCACGCAGGCCAAGCTGTTGGCGAAGCTGCTCGTTGCCGCTACCGGCCGTGAGTATGATCCAGCGGGCGGTGACCGCCACCTTGTGTCCTGGGGCTTGCAGCCCGACCGTCTGTCCGCCAGAGCTTGAGGGCTCAAACGCAACGGCCGCCGGGTCGACTTTGACCAGGGCCTCGCGGTTGCGGCTGGCCAGGTTCGCCAGCAGCGAGGCCGGCGAGATCACCTGCTCATCGACCCGGTAGACCGAGCCGCGGCAATTCTGCAGCAGGGCGGGGCGGTCGGACCCGTCGACCTTGCGCGGCGTGACCTTCAAGCCCAGGCTGGCACCGACCAGCGCCAGTTGCGAGGAAGCCGAATCGGTGCCCCACAGGTAGAAGTTCTCGGACCGGATCTCGGTTTCGCTCAGGCACGGCTGGGCATCGCCCTGGAGACACTTGCGCCAAATGACAGGCATTTCGCGGGCTTCGCGTGCCGAGGCGCTCAAGATCCCGCGCAGCGAGTATTTCAGCCCGCTGTGGAGAATGCCCTGCGAAGCCACGGTTTGCCCGGCCCCCAGGGCATGTGCTTCCACCAGAACGGCGGAGTAGCCGCGGTGCCGCAGCACATCGAGCAGCCATAGACCGCTGATACCGCCGCCAAAGATTACGCAATCGACGTGCAGGCTTTCCATGACGATGCAGCTTCCCGCCGAAGCAGTGATTGATGCGTGCGTCCGAACGGTTCGCGGTTTCCGGTCCCATGTGCCGACGGTGCCGGCCCTTGCCGGCCGCCAGTGGCCGTCCACCGCGTCAAACGCACCATGGGGAGAAACGCCGGGCAGAGTGTAGATACTTTACGCGCCTTCGCCTACACCGGCTCGCCGCAACACATTTCGTGCATGCCGGGGGGCGCGCCGAGCGAGATTCCGCGTCAAAAGCCCAATACCTGGATCTCGGTGACGCCCGAAGTGCCGTCGTCGCGCCACACGCTGCGGGGCTCGATCTTCACGTACCGGCCGCGGACGAAGGGCACGCTGAGCGTGGTGCTGTAGTCGCCCACGTCGACCCGGCCCGGAGCCGGCGGCACCCGCCCGTGTGCTACCGGTGTCAGCAGTGACTGCGTTTCGCTCACGAAGATGTCGACGTCTTTCCAGCCGCGATGGGTCTGGCCGGGCACGTTGTAATTCCAGATGCGAATGCCGGCCACAGTGCGAACTTCGCCCAAGTCGAGCACGATCAGCGGCCGCTTGCCGGCTGGGTACTGCCACATGTGTTTGATGTCGGTGACGTTCCATTGCCCATCGGTGGCGGCCGCGGCCGGGGCTTCCTCGCTGCTGAAGCTATGCCGGGCGACGGCGACCACCGGCAGCGGCGTGGCCTCGATCTGCCGCGTGATGATTGCGAGCGTCAGGGCCGCGTCGCGCTGAGCGCTGGGCCCTTCGCCCGCCGCGGCGATGATCTGTTCCAACCGCTGGGGCAATTCCGCCAACTGCTGGGCAGCTTCCAGGTCGGTATCGTCCGCCAGGTTGCGCAGTGCCGCCAGATCGGTCTGGTTGTGCGTCAATACCGCGCGATTGATGGCCCGGAGTGCCGCGGCCAACCAGGGGCCATCGCGAAACACCAGCGGCAACAGCTCCAGCAACGTTTGCCGCGGCGGATCGTTGCACACCGCCAACGCATCGAGCACCGCCACTTGTTGGCAGGGAAGGATGCCCGCCAGGTGCAGCGCCGCCGGAGCCACACCGCCCACACAACCCCGCGCGGTCGCTCGTAGCGCGGCCGGAAGTCGAATCTGCCGGACCAGCGCGAGCAGCCGCGGGCCGGCACCGGGATAGCCGAGCCGCTGGATCTCGCGAATGGCTGCCGGCCAGACTTCGGCCTGCGCGGGGTTCTCAAGCACGCTGACAATCGCCGGCACCACGCGCTGCGGATCGTTGAACACCCGTAACACTTCCAGCACGTTGGCCACCAGCACGGGATTGTCGCTGTGCAGGGCATCCAGCAGCATAGGCAACGCCACGTCGGCATCGGCCAAAAGCCGGCTCCGTGCAGCCCGCACGTTCGCGCGGTCGCTGTCTTCGAGCAGCCGCAGCTGCGTCAGCAGTTCGCGCCGCGTATGGCGCGTGGCTTCGATCGATAGGAGCAGCTCGTCCGCCCGCTCGCGCTGTTTCCGGCTAGGCCCAGAAGCCAGCACGTCATCCAACGCCCGAGCGGCCGCTTCCAGATCCCCTTCTTGAAGCTGCTGCTGAGCCTCGGCCAAAAGCTTTTCACGCCGCTGCTCGTTGCAGATGCGCAGTTGTTCGGCCAGGGTTTCTTGCAGGCCGGCCAGCCGCTGTTGCTGCGGCTCGCTAAGCGTTTCGGCCGCTTGTTCGATAGCGCTCAAACACGTTCGGGCAGCATCGATCTCATTGGCCTGGAGCTTGGCGGCGGCTTCGTCGAGCTGGGCGCTCCAATCAACCGGTGGCGGGCTGGGCGGATGGGATGATTCGGGCGACTGGGTGGGCTCGGTGCTGTTGGCGGCAATTACTTGCCGCGGCATCGGCTGGCTTTCGCTACAGCCCCAGATCGTTGGCAGGAGGGCAACCAGCAGAACGGTCAACGCCTGACGAATGCGGCGGGCAAGCGGCTTGACCATCGGCATGACCTTTGCGGCAAGCGGCGAGGCGGGTGTGTGTCGGCGGAGCAGCGGCGAAGAAGGCAGTTACAACCCCTCACAAGGACCATCTTAGACGCGTACCCCGTTGGTTTCAAAGAAACCGCCAGGGCGCGCATCCGCCCGGCGCGCATGCCGAGGCATGCTCGCAACCGTTTCTTGAGGGTTGCTGCCGCATCGCGTGCGCTGCGACCAGAAATGCCCTAGATCAGGCTCGAAGAGTCGCCTGCGGTGTTGCTGGCACAGGCCTCAAACATGGGTACGCTGCAACATGCTGTTTTTTTAAGTCTGCTGATTGAGCCGCGGACCGGTCACCCGACCGACGTGCCGAGGCGCGACACTACCGGTCCAGGCGGCATCCGGCACGATCAATCGTTCCCGCGGTACATCGCGCAGCAGGGGAGCATTGCGATCGCGCTCCGAAAGCAGCGGATCGCTGACCGGCCAGGGGATGGCCAGTTGCGGATCGTTCCAGGCAATCGCGCCCTCGCAACCCGGCCGGTAGAAGTCGGTGCACTTGTAGACCAACAGCGCCGTTTCGCTCGTCACGCAAAATCCGTGTGCCAGACCGGGCGGAATGTACACCTGCCGGCAGTTCTCAGCCGAAAGCGTGTAACCCACCCAGCGGCCGAAGGTGGGTGAGTCGGGCCGGATGTCCACGGCCACGTCGAACACTTCGCCTTCGAGCACGAAGACCAGCTTGCCTTGCGGATGCGGATTCTGAAAGTGCAGGCCCCGCAATGTACCCTGCCGCGACCGCGACAGATTGTCTTGCACAAACGTGGCGTCCAATCCGGCCGCCTGGTACCGCTCCTGGTTCCACAGTTCCATGAAGAAGCCGCGGGCGTCGCCAAACACCCGGGGCTCGATCAGCAGCACGCCGTCAATCTCAGTCTCGTGAATCAGCATGGCGATGCATGAACGGTGGAAGCAGTTGCCGCAGTGAGCAGGGCGTCAGGCCACCTGGGTCTTTAAGCCCAGCCGATGCAGGGGCTGGTAGTCGGCCTGAATCCGACGTACCCAGTCGCCGTTGGCTAGGTACCAGGCAACCGTCTTGCGCAGGCCCGTCTCGAAGGTTTCGCGCGGCCGCCAGCCCAGCTCGCGTTCGATCTTGCCGGCGTCGATCGCGTAGCGGTGATCGTGGCCGGGTCGATCGGCAACGAACGTGATAAGCTCGGCGTGCCGGCGGCCATCGGCCGCGGGCGCCATCTCGTCGAGCAACTGGCAGATGGTGCGCACCACCTCGATGTTCTTCCGCTCGCTGCCGCCGCCAATGTTGTAGGTTGCGCCCGGCTTGCCCCGGCGCAGCACCAGGGCCAGCGCCTCGGCGTGATCGTCCACGTACAGCCAGTCGCGCACGTTGGCGCCCGTGCCGTACACCGGCAGCGGCCTGCCCGCCAGGGCGTTGAGGATCATCAGCGGGATCAGCTTTTCCGGGTACTGGTACGGCCCGTAGTTGTTCGAGCAGTTGGTCACCAGCACCGGCAGTCCGTACGTCCGGTGCCAGGCCCGTACCAGGTGGTCCGACGACGCCTTGCTGGCCGAATAAGGGCTGCTGGGATCGTAGGGCGAATTCTCGGTGAACAGCCCGGTATCGCCCAGCGAACCGTACACCTCGTCGGTCGACACGTGATGGAAGCGGAACGCCTCGCGCCGTGCCGGCGGCAACGTTTCCCAGTATCGCCGGGCTTCCTCCAGCATGGTGTAGGTACCGACGATGTTGGTCTGGATGAACGCCGCCGGGCCGTCGATCGAACGGTCCACGTGGCTCTCGGCCGCCAGGTGCATCACGGCGTCGGGCTGGTGCTGCTCGAACACGCGGCGAATCCCGGCGGCGTCGCAGATGTTCACCTGCTCAAACGCGTACGCCGGGTGGCCGGCCTCATTCTCCAGCGTGGCCAGGTTGCCGGCATAGGTCAGGCAATCGACATTGACCACGGCGTCGCCACGGCCCAGTAGATGCCGCACGACCGCCGAGCCGATAAAACCCGCTCCACCGGTTACCAGAACTTTCATCAACGGATTCTTTACGAGGATGGACTTGAGGCGCTGGTCCTAGCGCCGTTCTGGCACGGCAGAGCGCGCCACGGTCAGCCCCGCGATCGATCGTTGCCCCCTATGCCGGGCAGTCAACGCTCAGGCGGCCTTGCTGCTACTGGCCACGGCCGTTTCCGCGCGCTCGGTCAGCAGCACGTTCAGGCAGGGCGCCAGGGCTTCTTCCCAGCGGGGCAGGTGCAGCCCAAACCGTTCGCGCAGCCGCCGCGTATCGAGCCGGCAGTTCATCGGTCGGGCCGCCGGCGTGGGGTACTCGGCGGTCGTAATCGCCTGAACCTTCGGCACCGGCAGGGCGGGGCACAGTTGCCGGCGATGCTCGAAGATCTGCCGGGCAAACCCGCACCACGACGTTTCGCCCGTGCAGCTCAGATGGTAAACGCCGCCGCGTTCCCGCAGGTAGCCGGCCACGTCACGGCCCGCCTGGGCCAGGATGAACGTGGTAGCCGCGGCGATGGTATGGGCCGACGTGGGGGCGCCCACCTGGTCGTCGACCACGGCAATCTCCGTGCGCGTCTGCGCCAGGTGCAGCATCGTCTTCACAAAGTTACCGCCGTTCAAACCGTACACCCAGGACACCCGCAAAATCAGGTGCGGGGCCTTGCTGGCGGTCACAGCCCTTTCGCCGGCCAGCTTGCTCTCGCCGTACACGTTGAGCGGCCGGGGCTCATCGTCTTCGGTCCAGGGCGTTTCCTTGCTGCCGTCGAACACGTAGTCGGTCGAGTAGTGGACCAGCGCCGCGCCAAGCTCGGCGGCTTCCTCGGCCAGGATGCCCGGCGCCTCGCCGTTGATGGCGTGGGCCATTTCGGTCTGCTTTTCGGCCCGGTCGACCGCGGTATAAGCGGCCGCGTTGACGATCAGCCGGGGCCGGACCGCCCGCACCGCCTTACGGATGCTTTCCGGGTTGAGCATATCGATCGGTTGCCACTCCGGCTGGCGCAGCGCGGCAGGCGGGGTTCGCGACGCCACCACCACCGGGCCCAGCAGCGGCAAGCTTTGACGCAGCTCCCAACCTACCTGGCCGCTTCCACCAACCAGCAGGATCGGGGCATCAGACGCAGCGGCAGAATCTGTCGGCACCATAGATCAAGACTGCACAATGGATCCACAAAATCTGGTAACGCACATCAGCCGGCAGCAGACACTCCTTCATGCTGCGCGGCGTTATGGGGTTCTGCGCTGCTCATGAACCGAAGCGACCAACGGGAGCCTGGTTTCCTAGGCATGACCAGATTGGGAGCGGCGGACATTGCAAGCGCAACCATCCATAAATCATATAGACGCGGCTAGGCGGCGGCTCTCATCGAAACCGCAACGGGCGGGTTTTCGCGGGCAATCAGATCGAGCAGATAACGGCCATAGCCATTTTTGCTCATCGCATGCCCGATACGTTCGACCTGTTCGGTGCTGATGTAGCCCATCCGCCAGGCGATTTCCTCGGGGCAGCACACCTTCTGGCCCTGCCGGGTTTCGATCACGCCGATGAACTGCGAGGCGTCCAGCAGCGACTCGTGCGTGCCGGTATCCAGCCAGGCACAACCGCGCCCTAGTATCTGTACGTTGAGCGAGCCCTGTTCGAGGTAGGCCCGGTTCACGTCGGTGATTTCCAGTTCGCCGCGGGCCGAAGGCTTCAACGAGCGGGCGATGTCCACCACCTGCTGGTCGTAGAAGTACAGCCCAGTAACTGCGTAATTGGAGCGGGGCCGCAGCGGCTTTTCTTCGATATCCAGCGGCCGTCCCTCGTGGTCGAGCACCACCACGCCGTACCGTTCGGGGTCGTGCACGTGGTAGGCGAAGATGCTCGCACCCTCGATCCGGCCCGACGCCTGCCGCAGTTGTCGGCTCAGATCGTGACCGTAGAAGATGTTGTCACCCAGGATCAGGCACGACGGATGATCGCCGACAAAGTCGGCCCCGATGATGAACGCCTGGGCCAAGCCATCGGGGCTGGGCTGCTCGGCGTAGCTGATCGAGATCCCCCACTGTGAGCCGTCGCCCAACAACCGCTCGAACAGCGGCAGATCGTACGGCGTGGTGATCACCAGAATATCGCGGATGCCCGCCAGCATCAGGATGCTGAGCGGGTAGTAGATCATGGGCTTATCGTAGATCGGCAGCAGTTGCTTGCTGACCGCCTGGGTAAGCGGATACAGCCGGGAGCCTGAACCTCCTGCCAGGATGATTCCCTTCCGCTGACGCTGAGCCGCTTCCATGACTGCTCGCTTCCTGATTGTGGCCGGTTCGGCGGCTTGGCGGTTTTACCCGGGGAGCAGGGGGCGGCAGCCATCCACGGCTGCTTGTGGGCAGCCCCCCTTTCATGGAGCTTATGCCTCCAGAGAAATCGCAGAATACCCCGGCTGCAATTCGGGGTCTAGAGAAGTCTGGCAGCAGCCGGCACCCAGCGTGGCGCGTTGGGCGCAAGCACCACCGGGAGCGGCAAAGCGTACCGCGCATAGTCAAGAAACCCGACGGGGGGCGATCAACCCGCCGGGATGAACTTTGCCGCTGCTGCCAGCAGCTCAAGCAGCCGCGCCGGGAAGGTGGCCGTTACTTGCTGGCCTTGATGGCGTCGGAGGGCAGGCGGAACGGAGCGCTGCGGACCACCCGGGTCACCGCGCCGCTGCGCAGGCACTGGGTGCAGACGCGCATCCGCTTGTTGGTGCCGTTGGGGGTCGTCACGCGCACCCGCTGCAAGTTCGGGCGGAACTTGCGCCGCGTGATGCCGGTGATCTTGGTACCTACGCCGCCCAGGTATTTGGCCTTACCACGGGTGGTCACCGAGTTACCCATCTGCACCGACTTACCGCAGACTTCGCATGCTTGGGTCATGGACGTATTTCCGTCGTGTTGATCGCTCTATTTTTGGCCAAAACTCGGAGTATACCGCAATCGGCCAGCGATACAAGGTGTGGAAAGTTGGCAACTTGAGAGCAGTTTAACGGCCCGCGTTCCTCTCGCCGCGCGGCCGATCCCCGCCGCCGGGTGAAGGCAAGTCGAAGGCAGCTGCGATGTGCATCGCGCCGGTGCCGATCCCCGCCGCCGGGTGAAGGCAAGCTGCCACGCTGGCCCCGCCGCTATAGATGGTATCTCATCGGCAGCAGGCTCCGATCACCACAAGCTAGCTGCGCGAAAAGCGGCGCAACGCCAAACGCGACACCAAGTTACCACCCTCACGTGGGGATTACTTGAGCAGGCAAAACTTGCGCACCTGGCAGAAACTGCCGCTGTCAACGCGCAGAATCTGCCGCTAGCACTTTTGCATTTCCCCCGCTGGTGGAAGTTGCGTCTGGGCCCACAAAATCTTCGCAACGTCCTTGTGATTAATATCTTATAAACCACATGCGACGTTCTGTCGCGTTGGAGGCCGTTTCGGCACACCCCTTGCTAATTAGCCGCAGCGTCCATGCGGCACGCGGGGGGGCGGGCCAGTGTGATTCTCAGTCCATCATGCCATACGGGCTGTATATCGCGGCGGAAGGGGCCTCCGCGCAGAACCTGCGTATGCAGGTGATCGCCAACAATTTGGCGAACGTCGAAACCACCGCCTTCAAGCGCGACGTTCCCCAGATCCAAGCCCGTTTCGCCGAAGCCATCGTCCAGGGTCTGGATGTCCCCGGCTCCGGGAGCATTAACGACATGGGCGGCGGTGTGCAGGTGGTCGATACGGTGACCGACCTGTCACCTGGCGGATACCGCGTGACCGGTCGCCCCGAAGACCTGGCGATCCGCGGCGAAGGTTACTTCGTCGTCCGCAGCGGCCAGGACACTCTACTGACCCGCGCCGGTAACTTCTCGATCACCGCCACCGGCGCACTGACCACCGACGATGGCCTGCCGGTGCTCGACGCCAACGGGGCTCCGGCCGTCATCGATCCCGAGATGCCTTGGTGGATCAGCCCCCAGGGCGAGATTCTGCAAGACGGAGCCCGCATCCCGCTGGCCATCGTGCGGCCCCGCGAGCCGGGCGACCTGGTCAAGATCGGCAACAACCTGTTTCAGCCGTTGGCCCCCACCACGCCAGTGCCGTTCGAACAGCGGCGGGTGGAAAGCGGCGTGCTCGAAACCAGCGGTGTTAACCCGGTCTCGGAGATGATGGAGCTCATCTCCGCATCCCGGGCGTTTGAATCGAACATCACCTTGATTCGCAACCACGATCAGATGATTGGCAACCTCATTAGCCGCATCCTCAGCGTGCGGTAAGCGAGGGTTGCCGGCCGCCACGGCGGCTCGCAGCGCCTATCGATCTCACTTTTCCACCTCCCCCTTTTCCCGAACCGCCACTCGCTGGCAACCCCCATCAGGACGCAGGCAGACGATTCACCATGGCGATGCAAACTTTGTATACGGCTGCCACGGGCATGGAGGCGATGCAGCTCAAGCTCGACACCATCGCCAACAATCTGGCGAACGTGTCGACCACCGCCTTCAAACGCGACCGGGCCAACTTCGAAGACCTGTTCTACATCAACTACACCCTGCCGGGCGCCGAAGACGCCGACGGGAACCTCACCCCCACCGGCGTTGCCGTGGGCTTGGGTACGCGGGTCAGCAGCACCCAAACCGAGTTCCGCCAGGGCTCCTTCGATACCACCAACAAGGAACTCGACTGGGCCATCGAAGGCAAAGGGTTTTTCCAGGTGCTCGATCCGGGCACGGGCGAAATCCTTTACACCCGGGCCGGCACCTTCGACCTGAACAACAACGGCCAGATCGTGATGGCCTCGGCCGGAATCGGTCGGCTGCTCGAGCCGCCGGTGGTCATCCCCCAGGATGCCACGCACATCGAAGTCAGCCCGCAAGGCGTGATCTCGGTCAAGCAACCCGGCAACCCTCAGTTGCAACCGCTGGGCACGCTGCAACTGGCGCAGTTCGTGAACCCCGACGGCCTCGTGAAGCTGGGCGAGAACCTGTACGCCGAATCGGCCGCCTCGGGACCGCCGCAATTGGGCAACCCCGGCCAGGACGGCTTGGGCCTGGTGCGGCAAGGGATGCTCGAACAGTCGAACGTCGAGCCGGTGCGCGAGCTGATCGACCTGATTACCACGCAGCGGTCCTTCGAACTGAACTCACAAGCCGTGCAAGCCGGCGACCAGTTGCTGCAACTGGTGGCCAACCTGCGGCGGTTCTAACGCGGTCGCATAACACGTACTTCGCCTGAACGGATTCGGATCGATCACGCCACTTCGCCCCGTCAAGCTTCTCGGTGCACCAGCCATGACCAAGTTGCTCGTCAACCGCGCCTTGCTCAGCCGCATCCGGCCGCTGGTGATCCTGTTTGCCATGATTGCGGCCGCGGCGAACGACGCAGTCCACGGGGCCGACATCCAGCTCAAGGCCAAGGCCAGCGTGCAGGGCAACCTGGTGCGGTTGGCCGACGTGGCCGACGTACTCGATGGCGATGCCAATCGCATTGCCCGGCTGAGTCAAATCGAGCTGTGCCCGGCTCCGCTGCCCGGCCAGGAACTGAAGCTGACGGCCGCCGATATCCAGCGGAGCCTGCTGCACCGCGGCGTGGAACTGTCGAGCGTGCGATTCTCCGGCGCGGGGCACGTGGTAGTGGCGTCGGGCAATGCCGCTGTGGTGACACACGCTCAACCGCGGCGGGGCGCGGCGCTACAGGCTTCGTCGATTCGTCAGGCGAACGAACGCGCGGTGGAAGCCATCACGGCCTACCTGCGGCAGGCTGTGCCGGGCGACCAGCCCTGGGACATCGCGCTGCACTGCAACAGCGCGGCGCAGCGGCGGCTCGCTCAGGCAACCCACGTGCAGGTGATGGGAACCGCTCAACCGCAAGACACCATGCTGGCTTCGGCAAACGGGACCTCGCCTGCGGCTGCCACCTCGGCAACTCCCACCACGGTGGAAGGCTGGCTGGGCCCGCAAACCTTTGTGCTGTCGCTCGAAGTCGACGGCCGTCGCGAACAGTTGACCGTGCCGGCCACGGTGTCGCTCGCGCCGGGCGTGGTGGTGGTCACCATGGCGGTCAGCAAGGGCACCGTGCTGCAAGCCGAGCACCTGAAGCTGCAACGGGGCGTGAAGGCCGCGGCCACCGACGCCTTCCACCGCATCGATGAGGTCATCGGCAAGCAGGCCACCATGAACATGGCCGCCGGTCAGATCGTCGATGCCGGCATGGTGCAGGAGCCCGAACTGGTGCGGCGGGGTGAGATCGTCACCGTCAATGTTTATAGCTCCGGCGTGCGACTGCGGATGGAAGCGCGTGCCCGCGAGTCCGGCCGCCGTGGCGACACCATCGTGGTCGAAGGTTTGAACGATCGCCGGCTGTTCCAGGCTCGCGTGTGTGGGCTGCAAACGGTCGAAGTGCTGGCCCGCGGTACCACGTTGGCCGGCAAGACCGATGGCCCGTAACCGTCGCCAGATTCCTTCGCCCCCCACCGCAACCGTCGGCCACCGATCACCACTTGCAGGGAAGCAACCCGATGAGCCAACACCGCATGGCAACGACGCAATCGCCCGCCGATCGCGGCTTCCGGATGCCGCTGCTGGCTGCGCTGATGAGCGGTTCGCTGGCGTTGCTGTTTGCCGGTCCGCTGGCCCCGCACTGCGCGGCCCAGAGCGGCACGCTGGTGCGGGAAGCCACCCAGGGCGCCCCGCTTACGCTCAAGGATGCTTCGTTCTACTACATGGCTCCGCCGCCGCCGCGGACGATCCAGAAGCACGACATCATCACGGTGGTGGTCAACATCCGCAACGCGTTCCTCAGCGAGGCCGAAGTTCAGCGCCGCAAGCGGGCCAACTACGACGCCCGTCTGCTCGACTGGTTCGATCTTCGCGGCATGGCGCTTAAGCCGGGCCTGCAAAACGGCGACCCTGCCGCCAACGGCCAGTTGAACACGCAGTATCGGGCCGAGAACGAGATCGAAACGATCGACCGCCTGCAGTTCACCATTGCCGCCCGCGTCAAAGACGTGCGTCCCAACGGTAACCTGGTGATCGAAGCCCAACAGACGGTGCAGAACAACGACGAAATCTGGGAACAAACGCTCACCGGCGAGGTGCGGCCCGAGGACGTGCTCCCCAACAACCGCGTGCTGAGCGAGAACGTTTCGGACCTGACCATTCATAAGCGCGAGATGGGTCACGTACGCGACGCCTATCGCCGCGGCTGGTTTATGAAGTTCTGGGACCGCGTGTCACCGTTCTAGGATACCATGGCCCGCGGCGGCCGCGCGAACGTCTTATCTATCCTTCGAACTCATCCCTTTCATAACCGCTCCTGTCACGTCGCTAATCATGATGAAGCCAACCATTCGTCCCACGCACTGCTACTGTCTGAGCGTCCTCGTGGCGGTTGTGTGTGCCGCGGCCGTTTTATACACGGCTCCCGCTGTGGCTCAGACGCGGTTGATCGACGTGTGCCGCATCAAGGGCCAGGAAGAGAACGAACTGGTCGGCATGGGCCTGGTGGTGGGCTTGCGGGGCACCGGCGACGGTCCCAAGTTCCTGCCCACCATTCGCAGCCTGGCCGCCACGCTGCAATTGATGGAACACCCGCTGGGGCAGGCCGGCCTGGCGGAACTGAAAGACGCCAAAAACGTGGCCCTGGTGATGGTTTCGGCCACGGTGCCGGCCGGTGGTGCCCGCGACGGTGACCGGCTCAATTGCCGCGTCAGCTCGATCGGCGCCGCCAAGAGCCTGGAAGGTGGGCGGCTGTTTGTGACGCCGCTGCAGGACATCCAGCCCGGCAGCACCCGCGTGTACGCGTTTGCTCAGGGCGATTTGAAGGTTGACCCCAACAACCCCAACACGGCGACCGTGTTCAACGGCTGCCGGCTGGTGGAGGATTTCTTCAATCCCTATGTGAAAGACGGCCACATCACGCTGGTCATCAATCCCAACCAGGCCAGCTTCATCATGGCGCAGGAAGTGGCTGATCTGATCAATCAGCAGTTCGCCTATCCGCGCTATACCGAGCAGGGATCTGAATACATCCGTCCGGCCAAGGCCATCAATCAGGTCAACGTGCTGGTGGAAATTCCTCAGCAATACCGGCAGTACCCGGTGGAATTTGTCGCGCAGGTGATGAATCTACCGCTCGATGAAATCCGCACCGATGCCCGCGTGGTGATCAACGAACGCACCGGCAGCGTGGTGATCAGCGGCAACGTGGAAATCGGCCCGGCGGTCGTTACGCACCGCAATATCGTGGTCGAAACCGGTGTGCTGCCCGACAACCAGTTCTTTGGCATTGACCCGCAGAACTCCAGCCCCACGCAGCTCAGGGCGTTGATCGAAGCGCTCAACGCCGTGAAAGTTCCTACTGAGGATATCATTGATATTCTCAAAGGTCTGGATCGCAACGGCAAGCTCCGTGGCCGGCTCATTATTGAGCAATAGCGGTGGTTATAGGCCTGATGACCATAAACGGCTAACCACACGTGTGACGGTTTGCCGATAAAGAGGGCTGTAAGGCCGCCATCACCAGGAGCGCCGCAGTGAACCCGATCCAAAGTGTGGGCCCGACGGCCCTGCTGACCAGCGCTCAGCAGCAGATCTCGCCGGAGGCTGCCGCCGCGGCCGAGCAAGGCAAGTTCGCCGCACTGCTGCGCAGCACCGCGACGCCGGCCACCTTCAGCCCACAGCCTGCCGGCCCGCAGGCCGCCACGCCCGCCGCCGACGACAGCGAGTTGAAAGAACACTTCACCGCGTTCGTCGGGCAGACGCTGTTCGGCCAGTTGTTCAAGACCATGCGGGCTTCGCTGGGCAAGCCGGCGTACTTCCACGGCGGGCGGACCGAGGAAGTGTTCCAGCAACAGCTCGACCAGGTGCTGGTCGAGCGGATGACACAGGCCCAGGGCGGACGCTACGCCGAGGCCATGTACAACCTCCAGTTTGGCGACGACCGCGGGGCCAACTTCTCGGCCTCGCTGTAAGCCGCGCGAGGCCGATGCCGTCGCGTCCAAGTAGCCACCACTTTTCGCGTGCGGGGGAGACGCCATGACGACCGCAACCATCTCGTGGGAACAGGCTCTGCCGGAACTGCTCGAAGAGCTGTCGGCCGTGCAGCACGAATGGCTGGTGGTGCTGGCCGAGAAGCAGCGGCTGCTGTTGGATCCGGCGACCGAAGCCGACGTGGCGGTGCTCCAATCGCGCGAGGCGGAACTGTTGGCCCGGCTGCAAGCCTGCCACGATCGCCGTGAAGAGCTGCTGCGGCTGGCCGAGAGCGAGGGCAAGCCGGGCAAGAGCCTCCGTGCGGTGGCTGCCACGCTCCCGCCTGGCGCCAGCCGCGACGCCGTCGAGAACCAACTGGAAGAAGCCCAGCGGCAAGCGCGGCTGCTGCGGCAACGCAACCTGGCCAACTGGATGATGCACCAGCGGGCGATGATTCACCTGTCGCAGGTGCTGGAGATCCTGGCCACCGGCGGCCGGCTCCAGCCGACCTACGAGCAAGGCAAGTCCACCAGCAGCGGCCCCACCGGCATCCTGGTCGACGAGGCCGTGTGAGCCGCCGCGAAGCATCCAAGCGGTCAGAACCCTGGTTACCGGCCATGCGATAGCCGCATCGGCCGCCGGCCATCCCTGCCACCGCAAGTAAGCGACGAGCAGACCATGTCCCTGTATAGCTCCATCCAATTGGCGGCAAACTCGCTGCGGGCGAACCAGATCGGCCTGCAAGTGGTGGGGCAGAATATCGCCAACGCCAACACGCCAGGCTACATCCGCGAGGAGATGGTGCTCCAGCCTGGCCCCACGCAGCGCATCGGCCGCTTGCTGCTGGGTCTGGGCGTCGACGTCGAAGCGATCGTGCAGAAGGTCGATTACTTCGTGATGGCGCAATTGCGCGGCGCCATCAGCGATCGCGTCAGCGGCGAAACACAGGAACAAACCTACCTGCGGCTGGAACAGATGATCGGCGAGTTGAGCGATACCGACCTCAGTACCTCGCTCAACAACTTCATCTCCAGCATCCACGAGATCCTCAACCAGCCGGAAGATGCCGGCGTCCGCCATCTGGCTGCCCTACAGGGCCGCACGCTGGCCGGCGACATCAATCGGCTGTTCGAGCGCGTGCAGGCCGACCGCAAGGACCTGAACAACCAGGTCATCTCCATGGCGGTGGACATCAACCGCCTCACCGAGGAAATCCGCGAGTTCAACCTGCAGATTGCCAAGATCGAAGGCGGCGCCATCTCCAAGAGCGACGCCGTGGGCTTGCGCGACCAGCGGGCGCTGGCCCTGAGCAAGCTGGCTGAACTGATCGATATCCGGGTGGATGAACAGACCGACGGTACCGTCAACGTGCAGGTGAACGGTACCTTTCTGGTGTTTCAAGGCATCCGCCGCGAGGTCGAAGTCCATCTCGACTCCGACCGCGGCATGACCGTCGCCGACCTGCGGTTCGCCGATACCGACGAACCGCTCGACGTGCGAGCCGGCAAGCTGGCCGGGCTGAAGATCTCACGCGACGAGATCCTGGGCGGTTTCCTCGATCAGCTCAACGACTTTGCCAGCACGCTGATCTATGAGTTCAACCGCGTATTCTCGTCAGGGCAAGGCCTCACCGGTTACCAGTCGCTGACCAGCGGTTACTACGTCACCAATCCCAACGCACCGCTCAACAAGGCCGGGCTGGCGTTCACGCCGCAGACCGGATCGTTCCAGATCATGGTCTACAACCGCCAGACGGGGCTGACCACGACCTCGGACATTCACATCGACCTGGACGGCCTGGACGGCGATGATACCACACTGCAATCGCTGGCTCTGCAACTTTCCAAGGTCGACGGCGTGACGGCCACCGTCGATTCCAACGGCCGGCTCGTGATCACCAGCGAATCGAGCGAGCAGGACCTGGCCTTTGGCAACGACACCAGCGGCGTGCTGGCGGCCTTGGGAATCAACACCTTCTTCGGCGGCACTGCGGCCGGCGATATTTACGTCAGCGACATCATCCTGAAAGACTCCTCCAAGTTCACCGCCAGCCGCGGGGGGATCGGTGTGGATACGGCCGGCGCCGTGGAGCTGGCCGCATTCCTCGACCGGCCGCTGGCCTCGCACAACAACCACACCATCAGCGACCTGTACGACCGGCTGGTGGGCGACGTGACCCAGGCGTCGTCGGTGGCCCAGAGCGTGGCCGAAGGTTACCGCGTGTACGAAGCCGCGCTCGAAGGCCGGCACATGGCCGTCAGCGGCGTGAGCATCGACGAAGAAACCGTCCGGCTGATGCAGTACCAGCGGGCGTTCCAGGCCGCCTCGCGGTACATCGCCGCGCTGGACGAACTGCTGAACATCCTGGTCAGCATCTGATGCGATCGTATCCACCAGGACGCAGAAACCATCACCGCCAGCAGCACCGGATCAAGGTCAGAGCATCCTAAAACAGCGTCATTGATAACCACGGGCTACCAGGCCGCCCCCCATTTACTTTCCGACCACGTAGCCTACGAAAACATCGCGCGGCAAACGACCGCATCATCGCGACGGAGGGTTCGCTCGCCCGAGCTTCGCCGTCGCAACGGCGGCGAACAACGAGCGCGGTCTCCCCCATGCGTGCGCCGTAAGCGGAACCTGCCATGAAAGCCATTACACCGATTTCGACGACTCGCGTCAGCGACCCGCTGATTACGGCGCGGTTGCTGGGCCAGATTCGTTTTGACCAGACGTCGCTGTTTCGCATTCAGAATCAGCTCAGCACCGGCATGCGCTTCATGCTTCCCAGTGAAGACGCGCCGGCTGCCCTGCGCTCCATCAGTCTGCAGAAACTGCTGGAACGCAAAGAGCAGGTCAAAACCAACCTGAGCACCAATCAATCGTTCCTCTCGGCCAGCGACTCCGCCCTGGCATCGGTGGCGTCGATGTTGTCCGAGATCCGCGGCCTGGCGGTGTCGTCGGTCAGTGCCGGCTCCTCGGCCGAGGCCCAGGCCGCCGCGGCCCGGCAGGTCGAAGAAGCCATCCGCCAGTTGGTCGATATCGGCAATCAGCAGTTCCGCGGCCGGTACCTGTTCGCCGGCTCGATGACCAGTGTGCGGCCGTTCGAACTCTTCAACGGCTTGATCCGTTACAACGGCAACTCGCTGACCCTGGAAAGTTACGCCGATATCGATGTGCTGTTCGCCACCAACACCTCGGGCGATGAGGTGTTCGGAGCGTTGTCGGCGGCAGTGCAGGGCCAGATGGACCTCAACCCCATCGTGACCGAGAACACATTGCTCTCGGACCTGAACGGCGGACGAGGCATCACGCCCGGCAGCATCGCCATCGGCAACGGTACCGGCAACGTGGTCACGATCGACATCAGCAAGGCGGAAACCGTGGGCGACGTGGTCCGGCTGATTGAATCGGCCAATCTGCCCGGCAGCCGAATCTCCGCCTGGGTCACCCCGCAGGGGATCAACGTTCAGCTCAGCAGCGGCAACCTCACCATCCGCGAAGTGGCCGGCGGCACCACCGCGCACGACTTGGGCATCTTGTCCGAACTGGGGACCGGCACCGCACCCGTCGTCGGCCGCGATCTGAACCCGGCCATGCGGTTGACCACGCCGGTGGCCGATCTGATGGGCGTGCGCGCGCAGGCGCGGCTATCGTGGGGCCATCCCGATAGCGCCTTCTTCGTGGAAGCCAACCAGCGGGGCACCGAGTTCAACGGGTACACGGTGAACCTGGTTGGTGGCGGCATCGCCGGCAGCGAAACCGTCGTGTACGACGAGGCCGCCAAGAGCATCACCGTCACCATTCAAGAAGGCGTGACCACGGCGGCCCTGGTGGTCAAGGCCATCAATAATTCGCCTGCTGCCGCCCACTTCACCGCCAAACTGCCGCCCGGACACCAAGGCGCGATTGGGCTCACGGCCATGTCGGGCACCACCAGCGGTGGCACGGGCGTGGAGTTCGATCAGCACTCGGGCATTCAAGTCGTCAACGGCGGGCAGACTTATACCATCAGCTTCTCGACCGCCCGAACCGTTGAAGACATTCTCAATATCCTCAATGGTTCCGATGCCGGTTTGATCGCCGAGATCAATGCCGCGCGAAACGGCATCAATATCCGTTCGCGATTGAGCGGCGGCGACTTTGCCATTGGCGAGAACGGCGGCCAGACCGCCACTCAACTCGGCGTACGGTCGTTCACGTTATCGACGCGGCTGGAAGACATGAACCATGGCCGCGGTGTTGCCCGCAGCGAAGGCGACCTGCCGCAACCCCGGCAATTCACCATCCGCCGCAAGGATGGCGTCGAGTTCACCATCGACCTCAACGAGGCAGTTTCTGCCACGGGCACGCTCAATCCCACCGGCGTGAACAACGCCCTGCGGTTTTCGGCCGTACAGCCGGGATTTGAAGGCAACCGGCTGAGCGTGCAGATTGTCGATAGCGGCGCAGGCAGTACGCCCAAGGCCACGTTGACCGGCAATCTGCTGACCATCAGCGCCGACATGTCGGCCGGGTTCACGGCCAACGACGCCATCACCCTGATTCAGAACACGCCGGAAGTCGCGGCCGTTATTCGGGCTGAACTGGATACCATGATCGAGCCGGGCAACGACGGCAGCGGCAACCTGGCTCCCACCGCTCCGGTAACCTTCAGCGGCGGCAGCTCGCAGGTGCAAACCATCGAGCAACTGCTCGACCGCATCAATGGGCATCCGGCAAATACCGAGCCGGGGAAGGTGGTGGCGCGGCTGGCCGTCTACGGCAACGGGATCGAACTGGTGACCGACGACCTGTCCGGCCCCGGTACGCTGACCGTGCTTGCTGACAACAGCACCGCGGCCCAGGATTTGGGCCTGCTGGGTCGTCTTCAGCCGCAAAGCGGTGCCACGCAACCGGGCACGTTTGCCTCGGTCGCGTACGACGGGCCGGCAGCGAACGACGCGTTTGTGGTCTCCGCCGTACAAGTGGGAGAAGCCGGCAACAACTTCCGCCTGCAAATCGTCGACAACGGCGGCGGGCCTGCCTCAGTGGCCCTGGTCGGCAATGTGCTGACCTTTTCGGCCGATCTCGCATCGGGCTTCACCGCGCAAGATGCCGTGAATCTGCTGGCGGCCGATCCGGTGCTCAGCCAGCAGTTTGTCGCGCATCTCGACACCACTGCGGAGCCGGGCAACGACGGCAGCGGCAACCTGGTAGCCACGGGCCCGCTGGCGTTCAGCGGCGGCCAATCCGAAGTGCTCCGCGGGACCGATGCGCACCTGCAAGAAACCGATGGCCTCTTTTCCGCGCTCATCCGGCTCCGCGACGCGCTGTATGAAGGCGATCTCCAGGGCGCGGAACGCGCGGTGGAAATGCTCGACCGCGCGGCCAAGCAGGTGACGTATGTACGGGCCGACCTCGGCGCGCGTCAGCAAGGTCTGGACATCCTCAAGACCCGCCTCGATACCGAAGAAGTGGAGCTGAAGTCGGCGCTCTCGCAAGAGTCGGAAGTCGACCTGGTCGAGGCCATCATCAACCTGATCGCCCGACAGTCCGCCCTGGAGGCTTCCTACCAAACGCTGGGGCACGTGGCGCGTCTTTCGCTGATCGACTTCCTCTAATCGTTCTGGCAGCCTGCCGCGCAAGGTGCAGCGCGGGGCGCCGCCTGTTTTGCGGCGCGAATCCCGGCTCGCCATCCCGTTTGCTCGGGTGCATGCCTATCAGCAACCGCACCACACGCTACAATCCATTCCGCCCCTACGATCAACGAGTAGGCTTGATGGCCATGGGTTGCTTGCCGAGGCGCCTGCGCCAGCCGGGAACCTATGCTTGGGGTGCGGTCACAACCACCAAAGCGGTGACTGCCTTGAGCCAAGGCAGCCATCAACAGGGCCGCGCCACAATCTCTGCCCGCCACAGGCCAGCGGCAGTTTCCTGCCTGCTGATGAAACCAACGTCTGCCCCCCATCCAGGAGCGCAACCATGATGGCCATTCTATTGCTCGCGAGCACCCTGTTGGCGGGCGATCCTCAAGATACGGCCGCGAAGACGTCTGAGGGCCGTTTGACGCGTCAGCAGGTCGAAGCCCAGATCCAGTCGCACCTCGACAAGTTGCCGGGTCACACCGGCATGCTGTGGACCGAACTCACGGACGAAGGCCCGGTGGTGCAGTACGGGCGGAACGAGCAGGACCGGTTCGCGGTCGGCTCGACCTTCAAGTTGTTCATCCTGGGCGCTCTGGCCGACGAAGTGAACGCCAGCCGCCGGCGGCTGGACGATACGATGCTGCTCGATGCGCGCTGGTTCGGCCCTCCGGCCAGCGAACTGTCGACCTGGCCGCTGGGCTCGCCGATCACGCTCAACACCCTGGCGTTGAAGATGATCTCGATCAGCGACAACACGGCCACGGATCATCTGCTGCACCTGCTGGGCCGCCGCCGGGTGGAACGGCAATTGGCCGTTATGGGACACCAGAGCCCCGAGTGGAACCGGCCGCTGCTGTTCACGCGCGAAATGGCGATGATCCGCGACAAGGCCGCTGCCGGCCGCGAGGAACAATACGCCAAGCTCGACGAAGCCGGGCGGCGGAAGTTCCTGGCCGAACTGACCGGCACTCCCGACTATGAGAACCTGGATTTTGATACCCGGGCGTTCAACGTCGCAGAGTGGTTTGCCCGGCCGACCGATATGGCCCGGGCCCTCGATTGGCTGCGCCGCCATACCGAGAAGGACCAGCCGGCGGCGCTGCTGCGCGATGTGATGGCTGTCGAAACCAAGCTCGAATACGACCGCGAGCAGTGGCCGCATGTCGGTTTCAAGGGCGGTTCGGAGGACCGGCTGATCGCCGGCAACTGGCTCCTGCGGCATCGCAATGGCCGCTGGTATACCTTCCATCTGTACTGGAACAGCCCGGACGAAGACGTGACCGTCGAAGCCATGGGCCAGGCGCTGCAAGCCATTTTCAGCCTGATCGAAAAGCAATTGGCAGCCAACGAAACGCAGAATTAGTTTCGGCGCGCTATCAGGTCGCGCGTCCGTGCTAGCATCGCGGCATGATGCCTTTCCCGCCGGCGGGAATCGAGTAGGCCCCTAATTGCCCGTGGTGTACAATGTTGGCAGCAACGGCACGCTGGCGACGAAATCGGCCGTTTGCTTTCCGCAAAGACGGTTGGTTTCGGAACATTGGGCAGCCTGGCATGGGGGGGCACGCATCGCCCAGGCCACGCCGGCTTCGCTGGCAAATCACGCAATGAACACCGATTTGGCCGGCTGGTTGGAACCGCCGGCTGTTCCCTTTTTGCGCTGCAACTGTCCATCCTATGGGCATCTACGATCGAGAATACTACCGCGACGAACCCCGCGGCATTCTGCTGACCGGGCAGCGCTCGGTCGTCGTGAACCTGATTCTGGTGAACGCGGCCGTCTTTCTGTTGGAGCTGTTGCTACAGCACGGCGATGGCTATTCGCCGCTGGCCAGCTACTTTGCCCTGCATGCCGACGTCTTTCAGACCTGGTATCTGTGGCAGTTCGTAACGGCCGGCTTTCTGCATGCCGATTTCTTCCACCTGCTGTTCAACATGCTCGCCCTGTACTTCTTTGGGCGCGACGTTGAACTGATCCACGGCCGCAAGACGTTCATCCAGCTTTATTTCTCCACGCTGATTCTCTCCAACCTGTGCTGGGTACTGTCTGAAAACTACCTGATGGGCACCGCCAGCACGTGGGCGGTGGGAGCCTCGGGGGCGATTGCCGGCGTGGTGGTGGTTTTTGTGTGCCACTTCCCCACGCGGCTGATCTACCTGTGGGGCGTGGTGCCGGTGCCTGCCTGGCTGATGGCCACGGTGTGGTTGGCTTACGACATGTTCAACTTCCGCCAGGCGGTCGGTGGTTTCAGCACGGCAAACGTGGCCTTTGCCGCGCACCTGTCCGGGGCCGTCTGCGGCCTGATCTACTATTACTTCCGCGTGACGCTGTTCAGCGTGCTGCCGACTTCGTGGCTGAGCTCAGGCATGAAACGCCTGAAGCGCCAGCCGCAACTGCGCATCCACGATCCCGAAGGTCCCGACGACACCGACCTGGAAGAGCGCGTGGATAGCATCCTGGCCAAGATCCACGAACACGGCAGCGATAGTCTCACGCCGGAAGAACGCCGCATCTTGCAGAAGGCCTCGCAGCGGGCACAGCAGCGCCGCCGCTACGAGCTGAACAAGTAAATCGATCGCGGCCGCGGCGAACTGGCAGCCGTCCGGCCATCGCATGGCTCAGCATCCGGCTGCCCTGCAAGGGCCCTAAAAGCGCGTAAGGTCGCTGGCGAATCGCTTTTTTCGCATGAGCGGCGACCACGCTGGCAGACCGTCGACCGATGGCGGATAAACCGCCCACCGCGTCTGCTGATCCCTCATGCTGCTGGGGCCATGTCTTTCTGCTCACATGTATTCAGGCCGTAATCTGCGGCCAAGTAAGAGTTTGCACGGCGGCGTGCGGATCCTTGCCACTGGCCCGAATCGGTTCTGGCATGGCCTTTGCCTCACAGGATTTCCTGTCGCGTTGAGGCCGGCGTGCAGCCCTGTAGAACTGCCCTGGTTGCTTCAGGCGGCAACGGGAGACGTTGGCGAACTACAAACTTTTGTTTGGGAGATGTGTCATGTTGTCTTGGGCACTGATGTTTTTGATCGTGGCGATCGTCGCGGCCGTTTTGGGTTGGGGCGTCATCGCCGGCACCGCCGCCTGGATTGCGAAAGTCCTGTTTGTGGTGTTCCTGATCCTGTTCTTGATTTCGCTGTTCACCGGTCGCGCCCGGGCAGTATGACACGGCGATCGCGATGGCGTGCCATGGGCAGTGCTTCGCCGCCACAAGCGGCGAAGCACTGCCCGTGAGCTTCGCCGGCAGCGGTTTCTCTAGTGGTTTCTGGAACGAACTGCTTGAAGCCACCTGTCGCCGGCCAACCCGGGGCACCGCACTTCCATCGCCGGGGCGCCCCAAGCGCCACACATTCAGCAAAGGCGATACGCCATGAAAATTCTCATCATCCTTGCGGTGATCATCCTGATCATGATCGGGCTGGGTTGGATCACGTTCCGCGGCGGCGGCGATGCGGCCAACGTCCAGATCGAAACGCAGAAGATGAAGGAAGACACCGAAAAAGCCATCGAGAAGGGCAAGGAATTCTTCGACGAAGCCGGCCAGCGCACCCGCGAAGCGGTCGATGAACTGCGCCACGAGGAGACCCCGCCCCATGATCCTGACCCTACTACCGCGCCGCGGTCGCGATAAACCACCGCGTCGTACCTGAACCAACCTATCGGGTACAGCATGTACCGGCCCGGGCCAACAGCCGCTTAGGGCCGGTATTTTTATGCGCCGCGGCTAACAAAAACTCGGGCCGCTATTTCTGGCATTTTGTGGCCCACCCTGGCGGGCTGCCGATCATATTCTAGCATTGCAAAGACTGCAGCAGGCCTGCAGAAGCGGCCAGATTTACCGCCCGGCGACCGTCTTAAGAGTCTTGGCACAAAATCTGCAGTGAAGGGGTGTGCTCGGCTCGCGTGTGGCGCGCCGCGGCCACCTGGCATCCAGTGTTGCCAACCACAGAAAACAGCAAAAAAGGAGTGCAGGCATGATTAACCAGCAAGTCCTCGAGGGGAGCTGGAACGAACTGCGAGGCAAGATTCGCGAGAAGTGGGGCCAGCTCACAAACGACGACCTGCAACAGTTCGACGGTAACGTCGATCAGCTCATCGGCAAGATCCAGCGCAAGACGGGCGAAGCCCGCGAGAAGATCATTCATTTCCTGGAAGGCCTCACCGAGGAAGGCAGTTCGGCCCTAGCCGCCGCAGGTGAGAAGGTCCGCAGCTACGCCCGGCAAACCAGTGAAACGCTGGGCCGCACGTACGAAGGTGTCTCCGAACGCGTCCGCCAGGGTGCCAGCGCCGCCGGCGAGATGGTGCAGCAGCACCCGGCGCGGTCCGTGGGCATGGCGTTCGGAGCGGGTCTGCTGTTGGGAGTGGTGGTTGGATTGCTCGTCCGTTCGCGGTAGTTCCGGCGGGCGAGCGTTGATCACTGGAGCGGCGTCGCGGCGGTGGGTCAACCCTACTGCCGCCGCGGCGCCGCGGTGGCCATCGAGTTGCCCCCAAGTCCGACAAGGAGCCCAACGTGCACGAATCGAATGGGGCTAAGAAAGTCCAGCGCCAAATGGCCCAGGTCCGCGAGGAACTGACCGAAGACGTGCAGGACCTTCGCGCCCGCGTGGAGAATCTCAAAGACTGGCGGGCGTTTGTCCGCAAGCACCCCTGGGCGGTTCTGGCGGGGGCGGCCGTCGTGGGTTACCTGCTCGTGCCGAAGCGCCCGCGGATCATTTACGCCGACGCCGAAACCCTGGCCAAGGTCGCGTCGCAGCAACCGCTCAAAGTCGAGGCCACCCAAAACAACAAACCTGGGCTGATCGGCGGCCTGTTCCGTACGGCCAGCAGCACGGCCTTTCAAGGGCTTATGGCCCTCGCCGGCCAGCAGTTGGGCAATATCGCCAGCCAGGCCGTCTACGGCCGTTTCGGCGCCACCCATCCGGAAGTGCATGGCGACTCGGCCCCGCAAAGTCCCCCCGGGAGGCAAACCCCATGACGCGGCTCGAAACCCCTTCACGGGAAACCAGGCAAACGATTCCCGAGCCGCCGCCGACCCAGCACAGCATGTTCGCCTCGCTGTGGGACAACGTTCAAAACGCGGTGGCCAACAATCCCAAAGTGACCATCGGCATCGGGCTGACCATAGGAGTGGTACTAGGATGGCTCATCAAACGTCGCGGATGAACTACGCTGATGGCGGAAACCTGGACCGCCCCCAGCGGACGTTCGGCAACCTGGGTCACGACGCCGTCGAACTGCTTGAGCTGCAAGCCAAGCTGTTCATGATCGACACCCGCGAAAGTGCCCGCTCGCTGATCTACGGCACCGTAATGCTGCTGGCGGCGGGCGTGTTGATGCTCGCCGGGACGACCGTGATGGCGTTCTCGCTGGCCTGGCTGTTTGCCGACGTGCTCCAGTGGCCTCGACCGCTGGCCTTCCTGACCGCCGGTGGCGCGGTGCTGCTGGTCTGTGCCCTGGTGGGCTGGCTCAGCATCCGCAAGCTGCTCCAGGCGGCCAAGGTCTATCGCCGCTCAGGCCGCGAATTGTCGCGCAACCTCCAGTGGTTTCGCGATGCTTGGAAACGCCCCGGGCGACCGACCATGGTGCCCACGGACAACGACGAAATGTAATCGCCGCAGCGGTTAAATACCGAGGACGCCCAGCCCCATCGGGGCTCGATACCGCCCAAACACATTCAAACCACGTGCGCCTCACGCAGGCGCAACCAGGGAAGGATTCGGACGTACGGCCCGGCAGTACTGGGGGGCACTGCCGACCGTACGCCCGGGCTACCTCCCAAGCTACGACGCAAAAAGTACTTTCTGGCCCATTTCGCAAGGAGCTACACGTGAGTTCAGCAGGCAACGAACGGCGGTCGACGATGAGCACGCCCGGCAACGTTTCGACACGCGCCCAGGGCGGAGGCCAGCGGGGCATTCAGGTGCAGAGCGATTCGATGCAGCCGGTGGACGACTTCGTCCATTACCTCACGGAATACGCTCGTAATAACCCCGGCACCATGGCCCTGTGGTGCCTGGGCATCGGCTTTGTGCTGGGCTGGAAACTCAAGCCCTGGTAACACCTCCCCTCAGAGGTATGGGCTCGTCAGCACATGCGCCCTGTCATTCTCCTCTTGGAAGTGAGTCGGTTCCGCACATGGGCGGTGTAGATGACAAGGCCGAAGCGGCGCAGCCGCGGTCCGTACCCGACGCGACGACCATTGCGGCCCCGTCGGCGGACGAGCTTCAGTACGGCGAAAGTGGTCCGCATTCGCGCCGCGGCAGGGCCATCCGCAATTGGTTCACCCACCTGCGAGAATCGGCCCAGCGGCTGCCTTTTACCACTCCGCCGGCCGAACCGACTCCGGAATCGGTGGCCGAGGGCGACGATAGCCCCGGCCTGGTGCATATCCGTTCGTACTCGCTGTTCTTTCTGGCCCTGCTAGGGCTGTTCTACACGCTGTACTTTGCTCGCGAGATCCTCTTTCCGTTCTCGCTGGCCATGGTGCTGTGCCTGCTGCTGAGGCCGCCGGTGCGCTGGATGGCGAAACGGGGCGTGCCGTATTTTGTGGGCGCGGCGGTGATGGAACTGATCTTCGTCGCCGTGGTGCTGTTCGGCCTGTACCAACTGGTGCAGCCGGCTGGGGCCTGGATGACCAATGCCCCGGCCCATTTGAGCCGTATCGAAGCCAAGCTGCGCCCGATTACCGACTCGCTCCAGAATATCAAGGCCGCTACGGCCAAGGTCGACGCCATTACCGACGGCGACGACTCCGATGGCGCGGTGCCGGTCGTCGCCAAGCAACCCGGCGTGGCGAGCGTGGTGATGACTTCCACCGGCGCCGTGTTGGGCTCGGTGGCGGTCACGCTGGTGCTGCTCTACTTTCTGCTCGCCTCAGGCGATACGTATCTCAACCGGATTGTGGAGATGGTGCCCACCTTCCGCGGCAAACGCGACGCCGTGGAAGTCGCCCGGGCGATTGAGTCGGGCGTATCGAGCTACCTGTTTACCATCACCGTGATCAACGCGTGCTTGGGCGTGGTCGAAGGGTTGGCGATGTGGGCGCTGGGCGTCCCGAACCCGGCCCTGTGGGGATTAATGGCCGCCATCCTCAACTACATACCGTTTCTGGGACCGTTGATCGGCACGGTCATCGTGGGCCTGGTGGCACTGGCCGAGTTTGAAACGATCGGCGCGGCCGCGGTGGTACCACTGGTTTACCTGGGCATTACCACGCTGGAAGGCAATTTCATCACGCCCTCGATCTTTGGCCGCTCAATGAGCCTCAACCCGGTGATGGTGATCATTGGCCTGGTGTTCTGGGGCTGGATCTGGGGGATCGGCGGGGCTCTGTTGGCCGTGCCGTTTCTGGCCGCGGCCAAAATTGCCTGCGATCGCTTGGAACGGCTGCAACCGCTCGGCCGATTCCTGGGCGGGTAACCCGCCCGCTGGGAAGTGGCCCCATTTCGCTGCTGCTTCGGCCCCGGCACGCTCACGCGCTACCGGCGCGTCCCGCACGCCCCGTTCTTGATGGCTGTCCGCTTCCGATTAGCCTGGAAGTTTCCGATTGGCCCGGAGGGAACGAATTTTTGGGCCAACCTCCCCGGGGGGCGACGATGCCCGGCGCCATTTCACATGGAATAATAGGTGGGTAGCCGCTGGCCGGTTACCCTGGCGGTGGCCGCGCGGTGCCCGGGGGATCAGGAAGTCGCCGCGTCCCCCACCCTTGACAGGGCTCCGTAAACGCCCGCACACTCAGCAGATTATTGAGCTCTGCGCCGCCCACCAATCAGGCGAATCATGGGCGCCAGGATTCACAAGCCGCTCCAGCGGCGGACGTGGCGCGCCCAACCAGGCGTATTTGCAAGCAGCCGACCGTCAGGATTGCTCCGCCTTGCCGGTCGTTTGATGGGAGTCATTCACGATGTCCTGCAATATTACCGATTCGACGCAGTCCGAGGATTTCTCGTCGTACGATCCGGACCAGAACGAGGTGGATACGCCCTGGACGGATTCGGACGAAGACGTGGTTGCTAGCCCCACCTCGGAGGGAGAAGGCGAAGACGACTTCGACGATTTCGACGAAGACTTCGACGAGGATTTTGAAGAAACGCTCGACGAGGAGTTCGAGCGCGAATTGCGCGAGAAATTCGGCGACGACGATGAGGACGCCGAAGACGAAGACATGGATGAGAACTTCGGCACCGACGACGACGTCGACCTGGACGATGAGGACGAGGATGTCGATGACCTCGTCGGTGACGAGGACTAAGCGCTAACAGCCACCGATCACCGCCGCTGCCGCGCAGGTGGTAGCCGCCTGCCAGGCAGCGGCGCTACGATCACTCGCGATAATCGTCTTTATCGCCCACCTGGGACATCGATCGGTGGAAACGCTCAAAGAGGTCCGGGTGGTACTTCCGGAGCTGGCTTAGCTCGGTCGCCGTGTTCATGTACTGCCGCGCGGCGACCACCAGCCGTTCCCAATCGGCCGGAGTCACAACATAGCCCTGGATCAGCGGCTCGTTGGTGATCGATACCAGCCGGGCCGCGGCCGTATGGCTGTAACGGTAGCTCGAAGCGTCGGGTTCGGGCCGGTAACGTTGATCGGCCAGCAGCGGCACCAGGTACGGCGCGCGGTTGGGCGAGTAGCGGTTGGTCACGCCCACCACCACCGCCTGATAGCGCGTCGAGGGCGCGCCTTCGAGCGGCTCGTTCTCCAGCACGCTGAGCAACTGGCGCTGCTGCTCCGGCTCACCCCAATCGGCGACGAGCGCCGCGGCCGAGGCCCATTCTTCGTGCGGGGCATCCTCAGAAGCCAACAGGGCCAAGGCACGCTTCACGGCCGCCGGCACCACCGGGTGCGAGGCGTCGTCGATCACCCGCTCGGCCAGGCAAACCGCAAAGGGCCGGCCTTCGGCAAGCAGCGTTTCGAGGACCTGCAGGTCCTCCGGGTGTTGGCCGCTGCTGATACGGCGCACCAGGGTTTCGTAATCTTTCGGGATCGCCGGCCTGGCGAAGGCCGCGGCCAGTTGCTTCCAGACCTCGGCCGACGGCCTGGGCCGCACGCGATACGTCCGCAGGTTGTGTTCGTGAATCGGGATCGGCTCGCCGAAGTTGTACGAGTACATCTCCTCGAGCACCTTGGTCACCGGCCAGCGGTCGTACTCCAACCGGTAGAGCGCGGCGAAGGTGCCGGTGCGGTGGCGCCCGCCCACGCAGTGCACAGCCACCGGCAGATTGGCCGGATCGTCCAGCAGTTTGAAGTAGGCTTCAAAGTATGCCGGCGGCAGCCAGGGCCAGTACACTTCGCCGCCGAGCTGCCAGTGGACGAATCGCCGATCCAGGTCCTCGACGTAATCGGACTCGAAGGGACCATCCGGCTCCTTGAAATCGAGCCAGGTCTTCAGGCGGCTGTCGTCGCGGCGCAGACAAACGATGGTCTTCACGCCGTGATAGTTGACCAGGTGCCGGATGCCCCACTTGGTAGGTTGGGCGCTGCGGTACAGGGCGCCATCGGCCACCGCGTCGAAACGTTTCAGATGGTAGCGCCACAGGCCCTGGTAAAGTCCCACGACCCCGCCCACCAGCGCAATCGCGAGCACGACCGCGATGCAGCGGCGCATCGTTATTCTTGGCAATTTCACCGGCTTGCTGATCAAAGGAGCATCCTGCCAGGCGGCCATGGCCGCGATCTGTATCCTACTTGTACCGTCCATCCTGGTGCGGGCGAGTGTTTGCGGGAGTCGTCGCCGTGCCGGCAGTCCGCCAGGTAGCGCACCAGAATCCAGGAATGTTGGTTCTATAACATGGCCGGCAGGCCGCTGATCCTGGCCAGCCGCCGTTCCAGGTTCCGTACATACCAGTTGCCGAGCAGATGCTCGCAGGCGTAACCGGCCAGCTTGGCAACCCGCCGCCCGACATACCGCGGCCGCAGATGATACCGCGCCCAGCTTTGCGAACGCGCCAGCGAACGCCGCGTGGCGGCGACATTGCTCCGATCGATCGTGCCACCTGCCCTCTCGCTGCACCGCAGCAGCACCTGCTGGTTGGGGTGATCGTCGGACGAGAACACATGCTGCACCTGAAACCCTGTCTGCTCGGTCATCGACCGCAGGGTAGCAGGCGTGAAGTTGTGCACATGTGCGAAGTGGAACAGCTTCTCGAAGCTGGCCGGCGGCGCCGCCAGGTTCGGGCACTCGATGTATAACTGCCCCGTGGGCTTGAGCAGCCGGCGGATGTGGCTCAACGCCCGCCGTGGACTGTTGAAGTGCTCGATCACGTGAACCAGCAGCACCAGGTCATACCGCGGTTCCGGCGGCACGTCGTACAGGTCGGCTACCTCGACCGGCGCCAAGAGCCGCTTGCGGCTGTACACGATGAAGTCGCGCCCCGGGTCGATGCCCTCGGCATCGTATCCGGCACACTGGAACGCCTTGACCGTGCAGCCGATGCCGGCACCCACCTCGAGCACCTTGGCATTCTGCGGAATCCAGGGACGCAGGCGTTTGAGGATCCGCTGGCCGTTACGCCACGCCCGCATCACCCGCCGCGGCGAGGGCACGGTTTCGCCGTGGTACGCGCGGCGGTACTGCCAGGCGTAGAAGTCGGCCAACTGCACGTCACTGGGAATCTCGGCGTGGCACACCAGACCGCACTCCAGGCACATCGCCGTGGTCAGCGGCTGGCCGTTGCGGTCATAATGGGCAATCAGTTCAAACCGTCCGCAGCCGCACAGGTCGCAGCGCTTGCTGGCACCCTGGGGGCGAACGGTCGGACGAGCGGTATTGAGTACTTGGAGCAACATTGTTTACCGCTCCAGCGGTGCAACCAGTTTTCGTCCTGCGCACGCCAAGGACCAAATCCCAACTGGCCGGGTGTCTGCCCACCGCAGGGTTGAAGTTCGAACCAGACTGCGTAACCCCAAGTACGCTGTCATCCCTGCTGCCACGCCGGTCAAAGCGGCAAAGGCGTGCAACAGTAGCGAGCCGCTGGCGGAAACGTCAACGCGAGATCATCGATTTTCGCACAGCCAGTGGTCATAAATCCCCCCAGACGCTTGGGGTAGGGGCCTGAATGCCCGCAAATGGTCCGCCAGCATTGCTAGCACAGCAAGCAGGAAACGTGCAGCCAGGAACCGTCAGGCAGCCATCAATGCTGCGGCTGCATCGGGCCGTCGGTCGAACCTGCCGGGGATTCCAACGCGGCCGGAAGTTGGGGCGGTGCCTGGCCGGTTTCGCGATCCACCCGTTCCACGTTGACGCGCGGCTGCTGGGCCTCGTGCCAGCCTCGGGTGAAATAGTCGGCCAGCGTCAGGCTGGCACCGATAAACGCCCATACGATGCCCGCCACCGCCACGATCCGGATGATCGCCGTGCGGTACCACAGGTGCATGAAGAACAGCATGATCAGCACCGCTTTGAAGGCGGCAATGGACATCGCCAGGGCCAGGTTCATCCAGTCCTCGGGCAGTTTGATCTCGGCGATCAGGATCGTCACGCCCAGCAGTACCACCAGAACGACGAAGACGATCCAGTACGTGGCCAGGCTTGGATGCGCTTCCTTCATGGTGAACTCACCGCCGGGCGTCAGGCGACCAGGTAAAGCAACGGAAACAGAAAGATCCACACGATATCGACAAAGTGCCAGTACAACCCCGTGACTTCCACCGGCGTGTAATACTCGGAGTGGAACGTCCCCCGGATCGCCAGCACCAGTACCGTAATGAAGATACCCAATCCGATCACCATGTGCAGGGCGTGAAAGCCGGTCATGGCAAAGTACACGGCAAAGAACAGCTCCACGTGCCGTGCCCGGCTGGAGTCGGCAAAGGCTTCGTCGTACGGATGGCGCAACTGGAAACCGCTGCCAGGCACCAGTCCTTCTTCAAACTTGTGCGAATACTCCACGGCTTTGATCACGAGAAACACCGTGCCCAGCGCGATGGTGGCCACCAATAGCCAGACGAGTTGTTTCTGGCGATTCAGTTGCGCGGCGCGGACTGATAGCGCCACCGTAAGACTGCTGAGCAGCAACACCGTGGTGTTGATGGTGCCGAGCACGAGATCCAGGTGGCGGCTGCCTTCGTGGAACGCCTCGGGGTACAGGTAGCGGTAGATGGTGTACACCGCGAACAGCCCGCTGAAGAACATCACCTCGGTGACCAGAAACAGCCACATGCCCAGGTTCGCCGTGACGAACTGCTGCTCGGCGTTGTCGAAATGGTGGGCGACATGCGCGTTCATGGGGTGGTGACCTTCTCTCGAGGCGGCTGTGCCGGGTGCCACTCGCCCTGCCGTCGGCGGCGGATCTTCTCTTGCCGCAGGGTGTCGCCTTCGCCATCGCCCAGCGGTGGGTAGTTGTACGCCGGTTCGCGCACGATCGGCGTCTCGAGGAAATTGCTGGTGGGCGGCGGCGAGGGCGTGGTCCATTCCAGCCCGGTGGCCAGCCACGGATTGTCGCCGGCCGGTTGGCCGTACCGCAGCGACCACAGCAGATAGCCCAGCGGGAAGAGGTAGCCGATCCCCAGGATCGAAGCTCCCGCCGACGACATCACGTTGAGCACCTGAAACTCGTCGGCGTAGAAGTGATACCGCCGCGGCATGCCCAGGTAGCCCAGGATGAATTGCGGGAAGAACGTCAGGTTAAAGCCCACAAAGATGAGGATCGCGGAGATGCGGCCCCAGCTTTCCGGATATCGCTTACCGGTCATCTTGGGCCACCAGTAATGGATGCCGCCCAGGTACGCCATCACGGAGCCGCCGACCATGATGTAATGAAAGTGCGCGACGACGAAGTACGTATCGTGCACGTGGACGTCGACAGCCAGCGTGGCCAGAAAGATGCCGGTCAGCCCACCCATCGTAAACAAGCCGATAAAGCCCAGCGCGTACAGCATCGGCGTATCGAAGTGGATGGAGCCTTTGTACAAGGTGGCCGTCCAGTTGAAGACCTTCACCGCCGAGGGCACTGCCACGAACATGCTCAAGAACGAAAAGATCATGCCTGCCGTGGCCGACTGGCCGCTGACAAACATGTGGTGCCCCCACACCAGAAAGCCCAGCACGGCAATCGCCAGGCTGGAAAAGGCGATGAAGGCATAGCCGAAGATGCGTTTGCGTGAGAAGCAGGCGATGATCTCGCTGACCACGCCCTGGGCGGGAATCAGCATGATGTACACGGCCGGATGCGAATAGAACCAGAACAGGTGCTGAAACAGCAGCGGGTCGCCGCCCAGAGTCGGGTCAAAGATCCCCAGGTGAAAGAATCGCTCCAGCCCGACCAGCACGATGGCGATGGCCAGCACCGGCGTCCCCAGCAGGATGATCAGGCTCGTGGCGTACATCGCCCACACAAACAGCGGCATCCGGAACCAGGTCATGCCCGGCGCTCGCATCGTGTGCGTGGTGGCGATGAAGTTCAGCCCTGTCATGATCGACGAGAAGCCCGCGATGAACGCGCCCACCGCCGCCAACAGCACCTGGCTGTTCGCATACGTGCTGCTGTAGGGCGTGTAGAACGTCCAGCCGGTATCCACGCCGCCGGCCAGGATGGCGATGATCGAAATGATCCCGCCGAGCATGAACACGTACCAGCTCATCAGGTTGAGCTTGGGGAAGGCCAAGTCGCGGGCACCGATCATCATCGGCAAGAAGAAGTTCCCCAGCACCGCCGGAATCGCCGGCACCAGGAAAAAGAAGATCATGATGATGCCGTGCAGCGTGAACAGCTTGTTGTAGTTCTCGGAGAGAACCAGGTCGCCCTTGGGCGTCATCAGCTCCAGCCGGAACAGCACCGCCGCGGCCCCGCCCACCAAGAAAAACAGTGTGATCGAGATCAGGTACAAGATCGCGATCCGCTTGTGATCCTTGGTGAGGAACCACGACCAGATGCTGTAATCGGCGTTGAGGTAGTTGCGTGGTACCGTTTCAGCCATGGCTGGACTTTGTCTGAAGGTTTAGGGGCACGGCCGATACCGCAGCGCGGGCGGCGGCCGATCGCACCTGGGCAATCTGCTTACTCGGGCGATTGGTTCCGTGGCTGCTGCTCCTGGCGTTCAGGTTGCTGCGGGCTTGGGCCGCCCGGTGGATTCTCGCGCGGCGGACTGCTGCCCGGTTCACTGTTGCCCGATTCACTGGGGGCTTGGTCCTCGGGTGCGGCTGCGTCCGGCGCTGCGCCCTGTTGTGAGGCCCGCTCCTCAGCGCGGCCCGCGGAAACCGACTCCAGGTAGGCCATGATCAGCAGGATCTCTTCCTCGGTGATCTGCGGATAAGGCGGCATCACGGCCTGATACCCGGCCACCACGTCGTCATCGGGATTGCGGATCGAATTGCGGAAGTACTTAAGATCGGCGGTCACCGTTCGACCATCGACCGTCGTCACCTGGCTGCCCAGCAGGTTTGTCAGCGGCGGACCGCGCCGATCCTCGCTTTGCACGTGGCAATCGTTGCAGCGGTACTGCTGAAACAATCTCCGGCCGCGGGAAGCCGGCGGCTCCTCCTCGTCGTCTTCCAGCCACTGGGCGTACTGTTCCGGCGTTTGCACAATGACGCTGCCGATCATCCGCGAGTGATCCGTGCCGCAGTACTCGGCACAAAACAGGTGGTACGTGCCTGTCTGCGTCGGCTCGAACCATTGCACCGTGTAGCGGCCGGGCAGCACGTCCATCTTGCTGCGGAAGGCCGGGATATAAAAACTGTGGATCATGTCCTCGCTGATCATCGTCAGCACCACCGGCCGGCCGGTGGGCACGTGCAGCGAGTTGATCTCCCGGCGGCCACCCTCGTGCTGCACCTTCCACATCCACTGTTTGCCGACGACATAGATGCGCAGCGGGTCCGCCGGTTCTTGCCGCTGATCGAAGAAGATGGCAGCGCCCCAGAAGAACGAGCCCATCACGATCGCCAGCGGCGGCAACATCCAGCCGATCTCGATCATCAAGAGCCGCTTGTGCGAGACATGGATCCGCCGGTTCAGCCGAGCCGTGCTGCGATAGCGGACCATAAAGGTCACAATCACCGCGCAGATCAGCAGCGTGAAGAAAACCGTCATGCCCACCAGCGAATAGTACAGCCAATCGACCTCCGCGGCGGTGCTGGTCGCCTGCGGGGGAGAGAAGGTGAACTCGCGCTGGTAATCGCGTTCCATGGCTGTCTACGACATCTCAAGTGGAAGGGGTGCCTTCGCCCGGCAAAGGGTTCTCGTTGCCGTCCGCGGATTCCGCCGCTGCCGCATCGGGCGGGTGAGGTTCCTCGTGTGACTCGCGCCGTTCGCGGCGCAGCATCCAGACGACGCTGGCGGCCAGAATCAGCACGGTGCTGATGCCCAGGCCTTTGAGCAGCCCATGCACGGCAAAGCTGAATTTGCCGATCTTGGGGTTGTACTGGTAGCACAGCAGCAGCACCTGGTCGGTCACGGAGCCGATGCGGTTGTTGGAAGCTTCGACCAGGGCCAGCCGCAGATCGCGGACGGCGAACTCCACGCCGTTCAGATAGCGCGATACGCGGCCCTCCGGCGTGAGGATCACCAGGCCGGCCGCATGGGCGTACTGATCCAGGTCGTCGTCAAACGCCACGCGGAACCCCACCGACTCGACCAGGGCGTTGATCGCATCGGCCTGGCCCACCAGAAAGTACCAACCCTCGATGGCCGATGGCTGTTCGTACAACGTGAGCGCCGTACGCCGGGCAGCCTTGGCTTCGCTGGCCGGCTCGCGCGGATCGAAGCTGATGGTCAGAATGTCGAACGCTTGCCCGACCTTGAGTTCCATTGCCCTCAGCGTGCGCAGCAGCCCCGCCGTGGTCATCTTGCACAGCCGAGGACAGCGGTAATAAACCAGGTTCAGCACCACCGGTCGCCCGCGGAAGAGCTGCCGCAACTGCACCGGCTGATCGTCGGCATCGCGGAACCACAGGTCTAGCGGCACCTCGGCGCCCGGCCGCTGGGTGATCGTTACGTCGTCGAGCAGTTTGCCGGTCATGGACGCAACTTGCGCCGCGGCCGAGCCGGACCATACGCTCAGCCATGCCGCCACCAAAGCGGCCAAGCCCGCTCGCCGCGCTAACGCGCCCGCGAGGAAACCGGCTGAGCGATCGACAGGGCTACCGCGAGCCATCGCTTGCTCCTTGGTCCGAGGCGTTCTCCGAACTTTCGCCCCAGGGCTGAAACCCCCGCTCGGCGATCACGCCGATCGCCCGATCGATCGGAATTCTGGCGATCGCCGGCTCGCGCTGAACCCAGCCGTAACTTTGCAGGATCTGCCGCATAGCTCGCCGTTGACGCTGCGTTTCCACGGCCAGGTTGGGCGTCTCGGGGGCTTCAAACAACTGCAATGCCGCGCGCGATGCGTCCTCCCCCTCGCGTGACGTGGTGAAATGACGGGCAAATTCCACCATCAACCACACCGAAACCAGGATCCCAAACATCATCAACACGACCAGGCCAACCGCGGACAGCAGAATGCCCCTGGTGTTGGCATGCAGGTCCTCGTGGCCGCGCTCGACGACTTCCGGCGGCGGATCGTGCGTGGTCGCATCGCCGAAAAGCTGCGGAACCTCGGTGGATGATTCTTCTCGTTCGTCCATGGCTTAGCGCGTCGCGTTTCTTGGTGGTTGCTTGGCCGATCGGTTCATGAATGGTTGCGGTCGATGCCTTGTGCCGTTACACGATGCTAGGACTGCAGCGGCGGTTCGATCGCGTCGGCGCCTGCGTAGTTGCGGAACGGCTCCAGCCGCGGACGCAGGTTGCGAATGAACTCGGCCAGCCACAGCCCGCCGATTCCCAGCGGCGTCACCAGGTAGAGCCAGTTGAGGCCGAACTTGGGTCCATACCACGATGGAGCCACGGTCCAGTAATCGCCCGCCAACCGCATCAGCAGAACCAACAGTGCCACGATCATCAGCCGCCGCGGGGCTTGTTTGATGTCGCGGAACAGCAGCAAGAACACCGGCAGGGCAAAGTGGAACAGCAGCACCACGACGATCAATGCTTCCCAACCGCCCGACTGACGTTCCTGGTACCAGACCACTTCGTCGGGCAGGTTGCCCATCCAGATGATGAGGAACTGGCCAAACATCAGGTACGTCCACACCATCACGAAGGCCAGCAGCAGGTTGCCCAGGTCGTTGAGCACCCAGGCAGGCTCCTCGGCCACCACGGTGATCTGCCGGGGCAACGTGGCGGCCAAGAGCGCGGAGAAGGCCATGCCGGCCACACCGGCGCCGGCCAGGATGATGCCGCCGAACATGGTTGACTTGAAGAACGGGTCGAGCGACATCAGCCAGTCGAGGGCGGCATAAGTCACCGTCAGCACCAGCGCTACCATGCCGCCGGCCGCCACCTTGCTGAGCCGCTGATGCTCGGCCGTGTTGATCCGCCCCCGGTCTGAAACCGTTCGCCATGAAAGCACCATGGCAAACGCAATCCAGATGACAAAGTAGGCGACCGTGCGGCCGACGAAGAACGGCTCGTCGTAATACACCCGCCGGCTTTCGTTCAGTGGGTAAGCGCTTACCCACGCGGGATCGGCCCAAGGATAGATCGACCGCAGCCCAAGAATCACCGGCACAAACAACAAGGCCAAGAGCGGCAACGTGCGGGCAGCCGCATCGAAGATGGGCCGCGTAGCCGTTCCCCATTGGCCGCCGGCCAGGTGATACAGCATCGCCAGGCCCAGAGAGCCCAGCGCAATCTGCCACCACGGCAGGTAACCAAACAGCCACGCCCGATAAAAGGTTTCGCGATCGATGAACCAGCCGATGACCGCCAGCGCAAGCCCGACCACGCCCACGGTCAAGGCCACCGTGGAAGTCCGACGGAGTGCGTGATCGACGGGTTCAAAGCGTGTCATGGCTTGCGGTGTCCTTCAACGTCGTTGGCTGCCTTGTCGGCCAGGCGTGCCTTGCTCCGTTCAACCTTGCGGCGGCTGCGCTTGCGATGTCTGTTTTTCGAGCTCTTGTTGAACGCTCTCTGGCAAACGATCCACCAGCGCGTACTGGCTGAATTGCAGCGCCCTGATGTACGCCGAGATCCGCCAGCGGTCGGACGCATCGACCAGGTTGCGATGTGCCGGCATGCGGCCGCGGCCGTTGGTGATCACGTCGTAGAAGTAGCCCAGCGGTACGTTCCGCAACCGGTCACTATGGAACGTCGGCGGGAACGGATACCCGCGCTGCGGCACGCGGCCGTTCCCGCTGCCGATCAGGTCGTGACAATGCGAACAGAAGATCTCGTAGCGTTGCCGTCCGCGTTCCAGCAGGGCCTGCATGTTTTGCCCCTCGGTAATCGATTGCGGCAAGTCACTGACCAGTTGACCTTCGTCGTTGCGGCCGGTGGCTTGCACGCTGTCGTACAGGGCCGCCTGTTCGATGCTGTGTCCTCGGGCAACCGTGCCGGGCACCGGCTGCCGCGCGCCGGAAATACGGTTAGGCAGGGGGCTCGCTTCCAGCGGATCGATCCGCGGCTGTTCTTCCATGTCCTGATAGCAACCACCGGCCACGGCCAACAGCACGGCGATCCACAGCGGCGCAAACCATCTGCCGACCGCCGCGCTTGGCCCTTGGCGATGCGGCCGTTTCCTGCCGCGAACAGGGGTTGCTTGCGTCGTGCCCATCACACCCACGGCACCTCGTAAATGGCCATTGGCTTCAAACTTTCGAGCAGCTCCCGCGTGCGGGTTTCGTGGAACTGCGGATCATCGGCCCGGATGACCAGGAAGAAACGATCGGTACTGGCGTAGTTGGCAAACTCCGGCACGTTGAACAGCGGATGATGGGGCTGCGGCAAACCGTTCAGGGCCAACATGCCCAGTACCGCAAATAACGCCGCCACCAGGATCGTGCACTCGAAGGTGATCGGGATGAACGCCGGCCAACTGTTCAAGGGGCGGCCGCCGATATTGAGTGGGTACTCCACGGCCGCCACCCAGTACTGCAAGCAGTAGCCGCCGATCCCGCCCAGGAACGCTCCGATCAACACCAGCAGCGGCAGCCGCGAACGCGTAAACCCCAGCGACTCCGACAGGCCTTCGACCGGGTAAGGCGAGTAGGCTTCCACCCGGACATAACCTTGCTCGTGCACCGTGCGCGCAGCGGCTACCAGGTCCTCCGGTTCGGTGAACTCGGCAAGCAAACCGAAATAGGGTTGAAGCGGTACCACTGCCTGAAAACCTTGTATGCGAACGATCGATGGATTGAAGTTCTCTTGAATGGCGTCAGGACGACTCTGGCGGACGGTCCTCCTCAGGCGATGCATCCGGCGGCGTGCCGCCTTCCTGACCAACCGGCGGTTCATGCAGGGGTGGGGCCGCATGCTGCTGCCCGTGGCCTTCTTGGTCGTGTTCTTCGACCAGTTCGCGCATCTCGGCGATCGAGATCATCGGCAAGAAGCGGATGAACAAGAACAGCAGCGACACAAACAGGCCGATCGTGCCCAGATACAGCGCCCAATCCCAGAACGTGGGCGAGTACATGCCCCAGGACGACGGCAAATGGTCACGGTGCAGGCTCACCACCACGATGATGAACCGCTCCAGCCACATGCCGACGTTGATCACCAGCGAAATGAAGAACAGAGCAATCGGCGTGCGGCGCACCCGGCGGAACCACAGCGCCTGCGGAATCACGATGTTGCAGACGATGAGCGACCAATAGGCCGGCGCGTACGGTCCGGTAAAGCGGTTGGTGAAGACGTACGTTTCAAACGCATGGCCGCTGTACCAGGCCATGAAGGCTTCCATCAAGTAGCCGTACGCCACCACAAGGCCGCTGGCCAGCATCACCTTGGCCGAGTTGTCCAGGTGCCGATCGGTGATGAAGTCTTGCAGGCCGTACGCCGCTCGCAGCGGGATCGCCAGGGTGAACACCATGGCAAAGCCCGAGTAAATGGCTCCGGCCACGAAGTACGGCGGAAAGATCGTCTCGTGCCAGCCCGGCACAATGCCTACGGCGAAGTCGAAACTCACGATCGTATGCACCGACACCACCAGCGGCGTGGCCAGTCCGGCCAGCAGCAGGTAGGCGTCCTGGTACCGCCGCCAGTGCCGCGACGAGCCCCGCCATCCCATCGCCAGGATGCCGTAGATCACCTTCGCGCCCCAGCGGTGAGCCCGATCGCGGAGCGTGGCAAAGTCGGGAATCAGGCCCATGTACCAGAACAGCAGCGACACGGTGAAATACGTGGCCACCGCAAAGAAGTCCCACATCAACGGGCTGCGGAACTGCGGCCACACGCCGGTCGTGGCAGGGTAGGGCACCAGGAAGTAAAAGAACTGCGGCCGGCCCAGGTGCAGCAACGGAAACAAGCCGGCGCAGGCCACGGCGAAGATCGTCATCGCCTCGGCAAATCGGTTGATCGACGTCCGCCATTGCTGCTTGAGCAACAGCAGAATGGCCGAGATCAGCGTGCCCGCGTGACCAATCCCGATCCACCACACAAAGTTGACGATCGCAAAGCCCCAGGCGACCGGAATGTTAAGGCCCCAGATCCCGATCCCGGCAATGAACAAATAGGTAATGCCCAAGAGCAACAGCATCACGCCGATGAAACCGACGATAAACCCGATCCACCAGCCGGTCGACGTGTGCCGAGTCAGCACGATGGTGCTGATCTTCTCGGTCACCGACAACAGGCTGTGGCCTGGTCTGAGCACCGGCGGCCGGTGGATCTCGTGATGTTGCTCCGGCTGTTGGCTCATGCTCGTGCGACCTGAGTGGAGGACACCTGGCGGTTCAAGCATCGTGGGAATCGCAGGGCCATTGGGGCACGCGACTCCCGGGGAAATCGCTACGTCGCTTCTTCGTTCGCTTCGTCGATCAAGCTCGGATTGGGATTGCGGACGATGGCCCAGTACGTGGTGCGGGGCCGCGTATTCAACTCGCCCAGCAGTTCGTAGTTCAGCGGGTGATTGCGCGCCTCTGAGACCGGGCTGCTCGGCGTGTTCAAGTCGCCAAACGTAATCGCCCTGGTGGGGCAAACCTGCTGGCAGGCCGTTTGAACTGAGATGCCGTGGGCTGCCTGATGCGGCGTCGTGCTGTTCTGGTTGGCGCCGTTTTGAGCAGCGTTGTCTGGGCTGGAATCACCGCGCTGGCCAGACGCCTGGCCGGCGTGTTGCCCGCCATCGAGCGCGGCCATCTTGGCTTCGATCCTGGCGGCGTTCAGACGCTGCACGCAGTACGTGCATTTCTCCATCACGCCGGTGGTGCGGATGGTCACATCGGGATTCTGCAACAGTTGCAGCACCGGCAACTCGCGGAGGTCGCCGGTGTAGTTGAAGTAATTGAACCGCCGCACCTTGTAAGGGCAGTTGTTGGAGCAGTACCGCGTGCCCACGCAGCGGTTGTAGGTCATCTCGTTGAGACCTTCCTTGCTGTGCGTGGTGGCCGCCACGGGGCAAACCACCTCGCACGGCGCGTTCTCGCAGTGCATGCAGGGCAGCGGCTGGAAGCTGGGTCCGATGGGGTTAGCCGCATCGCCGGCGTAGTACGCATCGATGCGAAGCCAGTGCATCTCGCGGCCGCGGATGACTTCTTCCTTGCCCACGACCGGGATGTTGTTCTCGGCCTGGCAAGCCACCACGCAGGCGTTGCACCCGGTGCAGGCGTTCTGATCGATCACCATCGCCCACTTGTAGCGGTGCTGCTCCAGATCATCGCTGTAATCCCACTCGGGGTAAGCGGTCGGTACCGGTGGAGCGTGGCCATCTTCGCCGTGGTGGCCATTGCCATTGGCTTCCCCACGCTTCCACGGCCGCGCCTGCCATACCGCATGACCGGGATGCACAAAGTGCGGATGACGCGGTTGGGCATTGAGTTCGGACAGCGTGCCTTCGCGGATGATGTGCCGTTCTTCCAGCTCCTTGGGATCGATCAGGTGATGATGAACGGTTGTCGCCAGCGGATACTTTGTGCCGAGCTTGCGTAACTGCACGCCGTGCACAAACCACAGGGCATCGCTGGTGCGGAAGGGGTAAACATCAAAGCCCTGGCGGCTGCCTACGCGGCCTGCGTTCCGGCGGCCATAACCCAGCGTGACCGTAATCGTCCGCGGCGGCTGACCCGGCAACAGCAGGACCGGCACCTGCAAGGTGCGCGAACCGGCTGAGAGCTCGACCAAATCGCCGGTCGTCAATCCGGCCGCCTCGGCATCCTGGGGCGACAGCAGCGCCGCATTATCCCAGGTGAGCTTTGTCAGCGGCTTGGGCAACTCTTGCAGCCAGGCGTTGTTGGCAAAGCGGCCATCCCACACGCAGGGGTCCGGACGAATCACCACCTCGTACGCGCCGCTTCCGCTGGTGTTGTTGGCCTGGCCGGCTGTGCTCTCGGCCTGCGCGGTGGAATTGTTCTGGGCTTCGCTCAGCGCCGTAGCAAAGTCGCTGCGCAGCGTTACGCTTTGCGGCTCGCCGGTGCTGCCTTCCACGGTGCCGCGGTGCAGAGTTTCGTACCACCAGCGTTCAAAGTCGTCGGTCCCGCTGCGCTGCCGCCAATATGCACGCACGATCTCATAGTCGGTGCGGTCGGCTTCGCCCAGCAGATGCGCCAGCAGCTGGTGTACGGTCCAACCTTCGTACAGCGGCTCCAGTAGCGGCTGCACGATCGAAGCGGTGCCGTCCTCGGCCACCAGGTCGCTCCAGCCCTCCAGAAAATGGTTCCGCGGCACGTGCCACAGGCAGCGGCGCGAGGTTTCATCGCGATACAAGCTGAGGTGGCAACTGAAGGGCACCTGGACCAACGCCCCGGCAAAGTCGATATCGGCCGGGGCATCGTACACTGGGTTCCCGCCGATGATCAGCAGCGTTTGGACGTCGCCGGCTTCCATCGCCTCGACCAGCGATCGCAGCGATTGGACCGGGTTATTTCCAGTTCCCTGGGCAGCTTTCAGGTTGCGAAGTGGCTGCGGGTAATACGTTACCGTGGTGCCGATCGCCCCCAGCTGCTGGTTCATGGCCGCGGCCAATGCTTGAATGCGTGGCGGCAGGTGCTCGCCGGCGACAATCAGGGCAGCCTGATCATCCGACAAGCGCTCACGGCGCAGATCTTCTGCCACAGCCTGCAGCCACCGCTGCGGCACTTCTGACGGCGGCAAACCTGGCGGCCGCTGCACCTGGACGCCAAGCTGCTCGGCCAGATCGAAAGCAAACGCCTCCAACTGCGCCAGGTGACGGCTCAAGCAGTGGTCGGCCTTGGCACCGGTGAGGCTGGGCGTGGTTTGCACCGCGTACAGCCGGTTCATCGTCCACCGACCCGCCCGATCGGCCGGAAGCCGCCGACCGTGCATGAAGTCGTCGGCATACCGCACCGGGTACCAGCCGGAGGCCAAGAAGTCGGCATCCAGCGACAGCACCACGTCGGCCATGTCCAAGCGGTAGACCGGGGCCAGCGTGGCGGCCTCTTCGCCAAACGCCAGTTCCAACGCCGCTTCGCGCTGTCCGCAGCGGACCGGGTCCCAAACGTGCAGCCGCATCTCCGGGAACGCTTCTGCCAGGCGATTGAGTTGATCGGCCAGCGTCGGCGAGAGGACCGGCTCGATCAGGATTCGCAAACCGGCACCTTGGTTCTGCAACAAGCTGTCGCGTTCCGCGGCCAGGTTCTCGGCAAAGTTGCGGCTGGTGGCGATTTGATTGCGGCGATAGGCGGTCTGCGAACGGTCGGGATCGTACAAGCCCAGGATGGCGGCCTGCGTGAACGCGTCGCTCGCACCACGGCTCGCGGGGTGATCGGGGTTGCCTTCGATCTTGGTGGGGCGGCCCTCATGACTTTCGACCAGCAGGCCCAGCACGTTTCCCGCCACCGCTGCCGCCGTGGCATAGTACAGCGGCTTGCCCGGCACGATCTCCTCAGGCGTTTGCACGTAAGGAACGATTGCATCGGCCGGTTCTTCGCTACAGCCGCTCAATCCGGCCAGGGCCAGCGACGCCCCCATCAGTTGCAGAAACTGCCGCCGCGATGTGCCCTGGCTCAACAGGTTGTGCTGCTGCGGGAACTGGCGGCTCAGGTACGCCTGGAATGCCTCGCTGCCGGCCAGCTCTTCCAAGCTGCGCCACCATTGCTTGCCGCGTTGGCCGCCCAGGCGTTTGCGCATCGCGGCCAGTTCGTGTGCATCTTTTCTGGGCATCGTATGACCAGCAGCAGGAACGTTGGCAGAGCAGTTACCGAACGTGATTCATCAACAATCCGCATCAAGCCAAAGACGGCGATCTAACTCATTGAAAAAGCACATTCATAAGCTTCACGAACTTGATGTCGGGAACTATCAATCGACCGTCAACGGTGACACACCGAGCAGTTGGTTTCCGATTCCAGCTTGTATTCCTTGGCCAGGATCTCGCGCAGTTTGAACACCAGGTCGGGGCTTTCCGGATCAAGCTGCGGATGGTTCTGTTGCAAGTAGGCGTTGAACTCCTCGGTGCCCACCAGCTCCTCCAGGCTTTCCATCCGGAAGACAAACTCCTTGGGGCGGACATGCTTGGCCGGGTGCCGGTGGCATTCCAAGCACCACTCCATGTGCAGCGAGTATTCGCGCCACGTGAGCGGCATCTGGTCCACGCGACCATGACAGCTGGAGCAGCCGATGCCCTTGCCGATGTGAATGCCGTGGTGAAAGTAGGCGAAATCGGGCACGTCGTGCACGCGATTCCAGCGCAGCGGCACGTCGTCGCGGTAGCTGGTTCGAACCAGCTCCAGCATCGGCTGATCGTTGAACAAGAACGAGTGGCAGTTCATGCACACATCGGTGGCGGGAATGCCGGCAAACGCCGACTTCTCCACCGAGGTGTGGCAATACCGGCAATCGATGCCGCAATCGGCCACGTGATGCTGATGGCTGAAGGGAATCGGCTGGTCGATGACCACCTGAGCCCGGGTGGAATAGGGCGACCGTACATACACCATCAACAACAGCACGATGGCCACAATGAAGAACACCGCGCCAAAGATACTGACGCGCGAGATCGTGTTCATCACCGGATGAAATACCTGCGCCATCGACGACATCCTGTTGCAGATAAGTGCGAAAACGCCACAGGCGGTCTACTGCCTATTCAACGCCCTACCTTCCATCCTTCACTGAAAATCGCATTGACGTTTCTTGCGGTCCCGATTTGATTGATACGGGGCAAAGATCGAACGATTGACGGTTCTCTGGACACGCTACGTGTCCTTGTTGACTTTCATCGCAACGACAACAAGAACGCGGCCACAGCCCTGGCATCCGCTTCGTTCATCCGAAACGGCGGCATGGGAGGCATCGGCTGGGTGCCGTCGGGACGGCGGCCCGTGGTCAGCAGCCGCACCAGGTCGTCTTCGGTCCAGCCACCAGGCAGACCGGCAATCGAAGGTGCGGTGAACGCCCATTGCTGGCCCGGGAACGGTGATCGCACCGGCATCGGAGCGCCACGGAACAGGCGATCTTCGATGAGCCGGCCGCTGCGGTCTCGCGGCGAGTGGCACATCACACACATCGCCACCTGCGTGGTCAGGTAGTGGCCCTGTTCCACATTGCCTTGTCCCTGTTCCGCGGAAGCACCGTCGGCTTGCTGAGCCCGCCTGACGTTTTCGTCGCGGCGGTTCTCGTTCGGGGCAGGCTGACCTTTGGATCGTTCTTGCGCTTGGGCTTCGCGCTGCTGGGCGATCGCCGCCGGTTCCCTGGAATTGAACGTCAGCGCCAAGCCTACGGTCGTGGCGGCAACCAATACGAAAAGAACCCAGACGATCCGCTGCCGCGAACGTCGCTGCCCCATTGCCCGGCGGCTAGGGTTGCCGGGGTCATAGGACCTCGCTTGGGCATCCTGTTTCGCGTTCACGACCCGCTCCCGTTAGCGCTAAGGAACCGCAGCGGCAGGCAAGCCGTCACCATCTTTCACGCAGCCGATGGCATCAGAGCGCACGGCGAAGCAAATGGCCGGAACTTGCCTCGGCCAACCCTAAGCAACTGATATGCCCAGCTTCACCATGGTCGCGGCCAGAGCAGCTCGGATTCCCTGCGCCACCACACGGCAGCGGCAATCGGCACACTCAGGCAACGATCGACAACTCGCGGGGAAGTCGCCACAGAACGACGCTCATCAGAACGATCCGTTTGAAACAACCCGTGCAGTGCGCAACGTTGCCGCGGTTCTGCGTTCCCCGCTACATAGCGTTGACAAGGATGCGACAAGTTGTCGCGATTGCGTCAATGTGACGTGCCGGCCTTGGGCTCCCGGGCACCTCAGCCACCCTTGAGCTGCGTACACGCGAGTGAAACAGCCGTTTGAGCGCGCAACTGTGAACGATTCTCAATGGCAGTAGGGCAGGGGTGCTGGTCGTATGAGGCACGACAGTTGCTCACCAACTCTGTCCAGCCTGCGCCAATGCATCGGCGCGGCCGTTGATCGCTCGCGACTCATACACGGAGTTCCCGTCATGCAACCTCTCTCGCCTCACTCCTACTGGTTTGCGACGGGTTCGCTGCCCACGTATCCACCATTGCCGGGCGACCGCGAGTACGACGTGGCCATCATCGGCGGCGGAATCACCGGGTTGACCACCGCTCTGATGCTCAAGCGGCAGGGCGTGCGGATTGTGGTGCTTGAGGCAGGCACCATCGGCTCCGGTACCACCGGCGGCACCACCGCACACGCTGATTGTCATCCCGAGGACGGCTTTCAAACGCTGATCAACGACTTTGGTCGCAACGGGGCCCAGATCCTGACCGACGCACGCCGCGCGGCCATCGATCAGATCGAGACCTTGTCCCATCTGGTTGAAGGAGGCTGCGACTTTGTACGCGTGCCGGCCTACTGGTACACGGAGAACGCGCGTGGGGCTGAGCACATGCGGGCTGAGTTCGAAGCAGCCCAGCGGCTGCTTGGCGACCAGGTGTCGCTGGCGTTCGAGGTACCGTTGCCCTGGCACTGTAGCCTGGGGCTGCGGCTGGAGAACCAGGCCCGGTTTCACGCGCTGCGTTACCTGCAAGGCCTGGCCGCCGGAGTGCACGGCGATGGTTCGGCCGTACACGAGCAAACCCGCGTTCTGCACGCTCCCGAGGATGGCGAGCCCTGCATCGTGGAGACCAACCACGGCACCATCCGGGCTTCGGCCGTGGTGGCCGCCACGCACTCGGCGTTCTTTGGCGTCTCGCTGTTCGATACCCGCGTGGCTCCATACCAGTCGTATGTGCTCACGGCCGAGGTTGACGACGAGGTGGCCGACGCCCTGTTCTGGGACGATCGCGATCCGTACCACTACATTCGCCGGGCCAGCAGCGATGATCCCAAGCTGCTGATGATCGGCGGCTGCGATCACAAGACAGGGCAGGGCGACGAGACGCAGGCCTTTGCCGACCTGGAAAGCTACGCCCGACGGAAGTTCCGCGTGCGGGAGATCAAGCACCGCTGGTCGGCCGAACTGTTTGAGCCCGACGATGGCGCGCCGTACATCGGGCGGTTCCCGCGGTCGGAGCACGTGTATCTGTGCACCGGTTTCTCAGGCACCGGCATGACTTGGGGCACTGCCGCGGCCAGCCTGATCACCGATCTGATTCTGGGTCGGCACAATCCGCTGGCCGATGTGGTCTCAACACAGCGGATTCATCCACTGGCGGCTGCCGGCTCGTTCATCAAAGAGAACCTGAACGTGGCCAAGCGGTTCGTGGTCGATCGCTACAGCCCGGAAAAAGTGGACGACCTGGAACGCGTCGCCCCGGGCGAAGCGAAGGTGGTTCGCTACCAGGGCGACCTGGTGGCCGTGTACCGCGATGAGCAGGGCATCCACGCCTGTTCGGCCAAGTGCACGCATGCCGGCTGTATCGTGCAATGGAATGCGGCGGAGCATACCTGGGATTGCCCATGCCACGGCGGCCGCTACGACGCTTACGGCCGGCGGCTCTACGGCCCGCCGCCAGAAGACCTCGCGCCGCTGCAAGTCGGAGCGATCGGTGATGTAACGGCAAGGCATGCAGAGTAGGGGCCGCTGTGCGTGCGGACCAGAGCTGCAGGTGTGCCGGCGTATTCGTAGACACGGCTCAGGGCGCGCCGTGTCATGGGGCCGTGAGCGCGGATGATTGCAACTTCCTTA
>ERZ777003.90-NODE-90-length-173331-cov-12.857187_pt1 | contig 173331 bp, 132 predicted proteins | sample MGYA00374956_ERZ777003 | MGnify/ENA primary metagenome ERZ777003 (study PRJEB29302, sample SAMN06268252) | bioreactor metagenome | isolation source: Joint BioEnergy Institute, California, USA | place: USA:Joint BioEnergy Institute, California, USA | collected... | reverse complement strand
TATTAGCGTTTCTAATCGAATCCGAGCATCGTGCCATCATCAGTAACATCTACTAGGAAACATAGTACGAGCTCTATTACAATAGAATCAGCATCTTGATGCGGCATATGCCATATGACATATGCCTTACTCCCTATAAAGGCTCATATTCTTGAATAGGACCGAGTGGGGATAGATATGGTAATAGATTATTTTTATAATGCATATAACGACCAACCAAAATATATTTTTATGGGAGGGGTTTATGAAATCAGCCCGCCGAATCGTCATCTTACTCTTGGTGGCCCTGATCGCCAGCATCGGCCTCAGCACGCACAGCGTAAGTGCAACAAAAACCCCAAAGAAGACAAAAATCTTTGTTGACAGCGATGTCGGTGTCGATGATGCAGTAGCGATCGCTTGGCTGCTGCAATCGAAGGATGTGGAACTGGTCGGCTTCACCACTGTCAATGGCAACACCACGGTGGACAACGCCACCCGCAACCTGCTGACGCTCTTCGCAGCCGCGCGTGTTCAGTACCCCGTCACGATCGGCGCAGCAGAGCCGCTGGAGGTGCCGATCTCGCATATGAGCGCCTTCGCACACGGGCCGACCGGCTTCTGGTTCTCACAAGGGCAGTTCAACATTAGCCACCTGCCCACCGATGCACCCGCAGCGATCGCTGCCGCCGCCCGCGCCAATCCGGGCATGACGCTGATCACGCTGGGCCCGCTCACCAATGTGGCCCAAACCATCCAGCGCTTCCCCAATGATCTACGCAACGTTCGCATCATCTCGGTGGTTGGCTCGTATGGCCCAGCGAACCGCACGCCCGTGGCCGAGTTCAACGCCTTCGCCGACCCGCACGCGCTCGATATCGTGTTGGAGAGCAACCTCGATATCACCCTGATCACGCTCGATGCCTTCTCGGAAGTGAAATTCGACAGCAAGAAGTTCCCGAAGAAGCTCGAACAGAAGGGTGGCGATGTTGGTAAGCTGCTCGCCTCCATCCTCACGCCCTACTTCTTGGCGGAATCGCAGGGCGCTGGCGGTGAAGTGGCGCTTGCCGATGTTGCAGGCGTGTTCTACGCTCTTGATCCCAAATTAGCCACCCCAGAATCGGCACTCGTCGATGTCTCGACCGATGAAGTCCTGACGCGCGGCCAAACGGTGATGGCTTTCGATCCCAACGGCAAGATCACGATGATCGCCGATGATGAGGAACTCTCGGAGTTAGCGGACCGCGCCTTCACCGATCCCAACTTCGATATCAATATGGCCATGTTCGAGATCCTCATGCGCAAGCCGGATAACGCAAAGGTGGTGCTCAGCCTCAAGACAAAGAACATCGTGTCCGATCTTGAGAAAGACCTGACCAAGGTTAAATAAGGCTTCCACAGGAGATGCGTGCTCGATTGCAACAACGAGCACGCATCTCGCATTCCCCATCTCTTCCACTTCTTTTCCACAGCAGGGTACAAAACTCCTTACACCTTTCTCGCCAAATCCCGAGCCAATTCACGCTTGTTTGTGCTATAATAGAAGTAACAGCCGTTTCGCTTGGGAACTTGACATCTCATTATGTCCAGATATTCCGTATTGATAGCATTTTTGGCTGACAATCCATTTTCGCACAACCATGCTTTTCCGCACCGACGAGTCTCGGCTGGCTACGGATTGTCGTGGTAGTGTAAAGACTTTCTTAGACATTCAGCGATAAGAGATTGGTGGCAACCACCAATCTCTTATCACGCCTTTAAGCTGTAACTTCTTAGCGGAGCGCACCATGAAGGACTTTGTCCATCTACATGTTCACTCGGAATATAGTCTGTTGGATGGTTATGCCACAACCAAAGGTATCACCGAGCGTGCAGCCGAACTGGGGATGGATAGTATTGCCCTGACAGATCATGGCGTGATGTACGGCGCGATGGAGTTCTACGCCGCCGCGAAGAAAGCGAATATTAAGCCGATTATCGGCATGGAAGCTTATATCGCCCCTGGCTCGATCACCGATCCAATCGTAAAGGGCGGCAAAAACTACTACCACTTGCTGCTGCTCGCCAAAAACGAGACAGGCTACAAGAACTTGGTCAAACTCACCAGCCGCGCCCACCTCGATGGGATGGGCCGCGGTGTGTTTGCCCGCCCCCGCATCGATTGGAACCTGCTCGAACAGTACCACGAAGGCATTATCGCCACTTCATCGTGTATCGCAGGCGAGGTCATTCAGAATCTCACCCAACAAGAGAAGGCTAAAGCCCGCGAGACAGCCGCCCGTTATCGCGACCTGTTTGGGCCCGACAACTACTACCTCGAACTGCAACTCCACGGCAACACCCCCGAGCTAGAGCCGATCAACGAGGAGTTGGTGCGCATCAGCAACGAGCTCGGCATCCCCATGATCGTGACAAACGATACGCACTTTGTGCGGCCAGAGGATCTTGAGACACACTCACGCGTGATGGCAATGGGTTTCGGCATGACGTACAAGGAGTTCTGCGCGAAGAACTACCAGATGGACGAAACCTACCACATCATGTCGGGCGAGGAGATGTGGCAGCGTTACAAGCGCTATGGCATTGCGCCGCTTGAGAACACCCGCCGCATCGCCGAAATGTGCGATCTCAAGCTCGAATTTGGCCGCGTGCAGTTGCCCCAGTTCGATCTGCCCGAGGGCCACGATGCCGCCTCATACCTGCGCTTGGTCTGCGAAGAAGGCTTAATGAAGCGCACCAACGGCAACCCGCCGGAGGAATACGTCAAGCGGCTGCACTACGAACTCGACGTGATCAACAAGACCGGCTTCCCCGATTACATGCTGATCGTCTGGGATTACGTGAAGTTCGCCCGCTCCAACGGCATTCCTTGTCTGCCTCGCGGTTCGGCTGGCGCGTCGCTGGTGCTGTACTGCCTGTTCATCACCGATGTGGACCCGGTGAAGAACAAGCTGCTGTTCGAGCGCTTCCTCTCGCCCGAGCGCTTGGAAATGCCCGATATCGATACCGACTTCGCCGACTCGCGCCGTGGCGAGATCATCAACTACATCGCGCAAAAATATGGCCGCGAGAACACCGCCCAGATCATCACTTACGGCACGCTCGGTGCGAAGGCTGCCCTGCGCGATATGGGCCGCGTACTCGAGATTCCGCTCAGCGAAGTCGATAGAGTCGCCAAGCTCATCCCATCGCTGCCCGTCGGCACCACCATCGCCCAAGCGCTTGAACGCGTCCCCGAACTCAAGCAGATCTACGATACCGACCCCGAACTGCGCAACCTGATCGATTGGGCACAGAAGGTCGAAGGGCGCATGAAGAGCGTCGGTACGCACGCCTGTGGTCTGGTGGTGAGCCGTAAACCGCTCGATGAGATTGTGCCGCTCCAGCGCACCACCAAAGATGAGAACAGCATCATGGCCGCCTTCGAGGGGCCAACGCTGGCGAAGATGGGTCTGCTCAAGATGGATATCCTTGGGCTAGCCAACCTCTCGATCGTGGCCGAGGCGCTCAACTTCATCGAGAAGACCACCGGCAAGCGCATGGAGCTAGCCGACATTCCGCTCGACGACCGCAAGGTGTTCGAGAGCTTGGGGCGCGGCGAGACGACCAACGTGTTCCAGCTTGAAAGTGTGGGCATGACCCGCTACCTGATGCAGCTGAAGCCGACCCGCGTGGAAGACCTCTACGCGATGGTAGCGCTCTACCGCCCCGGTCCGTTGGAGCAGATTCCGGTCTACATTCACAACAAAAATAACCCCAAGGATATCAAGTACCTGCACCCGATTCTCAAGCCGATCCTTGAAGATACCTACGGCGTGATCGTGTACCAGGAGCAGATTATGCAACTGCTCCAAGCGATCGCGGGCTACTCGCTTGGTAATGCGTATATCGTGCTCAAGGCGATCGGTAAGAAGAATCGCGAATTGATGGCCTCCGAGGAGCCGCGCTTCAAGGAAGGCTGTCTCAAGCAAGGCTTGACCCGCGAGCAAGCCGACAAGCTGTGGGACCTCATCCAGCCGTTTGCGGGCTACTCGTTCAACCGCCCCCACGCGACGCTGTACGGGTTGCTCTCGTACCAAACCGCTTGGCTCAAGACGAACCACCCCACCGAGTACATGGCCGCCGTGCTGACCGCCTCGGCAGGGCAGATCGAGGATGTAGCCAAAAGCGTGGCGGAGTGTGGTCGCCTCGGTGTGGCTGTGCTGCCCGCCGATGTCAACCGCAGCCAAAACGGCTTCACGATCGAGAAGCTGCCCGATGGCGTGCTGCCCGAGTTCTCCAACCGCCAAGCCATTCGCTTCGGCCTCTCGGCGATCCGCAACGTGGGTGAAGGGCCGCTCAGCATGATCATCGCCGAGCGCGAGAAGAACGGGCCATTCCAGTCGCTCGAAGATTTCTGCAACCGCGTCGATCGCAGCGCCCTCAACAAGCGCGTGCTGGAAAGCCTGATCAAGTGCGGCGCGATGGATCAGTTGCCCGGCACACGCCGCCAGAAGCTCGCCATTCTCGATGCGGCGCTCAGCGCGGGTGTCGAGGCGCAGAAGGCCCGCGAATCCGGCCAGGTCAGCATGTTCGATCTGTTTGGCACGCCCGACGCCAGCAACCAGCCGACTGTGCAATCCATCCCAATGCCGATCATCAAAGAGACGCCCGACGATCTGAAAGAGCAATTGGCTTGGGAAAAAGAGTTGCTCGGCATGTACATCTCCGATCACCCGATCGCCCGCGCGCTCGAAGGACTAGATCTGACCGGCATCACCACGCTCGGCCAAATCAGCGAGGAGTTGGTGGGGCAACAACTCACATTTGTGGGTATGCTGCTGCAAGTGCGGCGATTGGCGACTAAGAAGGGCGATAGCATGCTGGTGGCGATGTTCGAGGACGTCGAAGCCTCGATTGAGGTGGTGGCGTTCCCGAAGGTCTACGAGAAACATCGCGACCTGCTGCGCGACGATGCGATACTGCGTATCGTGGCGAAGGTCGATAAGAGCCGCCGCGACGATAAACTGCAACTGATGCTTGAGAGCGCCGAGCCGATCGAATCGATGAAGCGTGTTGAGGCTCCTGCAGCGACTCCACCCGAGCTCGAGATGGCCTTTGGCGACGCGGCAGCACCCGAGCTATCGGCACCCGCCGATGTGCCGCCGCACGATGACGCGCCGCACCCCGCCGAAGCGGCGAGCAACAGCAGTGGGATGCCGGAGCAGCCGCAAGCCGCGAGCATCCCCGTCGCGCCCGAACAGACCGTCAGCATCATTAAGCCACGGATAAAGGTGGGTGGAAATGGCAACGGTAACGGGCATAGCAATGGCAACGGGCATAGTAACGGTAATGGCAATGGCACCAACGGCCACAGCAATGGGAACGGTATGGAACAGAACAATGCTCAAGCGCTGCGGCTGTACTTCCCGCGCACGCACGACTTCGATGCCGATGTGGACCTGATGGAGCAGATCGATCGTATGTTGCGCCAGCACGAGGGCGACTCGGAAGTGATCATTCACATGCCCAGTGCTACCGGTACGGTTCTGTTAAAGCCACGCTACACGGTGAATTGCGATACAAACCTGGTGGGAGCGCTGCAACAGATGCTCACCCCGCAAAATGTGGTTGTGAGCTAATGCACATTTGAGGTCTCATTCAAACGAGCATCGCAAAGAAAAGTGGTGTGGATGCGCTACACAAGCAGCACATCCACACCACAACTACGTCAAGACCCTTGTCCAACTGAATGTGGTACGCCTACTCGAAAGAGAGAACAAGGGGTCCATTCTCACTCGCTGTGGTGTTGAAACAGAGCGTAGCGAAACGAGCGAGAATGGTGTGTTTTACCGATGGCGAACGTGATAATTGTCCAATCGAAGGGTTCTACTTTTTGACACTGTTGAACACTGAGGGTTCACCATAAGCGATGCTGATGCCCGCGAAGAGGCATCAACGCACATCGCTTACGAAACCCCACCGTTTAACCACCCATCCGTGCACAATCTCGCCATTCCTCGGCTGCAGCCAAGGCGGCTTCAACTCCACCATACTTCAAATCCGAAAAGAACTTACTCGCGCGCGGCTGTTTGCCGCCATAGATCCGTGCGAACCAGCCATGTGTCCGATGTGAGGGGTGATCGATCCGAGTGATACCGCGCTTATCTCGCGGTGTCGGGAGAGTTGCAGGCGTGCGATCCACAAACGAACGGCGAGTCGTCGAGCGTCGCCTCGGTGGTCGAGCCTCGTACTCTGATTGGGAGATCTTCCGAAGACGGGGCATCTTGCTTGCTCGCTGCATAGTGCGGGTACCTATATATAATATATGGTAGCATAACTCTGGCACGAGCTTGTAACCACTTTTTAATTCCGATGAGCACAAGAAATAGGGTTTTAGAGCGCCAGAAAGCCAAAAATACGATTCTTTGCAGTTGGTGATATTTATCTAAATGCTTTAATTTTTGATCGTTTTCTAACTTTTTCACCCGTAAACTTGCTCAGTCCGGCAGATTTCCCCGTCTTATCAGCCTCTCAATCGCACAGATGAGCGAAGAAACGCTCTTCCACAACACCCAAAAGTATCCTCCGTTGCCCTTAAATCGTCTATGCTATACTGTGAAGCATCAGTGCCTCTGAGACAAACAAAGGCGGATAACGCACACATGTCTGATTCGCATACATCGAACCCCTCCACAACATACACAAGCCGCACCGAACAATTTGCACATCAGCGCGATCACTTCGAGCGACGTAGCTCCTTCAACGGCAACCTGAGTCTGCTCATTCTGATCTGTGCACTGAGCTTCTTGGGCCTTGCGCTCTGGCAACGCATCCCAAATCTGCTGTTCGTCTCCTGCGCGCTCGGCGTGCTGTTCATCATCTCGTTCATCAACCATGGGCGCATCAATCGCCAGCGCGACCGCTACAACCTGCTCTGGCAGATCAACGACGAAGGGCTGCGCCGCCTGCGCCGCGATTGGGGCAACCTTCCCACCCGCCCGATCGACAACCTCGGGCTAGCCGACCGCCCCGAGCTCCGCGAGTACGCCGCCGACCTCGATGTAATCGGCCACGCCTCACTGATGCACCTGCTCAACACCACCACCATGCCGATCGGCCAAGCAACCCTGGCGCGCTGGCTGTTGCGCCCCGCCAAGCCGCAAGTGATCGACCAGCGCCAAGCCGCTGTGGCCGAGCTCACCACGCAGATCGAGTTCCGCGACTCGTTCGCTCTGCTCGGTCGGCTGCTAGGCGTTGTGCAGCCGAGCTACCAAGCCTTCGCGCGATGGGCCGCAGGTCCGCCCTGGCTGAATCATTATGTCTGGTTGCTGTGGCTGGCCCGCATCATCCCGATCGGCGCGCTGCTGGGCTGGCTGGCCCAACTCGCCAACCTCACGACCCTGCCGCTCTGGGCGCCGTTCGTGGTGCTGGGTGCGCTGCTCTCGTTCACCGTTGGTCGGCTCGTCGATCAGCAGATCGACGCGATCAGCGAGCGTCAAGAGGTGTGTCGCACCTACGCCGAGCTGTTCTCGCTGATCGGCCAGCAGAACTTTCAGGCTCCGCTGCTGCACAAGTTGCAGGCCCGTCTCACCGCCAACCAGCGCAGCGCCACCGATCAGATGCGGCGATTCGCCCGCATCATGGTGTTAGCCGATATCCGCAAATGGATGTTCTTCTTTGTGGTGCAGATTCTGACGCTGTGGAACGTGCATGTGCTGTGGCTGCTCGAACGCTGGCAGTACGACACGGGCGCACACGTGGCCGATTGGCTGGCGGTGCTGGGCGAAACCGAAGCGCTCAACGCGCTCGCCACACTCGCCCACGATCAGCCCACGTGGTGCTTCCCCACCGTCTCCGAACAGGAGACGCAACTGAGCGCGCGGCAACTCGGCCATCCGCTGCTGGCCGATAGCGTGCGGGTCTCCAACGATGTGACGATCGGTCCAGCCGGACGCTTTCTGCTGGTCACTGGCTCGAATATGTCGGGGAAGAGCACGCTGCTGCGGGCGATCGGCCTGAACGTGAGCTTGGCGCAAGCGGGCGGCCCCACCTGCGCCGATGAGTTGCGCATGCCGCCCATCGAGCTCGCCACCAGCATGCGCATGCAGGATTCGCTCGAACAGGGCGTATCGTCGTTTATGGCCGAGTTGCAGCGCCTCAAGGCGGTGGTCGATACAGCGCAGCGCGTCCACGACGAGGGCTACGCCACCACGTTGTTCCTGCTCGACGAGATTCTGCACGGCACCAACACCGCCGAGCGGCAGATCGCCGCGCGCCAAGTCATTCGGCACCTGCTGCGCCTTCGCGCGTTCGGCGCCGTCTCCACGCACGATCTGACCCTGGCCGATGATCCGGCGCTGGCCGAGCTTAGCCAGCCAGTCTACTTCACCGAATACTTCGAGCCAGGGCCAGAAGGCTCTGTGATGCGGTTCGATTATCGGCTGCGGCAGGGCATCGCGCCATCGACCAACGCGCTCGAACTGGTGCGCCAGATCTTGGGCGATGCGATCAGCATGGATTAGCCTCGGGGCTTGCGCACGCGCGACGAAGCGACCCACTCGTTCCAGCTATCGTCGTAGTCATCGTAGGAGATGTGGTGGATGCCGCCGCGCACTTCGAGCACCCGCGCGGCGTACCACTCCTTGCCCCATTTCACCTCGACCGCTGAGCCGACCGGGAAGGTCTTCCACTTCACTGCGCGCAACTGCTCCGGCTTCAGCCATTGCTGGTCGCTCTCCTCGTAGCCGTAATAGTGGACCTTGAACTCGCCGTTGCGGGCGTCGATGATCTGGGCGCGGTACCAATCGTCGCCGTCGAACGCCTCGACGCGCTCGCCGACGCGCGGGCCGATGCGGGGGCGCGCATTGCCCACAATCAGGTCCGGGTCGAAGCGCTTGGTCGTGGCGAACACCGAGACCTGTTCCTCGGCAAAGGCCATGCTTTCGGCGATCTCGGCGGCCAATTCGCGCAGCGTGATACGATTATCGCCGTTGGCATCCACAAACGCATGGCCTTGCAATCCGGCCAGCAAGCCCTCGGTGAAAGTCCAATTGCCAGTCGATGTCTCGCTCGCCAGCGATGAGGCCAGACAGGCGTAGCCGATCTTCGAGCGCTTTGGCAGCTGATCGGCCAACTCACCCGAATGACAGGCATCGACGATCAACAGCACGTGCGAGCCTGAGAATTGTTCCTCGATCGTCTCGATGATCGTCTCGGCGTACCAACCGGGCGGATCTTCGCCATCGGTATCGTAGCTGGCGAAATACACGGCGCCATCGTCGTCCTTGCTGCCGTGCCCGCAGTAGTAGACCACCAGCAACTCGTCCTCGGCGGAATCCGCGAGCAACGCCTCGAACTTTTGATCGATCTTGGCGCTCGTGGCCTGTTTATCCTGCAAATAGACAAGTTGGCTCTGGGGCACACCCAAGGTGCGGAACCATTTGACCAAGGCGGCGTCGCGACGATTCTCTTTGGGGAAGGGGGAGAAATATTCGGGAAACTTCCACTCCAGCGTACCAACCACGAAGACGCGTACTTGTTCAGGCGACCAGCCCAAGAACGTTTGCGCAGACATCTGGCCTCCTCTTGCCCAGCTTAACTTCTTGCAGCACATACGTAAGTGAGCGCCTAGAGGTTGCAATCACAGCACATGACCTATCAAACAGAGAGAAGCTGTTGAGTCGTGATGCCGATGCACTGGTACGCGCAGTACATCGGCATCACGAGTGTTGGTGGTATGCGAATCACTCCTCCCAGAACGAGCGCAAGACCCGCACAAACACCTCTGGCTGCTCCATGGGGAGCATATGGGCCGTATCGGGGAAAGTGAGTAACTGCGCATCGGGGATACGCTCGGCCACCTCCGCCGCCAACGCCACCACCGGCGCGAGATCGAGCGCGCCGACCAACACCAGCGTGCGAGTGCTCACCTCCTCTAAGTGCTGGTAGGCGGGCGGCTGCAGGCGGATCAGTTCGGCACCCTCTGGCACTGGCACCGTGAAAGCGTGGCGCTGCATCTCGCGCACAGCATCACGAATAGCAGGATCAACCTCGTTCGCTTCGCGGAAAGGACCATCGACCCAGGTGCGCACGTTCAGCTCGACGGCGGCATCGAGATCGCCCTGTTCCAGCAGCGCCTCCTCCTGCTCGCTGAACTGCCGCAACTCCTCGGCCTCCGGTGCGCCATTCACACTCGGGCAGACGAGCGTCAGGCTCGCCACTCGCTCAGGCACCATCAGCGCCACGTCGAGCGCGACACTGCCGCCCCACGATACACCCACCACGTGCACGCGGTCGATCTGCAGGTGATCGAGCAAGCGCAACACTTGCGCTGGATACGAAAACGGCTGATCCGGCACGCCCGATTGGCCATAGCCAGGCAGATCGCATCGGATCACAAAATTGCTCTGAGTCAACGAGGCCCAGTGGGCATCCCACATGCGGCTATCGGCCACACCGGCGTGCAGCAAGATCACGGGCGCGCCCACGCCATCGGCTTGATAATAGAACGGTACGCCATCGAAGATCGTTAGCGCACCAACGGCAACAGCACTCATGGGTACAGTCCTTTCAACTAGAAGCCTAGCCACTCAGGGCAGACCGCACTGCCGTAGTTACCCGTAGACCTGCATCCCGTGCCCTAGATGGCACTCCAAAGCCCGGAGCATGACCACGGGCGCGCTTACCGAGGTTACATCTTTTGCATCAGCAGAAACAGAACACGCCGTTGCCGAGAGAGCCTCGCCCGCGGCAGCGGCTAAGCGGCCAGCACCGCCCGAACCGCCTCAAGCGTCTCCTCAATGTGCGACGCATCGATGCCATAATGCGTGACAGCACGAATGCGGCCCGCGCCGATCTCGCCGAGAAGCACACCACGTTCGGCCAGCGCCTTGATGAAGCTGCTCGGCGTCCAGCGCTCGCTCACAAGGTGGAAGATCACGATATCGGTCTGCACCTTCGATAGGTCGATGCTCAGTTCGGGGAAGCTCGCCAAGCCCTCGGCCAGCATCCGGGCGTGCGCATGGTCCTCGGCAAGGCGCTCGACCATTTGCTCCAGCGCCACGATGCCCGCCGCCGCGATGATGCCCGCCTGGCGCATGCCGCCACCCAGCATCTTGCGCCAGCGCCGCGCCCGCTTGATGAACTCCGCATCGCCCGCCAGGATCGAGCCAACCGGCGCGGCCAAGCCCTTCGACAAACAGAACTGCACGGTATCGACATGCGCCGTGATTTCGCTCGCCTCGATGCCGAGCGCCACCGCCGCGTTGAACAGCCGCGCGCCGTCCAAATGCACGTCGAGGCCGTTCTGCTTGGCGAATGCGTGTACCGAGCGCATATAATCCGGCGATAACACAGTGCCGCCGCAGCGATTGTGGGTATTCTCCAGACAGATCAGCTTGGTGCGCGCCTCATGCTCGTCGTAGGGGTCACGCATGGAGTTAGCCAGCTTCTCCAACGGCAGCTCGCCCGATGGCAGTGTCGTTACGGGGTGCAGCGCGATGCCGCCCAACACCGATGCTCCGCCGCCCTCGTAGTGGTAGATGTGCGACTCATCGCCCAGTAGCGCCTCGTCGCCGCGCGCGCAGTGAGTGAGCAGCGCACACAGGTTGCCCATGGTGCCGCTCGTCACCAGCATCGCGGCCTCCTTGCCAACCTTGGCCGCCGCCAATTTCTCCAAACGGTTAATCGTTGGGTCTTCGCCATACACATCGTCGCCAAGCGGCGCTTCGAAAATCGCTTGCCGCATCTCGGGCGAGGGCTGTGTCACAGTGTCACTACGCAAATCAATCGGGAAAGCCATCACTCAGCTCCTTGAGCATCGAACACGCAAAGAACATTATAACCGCTGGCAGTATAGCACGGCTGCGATCGGAACAGTTTCGGTCAATATCATTCACAGATGTCATACATTCTGCGGATAAGAGGCAAGAGGAACGTGAACAATTCGCTAGAAATCGCGTGTTTCCGCCTCACGATTGATACATTCAGACTGCTACGCGCAGCGCATCAACATCACCTGACTTGGAGATGTCGCTGTCAATTGCCTCTCTAAATGAACTCCTGAATTTGCTATCCTTTGCCACAAAACCTGCCTGCCAAATCTGTATCATCTGTGGATGAAAACGGATGTTGACGTGATCGGCGGGCTAGGGTACCATCCGTGCGGCCAAGCTGTGGCCATAGATCGGCAACGCAAAAGGAACAGCATGACTGCACATATACTCGATGGTCGCGCTCTCGCTCGCACGCTCCGCGAAGAATTGCGCGCCGAAGTCCAGGCATACACCGCTGCCACGGCCATCACGCCCACGCTGGCCGTGGTGCAAGTGGCGGGAGACCCCGCCGCCGACCGCTACGTTCGTGCGATCCGCAAAAGTTGTGAGGAAGCGGGCATCGCCTGCACGGCCCATGTGCTGGCCGTCGATGCAGGCCAGGCCGCGCTCGAAGCGCAGGTCGAGCAACTCAGCCAGGATCGCAACATCCACGGCATCATCATCCAGATGCCGCTGCCCGTCGGCCTCGACCCGCAGCCAGTGATCGCCAAGCTCGATCCCGCCAAGGATGTCGATGGCGTGCATCCCACTAGCGCGGGCCGTCTCGCGCAGGGATTGCCCTGCTTTGTGCCGAACACTCCGGCGGGAGGCCTCGAACTGTTGCGCCGCAACGGCATTGCGATCGCGGGCAAACGGGCCGTGGTAGTCGGGCGGAGCAACATCGTCGGCAAGCCGATGGCGATGCTGCTGCTGGCGGAGAACGCCACCGTCATCATCGCCCACTCGCGAACGCCCGACCTCGCTGCCGTCGTGCGCGAGGCCGACATTGTGGCGGCTGCGGTGGGCCGCGCCAACCTGATCGATGGCGCGATGCTCAAGCCTGGCGCAGTCGTGGTGGACTTCGGCATCAACGTGCTCGACGATGGCGCATTGGCGGGCGATGTACACTTCGAGAGCGCCGCCGAGGTGGCCAGCGCCATCACGCCCGTGCCGGGTGGCACCGGCCCGATGACCAATGTGATGCTGATGCGCAATGTGTTGCGGGCCGCCCGCGAGCAGAATGGATAACCGCGTCAGTCTGCTTTTGACATCACATGCATTGGTGATGCTGCGAACAGTGGCACAACCGAAAGCTGCCGAAAACAGCAATACAAAGCGCGTGGCCCTCGCTGATGATGAGAGCCACGCGCAACACACTACCTACGGAGCGAACACACGAACCTTAGACTTTCTCTAGGAACTCCACGATAATCGGCACGACAGACACTTGGCAGTACGGGTAGGTCACCTCGAACGTCTTGGTGCGGATCGAGTTCGAGACGTAGATCTTCCCCTCGTACTCCTTCACCAGCGAGCGCAGGTTCTCCTCGCTATTGCTCGGGTAGAGCGGCAGCGTGTGCGTGACCCAGCACAACACCTCGGTGGCGCCCTGGTTCGAGAACAGCTTGCGGGCGTTCTTCAGCGTGGTGCCCGAGATCACCATATCGTCGATCAGACACACGCGCTTGCCAGCCACTTCCTCATCGACGCGCCCGACCATCAACACCTCGTGCGTGCTGATGCGCTCCTTGCTCACCTCACGCAACTCGACACCCAACGGCGTGCGGCGCTTGCCCGGCGTGCTGACGAAGTAGATGTCGCTGTTCTCGCCCTGCGAGCGCAGCCGATCCACAAACGCCTTGTACATCGAGAGGGGGATGAAGCGCTCCTGCTGGATCAACTCCTGAATCCAAGGGAAATCGAGCGGCACGTGCGGGTCGATCGCGGCCACGCGCGAGACGCCGCACTGGTAGAGCAGTTCCAAGAAGCGCTTGGAGGCGTTCACCTCACCCGTGCGGTAGATCTGGTCCTGCTTCGAGAAGGCCATGTGCGTGCAGAGCACCACCACCTCAGCCGGCGGATCGGTGACAACGTACTGTCGTTCGCCGTTCTCATACGACACTGTGGTCGGCTCCTGTAGGATCTGCACCATCTGCAGCAATTCGACGATGCGATCCTGAGTCGAGAATTTGAAGCGATCCAACTCACCCGATGACGTCAGGCTTTGGATCACACAGACCCGTTTACCAGCTAACGAAGGGGCTTCAGGCAGAGCAGTGTACACGTCGCCATTCGCAAACATGCGCGAATTGTCGTAGTTGAAATCAGATGTATAGACATCAAAGCCCTTACGCACCAACTGGTCCCTCAGGTGTTCTGCACCTGAGCACAGTACCAATTGCCACGGGTCATGACGGTTCATGATCGGTTCCTCCGGTAGTTATGATGGGTTATCGCTAATAATATGGACAAATGGGCCAAGATCGCTACCTGGCTCCACGATTGTTCGCTCAATCCATGCGTGTCGTACACGCGATCGATCACCAATTGTTGCATCGACAATGGTTGTATGTGGGCCGATCACACAATTGGCGCCGATACGTGTATTTCCCTGTAACAGCGTCCCTGGCAACAACTGCGTGTCGTTGCCGACGCTCACCCCAACATCCACATACGTGTTCGTTGGGTCAACAATCGTCACCCCCGAGCGCATCAAACGCTCTAAGGTGCGTTCGCGGAGAACCGCTCCAGCCTGAGCCAATTGTACACGGTCGTTGACACCCCAAGCCTCACGAGCATCCGTGGCAGGTAGGCCAACCACAGCACCGGGGCCGCGCTCAGCCACCGCCATCGCAACCAAATCGGTCAGGTAATATTCGCCATTCACATCATTAGGGCGTATTCGGTCGATCGTATCCCACAACCAATCGGCTTGGAAACACATAATCCCACTGTTACCCTCGGTAATCGCTCGCTGTTCGGGAGTTGCATTGCGTTCCTCGACCAGTTCGACCACATGACCCGCCGCATCGCGCACGACACGGCCATAGCCAATCAGAGGATCGGTGTAGAAACTGAGCAATGTCAGCAATGCCCCTTGTTCACGGTGCGCCTGTAGCACGGCGTTGGCGGTTTCGGGACGAAGCAGGGGAGTGTCGCCAAAAAGTACCAACACCGCATCGGTTTGGCCTGCCAATAACGGGCGTGCCTGTGCTACGGCATGACCCGTGCCAAGACGTTGTGTTTGTACTGTGTAGCGATAAGGATGGTCGGAGCGCGGCCCGTCTCCAAAGGTGGTACGAATACGATCGAGCGTATCTGTAGCTAGCACGAGGACGGTAGAATGAGCCTGCAAAGCATCGGCAATGGCGAGCACATGGCCGAGCAGAGGACGGCCACAGAGCGGATGTAAGACCTTCGGAAGCGACGAGCGCATCCGTGTGCCTTCTCCTGCAGCCAGAACAACAATACCTAGACGAAACGTGTTCATAAAAATCGTGAGGGCTTCACCAATTCCTAAACAATCGTCCAGCAACCCATCTCTGTCCAGTTAACAAACAGATTATCTACCGAAAAAAATAGGGCGGTTCAATTGAACACGCCCTAACCTATCTAACAACGGCCCCAACCCCATAGGCTGAGGCCATCTCCAATTGTCCCATGTGGATATAATACGTACAGCCCACGGCCTCAATACAAATAGTGTGGCTGCCGGACCAGGGCTCGAACCTGGACAGACGGATTCAAAGTCCGTAGTGCTACCATTACACAATCCGGCAACGCATTACCAACACGGCCCATTATAACATGGTGCTCGTTACCTCGCAACTTTTATCGAGCGGGCGTAGAGGCCGATTAAAACACAACACATGTCTTTTAAATGGGTTGCGAGCGCCCTAGCGGCGTGCTATAATAATTTGCAAACCCGTTTTGGGTCGTGATTGTTAACGTACGGCGGCACCCCGAGCAAGTTGCGGGTTCGATGTCCGCTCGGCAGTTTCACTACGAATTGGTATAGTGGAGATACCTGACCATTCTAATACATCGAGTATGGTGCGCCCCAGCCAACATTGGTTGTGGGTTTCTTATATCGTGTAGGGTGCGTTCGCGCTGAACGCCCCTACTTTTTTATCTTCAAATGGGCTATGACATTGGATAAGATATGCTGTTTGGTTATTCTGCTGAACAGTCGAGTCATGCGATGATATTGCGTGAACGCTCTTGACGCTTCGAGTTATGGTCGGTTTCTTGCAGGAGTAGCACCCATTCCGACGAGCATCTCACTATGAGGCATTCCGCAATATTATCCCGGGAGAATAGGTTACTTTGAGCGCCGAAACGAGCCTGGTTATTCTCGGCGTTGCTCTCTGCCTGGTTTTGATAGCTTTTACCTCCGCAGTAGACGCAGCCCTTAACGCCATTAGTCGTCACCGCCTGAATCTGTTCAAGGAGGAGCAGAGCAAACGCGCACGCGCACTTGTCCAGTTGCTCTCGGACCCATACCGCTTCAAATCCACCATTCTGCTACTGCACGCGGCGGCCATCATCGTAGCAACGGTCTTTACGCTGCGGCTCACTGAGGGCATGAATGTGTTTTGGCACTTTGGGGCCCTTACTGTGCTGCTCCTGTTGATGATCATCTTCAGTGTCGCATTGCCCAAATCCCTGGTGGCCAACAGTCCTGCGAGTGCAGGGAGATTGCTCGCACGACCGATGGTGCTGCTCACTTGGCTGTTGTGGCCCTTGATCAGCTTGATCGGCCTGATCACGAACCCGCTGATCCGCATGCTGAGCGGCCAGCCTGCGCACAAACTGCCATTGGTGACCGAGGAAGAGTTGCTGCTGATGGTGAACGTCGGCGAGGAAGAGGGTCTGATCGAGCCGGATGAGCGCCAGATGATCGAGGGTATCTTCTCGTTCGGCGAGACGGTTGTCAGCGAGGTGATGATCCCGCGCGTCGATATTATCGCGCTCGAATGTAATGCCACCGTCGATGTCGCCTTGGATGTGGCGATCGCTCACGGTCATTCGCGCATCCCCGTCTACGAAGAGAATATCGACCAAGTGATCGGCGTGTTGTACGTCAAGGACTTGTTGCCAAGCCTGCGCGCTGGCAAACACGATTTGCCGCTGCGCGGTCTGCTGCGTCCCCCGTACTTTGTGCCAGAGACGATGAAGGTCGATGCGCTGTTCAAGGATCTCCAGGCGCGCAAGGTTCACTTGGCGATCGCCGTCGATGAGTATGGCGGTACGGCGGGCTTGGTGACGATCGAGGACCTGTTGGAGGAGATTGTCGGCGAGATTCAGGATGAGTACGATGCCGATGAGCCATCGATCCAGGTGGTGGGTGAGGGCGAGTTGATTGCCGATGCGCGCATCCCGATCGATGATATCAACGATCATACGGGTCTTGAGTTGCACTCCGAGGAGTCCGACCGCATCGGTGGCCTGATCTACGAGCGATTGGGGCGTGTTCCGCTGGTGGGCGATACCGTCGAACTGGCCGAGGGCGTGAATGTCACGGTGCTTTCGATCGAGGGGCTACGCCCACGCCAATTGCGCATCACATATCAACGACCACGTTCCTTCGATTCACAGGAGTTAGAAGAGGAGACGATCTCTCATGAGCATCGAGCCTGATCTCGTTCAGTTGCTCGCAGCGGCGCAAGCAGCACGCAAGCAGGCTTATATTCCATATTCGCATTTCGCGGTTGGGGCGGCGGTCCTCACGAGCACGGGCCAGATCTTCCCCGGCTGCAATATCGAGAACTCTGCCTACCCGGTGACGATCTGCGCCGAGCGTGTGGCGCTCAGTAGCGCATATGCGGCAGGGCAGCGCGATATCGTTGCTATCGCTGTGATAGCGGATACCCCCGGGCCAGTGAGCCCTTGCGGGGCGTGCCGCCAGGTGATGCTGGAGTTGGCCCCGCATTGTACGGTGTTGCTGGCAAACCTGCAGAATGAGACGCTGCGCACTTCGCCGGCTGAGTTGTTGCCAGGGGGGTTCACCGCCGATTCGCTGCCACACAACCGTTAGGGTTGCTGCTTGAAATCACACTGCTCGCACCTCTCTTGGGAGAATGTGCGAGCAGTGTTTTGATTCTGGTCTTATGCTACCGTTTTAGCCTGTGTAGCCAAGCGTAACGGGCAGCCAGTTCTTGTTTGGCCACTCGGTCACATCGCACGTGGCGATCTGCAGATCGTCAATAAACCAGCCGTAATAGCCAACTGCGCTATCGACGCCGATCCGGAAGCGTATGCGGAACGGTTGTCCGGCGAGCGAACTGAGATCATAGCGGCTCTGGATATAGCCGTGGCTGTCCCCAACAAAAGCCATGCGGCCAGCAAGTGGGTTATCGGTGCCAACTTCTAGCGTGCCGTTGTAGCCGTTCGTCTCGGCAAGCGGTTGAGCATCCTTCCAGGTTGCACCGTTGTCGGTGCTGTACTCCAGCACACCACCATCGTAATTGATCTCCAAGAACGGGTCGGTGTCGAAGCCGAAGGCGTGGTTGAAGTGCAGGAAGGCATTCGGAGGCAGAGTCACGCTACGCGCCATCGCAATACTGTAATCGGACGGTGGCGTAGGATCAAAAAATGTCCCACCTAGATCGTCGCCCCACAGGTTGCCCTTGCCACTTGTGGCGTAGGTGGCGTCGAAGTCGTACGGATTCTCGATGGCCGGGTAGAACCAGTAGTTCAAGCCCTTATGTGCTGTCGATTGCCAGTTGTTGAGCTCGGGGCGCTCGAAGTCGTCGAAGAAGATGCGCGTGACAGGCTTATCAACACCACAGACCTCAGCATGCGGCGCGGGAGCGGCGCTGGGCTGCAGCAACATCTCGGTGGCGGTCACAACCTTGCGCACCTCGTCACAGTCGGCCTGCGTGATGCCGTGCTGGTGGATCAGCGACTCACAGGCGGCGGGCAGCGCGGTGCCGAGATCTTGGTAGTCACTTCCCGAGGTCAGCATGGTCGAGAGCACGCGATAGTAGATCTGGCCGACCTTGGCTGGCCCTAAACCTGTGATGGTCTGGCCGTTGAACGTGCCACCGTCAGTCATCAGGAAGGCGGCTTTGTTATTGACGCCACTATTCTGATGAACGCCGCCACTATCAGTCTCGTCTACGTCTGCGGTGTAGTTCGGGCTGTTCATCCGATCGGGATCACCGAAGGCGGGTGGGTTCTTCATATCGCGGATCGCTCCGATCGGCAGATCCTCACCTAGCAACCAGCGTTTATCCGCTGCATCGTTGCCCTTGCCATTGCTCAGATCCATCAGCTCGCCGAACACATCCGCCAACGATTCATTAATCGCGCCGGACTGGTAGTAGTAAAACAGATGAGCCGTATGCTCGACCACGCCGTGGGTCAGCTCGTGACCCACCACATCGTCGGCAGAGGCATAGTTTTGCCCATAGGTCATCTGCACGCCGTTCCAAAAGGCGTTTTCGTATGGACAGCTGCTCGCATCGTTCGGGCAATACTTCACCAGCGAGATCAGTTTCATGCCCTTGTTGTCGATGCTATCGCGACCGAACGAGTTGTAGAAGTAGTTATAGATATCACCGGAGTAGTCGTAGGCGCGGTCGATATCGGAATCGCCGGTTGGGCCTTGGCCCTCGCGCCGCACGGCTTGGGCATCGGATGCACAGTCGTCATTTGGATCATCGTTGGGATCGAGACGATTCCGATGGTCGCAAACACGCCGATCGAGAGCGTGCGCGATCTGGTTGAAGTGCAGCGCCACATGGCCCAATTGCGCGTCGACCAGCACCAGTTCGCGGAAAACGGCGATGTCGCTCTCGCCGCGCAGCTCCATCCGCCAGACCAGCGTATCGCGGCGCAGGCCAGGGCCACCCAACAGCGCCGGGTTGAAGATCCACAACTCGGGCGTGGTGGCGCTCACCTCGGAAGATGCGACGCCGTAGGTTCGCTCGATCGTGGTCAGGGCGCTCTGCAACGCCTGCTCGGCGGTGATGCGTGGGGTGGTGTCGAGCGATAGGTTCGGCAGCACCTCACCGCTGGCCGAGACGATCGTGTTGCCACGCCCGACCTGCACGATCAGTTCACCAGCCAGCACCGGGATGCCCTGATACTGCTGCTGATAGCGCACGAAGCTGCGCCCCTCTAGCGTCTGCAGCTCCATCAGGGTCAGTTCGTGCGATGGATCTCGCAGACCGAACAGCGAGCCGTAGTTGCGCAGGAATGCGCGGGCGACTTGGTTAGGGTCAGCGTTGGCGGCGAAGCGTTGCGCCAAGGTTACGGGATGCTCGGGCGCGGTGCCGATGAAGCGAACTTTGCCCGTCTCGGCGTGATATGCGATGGTTGGCGGCTTAGTCGTTTGCTTGTTGAGCGTTTCGAGCAGCACCTTCGTCGAGGGAGCGGCCTGAGAGGACGCTGTCGGAATACTCACCCCAAAGCAAATCAGCATAAGAAAGGCCAAAACAAGTCGTCGCGGTTGCATAGAAAAATCACTTTCCACGATACGATATACGCTTTTGTTCCGATGAAGGTGAAACTTGCTCTTTCATTATGAGAGCAATTGAAACAGCCGTCAATAGAATATCTTCTAGACAATCAGTATAAAATGTATTATTTCTGTGAATGCAATCAATCATAACGCAGTAATATTCTGTTCCTTCCATCGAGCAAAATATTAGGTAAAAAGCCCAATAATACAGTAAACAGAGCCTTAATCTATACTCTTGCGATCACTTCATATAAAACAACTATATTTTACGGTGACTTGAATATTGTATTTCGTTATAAATTTAAAAACTATAAAAAGACCGTTTGAGAGGCGTAGGTTTTTATGCAACAACGACCTCCTGTTTGCGCAGAAGGCCGTTGTTTGAGGAGTCAGATTCGTTGAGATCGAGCTATTTTATCGTCATTGGCAGCCACCGTTTGATGGTTGGAGTGACTGCGGCACAGGTTGCGATCTGCACATCGTCGATAAACCAGCCGTAGTCATCGTACGATACATCTACACCAATGCGGAAACGGATGCGGAACGGCTTGCCAGCCAGCGAACTGAGGTTGTAGCGGCTCTGAATATAGCCATTGCTCTCGCCTACGAAGGCGCGACGGGCACCCAAGGGGTTGCCAGCATAAAGGGTGCCATTGTAGCCGTTTGTCTGAGCGAGCGGCTGCGCATCCTGCCAAGTGGCGCCATTATCGATGCTATATTCGAGCACGCCACCATCGTAGTAGCCAAACAGATCATCCTCAAAGCCGAAGGCATGGTTGAAGTGCAAGAAGGCGTTCGGAGGCAGTGTTACGCTGCGCGCCATCGCAATGCTAAAATCCGAAACCGGCCCCGAAGAGTTATAGCCCCACAGATTGTGCTTGCCACTGGTGGCGTACGTGGCATCAAATTCGAATGGGTTCGCATTAGCTGGATAGTACCAACTGTTCTCGCCGCGATGCGCCGTCGACTTCCAGTTGTTGAGTTCGGGGCGCTCGAAGTCGTCGAAGAAGGTTTGCACGACTTGCTGATTGCTAGGACAGATGGCGGCATGCGGCGCGGGAGCCGCGTTTGGCTGCTGCAACATCTCGGTGGCGGTCACAACCTTGCGCACCTCGTTACAGTCGGCCTTTGTGATGCCGTGTTGGTTGATCAGCGACTCGCAGGCGACGGGCAGCGCGGTGCCGAGATCTTGATAGTCGCTCGCCGATGTCAGCATGGTCGAGAGCACGCGATAGTAGATCTGGCCGACCTTGGCTGGCCCTAAACCTGTGATGGTCTGGCCGTTGAACGTGCCACCGTCAGTCATCAGGAAGGCGGCTTTGTTATTGACGCCACTATTCTGATGAACGCCGCCACTATCAGTCTCGTCTACGTCTGCGGTGTAGTTCGGGCTGTTCATCCGATCGGGATCACCGAAGGCGGGTGGGTTCTTCATATCGCGAATCGCGCCGATCGGCAGATCCTCGCCGATCAGCCAGCGCTGGGCCGCCCCATCGTTGCCCTTACCATTGCCCAGGTCCATCAACTCGCCGAACACATCCGCCAGCGATTCGTTGAGCGCGCCGGACTGGTAGTAGTAGAACAGACCAGCCGTAAACTCGACCACGCCGTGGGTCAGCTCGTGGCCCACTACATCGTCGGCGGCGGCATAGCCCACCCCGTAGGTCATCTGCACGCCGTTCCAAAAGGCGTTTGCAAACGGACAACTGCCCACATCGTTCGGGCAATATCTCACAAGTGAGATCAATTTCATGCCCTTGTTGTCGATGCTATCGCGACCGAACGAATTGCGGAAGTAGTTATAGGTGTCGCCAGAGTAGTCGTAGGCGAGGTCAATATCGGCATTACCAGTTGGGCCTTGGCCCTCGCGCCGCACGGCTTGGGCATCGGATGCGCAGTTATCGTTCGGATCGTCATTGGAGTCGAGACGACCCTGATGATCGCAAACACGCCGATCGAGGCCGTGCGCGATCTGGTTGAAGTGCAGCGCCACATGGCCCAATTGCGCGTCGACCAGCACCAGTTCGCGGAAAACGGCGATGTCGCTCTCGCCGCGCAGCTCCATCCGCCAGACCAGCGTATCGCGGCGCAGGCCAGGGCCACCCAACAGCGCCGGGTTGAAGATCCACAACTCGGGCGTGGTGGCGCTCACCTCGGAAGATGCGACGCCGTAGGTTCGCTCGATCGTGGTCAGGGCGCTCTGCAACGCCTGCTCGGCGGTGATGCGTGGGGTGGTGTCGAGCGATAGGTTCGGCAGCACCTCACCGCTGGCCGAGACGATCGTGTTGCCACGCCCGACCTGCACGATCAGTTCACCAGCCAGCACCGGGATGCCCTGATACTGCTGCTGATAGCGCACGAAACTGCGCCCCTCCAGCGTCTGCTGCTGCATCAGGGTCAGCTCGCGCGAAGGATCTTGCAAACCGAACAACGAGCCGTAGTTGCGCAGGAATGCACGAGCGACTTGGTCGGGGGATGCACCAGCAATGAAGCGTTGCGGCAACGTTACGGGATGCTCGGGCACGGTGCCGATGAAGCGCACTTTGCCCGTCTCGGCGTGATAGGCGATGGTCGGCGGTTCAATCGTTTGCGCGTTGAGTTTCTCTAGCAGCATGGATGGAGTTTGAGCGTCGCTAGAGGTGGCGGAGGGCACATGTATCCCAAAACACAGCACTATAAGGAGTGCCAGAATGAATTGACGCGGTTGCATAGTTTGAATCTCTTTCAACTATAAACACGAGCTTACAAACTTACACCTTCGCTTCAACAATATCGAGAATTCGCTGTTGAAGCGCTTTTTAATAAGATGTGGTTCATAACTCATACTCCATTGTTAATGCTCTGCTCGATTTTGTGCGTTTCAAAACGAGCATAATCACTTCATACCAAGCAAAGATGCGAAACAATGATGTTTTATATTCCACATTGAGCAATTTTGTTACACATAAATTTAATAAGTGAAATCATCACAGTTACGCTATTTCATTTTCATTATCTGAAGCACAGACTACTAAAAAGACGTTTATACGTTGCGCTCGTCACACGATCGAGAGACAGATAGGGAGGGTTGTGAGGAGGGGAGATAGAGCAGAAGTTAAGTATTCAAGGCCATGCGGGACGGGGAGATTCTTCACTCCGTGCTACGCACTCCGTTCAGAATGACCAAATTGGCGCTGTCGGCTCGTTCAGAAGGACCAAATGAAGCGGAGCCCTTTACGGAGCTGTAATGCGGGAGCAACAAGCCATTGGATGGCTCTAAGGGGAAGGCAGAGGTTACGCAGGCCCAAGAGGCGAGGAAATAGCGTTTGGGCCTGCGTATACGTCTTTCACACAAGCTTACAGTGACACTTGCAACGAAGCACTATGTCAAGACAGCGATCATGACATTGCCGATCACCATCAGCAGCAGCACGCCTAACACCACGATCGGCGCCCAGCGGCCCAAGTTACGAGCGGGACCATCGGGCTTCAAAGCCCGATGCGCTACACCAGCAGCCAAAAAGCCGATAATCGGGTGCAAAATGAACGGGAAGGCCAAATACGGAAGACCTCTTATCAAGCCAAAAATAAAGTAAATTAAGCCCAACAACACCTGAATATCGACAAGGATTGGCAGGTAACGAGTTGCGGGGGGAGGCGCGCCACCGGGCTTCCATGCCACAAACGCCCATACCGCCACAATCACAATCGCCAGCGGCAACACCATCTCGCCGAGAACCCAGTGAATCCGCAGTACGAGGCTAATAAGAGTATCCATACCGTCCTCTTCACTTTAATAATATGGATGAACGAGGCCATTATAACATACTGCCTCCTTGCAAAAATGGGGCTATAGTGGGATTACAGCGCGGATTCTGATGTGAAGTTCAGAAGCATGCACTGTCACGTTGTGCGGCATTGAGGATTGCGATCAGCTTTGGATGAACCTGTCATGACGCACTGGGCTGTGCTGCAATCAATCAGCCATCATCGCACAGCTCAAGTGATAGGCAAGCTTCCAAGAGACATCGCCGCATGCGCTGGGAATCGGCGCGGTGCTGACGGAGGAGAGGGTGAGGTGGTGTGGGTGCGGCGAGCGAATACGTCGACGGCCAGGGTGGATTGGTGCAGATCGAGCCTATGATGCGCAGCGCATTCGACACTGGATACAGATGCATGGGATCGGAGCCGTTATACCATCAAGTAATCGGTGTAGGAAGTAACGATGTGAGCGTCCAATCAGCTACGATCGTCAGCGCTACCGTGGCCGCAATGTCATAGAACGCAGCATTGGCTGGCTAAAGGAGTGCCGCACGCTGCCGAGCGCATCATGAAGATGCCATGTTCCATCGTCGGTCGTCAACCGATCCAGGCCGTAAAGGTAGTTGGTGGTGCCGTCGCTGAGGATCTGGCTGAGCGGTGAAACGAGGTCTTGGATGTAGCTGATGCTGTCGCTAGCGATCAGTACGCCGTCGCCGTTATAGACGTTGTCGGTGCTGTCCTGCGTGGCTACGATGCGGGTAAAAGGTCAAAGGTCGCAAACGCTATAGTGTGGTCGACACGCTTGGCCTGCTCCTTTTAGTAGTAAGGACTACGAAAACACTACCAACTCAAGCGAAAGTATGATTAAAGTTACAGCTATTCATCTATATACTACGTCGCTTACATTCCACCTTTTATCTGCTGTGAATTTTTAGATAGCTTCTTAGTGACAGTAACATGAGAAGCAGAGGGATACAGTGGTGGTTGAGGATAGTTTGTCTTTGTTTCCACCCTTCCACAACTCACCAGCATCACTCCAACGACAATCCACAAATAGAACCAGCGCATTTTTGTTATCCCTATCAGGCTCGGCGGATAAAGTCGCCTGCCGTAGGTTATCGAGTTAAGGCCAATTCTCTTGGTCAGGAGGCCTCATGTCATATCCACTATAGAATATATCGCCTGCCATATTCCACGTATTCAATTGGGTAACATTCATTCTTTTTTCTAAGGTTGGATCGAATGCCGATCGCAAGCTCAACCTGACAGATCCTTCGCATTGGCCCGGCAGACAAGCACATTCGCCCGTAGCAGGACCAATCATCGTCCTAGGGCTCTCCCACCAACTATGTGCCTTCGACGAAGGTATCTGGTAAACAAGTGTTTCTGAGCAGCGCACTGGGGGTTTACATGGAGGTGATGTCGGATCTATATCCGAATCACAGTTTATATCACCCCCATTTGCGATTGTTTTATATTCTATCTCCGCGATGAGTTCCGCAGGGGGCGAAGGCATATCATCTCCATTGTTCACGGGTACCATAAGTGAATAACGACCATGTTCATCGATAGAAAGCGCTTTCAAACTGAAGTGAAGATGATCGTTCGCCGCTGTTTTCGGTTCGGATACCAAATTGCAAGCGCTTAATGCTACTATTCCTACAAGACTGAGTACCAACGAGAGCAGAGATCGTTGAGTATTCATAGATGCTCCTATGGTGCTTGTTGATAAATACACCTCGCACTATAATTTAGGTATACCGCAAATAACGCTCACCCCACATTAATATTACATCTAAAGTACCAAGAAAACGTTATTTTTTAGAGAATACACCCTTTTTGCATCCTCTTTACACTTTACCAGAGAAATAAAATAATACAGACTTTGAGTGCACAAGCCCAGTCTCTGGCGCAGGAATGCCGAAATGTTGCTATACGCGCCGCATCTCACCAAGCCCTCACCGAGCCGTCAGCGTCGGGCCGACGCCAATCGCGTATAATAACGGCTCGGAAACCCGCGAACACCGTAGGTCAAAGACGTGTCCACACCGCAACACACAAGCGCAGTGCGCCGCTACGGGCCGCTGCTCGGCGTCCTGCTGCTGGGCCTCGCCCTGCGCCTGCTCCTGTGGGAGCGACTGCCGCGCATCGGCCTGATCTCCGATGAAGGCGAATATCTCTCAGCCGCGACGTGGTTTATTCACGGCCACGGCTTCAACTGGTATCACGATTATCTCTGGACGCGCGCGCCGCTCTACCCGCTCTTTATCGCGCTGCACCTGGCGCTGTTCGGCGAAACACTCACGCCCATCTACATCAGCCAAACCATCCTGAGCCTGCTCAACGTCACCCTGGTCTATGCGCTGGCCCAAAAGTGCGCGCCAACCGCGCCACGGCCCGTCGGCCTGGTCGCCGCCATGCTGATGGCGCTCTACCTGCCCTTCGCCACCTACACGCAGATGCTGCTCTCCGAGACGCTGTTCCTCACGCTCCTGCTGAGCAGTTTCCTGATGCTGACATATTGGCGACCGCAGCCATTGCTCGGCCTTGCGCTGCGCCCTCTGCTGCGGGCCGCTTGGCCGCTGATCGCCGCAGGCGTGCTGCTGGGCCTCACCACGCTCACCCGCTCGATCACGCTGATGTTCCTGCCGATCATCATGCTCTGGCTGTGGGGACGCCCGTTCGGGCCGCAGATGCTCCGCCGCCTGCTCGCCCCGATCCTGCTGGCCGCCTTCGCGTTCGGCACCATCCTGCCCTGGACCGTTTACAACAGCCGCATCTACGGCGGCCCGATCATCATCGACACCACCGGGCCGTTCAACCTGCTGTTGGGCGGACGCACCGCCGCCGATGGCAACCGCAACGATGCCGCTACCCGCGACTTCGTGCTGGCGCTGTTGGGGCAGAAGAATCCCGACACCATCACCAGCGCGCCCTGTGGCACGTCGCCCACACCGCTGCCCAACCAAGCTGCTCGCCAAGCCGCCATGTCGAGCGAGGCGATCTGCCTGATCTTGCGGCATCCGTTCGCCTTCATCAGCAAATCGCTGGTCGAACTGATCGATCTGTTTCAGATCAACTACACCGGCGCGGAGCGGCTTACCACCGGCTTCACCACCGGGCGCTTGCCCATCTGGTACGCGCTCAGCCTGTTCCTGCTCGATGACACCATCTACGTGCTGACGCTGCCGCTCGCACTACTGGGCTGGGCGCTGGCCCGCGCTCAGAACGCCAGCAAAACCACGCGCTCGTTGCACATCCTGCTGGGCCTGTGGTGCGCCTACAACGTCGCGCTGGCCCCGCTGCTGTTCGCGATCAACCGCTTCCGCCTGCCGCTGCTGCCGTTCGCCTTCATCGCAGCCGCCTACGCCCTGGTGCTGCTCGCGCAGGGCGACTGGAAGCTGTTGCGCAACCGCTGGGGCATGGCCTGGGCCTGCCTGGGGCTGGTGCTGTTCGTGATCGCCGCCTCGCCCTATGCCTACCTGTCGCCGACCAACCAAAACCTGCCATCCTACCTCGGCCCGTACCCATCGAGCCTCGCCAGCACCATCATCAGCATCGGCGAGCGCGACAACTACCTGCGCACCGAGCGGATTCGCGATGCCCTGCAGAGCGGCCAATTCGACGCCGTGCGCGAACTACAGGCCAGCGGCCCGCTCGCAATGGCACGCATCAACCAAAAAGCCGCCGATGTGCCAACCCTGATCAGCGCCCTGCTCGCCAGCCATCAAGGCCAACCGCAACAGGCGCTCGACACGCTGCCACCGCTCAGCAGCATCCTCAGCAGCAAAGATGTCGAAGCGATCGTTGTGCGGGGCGATGCGCTGCGCAGCCTGGGCCAGTACGACGAGGCCCGCGCTATGTTCGGTCGCAGCAGCCCGCAGATGCCCACCGGATTCGTCGATGACGCCAATCCCGTGCAATGGGCCTGGGACTGGCTCGCCCCCGCGCCGCTGCCCAATCAGCACCTCGATCTCGCGGGCGACCTCGACCTGGGCTACATTTCCGGCTGCTTCCTGGGCGAAGGCGATCCACAGGGCACCTTCCGATGGTGCACCGACGGCGCGCAACTGCGCTTCCCGCGCGCTGGCACGGGCGCGCCGCAAACCCTGGTGCTGCGGGCCGATGGCCGCGGTTGGCTCAACGGATGGCTGCCCGTGCCGCCCGTCCAGGTCTATCTCGGCGAACAACTGGCGGGCACGTTCACGCCCAGCCACACCGACGTGGCCGAATACAGCATCGCGTTACCAGCCGTCGCGCCCGGCGCCGACATCGTGATCACCCTGCGCACCCCCACCTTCGTGCCCGATGCCGCGCGCTACCTGAGCCAACAAGGCAGCCAAGTCGGCCAAGTGCAGGAACTCGGCGTGCGCCTCGATTGGGCCGAACTGCGCTAGACGCGCCTGGAGAGGAAACCCGTGTATCGCAGAATCGCCAACCACATCCCGCTCCTGCTCCTGATGCTGCTCGCATTGGGCCTACGGCTGCTGGTCTGGGACTGGCATCGGCTCTACGATCTCGGCGGCGACGAGCGCGAATACTTCAACCAAGCCATCACGCTGCTGCGCGACCGCCGCTACGTCGAACTGAACCTGATGCGCCCGCCGCTCTACACTGGCTTCCTGGCCGCCTGCATCTACATCATCGGCGATTCGGTCGTGCACCAGTTGCGCTTGGTGCAGGCGTTCATCAGCGCGCTCACCGTGCTGCCCGCCTACGGCTTGGCCTGGCGCCTGTTCGGCAGCCGCCCGATCGCCCTGGTGGCGGCGGCGCTGTTCGCCCTCAACTACACCCTGGCCAGCAACGCCACCGAACTGCTCACCGAGACGCTGTTCGTGTTTGGCTTGACCACCGTGTTCTGGCTGCTGCTGGAACCCTCGAACGCGCTGCCCCGCCGCTGGGCGCTACTCGCGAGTGTGCTAGCCGGGCTTGGCGTGGGCACATTGGCCCTGCTGCGCTCGGTGGCGCTGCCGCTGCTGCCGCTCGGCGCGGTGTGGCTGTTCCTGCAGCACAGCCTGAACGGCGCACCATCCCGCCGACGCCTCAGCATGCTCGTGCCCGCCATCCTGTTCGTGCTCAGCACGCTGATCGTGATCCTGCCGTGGACGGCCCGCAACTACCTCACCTACGGCGCGCCCATCCTGATCGACACTACCGGCCCCGAGAACCTGTGGCTCGACAACGACCCCGCCGGACGCGAAGCCGTCAAACAGCAGCTCTACGCCATGGGTCAAAACATGGCTGGTCGCCAACAGCTCGCGCTGGAGCGCGGCACCGCCGTCATCCTGGCCGATCCCGGGCGCTTCATCCGCAAAGCCTGGGGCGAGGCCACCAAATTCTTCGCGCTGGAATACTTCGACGACATGCGCCAGCGCCAAGCGATCTGGATTCCGCCGCTGGAAGTGTGGTTACGGCTACTGCTGGGCGATGCGCTCTGGCTCGTGTTGCTGTTGGGCGGCGTGCTGGGGTTCTGGTTCGCGCCGCTCGTGCGCACGCCCACTGCCACCAACCGCTGGCAAACATTCGGCCAACGCCTGGCCCTCACCGACCCGCGCTGGCTGATGGTGCCGTGGGTGCTCTACACGCTGCTCACCGCGCTCATCTTCCACGTCGAACTGCGCTACCGCCTGCCGATCTACCCCGCGCTGCTGGGCTACGCGGCCTGGTTGCTCTCGCGATTACCGCGCATCCGCCGTTCACCGCCGCAACCACTCCGTGTGATGCGACCAGTGCTAGCGACTTGCACGGTGCTGCTCATCCTCGGCTTACTGCTCCTGCACCGCCCCTATCCGTCGGAAGGTTGGATGCTGGCGAATAAACACCTGCGCTTGAGCCAAGCCGAGCGGGCGCTGCAACGTGGCGATGGCCCAGCCGCAGAACGCGCCGCCCGCGCCGCCCTGAGTCATGATCCAGCCTCGGCCCTGGCGCAGGTGGCTCTCACACGGGCCGCGCTGGTGCAAGGCGACCTCGCCGCTGCCCGTGCCACCGCCGATGCCGCCATCGCAGCCCTGCCCGCACACCCACAGGGCCACCTACTGCGTGGTGCGCTGCTACGCGCCGAAGGCGACCTACAAGCCGCCCGCAGCGAACTCGCCTACGAACGCGCCTCGCGCGAGGATCTGCAACGCTGGGCGCAGCACTCCTTCGCGCCGCTCGGCCCACCGCCGAGCGACATAGCGGTCGGCGCGGGGCTCGACCTCGGCTTTGTGCGGGATTTCTGGCTGCCCGAGCCGGAGGGCTTCCGCTGGAGCACCGCCGAGTCGCACATCGCCCTGACGGCCCCACCCGACGCCAAACAGCTTGTGGTGCGCGTCGGCTCCGGGCGACCAGCTAACGCGCCGCCCGTCGAGCTTCAGGTGCTCGCCAATGGTGCGTTGCTCGGCACCCTGACGCTCACCAGCGCACCAGCCGACTACACGCTGCCGATCAGCGTCGCGCCCGGCCCGCTTGAGATCACCCTGCGCAGCCCCACCTTCCGCCCGCGCGACTACGACCGCGCCAACCCCGACGATCGCAGCGTGGGTGTGATGGTCTACAACGTTGCGCTGCAGCCCTAGCACCCACGCTCGCCGCGTCACCTCACGCGCCGTTGCTGGTTGAAGATCTCGTACAGCACCAGGCTGGCCGCCACCGAGAGGTTCAGCGAATCGCCCCGACCGACCATCGGGATGCTCACCGTCTGTGTGCAGAGCGCCAAGCCCGCCGCCGATAGCCCACGCGGCTCGTTGCCGATCAGCAACACCAACGGCAATCGGTAGGCGACCGCCTGGTAATCGACGCTGGCGGCTGGCGACGTGCCGACCGCCGTACAACCGTACTCGTTCAGCCAAGCGGCGAACTCGGCCAACGAGGCGCGTATCAACGGCTGCGCGAACACCGCGCCCAAGCTCGCCCGCACCGCCGTAGGATCGTATGGATCGGAGGTGTTGCCCAGCAGTACCACACCCGCGCAGCCGACCGCCTCGCAGGTGCGCAACACCGCGCCCAAATTGTTCGGGTAGTGGATCTCCTCCAGCGCCACCCACAGGCCGTGGCCCGGGTGCGTATGCGCCAACGAGTGCCAGCGCTGACGCACCACCGCGCCCAAGCCCTGCGCCGATTCCTTCGTCGCCAGCGTCTCGAACACCTCGGCGGTGACCTCCAGACAATCGACGCCCCGTTGAAGCTGCTCGTGCAGCAGATCCTGCGCGACGCGGCTGGTGAGCAACTCCGGCGCGACCACCAACTGCTCGATCTGCGCGCCGTACTGCACCGCCGCCATCACATGGTGAATACCATCAACAAACGCCAAACCGGTGCGCTGGCGCTCCTTCCGCTGGCGCAACTCGCGTATCGCTTTAATGCGAGGATTATTGCGGCTCGAAATGGAGCGCGCGATCGATCTACAAAACATCTGCGGAGCCATAGGGCCTCCTTTTCGTCTGCTGCTTCGGCAAGCGTTTCCTCGACACCGATACACAGCAGGCGCAGCACGCCCACGGCAAGAATCAAAAAGCCGCGGGCGTGTACTACGCCCGCGGCTGTTCTTCTACGTTTCGCTGATCTAGCTGAAATAACGCTGGAACATGGGCATAGTACGCCTATGTCCAGCGGTGCCTACAGTAACGTATGTGGCGCCTTTCTGGCGGAAATTACGATGCGTATGCAGTTGGAGCATCACTGACATCATCACAAACAAACATCCAGCTCGATGAACCGTGCGCCAATCCGCACAAGATAAGCCTATCACAGCCATGTAGCCTCGGTCAATCGGTCGTTCATCCGTCTTTCGGGGGATATTTATGCAGAGCGAAGGGGAGCATCATCAAACGGCTGGAGCAACTGGGAAAAAAGGGGTGTGTCCTGGCTAGAGAAAGGAATGGCTCACCATCACGTGCTGGTAGCAAGCCACCATCCCTCAGACCAGGACAGCTAACTTACTGTAACATTGCATGACGCAAAAGTGAATAGGAACGAGGGTTACACACAAGACGGTACCTATACTTATATGCATTTAGCCCTACAGTCCTAGTAGGTCGAATTGTTCGTTTCGAGAGGTGTAGATCGCTTTATTTCCGATTAGGCATATTTGGCATAGGAATGCCGTAGATATGACCTGCTATCAACCATAAAAGATATATGATATACGCCATTTTCCAGCAAAAGAACGTCACCTTTTCAAGCAATAGGAACCGCACACTTCAACCGCTTTCATGAGGCCACAACTACATCCATATACAAATATTTTGCATACAGAAATAATAGAATGGTCGCACTTCTGAGACGAACCAACAAGCAACTTCCCGCAAAAAGGTTTAAATTCAATCACAAAAGATCAGAGATGATCACGTAATAGCATGATTCCGATCACTTTTACTAATATACTTTCCATTGAGAAACAGTTACATTTATAACAGAAACAGCGAACAGCACTCGTTCCTTTTCGTTTTACAGTTCTTTCGGATTTTACCCGATTCAACTCACGTATTTCATCTCTCGATAAGGAGGTTGTCAACCGTTTTATTCTTGCATCGGCCATAATTTAATCTCGATCGATCATTGCGACTCATGTAAGGTGGTGAAATAGGCTCGAATCGTAGAAACGATGGTGCGATTTGCAGCATTTCTACACCTGTATTTAAACGCTTTTGTAGTAGAAATATTTCCTTCCTTTTCCTTGACTTCATGAGCGCATATTGTTATGATCGATTCACCAATGTTCCATTGTGTTTGGTAGCCGTCCGTGAGTCTTTCAACGTATCGGTCGTCCTTGTAATCCAACACTAAAACATGCTCCACGCCGAACATGAAGATGTTTCACACGATGGCCTGATCGCTGACATTCTCACACCGTTGATTGTCGCATCGGCACTTTTTGCACTGCTCACACTGGCATTAATCGCCGGTTCGAGGAGTGACGTTGGCATCTCCAGTTTCATCTTTCCCGCAATCCTGCTGCTCAACACACTCATCGCACAACAGGCGCAACAGCATAACAAACTCTTCTTTGCAGCCACACTGATGTCGTATACGATTGGCCTATTGCCGATCTTTACGGTTTTTACCCATAGTCCTTCCAGCAATTCGATCATGTTCATTGCGCCCCTGGGTGTGTTGCTTGGCACGTTGATTCTGCCGTTCCGTGTGGGCTTTACGATCGCGGGCATCGGCATCGCCATGCTGATCGTATCGATCTTCATGAACCCAACAGTCGCGCTGTTATCACAGGCCCTGTTGATCCTGCTTCTGTTGGGGTTTGGGGCTTTGGGCTGCTGGGCCAGCGATACGATCTTGGGCACGATCGCTTGGGCCCTCGATACATCGGCCAAATCCGAGCGACGCGAGAAACTGCTACGCCAGACGCAACACGAGTTGCAAGAAGCGATCTACGAACGAGAGCGCCTGAACAACGCCATGCAGATCACTAACCGTGATCTTGAAGCGGCGCGCGCAGCTGCCGAGGCGGCGTATCAATCGAAATCGAGCTTTATGGCTCGGATGTCGCACGAGCTGCGCACTCCGCTGAACTTGATCATCGGCTTTAGCAACGCAATGCTGGAGCATCCCGAGATGTACGAGATGCAACCGCTGCCCGAGATATACCAGGCCGATATCAGCGCTATCCGCGCCAGTGGCCAGCATCTGCTCGGCCTCATCAACGATATCCTCGATCTTGCCAAAGTGGAGGCCGGACGGCTTGAGCTTCACAAAGCACCGTTCCAGATCGAAGCGCTGCTGGAAGAAATGTACAAGACGGCTGGAGCGCTGCTGCTCAACCGTCCTGTGGTGCTAACGCGCGATTGGCCCTCTCCGCTTCCGACGATTGTTGCCGACGAGACGCGGATACGCCAAGTGTTGCTGAACCTCATCTCGAATGCCAGTAAATTTACCGACGAAGGCGAAATCTCCCTCGGTGCCAGGGCGAACGATAAGGAGGTATTGATTTGGGTGCGCGATTCAGGCATCGGTATCGCGCCGGAGGATCAAGTTCGCATGTTTGGTGAGTTTGAGCAGGCCGAAAGCGACGATAGCCGCCAACGGGGCGGTACAGGGCTCGGCCTTTCGATCTGTCGGTGGCTCGTTGAAATGCACAACGGGAAAATTGGTCTCGAAAGCACACCAGGTATTGGTAGCACTTTTTTCTTCACTCTTCCGCTCAATGCCGAAACAACCTACTCTCACCCTACTAAACCAACGGCGGAGCCTGTAGACAACTCATATGCAGAGTTGCACACGATGTAAAGGAACTTGATACTATGGCCAGTATCCTACTTGTGGACGATGTCTTCATTGCTCGTTCCATGGCCGAGCGAGTCCTACGCTATGTCGGCGGTTACACCGTTCAGTCAGTTGGGAGTGGCAAAGAAGCAATCGAGGTCGCACAAAGCAATCCACCAGATTTAATCGTGCTCGATATCAGCATGGCTCAAATGGATGGCATCACCGCGCTGCGCGAACTCCGCCAGTGCGGCATTGGCTGTCCAGTTATCGCATTCACCGCCCGCGTCGAGCGGACCCCAGGCGAATTCGTCGCTCAAGGGTTCAGCGCCTACGCTTCAAAAACAGGAGATCTCAAGGATCTGCTGAATACGGTGCGAGGAGTGCTTAAAGGAGCGCAGAGGAATTAAATGCAAGAAGCTGAGGGTTTGGGCAATACACAACCATCTAGTGTGCTACAACTGCACCTCACCCGCGTCCTCCAGCTCACTAGCAGATGTTCAGAAACCAAGACCTCTCGCAGTTCAAACACAACGCTCGGAAGCGAACGCATACCAATGCACGCTTCCGAGCGTCATTCCTATGTCTCGCTGGCCCGCTAGTACGAACGGATCAGCGTTCGCACCAACTCCGGCGCGCGGCCCACATACCCCTCGGGCGTCAGGGCGCGCAATTCATCCTTCACACTCTCGGCCACGTCCAACGTCTTGATGAAGGCGTGCAAGCTCTCCAACGTGAGCGCCTTGCCCCGCGTTAAGCTCTTCAACACCTCGTACGGCTCCGGGTAGCCCACGCGCCGCAGGATCGTCTGCACCGCCTCGGCCAACACCTCGGGGTGCGCCCGCAGGTCGTCCAACAACCGCCCGTGATCCACCGAAACCTTGCTCAAGCCCTTGATCAAGCGGCGGTAGGCGAACAAGCTGTGCCCAAAGCTCACGCCCACATTGCGCAGCACGGTGCTATCCGACAGATCGCGCTGCAGCCGCGAGATCGGCAACTTGCGGCTGAAGAACTCCAGCAGCGCGTTCGCCAAGCCCAGATTGCCCTCGGCGTTCTCGAAGTCGATCGGGTTGACCTTGTGCGGCATCGTCGATGAGCCGACCTCGCCAGGCTTGGGCGCCTGCACCAAATAGCCATCGCTGATGTAGCGCCACATATCCTGCGACATATCGATCAAAATGGTGTTGAGGCGCTTGAGCGCGTCGAACAGCTCGGCCAGCGAGTCGTGCGGCTCGATCTGCGTGGTGAGCTGCACCGGCTCCAAGTCGAGCGAGCGCACAAACGCCCGCCCAAACGCCAACCAGTCGATATTCGGCAGCGCTGCAACGTGAGCAGCGTAGGTACCCGTCGCACCGTTGAGCTTGCCCGTCAGCGAAACGGTCGCCAGTTGCGCGTGGGCGCGCCGGAAACGGGACACGAACACCGCCAACTCCTTGCCCATCGTCGTGGGGGTGGCGGGTTGGCCGTGGGTGCGTGCCAACATCGGCGTGGAGGCCTCGCGCAGCGCCAACTCCTGCAGCGCTCCGCCAAGCTCGGTCAGCGCGGGCAACAGCACCAAATCGCGAGCCTCGCGCACCATCAAGGCATAAGCCAGGTTGTTCACATCCTCCGAGGTCAGCGCGAAGTGCACCGCCTCGCTCCACTCCGACAGCCCCAACTTGCCGATCTGCTCACGAATCCAGTACTCCACGGCCTTCACATCGTGGTTGACCTTGCGATCCCACGCCGCGATCGCCTCGGCATCCTCACTGCGAAACGCGCGGTACAAGCCGCGCAGTTCGCCCACAGCCTGCGGCGTCAATTGAGGGATGAAGTCAATCTCACGGGCCTTTGCGAGGAAGATCAAATACTCAATTTCAACACGAACGCGATAACGGAACAGCGCCGCCTCGCTAAAAAAAGCTTCGAGCTTCTCCACCTCAGGGCGATAGCGCCCATCGAGCGGGGAGAGGGCCTTGAGAGAGTCGTTCATACAATGTCTCCATGTGTGACAGATGTATGTGCATCATACCACATGCGATTGTGTGATCATTCGCGCCCAAAAACAAAGACGATCATCCAACCTACAACGCCGCAACAGTGTAACACCAGCTTTTTTTGGGGAAGAAAAAGGCCGCCAGCGCCCCAACTCCCGTCGCTACGGGCAAACAACGTCGTGCACAACGTGTGCGCGCTCGGACAGATGTGGCGCTTCGCGCCAAAACGCGCGCCGCCCTACTCGCGGACGCGCATCGCACACACAAAGCCCTCCAAAGCAGTGCAATGGAGGGCTTCGCAAAACATAGCATACCATCGACAACAGCGCCTACGACTGGCGATAGCCCAACAAGCGCAGCGCGTTCAACACCACCACGATCGTGCTGCCCTCGTGCAGCACCACCGCCGCACTCAATTGCACCACGCCCAGCACCGAGGTCAGCAGCAGCAGCGCGATCACACCCAGCGACACGCCCAAGTTCTGGCGGATGATCGCACGGCTGGCGCGGCTCAATCCGACCGCAAAGGGCAACTTGCTGAGGTCATCGCCCATCAGCGCCACGTCGGCGGTCTCCAGCGCCACCGCCGTGCCCGCACCGCCCATCGCAATGCCGACCGTCGCGCTCGCCAGCGCCGGAGCATCGTTCACACCATCGCCCGCCATCGCGATCTGGCCGTACTTGCCCTGCAACTGCTTGATCGCTGCAAGCTTATCCTCGGGCATCAGTTCGGCCCGCACATCGGTCAGGCCGACCTGCCCAGCAATGCGCTGCGCCACATTGGTGTTATCGCCCGTGAGCATCACCAAGTGCTTCACGCCGAGCTCGCGCAGGCGCTGCATCGTTTGGCTCACCCCGCTGCGCGGCGCGTCGGCCAAGCCCAGCACACCCATAATGCGCTCGCCCTGGCTGATCGCCATCGTGCTGCGACCCGTCTGCTCAAGTTGCGCAAAGACCTCGGCCAACTGCGGGTTCTCGCCGAACTCTTCCTCGAATAGCTTCAGCGAGCCGACCAACACGGGCAGGCCATCCACGGTGCCCCGCAGACCGCGCCCGGGGATATTCTCGACCTGCTCGGCCAGCGGCAGGGTCAACTGCTGAGCCTGCGCCGCCTTGACCACAGCCTGCGCGAGCGGGTGATTGGACTGCTGCTCGACGGCTGCCGCGATGCGCAATAGCTCGGTGGCGTCGCTGCCGCTCAGCGGCAGCGTATCGGTGACGCTGAAACGCCCCTCGGTGATCGTGCCCGTCTTATCGAAGCCGATCGCCTCGATCGCACCCAGGTTTTCGAGATGCACACCGCCCTTGATCAGCACACCATTGCGGGCGGCCTGCGCGATGCCCGCGAGCACCGTGGCGGGCGTGCCCAGCGCCAGGGCACAGGGCGAGGCGGCCACCAACAGCAGCATCGCGCGGTAGAAGCTGTCGGTCAGCGGCATCCAGCCCACCAGCGGCGGCACAACCGTCAGCAACACACAGGAGAGCAGCACGACTGGCACGAACCAGGCGGTGAAGCGCTGCGTGAACTGCTGCGTGGGACTCTGCTGGCTCTGCGCCTCGGCCACAAGCTGCATAATGCGGCTGAGCGTGTTGTCCTGCGCTAACTTCGTCACGCGGATGTCGAGCGCGCCAGCTTGGTTGATGGTGCCAGCAAACACTTGGTCGCCGGGCTGCTTGCCCACGGGAACGCTCTCGCCCGTGATCGGGCTTTGGTCGATGGTGCTGTGGCCGCTGACGATCTCGCCATCGACGGGCAGGCGGTCGCCGGGGCGCACCACAACCACATCGTCGATGCGCACATCCTCAACGCTCAGTTCCACAATCGCGCCGTTGCGCTTGACGCGGGCGCTGGTGGGCATCAAATCGCCGAGCGCGTTAACGGCATTGCGCGCCCGATCTAGCGCGTAGTGCTCGCCAGCGTGGCCCGAGCTGAACAGGAACAGCAGGAACGCGCCCTCGGCCCATTCGCCCAGGATGGCGGCACCCGCAGCGGCGGCCAGCATCAACACATCGGTGTCGAACTTGCCCTTGAGCAGGCCCGGAATGGCGTGTGTGCTGACATCGTAGCCGCCAGCGATGTAGGCCAGCGCGTAAAAGACCAGTGCAACGCTCGAAGCCATGCCCAGGAAGTTCTCGCCCACCCAGCCGATCAGCAGGAAGAGTCCGGCCAGCGCCACCAGGATGATCGTCCAGCGCTCCTGCATCCAATGCGGCAGGAAGGTCGGCGCGCTGCCGTGATCGTGGCCGTGGTCGTGCCCGTGCGCGTGGCTGTGGGCGTGCGCGTGACCGGGCGCATGGGTGTGGGTGTGAGCGTACCCGTGATCGTGGGCGTGGGCATGCTCGGCGCTGCCGCCAACCAGGGCGGGCACAGGCAGGCGTGCGCCCATTTGGCGGATGGCCTGCTCGATGGAGGAGCGCTCGATGCGCTCGCTATCGTAGGCGATGAAGATCAGGCCAGCCGCGTAGTTGGCGTTAGCGTGCAACACACCGGGCAGCGCCGCAAGAGTCTGCGTGAGCGAATCGGCAGCATCGGCGGAGGTGAGCCCCAGGAAGGGGATCTGCTCGTGGCGGTAGCGCTGGCTGACGGTCGCGCCCATCTCGCTGGCGAGGTGCTGCACCTGCGCAAGGTTGATGCGGTTCGGGTTGTAGTGTAGGCAGAGTTGGTCGCCGCCCTCGTTCGAGACGATGTGAGCTTTTTCGATGCCTTTGTTCGCCAACAGGCGATCGGTGAGGTGGCAGATACAATCGTCGCTGGCTTCGATATCGGGCAGCACCAGAGAAAGATTAAGTTGAATGGTGTTACTCACCGCAATGTCCTTTCTATGGGCTTTCGACAGACTGAGCTCTGGTGCTGAGATTCCTTCGCAATAACGTCTGTCGTGGTGGCGTTGCACGCTTCCTAATGCGTTCGCTGATTGATACCTCTGCTCAACAATTGAACAATTGAGCAACTATTCATATGTTACCACGCGAACAGCAGTTTGTCAACAGGTTTTTTGGAGAATCTGCGGGCATTGAATGGCGTTGCAATGCGCAGAAAGGCATTGAGCGCTGCGGCTCCAGCACGCGCGCGTTTTGGCGCGTTAGCGCCACCCTGCCCGAGCGCGCAGACGTTGGACACGACGGAGGTTGTTACGTAGCGACGGGCATTGAGGTTGCCGACGCGACCTTTTCCCAAAACCAACGGCGCTGATGCAGTACGGCGCGACAACACTGCGGCAAACTTGACGGGGGTTCGGGGTTCGGGTACAACATGGCGTTAGGAATGCTATGCGATGTGTACGATGACAGTGCGATTTGGGGATATGCTTTGGAGCGGCCAGATGCGACGGAACTGGTGCGGTATCGGGATGTTGCCGATGCTGCTGGTGCTGGTTGCGCTGCGTTTGGGCGACCCGTTCGCGTGTTTAACGCACTGTTGGCTCTGGTTGCAGGCCGCTTCGGAGCACACGCGAGTTACGGATCAGCCGTCGCTGGTGCATAGCCATTCGCTGGTGGTGCAGCCGAGGACGGTTGTTTATTCGCCGTGCATTCAGGTGAGCCAGGGAGCGCCCGATCTGCCGAGCGCGCCACTGTCGATGTCGTCTCACGAGCATTGGGCGGCGTTGATGCCGTTCACGTTTTTGGTGGTGGTGTTGATGGTGATGCCGCTCGCTGTGTTGGTGTCCCACCAGATTCGCCAGCCGACCTTCCCCCCACTATTGCGACCTCCAATAATTGCTGCGTAATTCTTTGGTTCGCGTGTTGTTTGGCTAGGGGATACGTCTGTTGCGTGTTGGCGTTTCCTCAGCAAATTCGTATCCAAAAGAAGGGCAGCATATTTATAATGAAACAGAGCAAGCATGCTCGTAAGCGCTCCAAGCCAGGAGCGACACGAAATTTGGTGATCGGCGCTGTGTTTGTGGCGATGGTTGCGCTGGTGGTTTTCAATTTGATGGGCAACCGCTCGCGCACGACATCCGCCGATCCGACGGATGTGAAGTTAGTGGCGCGCGGTCAGGTGGTCTACCAATCGCACTGCGCTTCGTGTCACGGCGCGAATTTGGAGGGCCAGCCCGATTGGCAGCAGCCGCGCCCGGATGGCACGTGGCCCGCGCCACCGCACGATCCCTCTGGCCATACCTGGCACCATAGCGATGAGTCGTTGTTTGCGACGACGAAGTTCGGTGGGCAGGCGACAGCGCCAGTCGGCTATAAGAGTACGATGCCCGCGTTTGGCGCGGTATTGAGTGACGATGATATTTGGGCGGTGCTGGCGTACATCAAAAGTACGTGGCCTCCCGAAGTTCTGGCTGCCCAGCAGGCTGGGCACCAATAGGGATGATTATGAAGCCTGTTGCTTTTCGTGTGTCCCGATGGGCGCACCCATCACACTGGTTGTTGCCGCTGTTGCTCGTGGTGTTGCTGTTGCCCTCGCAGGTGCTGGCGCACAGCGGCCACGGCCCGGCGAATACGCAGACGTTCACACAAACGGTTGGCCCCTACGAGTTGGCCGTGACGGTTGAGTCGCCGTTCGTGGTGCCTTCGACGGTGTATCTGACCTCGGTGCCGCAGTTCGATTTCGGTGAGGCGCTGATCACGTACCGCGCCGCGCCCCGTGGGCAGTCGTTCCCCGCCGAACCCGTCGCACAAGTGAAGACGATCCCCAATGTGAAGATGCTGTACTACAGCGAGTTCGAGGTGGATCGCGACGGCGATTGGGATCTTGAGGTGACGGTGGAGGGGCCGCTTGGCAAAGGTACGGCGCGTGTCCCCTTCACGATCGAGGTCCAACCCTTCTCTGGGACGAGCATTGCGTTGATCGTTTCGCTGAGCCTGTTGGTGCTGCTGATGATCATCAGCATTATCACGGGCTTGAGCTTCCAGCGCGCACAGCGCCCGATGCCGAAGTGGCTGAATTGGACGTTGTCGCAGAGCGTGGTTGTCTGTGTGGTGTTGGCGATTGTGTTCGGTATTCAGCAGTTCAACGCGCAGGTCCAGGAGGCGCGGGCGATCGCGAATCCCAGCCTGACGAGTTACGGCAGGCCGCATGTGAACGCGGTGTTGACCACTGTTCCTGCTCTGCCGGAGGCGGGGAAGCCTTTCACGTTGACGATGGATCTAAGCGATGGTTCGACGGGGTTGCCCGTTGAGGATATTATCACGCACCACGATGCGCTGATGCACTTGATCGTCGTGGGTGGCGGTGGCGCTGACTTCCAGCATGTGCACCCCGCGCGGGTGGCGCCGGGCCGCTACGAGATGGTGCTGGTGCCGCAGTATTCCGGCACGTACACGGCGTATATCGAGATCGAGCGCCAGGCGAGCGGCACGCAACTGGTGTTGCGCACGTTCGAGGTGGGTGGCTCGGTGGCCGCTCCCGAGGTGAATCCTGGCGGGTTGGGCCAGCGCCAGATCAACGGTTTGGATATTACACTGACTTCGTCGCAGGAGAACCTGGTGGCGGGCAAGCAGACCACGTTATCGTTCGAGTTCAGCCAGAACGGTCAGCCTGTGATCGATCTGCAGGGTTGGCTGGGCATGGCGGGCCACTTGATCGCGATGAGCGACGACGCCTCGACGATCGCGCACGTGCACGCCGCCGAGGCGATGATGCCGAGCGATCCGGTGTTGGCTTCTGGCACGGTGTTCGGGCCGAAGATCAGCTTTGTGTACACCTTCCCGCAGTCGGGCCATTATCTGCTGTGGGCGCAGTTTAGGCATAACGACGAGATTATCACGCTGCCGTTTGAGCTAACGGTCGAGTGATCTGGTGTGTTGGTGACATGACGCATCCGACGCTCTCGCAGCTGTACGTTTAACTGGAATGCTTCAAAGTTGATGAATACTGTAGGCAGCCGAATCGACGCGGCTGCCTACGATATTACAAGGAGTCTATGATGCGGTTTTTGCTTCCGTTGCTGAGCCTGTTGCTGGTGGTATTGGTTGCGTGTGGCTCGTCCACCATCGTGCAGACCACTCAGACCGAGAGCTATAAAGTGCAGATGACGCTGGATCGGGCGGCGCTGGGCGACCGCACCATCATGTTTGAGATCAACGATCTGGGCGGTTCGCCGATCAGCGACGCCGAGGTGATTGTGGCGCCAGTGATGCGCGATATGGGTATGGCCTCGCCAGAGATGCCAGCGACGATGGTGGCACCTGGCCGCTACGAGGTCAAGGGCAGGCCGTTCTCGATGCTGGGCATCTGGGAGTTCGATGTGCGCATCGGCGTGAACGGCAACGAGCAAGTGGCCACGTTTAAGTTTGAGGTGCTGGAGTCGTAGCGCCGTTGCACCAGTGCAAGGTGTTGCGCAGCAGCGTTTGGAAGCTCGGATGCAGCCAACCCTCTAGATTGTGGCTCGGTGTGAGCACGGCGACGCGACCCGCGCCCTCGTGGCGTGTCCACCCCGCTGGTTGCGAGCCGTGCTCGGAGTGCGCGGTCAGGAACACATCGGCATCGGTGGCGTCGAACGCCATCATGTAGTGCTCGTCGGTGAGCGTGTAGGGCTGCACGCCTGCGCAGAGTGGGTGTTCCGGCTTCGGCATAATGGTGACGGGGCACTGCGGCGGGTGGCTAAGGAACACGCCACCCAACAGCGCCCGCAGAATATGGGCATCTTGGTAGCTCGCCGTGCCGGAGTGGACGGCCAGCAGGCCGTTGCCGCGCCGCACATAGTCGCGGAAGGCCAGTTGCACGGCTTCATCGACCCACGGGCTGTCATCCTGATGAGAGTAGTTGTTCGATTTGGTCAGCACCACAAGCGGGTATTGGGCCATACGCTCGGGCGACCAATCGCTGGCTTGCTCGATCACATCGAACACAAAGGGATCCTCGCCAAGGGCAGCGAACCCTGCACGGGGAGTGGCAGCGGGGTGCCAATGGTCGTCGCACAGCACCAGGGTAGGGATGGGCATAGTGTAGCTTCCTTGTTGGCGCGTCGGCGCTACCAGGGCCATTCATGGCCCCGCCAATCGCGCATCACGAGGCGATCCTCATCTTCTTCCGAGAGATTATTGAGAAAATAGGCCAACGCGGGCACGGCGGCTTCTTCCGGTTCGAGTTCGGCCTGCTCGTTTTTGGTGCCCCGCATGTACGAGCGCACCCACCCCGGGTGATACACGCGGAATGTGAAGCCAGCCGGACGCAAATCGTTGAACATCAGCCGTATGCCCATGTTCAGCGCCGCCTTCGACATACAGTAGCCGTACCAAGAGGTGCGCTTGCTAGTGCCGATGCTGCCCGCCTCCGACGAAACGAAGCAGAGCCGCCTCAGGCCGCCGCGCTCCATCAACGGCAGCAACGCCTCCACCGTGCGCAGCGCGCCGAGCGCGTTAACATCGTACAGCCGATGCATTTCGTCGTAATCCTGCGCTTCGCGGATGGTGCGCAGCATACTCGGCGAGTTCACGCCAGCGTTGTTGATCAGCACGTCGAGATGCTCGACCTGATCGGCGATGATGCGAGCGGCACCCTGCACCGATACGAGCGAACCGATATCAAGTGGAATAATGTGGAGTGTATCGGGGTACTGTTGCTGAAGGGCGTCGAGTTCGGGCCAATCGGGCATGTATTGGCCTGCAAACACGCGCCACCCCTGCGCGAGGAGTCCGGCGGCGAGCGCCTGACCAAGGCCGCGATCCGCGCCGGTGACACAAACAGTTCGTTTGATCGACATGGGTCATCCACCATTCTGAACACGCGAACGTGGCGGGGCGGTATCACTCGTCTTGCAGCGCGTAATACACCGCCTGATGCACAACCGCGCGGAAGCGTCCCCAATCGGCCCAATCGCCGTGGATCTCCTCATCGAAACGTGATTCGATGGTATCGAGGGTTTGGGCGAGTTCCAACAGTTCGGCAGGCTCCACTTCGCGGAACGCGCCGATTCGCTCGCCAGGATCGTGTACCGTCAGTTCGCCACCGCGCTCATCGAGCAGGAAGGCGAAGGTGGCGAAATGATACACCGCCTGTCCCACAGGAAGTTGATACTCGATGACCGCCAAAAAACGCTGAACTTCGACATCGAGGCCGGTTTCCTCGGCCACCTCGCGCTGAAGCGCCTCGAAGAGCGACTCGCCGTGGTTGACGCCGCCCGTCAACAGGCGAAACGCGCCAGCGGGGTAGAAGGTTTTGATGGCGGTGATCAGTTTCCCGTTGGTGCGGCGCACCACCATGCAGACCTCGCCGAAGCGATCTGACCGATTGAGGGGATCGAACACGCCACCTGAGAGCACGGTTTGGATGCGACGCGGCTCGCCATAACGAAGGCTGAGTTCGCGGATCTCATCTTCGACAGCCTGAGTAAGCATACGTTCACTCGCTTGCGCCTCACGGCGGCGTGGCCGTTCAGCGCCTGACAGTTGCGATCAAACCGTGGGCGAACAGCGACTCGCCGCGCTTCCCGCTTCGAATTGCGTTACGGCGCGGATTGTGGGCAAACGATGAGCAATGCAGAGGGCTGCGCCTTCACCGAGATTGTACCACATGGGCTGCTTATGCGTTATCGGCGAGCGGCAAGAAGATCGTGAACGTGGTGCCCTCACCCTCCTGACTCTCGACCGTGATGCGGCCCTTGTGCAGCCCAACGATCTCCTTAACGACGTAAAGGCCCACACCCATGCCGCTGATATGCAGCGGATCGGCGTTGGAGGCGCGGTAGAAGCGCGAGAAAATATGGGGCAGCGACGCTTTGGGGATGCCAATGCCGCGATCCGAGACGCTCAAGCGGGCCTCGTGCAGGCTTTGCTGTAGGGCGATGGTGATCGTGCCACCCAACGGGCTGTACTTGACCGCGTTCTGGATCAAGTTTTGAATCACCTGTTCGAGGCGCAATTCATCACCAACGATCAGAATCGGATGCTCGGGCGGCATATACTGGATGGTATGCATATCGAGCGCCGATTGCACCTCCTGAATGGTGCGCTGGCACAACTCATCAAGATTAAACTCCTTGAGATCGATGCTGAGTTGGCCCATCTGCAGGCGCGAGAGATCGAGCAAGGCGGAGATCATGCGGTTCAAGCGCAGCGCTTGATTGTTGATGATCTGCAGCGAGCGCATATCGCGTTGGTTCAAGTTCTGCTCGCGCTGAGCGCGCCGCATCATCAGTTGCGCGTTACCGAGCAGCGAGGTGAGCGGCGTCTTGAGCTCGTGCGAGGCGACCGAAAGGAACACATCGCGTGTCTGAATGGCCTCTTGCGCCTCCTCATACAGCCGAGCGTTCTCAATGGCCAACGCGGCGCGGCGGGCGATCTCCTCCACCAGTTCGACATCCACGGAATCGTAGCGCCGCCCCGAATCGGCGATCGCCAGGGTGAGCGCGCCGAGCACATGGTCGCGCACCCGCAGCGGCACGCAGATGTACGAGGAGAAGCCAAGTTGCTTAGCAATACGAAAAAGAAGCTCGTCGCACGTGGCTTCGCGGAGCATCTCATCGCTCACATCGTTGTAACACTCCGTTTGACCGGAGCGCAGCACCGCCAAGACCATATACCGAGGCTGCAGGTTGATCGGCTGAATCTCGGGGGTGGATTCCAGCAGTGTGGCACGGCTCGGATCGCGATGGATGAAGCCGAGCCGCTGTATGGTATTCTCATCCCGCAAAATATGAATGACGCTCCAATCGGCCAACTTCGGCACCATCAGGCTCGTGATCTGCTTGAGGGTAACCTCATAATCGAGCGAGAGCGCCAAGATATTGCTGATTTCCGATAAGAATTGCTGATTCTCCTCGGCCCGCTTACGTGCGGTGATATTCATCGAGATGCCGCGCATACCGATGAGTTCGCCGTTCTCATCGAAGATAACGACCGATTGCGCCTCGATCCAGAACATCTGTTGATCCTTAGTGAGCCAACGGAACTCGATGGTGCCGCCCTTGCGCGACTTCACCATATTGGTTAATTCAATCACTACCCGTCTACGATCATCGGGATGCATGATCTTCAGCCAAAAATGCGGCGTATTGAACCACTCCTCGATGGGATAGCCCAATAAAGTTTCGGCGTAGTTACTCACGAAATAAACCTGGAGGACGTTCGGCTCATCGGTGGTGAGCGCCTCCCACACCACACCGGGCACCGTGCTGATGATCGTATCGAGTCGCTGACGTTGGGATTGGATCTGCGCATTCAGCCGCGCCAATTGCAGTTCGGCGAACCTCCTCGTGCTGATATCGCGGAACACCAACACCACGCCGATATCCTCGCCGTTACTACTGTGGATGGGCGCAGCGCTGATGTCGATCGGGAGTGGTTCGTCATTCTGAGGCACCAGGAGCGCGTGGTTCAGGTTCAGGATGCGGTTCTCGCGCAGCACTATCGCGCTGATGTTCTCAAGCCGATCGCCGGTCGTTTCATCGACGATATAAAACAGATCCTCAAACTGCGTACTACCTGTGCCGTGGCTCTTGTTGATCAACCGCTCGGCAACCGGGTTGGTGAACGTCACCTGGCCGTGCGTATTCATCGCCACCACAGCATCGCCGATGCTCGATAGCACACCTTGGAACCAATCGCGTTGCATTTGCGCCTTTTGATGGAGCAACTGGTTATCGACGACCAAACTTGTGCGTTCGGCAAGCTCCTCGGCCAATATGCGGTCGCTTTCGGTGAACGAGCGCTCGGAGTGGCTCAAAAGAAACATGATCACGCCGAACGTGACGCCGTGCGTATGCATTGGCACAGCTATCAGGGCATGAAAGCCGATCTCGCGCATGGCCGCTAGGTGCTGCTCGTTGTGAGCAAACTGCGCTAACGCCTCTTTGCTAATACGCGGCATAAAAAAGGTTTGGCCGTTACGGAGCGTTGTGCTGTGCAACTGATCGCGCGTGAGATCGACCGGGGTGACTAAGGCGCGCGTTATACCTTCGGGGATCGGCTCGCTGTTGTCATATTCAATGACGAACCGACGCATCTGATCATCGGTATCGTACATATCGATGATGCACCAATCGGCGATGGTCGGCACCGCGAGCTTAGCGATCTCGCGCAGTTGCGTCCGATAATCCGCCGTAGAGGCCAGCAGCGCATTAGCCTGCATCATAAAGCGCTGCCGGACCTCAGTGCTACGCAGGGCCAATTCGGTCTGCTTGCGGTTGGTGATATCGCGCAGCGTGCCGCAAATGCCGATCTGCCGATGATCGGTATCGTAGAGCGGTCGCCAACTGCTGAGGCACCAGCGCTCCTGTTGGGCGTGCGTCAGAATGCGGAACTCGACATTCTCGAAGCCAACGCCATGCCACAAGCCATCGAACATCGGTTGATGGGCAACCCAGTCGGTAGGGTGAATGAAGTCGCTGATCGCATGATGTTGGAGTTCGGCGAGATTCACGCCGAGCAATGCGACACAAGCCGTGTTCGCATAGATAAGATGTTGCTGCATATCGTAGGCGATAACTGCCTCAGATATACTCTCCATAATCAATGCAATCGGTTCGCGCGACATACAACTCTTTCCTTATGGTGTGTTTACGCGTGCTAAGAAACGCTGACAAGCTTCGGTTGGCCAAGCCGCCAGCGGGTGATGTGGCCCGTGAGAATCCGACCCACCTGTGATCAGGAGATCGTGCTGCTCGGCCAACGTACGGTAGTACGCTTGTTGTTCAGGTGTGTGTGTTGGATAAAATACTTCGATGCCATCGAGCCCTCGTGCGGCCATTGCTGCGATATCGTCAGCATCCGCAGGAATAGCATAAATACCCTTGGATCGGCCAGGATGTGCTAATATTGCAAGGCCGCCCAAACGATGTGCTACTTGGATCACTTCTTCAACATTGATTGGCTGATAACCATCTGGAACCTGTTCAAGGATATAGCGCATTCCCGCTTCTTCATCGCCTTCCCCCTGAATGCGCTGAGGTAACTGGTTAAGTCGAGCAAGTGTTGTACCAACATCAGCAACATTGGCAGGCCGCCCGAGGCTTTCAAGACCTTCGATAACGAAGCCGCGCCCACGCAGTTCGGCGATCAGCGCTTGCGCGTTGGCTTGATTACGAGCGAACACCGTCTCGCACAACTCAAGCAGCGCGGGAGCAGTGGGTGGCGCGCCGTAGATCAGCGTATGCCACAACTTGAACGGTGCACCAGGCCGCCCTGCCGCCGGAAAACCGCTATCGATCTCGACACCAGAGATCACCCGTAACCCATGCTCACGCCCAGCGGCTTGAGCAGCCTCCACACACGCAGTGGTGTTGTGGTCCGTGACCGCAATCGCATCGAGGCCAGCCTGCAGTGCGGCCTGCACAAGCGCTCGCGGCTCCCAAGTGGCGTGGTGCGGCGTCGCAATGGTATGAATCTGGAGATCGACAGGCATACAAATATCCCTTTCACAACAACCAAACTAGCGCTTAGTGGGTACGACATGGCAGGAAATCGCTTGCCAAATATGATACCATTTGAGAAGATCACGGTGTCCTGCCCTTAGCAATGAGCGAGACGACTATGCAAATCACATTGCACTCCGTTACTTCGGGTCAACCGGCACTCGTCCAACTGCTTCAGTTTTATCAATACGATCTCAGCGAAATCGAATCTTTTCAGGTTGATGATTGTGGCTACTTCCGACACCCCTATTTTGAGCAAGACCTCGACGATTCCAACGACCGTTGTTTGTTGATCTATGCGAACTCTTGTCTAGCCGGTTTTGTGTTAATGGATCAGCATCGGTATACCGATCGAATCTCCAACGGGCACACTATCTCGGATCTCTTCATTATGCGCCGTTTCCGCGATTGCGGCTTGGGGCGCCGAGTCGCCACCACACTGTTCGATCGATACCCAGGCAAGTGGGAGATCATCACACACTCCTGCAACGTGCCAGCGCTCGGCTTCTGGCGCAGCGTGATCGACCGCTACACAGGCGGGCGCTACGCCGAAAGTTGGCTGCATCGCCCACCGTGGCACGGCCTGATCCACACATTCGAGTCGAACGCGCAGCCCGCAAACAACGAACAGAACGTGGTGATAATGCGGGACAACGCCGAAAATATGGTACACTAACCGACAGTTCAGCCTGCACGTAAGGAAACATCAGCCAAGCATCGATGCGAATGCGACACTTGTGTTCCTGCAACACCATGCAGGTCGTGGCAGTTCTATCTCTAGTGTTAAGGTGAGATCGATCGTGTCTACCTCACGTCGTCGGGTCGCCCTCTTTGTTACCTGTATCGTCGATCAACTCTACCCATCGATCGGCCTGGCAGCGGCTCGCCTGCTCGAAGCGCAAGGCATCGAAGTGGTGGTGCCGCGCGGCCAAACCTGCTGTGGACAGATGGGCTTCAACGCCGGGTATCGCGATGAAGCGCGCGCTGTAGCCAGCTATACGCTCAACCTGCTCGATGGCGATTACGATGTCGTGCTGCCCTCTGGCTCGTGCGGCGCGATGATGCGGCACTTGTACCACGAGGTGTTCGCCGGCACACGCCAAGAGCACGAGGCCGAAGCGCTCACCAAACGCACCTACGAACTCACCGAATATCTGGTGGATGTCCTCGGCGTGACCAACCTCGGCGCGCGTTTCGAAGGCACACTCACCTATCACGATGCTTGCCACGGAATGCGCTTTATGGGCTTGGGCAAACAGGCCCGCATCCTGTTGGAGAATGTGGAGGGGGCCACACTCGTGCCCTTATCCGGCTGCGACGAATGCTGCGGCTTCGGTGGGCTCTTCGCCGTGAAGCAGGCCAGCATCTCCGAAACCATGCTCGACCGCAAACTGGCCCAGATCGCGGCCACCAACGCCGACCTGCTGATCACGGGCGATGCGAGTTGTATGACGCAGATCGCGGGCGGCCTCAGCCGCGCAGGCTCGCCCATCCGCGCACGCCACGTGGCCGAGGTGCTGGCGAACATGGTCGATGCGCGGTAGTGCATATCGTTGGATTACTGATCGAACTCTCGCAGTTCGTGTTTGTACTAAACAAAGAGGTTTCTCATGGCAACCAACACCTTTCGAGCATTGGTGCTCGAACAGCAGGATCGCACGACGCTTAGCTCGGTCCGCCAAGTCTCAACGGACGAGTTGCCAGCAGGTGATGTGCTGGTGCGGGTGGCCTATTCCAGCTTAAACTTCAAGGATGGCTTGGCGATCACGGGGCGCGGCAAGATCGTGCGCAACTTCCCAATGGTGCCCGGCATCGATTTGGCTGGCGTGGTCGAGGAATCGTCGTCGCCCGCCTACAAACCTGGCGATCAGGTGGTGCTGACGGGCTGGGGCGTGGGCGAATCGCACTGGGGCGGCTACGCCGAACTGGCGCGGCTGCGCTCCGAATGGCTGATCCCGCTGCCCAAGGGGTTGGATATGCGCCAGGCGATGGCGATCGGCACGGCGGGCTTCACCGCGATGCTGTCGGTCATCGCGCTCGAGAACCACGGCCTGCGCCCGGGCGGTCGCCCGGTGCTGGTGACGGGCGCGACGGGCGGCGTGGGCAGCGTGGCGGTGGCCCTGCTCGCCAAACTCGGCTATCACGTGGTGGCTTCCACGGGCAAAGCCAGCGAACACGACTATCTGCGCAGCTTGGGCGCCGCCGAGATCATCGACCGCCTGACCCCCTCGGGCCGCCCGCTCGAATCCGAGCGCTGGGGAGGCGCCGTAGATACGGTGGGTGGCGCGACATTGGCCGCACTGCTACCAGCGCTCGCCTACAACGCCAGCGTCGCGGCGAGCGGCAACGCTGGCGGGTTCGATCTGCCCACCACGGTGCTGCCGTTCATTCTGCGCGGCGTGAACCTGCTGGGCATCTCCTCGGTGAACGTGCCTTACGAGCCGCGCGTGGCCGCTTGGGAACGGCTGGCCAGCGATCTCCCGCTGGATCTGCTCGAAAGCATGATCCGGATGGCCTCGCTGGACGAAATGCCCGAACTGGCCCAGGCGATCTGTGATGGGAAGGTGCGAGGCCGCGTCGTGGTGGATCTCAGCCGCTAGCCGATACGAACGGCGCAAGTGTAAAAGAGCAGATCATGGCAGCCCAAACACTTCCGTTTTACGAGCGCGTTGAAGAGGCGCTCCACAATCCAATGCTCCAGACGGCTCTCGAACGCACTACCGAGCGCTTTGTCGGCAATCGGCGGGGCGCGCTCGAGGCGCTCAACGACGCCGATGCGCTACGCGACCAGGCCCGTGCCATACGCGCCAAGGTGCTCTCGCGCTTAGACGAGTTGTTGAGCAAACTGGCCGAGAACGTCGAGCGGCGCGGCGGACATGTGTGTTGGGCTGCCGATGGCGCTGCCGCTCGCCAGTACATCCTCGATCTCGCCAAGGCTCGCAACGTCAAGCTGATCGTCAAATCGAAGTCGATGGCCTCCGAGGAGATTCACCTGAACCAGGCGCTCGAAGCCGCCGGGCTAGAGGTGGCCGAAACCGACCTCGGCGAGTACATCATTCAGCTTGCGGGTGAGACGCCCTCGCACATCATCGCGCCAGCGGTGCACAAAACCCGTGAGCAGGTCGCCGAACTGTTCACCAAACACTTGGGCATGCCGCCGACCGACGACATCCAGACGATGGTGCACTTGGCCCGCGAGGTGCTGCGCCAGCGCTTCCTGCGCGCCGACATGGGCATCAGCGGCGTCAACTTCGGCATCGCCGAGAGCGGCGCGGTAACGCTGGTGACCAACGAGGGCAACGGGCGGCTCACCACGACCACGCCGCGCATCCACGTGGCGGTGATGGGCATCGAGCGCGTAGTGGAGAACCTCGACGACTTGGGCGTGCTGCTGCAAGTGCTGGCGCGCTCGGCCACCGGACAGAAACTCTCGGTCTACACTTCGATGGTCAGCGGCCCAGCGCGCCCCGGCGAACACGACGGCCCCGAGGAGTTTCACCTGGTGCTGCTCGACAACGGGCGCTCACAGATTCTCGGCACGCACTACGCCGAGTCGCTGTTGTGCATCCGCTGCGGGGCCTGCTTGAACATCTGCCCGGTCTACCAATCGATCGGTGGGCACGCCTACGGTGGCGTGTACCCCGGCCCGATCGGCGCCGTGCTCACGCCCCTGCTCGAACCCGAACTGCGCGACGTTCACTACTTGGCGCAGGCCAGCAGCCTCTGCGGCGCCTGCCAGGATGTCTGCCCGGTGCGGATCGCCATCCCCGAGCTTCTGCTGCGGCTGCGCGCCGACGCAGTGAAGGCGGGCAAGGCCGACATCACCGAGCGCGCTACGATCGCGGGTTGGAAAACGGCCATGACGAGCCCGCTGCTCTACCGCGCCAGCGGACGGATGGCCTCGCTAGGTACCCGCTTGATCGGACGCAAAGGCCGCATCCGCCGCCTGCCACCGCCACTCAGCGCTTGGACACGCCGACGTGACTTCCCAACCTTCGCGCCCGTTTCGTTCCAAGAGATGTGGGAGCAGCGCCAACGCAGCAAATCGTGATGATTGAGCGGTTTGCGAACGCAAGACTATAGGTAGAAAACGGTATGACTCACAACTCCGATCAACGCTCTGCCCGCGACGCGATGCTTAGCCGGATTCGTGCGAGCCTCGCCAAGCAGCGTCCCCAACTCGAAGCGCTCGCCGCGCAGGCTCCCCACGCGCCGCCGCCGTTCGTGCACCCGCCCGCCGAGGAGTTGGCCGAGCAGTTCGCGCAGGAATTGGAGCGCCTGCAGGGCAACGTGTACCGCTGCCCCGACGATGCTGCGGCTCTGGAGCACATCCGCACCCTGCTGACAAAACACAACGCCACCAGCGTGATCGCGTGGGAGTTCGAGCAGATCGGCCTTTCCGGCTTGAAAGAGTTGTTAGAGGATTTGCAGATCGTCAAGCTCGATAGCGTGGCATTGGGCCCGGATCGGGCTGAGCGGCTACAACAGCTTGAGCCAGCCCAGATCTGCATCTCGGGCGCGGATGTGGGCATCGCCGAGAGCGGCACGCTGATGGTGCGCGGTGGGCCGCAGCGCGGACGGTTAGCTTCGCTGTTGGCACCAGTGCATATCGCAGTGCTACGCACAAGCCAGTTGGTGCGCGGCTTAGGGCAGGCGCTCGCCGAGATCCAATCGCGCCACGGCCCCGATGTGTTCGCCGACAGCAGCAGCCTCACGCTGATCACCGGGCCAAGCCGAACTGCCGATATCGAAATGACATTGACTCACGGCGTACATGGCCCCCGTGAAGTGCATGTTATGTTGATTGGTTAGCTCTATTCTCGGCTGTATCCACGTTCCGCATATTCATCGAGCGTTTGCTCGGCTTGCATTCTGGCAACGGCCTCCCCTTCGTCTCCACGGGGATGTGTCGTTTTCTCCCCCTTGCTTTTTGCACCTATGTAATATATTTTTCATATCGGTGTATAATGGAAAGGCCTTCGGGCAGGCTTGTCACTACCATTATTTGTAGTACAATAAGCGCAAGTGAACAAGGCTTCTTTTATGATGTTGCAACCCCAACCAATGCCATTAAATAGCGCATTAGGACGCGGAATTGATGGCAGGGGAGTGTATACACAACCGATACAAATTTTGTGAATTCGCTCGCCGAAAACCGACGCGTGCGCCTTGTCGCTAAAGTCGGTCGTAGCCCACTGCTGCGCCATACATTGGTGGCTCTACTTGCTATTGCGATAGGTCTAGCAGGTGGTGCAGCAGTAGCCTTCGGACCATATTGGGCTGCATTCGCGGCGCTCTTAGCACTGGCGTGTGGCTACACTGTGTTGGTCAACACCAATGCAGGCTTAGCCGCGATTATCCTCTTAAGCACCCAACTGCCTTTTGCGACGCTGCCATTCAAGGCTGTAGTAACACCTGCGTTACTCGAATTGGCCTTGCTCGCTGTGATGGCAGTGTGGTTGTTACGCCTTTTAGCATACCCCGATGAACGTCTCGAACTGACCGCGCTCGGTCTCCCGATCATCGGTTTTATGGGCCAGACGCTGTTCTCCTTCTTGCTCGGTTCCGGCGGCAGCCCCGATTCACTCACATTACACAATTATTTCAAATTCCTGCTGGCGATCCTCTTCTTCTTCAGCGTGGTCAACTGCGTGCGTACGCCCAACCAAGCCACCTTTGTGCTGCGTTGCTTGATGATCAGCGGCATGATGGCGGCAGTGGTGGGCTTAATCCTCTATGCCTTGCCCGATCCTGTCGCTCTGCGCTTCCTCGTATCGCTCGGGCGGTTCGGCTACCCCGAAAGCGGGCGCGTGTTGCGCTATGTGGAAGACGACCCCAATGGCATGGAGCGAGCGATCGGCCTTTCGGTGGACCCAAACAGTTTCGGGGGTTTATTAGCGCTGATCGGCGCGCTCGTCATCACACAGGCGGTGGCCGAACGTCCCGCGCTGCCCCGCAAGTGGCTGTGGCTGATGGCTGGTACGCTCTCGGTGACGATCTTGCTGACCGCCTCGCGTGCCGCGGTGGGCGGTTTGGCAGTTGGCGTTATGTACGCGGCGGTGATGCGCTACCGCAAACTCTGGTGGGCCATGGCAGCCGCCGGATTCGGCGCAATCATGCTGTACCTCGTGTTTGGGGTCGGCGAAAGCATGGTGGAGCGTTTCATCGAGGGTGCGCGTTTCGAGGATCAAGCCAATCAGATGCGCCTCAATGAATACAGGAACGCCATTGAGATTATTCAGCGCTATCCTCTGTTCGGGATCGGGTTCGCTCAAGCACCCGATATTGATTTGGGCGCTGGGGTATCGAGTATCTATTTTGCGATGGCTGAGCGGATCGGTCTGCTCGGTTTAGCTGGTTTCTTCGGGATCATCACCACTTTCTTTATTCGGGGTTGGCGTGCGCTGCACACTGCCCTTCACACGCGCGGCGATGTCGAGCTAGCCGGTCGCTTGATCGGCCTACAAGCTGCGATCGCCGCAGCGCTGGCTGTCGGTTTACTCGATCACTACTTCTTCAACATCGAATTCAGCCATATGGTCGCCCTTTTCTGGGGCACCATCGGGCTGGCGCTAGCGCTAGAGGTACAGGCTGAACAGTCGGAGCCTACGGAGGATTCCCTCGAATCTGCGGTCGGCATCCGGCATTCGGCCAGGATCTCGGAGGAAGTGCTATGAGTTCACACGAGCCATCTGCGTTGAATGTTGTCAATATGGTATTGGATCGGCGCAGAATTAGTCTTAGCTACTCGGCATTTGCCCTGGCGTTGCTTGTATTGGCAACCATGCAGCGAACCGACCTGATTATCGGTTTCCCAATCGCCTTGGTCCTCCTGATTGTGTTGGTTATCGCTGCGCCGATCACAGGTATGATGCTTGGGCATGGCCGAACCAACAAGCAACAACAGCCGATCCTGGGGTTACTGTTGGTGGATGCCCTCGCGGCATTGGCCCTGATCGCAGTCACAGGCGGCTACAACTCGCCGATGTGGGTCTCGCTCCTGCTCGTCTCGACAGCGGCACCACTGCTGTTGCCGGGGCGCTTGGCCGCTAGCATGCTCGTGGTGGTGTGGTTCGCCTATTCGCTCTTTTTGTTTGGCGTGCCAGCCGAGAACTTGCGGGCGGCGCTGTCCGATTGGGCATTGCGCACTGCAGGCGTGGGTTTGGTCAGCCTGATGCTCTACCGCGCGCTCGCCTCTGAGGAAGGGATGCGCTTGCGCGCCCAGCGCCGCGAACGCGTGCTGCACGATTACCTCGAACTCTCGAACCGCCTGCGTGTCAGCACCACGCCACAAGTGGTGCTTGAGGAAGTCGCGCAGACTGTGCAGGCCAGCGGCGAGTTCGATTGTGTGACGCTCAGCCGCATCGATAACTCCAGCAACACGACTATCGTCGAAGTGGCGATTGGCCGAAATGGCCAACGGCTTGCCGATCTCGAGAAAACCAGCTATCCCTGGGAGCAGATTTCGCAACAGTTGACCGAGCGCCGTCGCACCGGGAACGCCTCGTTCTTGGTGGATACGCTGCCGTTCCGCAATACAACCAACGAATTGCATTTGGTGCTGCCGCTCAACAGCCAGTTGGCCAAGAGTCAAGGGTTGCTGACGGTTTCGTGCAGCAAAGAGCATCAGGAAGCGCTTGAGGAGGCGGCGCCGCTGCTAGAGCTATTGGCGAACCAGGCGGCTGCCTCGATCGAGAACAACGCGCTGTACAGCACGCTTGAGCAGCGCGTTCAAGATGCCACAACGGAACTCGGGCGCGGTCAAGAAGAATTGGCGATCGCCCGCGACCGCGCCGAAACGCTCTACCGAATCGTGCGTACGCTGGCGGTCACCCTCGACGAGCGCGAGGTGCTGGCGCAGGCGTTGGTGCTCGTCGCACAGGCCACCGACGCTGAGCGCGGCGGCATTATGATGGTCGAGCCGAACACTGGACGGCTCGTGTTCCGCACCACGCTCGATCGTCAGCAGGGTGGAGCCGCCACGGGTCTCGAACGGGCGCAGGGGTTGGCGGGCTTGGCGTTGGCGAATCGCCAGGTGATGATCATCCCGAACACGGCCCAGGATTCGCGCTGGCAGAACCGACCCGATCAGCCGCTCCGCGAACAATCGGCGCTACTGGTGCCGATGCTGCAAGAGGACGAAGCGCTCGGTGTGCTGGTGCTGACGCACTCAGAACCCGATCACTTCCGCCACGAGCACGGCCAGTTGGCGTTGGCGGCGGCGGGCCAGATCGCTGTGGCGCACTCCAAAGCGCAGTTGTACCGCTACGTCACCGAGCAGAGCGAACGCCTCGCGCTAACCTTGCAGCAACGCGAGGAGGAGGCCAGCAAGAGCCTGGCGATCCTGCGCTCGATCGCGGATGGCGTGGTGGTGGGCGATCGCCTCGGTCGCATCCGTATGATCAATCCGGCTGCTGAGCGCATCTTGGATATCAGCGCGGAGGTCTTCCTAGGGCGCCAGATGAGCGAGCTGCCCGGCGTTCCGCTCGAAATGTCCTCGGATCAGATCGAGGAGATGCAGCAGTTGCAGGTCGAAGGGCGCACGCTGCGGGCGCACTACGCTCCGGTGCTCTCCTCAACGAATGAGCGCTTGGGTGGCGTGGTGGTGTACCACGATATCTCCCGCGAGGTGCTGGCCGATCGGCTCAAGAGCGAGTTTATCGCCACAGCATCGCACGAATTGCGCACGCCGCTCACCTCGATCCGTGGCTACATCGATCTGCTACTGCTAGGTACGCTTGGCCCCCTCAGCCAAGCCCAGAACGATTTCCTCAAGGTGGTTAAGACCAATGTGGTGCGCTTGGTCGAGTTGATCGACGATCTGCTCGATGTTTCACGCGCCGAGGCTGGTGAGATGCGCCTGCGCCGTGAGACAGTCAATGTGGCCGAGGTGCTCTACGAGGCGGGCGAATCGCTGTACTCGCAGTTCACGGCCCGCGCCATCTCGTTGGCGATCGACGTGCCCGAGGAGTTGCCGCCGGTGGTGGCCGACCGTCAGCGCCTACGGCAGATCGTGGTGAACTTGGTCAACAACGCCTGCAAGTACACCCCCGAAGGTGGCCGCGTCGATGTGATCGCCGTCCATGATGGCGATCATGTGCGCATCGATGTGCGCGACACGGGTGTGGGCATTACGCCAGCCGCGCAGGATCACATCTTCACGCCGTTCTACCGTGCCGATAACCCGCTGCGCGAGCAGGCGGGTGGCACGGGCTTGGGCCTGAGCATCACCAAGACGCTGGTCGATCTGCACGGCGGCGAGATCTGGTTCGAATCGAACGAGGGTGAGGGGTCCACCTTCTCGTTCACGCTGCCGCTGGGCACCAACGACTGGACACCCGCCGAGTGGCTTGGCGATATCAACTAAGTCCTTCGCGAACACTAAGGCGAAGCGCAAGCGGCAGCTCGTACGGCTGCCGCTTCGTTGTTGCCATTGCAGGCCGACACAACTTGGAGTGCGCTCTATCGGCCAATCTTTAAGACACGGTTTATGGTATCATTCTCCAGAATTACGCGATGGAGCAAACATATGCAAACGACCAACACCCCCATGATCGAAGCGATCGGCCTGCAGAAGCACTACGGCGACACCCAAGCAGTCAAGGGCATCGACCTGAGCGTGCAGCCAGGCAAGATCTTCGGCTTCTTGGGGCCAAACGGCGCTGGTAAAACCACCACCATCAAGATGCTGGTTGGCCTGCTGCGTCCCTCCAACGGCGTCGCGCGCATCGGGGGCTACGATATTCAACGTGAACCCATCGCTGCCAAATCGCTGATCGGCTACGTGCCCGACCAACCCTACCTTCCCGAAAAGCTCACGGCGCGCGAATTTCTCAGCTTCATCGGCGGGCTATACCAAGTCGATCAGGCGACCATCCGGCGCCGAGGCGAAGAATTGCTGCGCCTCTTCGACCTGCACAATCGCGGCGATGAGCTTGTGGGCGGCTTCTCGCACGGCATGCGCCAAAAGGCCGCGCTCGCTGGCGCGCTGCTGCACAACCCTCGCGCCTTCTTCCTCGATGAGCCGACGGTTGGCCTCGACCCTCGCAGCGCTCGGCTGATCAAGGACATTCTGCGCGAAGTCGCGGATCGCGGAACGGCGGTGTTTATGTCTACCCACATCCTCGAAATCGCCGAGCGTATGTGCGATCGTGTGGCGATCATCAGCCAAGGCCAGGTCATCGCTATCGGCACGATTGAGGAACTACGGGCCGGGCGCAGCGCCGAGAGCCTTGAGGATATCTTCCTCGAACTGACCGGCGGCTCGGAGGATGCCGAGATCGCAGCGGCTTTATCCTAATGTATGCCACTTATGCGCGGCGGCAGCACGCATCAACACGCACCTGTGTATCACTGCCACGCTCAAGCGAATAGACCATGTTTCATGCACTCTCTGTCTTGATGCGCGCTCGCTTGCAGATCACCCGCAACAACTTCTTGCGCAGCAAGCTCAGCAATAAAATTGGCCTCATCATCATAACGGTGTTTCTAGGCTTCGGTGCCTATGGCCTGTACTGGCTGATCTATTCGATGGCGAGGTCGCTCAGCAACCCGCAGTTCCTCGAACGGCTCAACAACACGCCCGGTATACCACCACAATTCCAGTTGTCCAACCTGCAACCGTACATCGATGCGTTGCCGAGCCAAATACTCTTTTTAGCGTTGCTCGTCGTACTGCTCACAAGCATCGGCACGGTGCTCAGTTCGCTCTACCTGTCGGGCGATCTCGATATGCTGTTGGTTGCGCCGATCCCCATGCGAGCGGTGTTCCTGTTCAAGTTCTTCAGCGGCTTGTGGGTGCCCTACTTGCTCCTGTTCGCATTCCTCGGCCCCGCGCTCCTGGGCTACGGCCAGGGCCTAGGGTACGGCCTCGCGTTCAACATCAGCCTGGTCGTGGTGCTCCTGCTCGTGCCGCTCCTGCCTGCCGGTTTGGCCGCGCTGATCGTGATGATGGTCGTACGCATCATGCCCGCGCGCCGCGCCCGCGAGATCGTTGGGGTGATCGGCGCGATCTTCGGGGCGAGTTGGTACATTTTCAACATTTTCGCCAACGAAGTCGCCCCAGAGATGCGCAGCATCCAGTCGCTCGAAGCGCTACGGGGCCTCGATATCCCTGTGTTCCCCTCGGCATGGGCCGGGCGCGCCTTGGTGGCGGCGGGCAAGGGCGAATGGCTGACGCTGCTCGCCTATGGCGGCCTGTTCACTATCCTCTCGCTCGCGGTGTTCACGGGCTGTTTGCTGCTGGCCGAAAAGCTCTACTACGCGGGCTGGACGAATCTGGCAACCCAAGGTGGGCGCGTACGCTCCAGCCGCAAAACCACCGATACCCCGAGCGAGCCGCTATTGACGCGCCTAATGCAACCGTTCCTCTCCGTCCAAACGCGCGCTATTTTGCTGAAGGATCTGCGCATCTTCCCCCGCGATTTGCGCAACCTGCAACAACTGATCTTCCCGTTGGTGATGGCGGTGATCTGGACGATCCAACTGCTGCGACGCGACGGCCCAACGCTGTTCGATGAGCCAACTGGCGCGTTACTAAGCCAAACAGGCTCGCTCGGCATCAGTTTCTTCGTTTGCCTGACGATCTCGAACACGCTGGCTGGCCCCAGCATCAGCCGCGAGGGGCGCAACTTCTGGCTGCTGCATATCGCCCCAATCAAGCGCATCCAAATCTTGATCGCCAAGCTCGTGCTGGCCTACTTGCCGTTCCCGACCATCGGCACCTTGTTTACGCTAGGCATCTCGCTGATCGCACAGGCCAGCCCGATCGATATTGTGCGCGCACTCCTGCTCATCTGGCTGGCAGGTTTGGGGGTGTGTAGTATTTCGCTGGGTATTGGCGCGGTCTTTCCGAAGTTCGACTGGGAGAATCCCAATCAACAAAGTTCAACGCGAGCGAGCTGCCTCTCGCCGATCTTCTACCTGCTCTATCTGGCGGTCGTTATGGTATCGGTGTTTGGGCCGCTGTTCTTCGCGCCGATGCTCTCCAGCTTCTGGTTGCGCATTCTGGTGCTGATAGGTTGGCTGGTGGCGTTTGGGATCACGGCGCTGACGGTCTGGGGTTCGCTACGGTTGGGGGCCGCTCGACTCGAACAACTAGAGTTACACTAACGGCATCAACAAACAAGACATGCTATAATTGTCTTTTAGGGCAGGTTGTCATACGCCTCCCTCGCTCCCCGTTGAGCACCCTGCCGATTATACGGCACGTGCCCCGATGCATTGCTCAAAAGCCAAGCTAGCTTCGGCGAATACGAGCAAGGTGCAAACTCCAACCCACTCTTTTGAGCGGAACACCACACCCGGTCTATACCCCGAAGTGCTTTGTGGTAGTGTTGGAAGCTGCCAGGAATGCTCATTACCGCAGGAGGTCGTCTTCATGGCATTACAAAGCGGTATGATGCTCGTTGTTGATGATGACAAAATCAATCGGGTCATGCTCTCCAACCAACTCACGATGGAAGGGTACGATGTCGTGGCCGCAGAGCACGGGCGCGAAGCGATCGAACTGCTTCACACCCAACCCTTCGACCTGGTGCTGCTCGATCTGCTGATGCCCGAAATGGACGGCTTTCAGGTCTTAGCCCACATGAAGGCCGACGAACACCTGCGCCACCTGCCAGTGATCGTCATCTCGGCGCTCGATGAGATGGGCAATGTGGTGCGTAGCATCCAAATGGGCGCCACCGACCATCTGCTCAAACCTTGCGATCCCTTCCTGCTGCGCGCGCGTATCAACGCCTCGCTCGCTGCCAAGCAGCTACGCGATCAAGAAGCCGAATATATGCGCCAAGTCGAACTGCTCTCGTGCGTCACTAGCGACCTCGAGAATGGCACCTTCGACCCGCAAAAACTCGCGCCAGTAGCCGCACGTACCGATGCGCTCGGCCAACTGGCACGCTCCTTCCTGCACATGGCCCAAGAAGTAACGATGCGCGAGCAAGCGCTTCAACAGCAGAATAAATTTCAATCGATCTTGATCAAAAAAATCTCGAGTGATCTACGGCATCCCACCCTTGAAGCGAGCGCGTCGCTGCAAGCCATTCAGTATTACGCCGAAAACCATATGCACGCGCAGCTGCAAGAGGAGCTTCGCACGCTCGACGCACGTTTACAACGGGGCAGTCAGATCATTGAACAGATCCTCGCATTTGCCACTCTCGCCGATGAAAATCCTTTGTTTGTACAGCATGAAGCAGCTACAAACACATAACGCATCATGATTTTCACTCTACCAAGCCTACTACTTCTCATCATCACCCTGCTCCTTGGTATCGGCGTCGGGTGGTTTTGGGCAAAACAGCGTCATGGCGCCCGCGAGATCCTTCCTCCAGGTCGCAAAACCCTGTTCGCCATGCTTGAACAAGCCGTGGTGGTCACCGACGCCGAGCTCAATATCCTCGATCTCAATACCGCCGCCACTATCCTGTTCGCCCTCTCACCCGAGCACGCCCGTGGCCAATCGCTGGCCAAGTTGCTCGGCACCACACTCGATATGGACACCATCGCCCAATCGATGAGCAAGACGATGTTAGAGCTTACGGTTGGCGATGAATCGGCGCAAACGACCCTACAGCTCCAGATCATGCCGCTGCCCCAACGGAAGGACTCCACGGCCCAGTGGCTGTTCGTGATCTACGATCTGATGGCGCAGAAACACCTTGAGGATGCGTTGGCCCAGACGACCCAAGCGCTCGACAAATCGCGAAAAATTGGGGCAACTCTCAATGCTCTGATCCGCTACCAAGTTCGCAAACCAATGCTCCACCTGCTCCAACAGTTCGAACAACTGTTGACGACACATCTCCCGAAGCAGCAGGAAGCGCATGCCCACACGTTGCTCAAAAACTACAGCACCTTCCTTCAGTCGATGGATAGCATCCTCGAGCTTGGCAACTTCGAGCGGGGCCAGCTCGATCTGGAAATGGAGCCATTCATCCTGCGCGAATGTGTGGAGGCTACGCTCGACGATGTGGCGCCGCTTGCACGGGCTAAGGGCCTCGAACTCGCCAGCCTGATCGATCCCGATGCGCCGATCGGCATTCTGGCCGATGAGCAGCGACTCCGCCATATCCTCACACAACTGCTTACAAACGCCATCGAATGGACTGATCATGGCGAAGTGGTCATCTCCATTCAAGCGACATACAAGGCCCTGCGCAGTAACACGCCCCAACTCACCCAGACATCGCAAGCGATGGCGCTGTTACCGCCCTACGGTCACGAACTACACGTCATTATCCGCGACACGCGCACCATCAGCCCGGGCGAGGATGTATTGCAACTCTTCCGCCCCCAGCAGGTCGACTATCGCAATCTCAACCTAAAAATTAAGATCAGCAAGCGCATGATCGAACTGCTCGGCGGGAGTATGTGGCTCGAATTCCACCCCAACCAAGGCACCACGCTGCACTTCACCCTCGGCGTCCAAGCCGACCGTGGCGCGCCGCCCTCCTATTTGATCAGCATGCCCGCCCAATTTCAGGGCCGCCGCATCTTGGTTGTGGATGATCACGCCGCCTCCCGTCATATGCTGAGCACACAACTGCGCAGTTGGGGACTCGAACCCACGACCGTCACCTCGGGCGAAGCCGCGCTCGCGCTTCTGCCGCAGAGCAAAACCTTCGACCTTGTGCTGACCGACTACGACATGCCAAAGCTCGATGGGATCGCCTTCGCACACGCCCTGCGACAGCATCCCACAGCTGCGAATCTGCCAATCATTCTGATGACCGCCTACGATCAGCAATTCAGCGCGATCGCCACCAGGCACATCAGCGCCATTATCACCAAGCCGATCAAACTCGCGCAACTGCATCAAGCGCTCATCTCAAGCATCAACACGCCCAACAAAACCATCGTCGATACAGCCGAGCTCGATCGGCTTCTATTCGACCAGCAGATGGCCAAACGCCTCCCACTGCGCCTGCTTGTGGTGGAGGACAACCAAATCAATCAAGAAGTGCTTGTGCAAATGCTCCTTCAACTAGGGTATCGCGCCCAAGTTGCCGCTGATGGAGTTGAGGCACTCGCAAAACTGCATCAGCAACCCTTCGATGTCGTCCTGATGGATGTCCAGATGCCCAATATGGATGGGCTAGAGGCATCACGGCGCTTACGCAACGATCCTAGCATCCAACAACCCCAAATCATCGCCGTGACAGCCAACATCGTCCCGGAGGAACGCGAAGATTGCTTCAAAGCAGGGATGGACGACTATATCTGCAAACCGATCGAGCCAAGCGAACTGATCGCAGCCCTTGAACGCGCGGCCAACAATATCAAACAAGGCGTCTCCACACCGCCGAACACGTCACCCATTGAGGAAGCCAAAGCCATGCCAAACGACGTAGCAATCCCACAGAGCACCATCACCCTCGATTCGTACGCGCTGCAGCGCCTCTACTCCTCACTTGGTCCACAAGCCCACACCATGCTGCCGAACCTGCTCACCTCCTTTGTTGAAAACGCCAACCAACTCTATCGTACCTTCGCGAACCTCAAAACGCACGAGGATCTCGTCACTTTCCACCGCGCCGCACACACCCTCAAATCCAACAGCGAGCTATTTGGCGCGCTCGAACTCGCCAAACTCTGCCGCCAACTCGAACACAACGCCAAAGCCGGGGATCTCGCCGACGCCGAGACATTGGTAACGCAGATCAGAGAGCTATTTGACCAAACGATCATTGCGTTACACAATATCGTGAACGAGGAGCAACCCATATCGATGCTTGAATCGCGCCCAGTCAAGGAACCATGACAGAACCAAAACTCTATATCCCCGCCGCTGTACACCGTACTGAGATTCGCGTCGTCAATTCGCGCTTCATCTCGACCGCTGGCCCTGCCTCCAGCGTCGAAGAAGCGCGCGCCTTCATCGCCAACATTCGCGCCGAAATGCCCGACGCCACCCACCACGTCTACGCCTACATCATCGGCCACGGCAGCACCACCACCCTCGGCATGAGCGACGATGGCGAGCCGTCGGGCACATCGGGCCGCCCCACGCTCGCTGTGCTGCGGGGCAGTGGCCTCGGCGATGTTGTGCTCGTCACTACGCGCTACTTCGGCGGCACGCTGCTCGGCACCGGCGGCCTCGTGCACGCCTACAGCGAATCCGCCAAGACCGTGCTCGCCGAACTTCCCCGCGAAGAAAAGATCGAACGCTGCGACCTACTCATCGCCCTGCCGTATTCTGCTTACGAAACTGCTCGTCGGCTGTTCCTCGCCCACGAAGCCACCATCACCGATGAGACATTCGCTGCCGATATCACCATCCAAGTGCGCCTGCCCGTCAGCCAAGCCGCACCGCTCACCGCCGCCCTCACCGAAGCCACCGCAGGCCAAGCCCAGATTATCGCCGACGCCTAGCAGGAGCAACATGCACACACCAGGACAAATTATCATCCTCAACGGGCCGCCCCGTTCGGGCAAAACCAGCATCAGCCACGCCATCCAAAACAGCTATCCGGGCCTCTGGCTCAACCTCGGCGTCGATCTGTGGATGCGGGCCACACCAGCGCGCTACCACCCCGGCATTGGGTTACGGCCCGGCGGCGAACGCCCCGATCTTGAAACACATCTGCCTGCGCTCTACGCCGCCCTCTACGAATCGATCGCCGCCCACAGCCGCCAAGGCATTAACATCGTGACCGATGTTGGCCACCACGACTGGTACAGCCGCCCGCTCGGCATCCTGCCCGACTGCGCCCGCCGCCTGCTTGGCCTGACAGCCCTGCTCGTCGGCATCCACTGCCCGCTCGACATGATCATGGAGCGGCGGCGCGTCACAGGTTGGCACAACGACCCGCCCGACACCCCCGCGCCCGAACCAGTCCAACGCTGGCAGCAAGCCGTCCACCAGCCGGGCATCTACGACCTCGAACTCGACACCTCGCAACTCAGCCCCGAGCAGTGCGCCGAACGCATCCACCAGCATCTCGTCAGCGGGCCGCCGCCGCACGCCATCGCCCAACTCGCTCAACAAGCGCATCCCACAGCGTAACGTCCTCTCATAACCGAAACAGGTGATATCACCAACACAAAAAAGCATCGGAGCTCTGCATAGGCAGAACCCCGATGCCACAATAACCGCCAAAGGCGAACGTCGCTAGCGATACGCCGCCGAAACCGAACGCAACTGCTCGATCAAGGAGGGCAGAATCTCCAAGACCGTATCGATCTCCTCAACCGTCGTATCCTTGCCCAGTGTAAACCGCACCGTGCCGATCGCGCGCTCGTGCGGCACACCCATCGCCAGCAGCACGTGCGAGGCCTCAAGCGCGCCGCTCGTGCACGCCGAGCCGCTCGACGCCGCGATGCCGTGCTGATCCAGCAGCAACAGCACACTCTCGCCCTCGATCCCATCGAAAGCGATATTCACATTCGTCGCCAGGCGCATCGTCGGGTGGCCGTTCAGCGAACTATCGGGAATACGCTCCAGCACCCCGGCAATCAAGCGATCGCGCAATGGCGTACAGTGGGCCACCGTCTGCGCGCGCTGCTCCTCGGCTAAGCGCAGCGCCGTCGCCATGCCCACAATGCCCGCCACATTCTCCGTACCGGCCCGTCGGCGGCGCTCCTGGCCACCGCCACTTATCAGCGGCATCAGCGGGACGCCGCGCCGCACATACAGCACGCCAACGCCCTTGGGGCCATAAAACTTGTGAGCACTCAGCGTCAGCAGATCAACGTTCAGCGCATTCACATCCAACGGCAGCACACCCGCCGCCTGCACCGCATCGGTGTGGAACAGCACGCCATACTCATGGCAGATCGCGCCGAGCTCGGCGATCGGCTGAATCGTGCCGATCTCGTTATTGGCATACATCACCGATACCAGCACTGTATCGGGGCGGATCGCCGCACGCAGATCGGCGGGGGAGACCAAACCATCGCTGTTCACGGGCAGCAGTGTATACTCAAACCCAAGCTCCCCAAGTTGCTCGACCGCGTGCAACACCGCATGATGCTCAATCGCACTACAGATCACGTGCGCACCCTTGCCAGCCTGACGTTGGGCAAGTGCAACACCTTTAATTGCCAGATTATCGGCCTCTGAACCGCCGCTCGTGAAGATGATCTCCTTACGAACCGCGCCAAGTACGGTCGCTACCACTTCTCGCGCCTCATCAAGCGCATCGAGGGCAACCCGACCCTGGCGATAAATACTCGACGGATTGCCGAAGTGCTGGCGGAAAAAGGGTAGCATTGCCGCAAGTACCCGCTCATCGACAGGCGTTGTTGCAGCATGATCAAGATAAATTGAGCGATCAGCCATGAACATTCCTCTATGTTAGGTTGCGTACTTGAATTGTAGCACGCAGCCCTCATGAACTCAAGAAAAAGAAAATGCCAAGGCTCCGCTCACACGGAACCTCGACATCTCAACATCTCAACAGAACGCGCCCGATGCCGCGCGATTACTCTGCGTTGGGCTCGACCTTCGGCTCGGGGATGGGATGCTCGGGTGGCGCGATCACCTCGGCGCCACGGCCCGGCAACAGGCTGATCGACTCTCGCGCGCGCCAGCACGCCGCGAAGTGGCCATTGCCGTAATCCACAAACGGCGGGTCTTCCGTGCGGCACTTATCGATCACGATCGGGCAGCGCGTATGGAAGTGGCAGCCGGGCGGTGGATTCAGCGGGCTAGGCACATCGCCTTCAAGAATAATGCGCTTACGCTTCTTCTCCACCTTCGGATCGGGGATCGGCACCGCCGAGAGCAACGCCTGCGTATATGGGTGCATCGGCATCGAGTACAGCGTGCTACCCGAAGCCAACTCGACCACCTTGCCCAAATACATCACCGCCACGCGATCGCTGATATGCTTCACCACCGCAAGACCGTGAGCAATGAACAGATAGGTCAGGCCGAGTTTATCCTGCAACTCCTCCAGCAAGTTGATGACCTGCGCTTGGATCGACACATCGAGAGCCGACACAGGCTCGTCGCAGACGATGAACTCCGGCTCGACAGCCAGCGCGCGCGCCACACCGATACGTTGGCGCTGCCCGCCCGAGAACTCGTGCGGATACCGGTTGATAAAATACGGGTTCAGACCGACCAACTCCAACAACTCCTGCACCCGCTGGCGCACAGCGGTAGCAGACTTGCGCAGGCCGTGGACTCGGATCGGCTCGCCGATGATATCGCCCACCGTCATACGGGGATTCAGCGAGGCGTACGGGTCCTGGAAGATCATCTGCACTTTGCGGCGCATCTGGCGCATCTGTTCGCCGCGCAGCTTTGTGAGATCCTGGCCTTGGAACCAAACCTCGCCGGAGGTGGGGCGGTGCAACTGCAGGATAGCGCGACCAGTTGTCGATTTGCCACAGCCCGACTCGCCCACCAAACCGAGCGTCTCGCCCTTCTTGATCGAAAAACTGACCCCATCGACCGCTTTCACAGCGCCAACTTGCCGTTGAAAAATGATACCTTTCGTCACCGGAAAGTGCATCTTAAGGTCGCGTATTTCAATCAGGTTTGTACCATTTGCGTCAGTCGACATACAACCCTCTTTCTGTGCATCGTACGCCTGAAGCATCGGCTGCAGCGGCAGCATGCTCAGGAAAGGCAAACTTCACCGTGATTATGCGACCTCAGAGACTTCCTTCGTAGGGATCGGAGTGTCCAACGTGATATCGAACAAGCAGGCAGCGCGATGATCCGGGCCAACCACACGCAGCGGTGGCACTTGCTGATCGCACTTACCAGGCACAAAATAATCGCAGCGAGCGCTAAACGGGCAGATCTGGGGCAGCCCAATCAAATCCGGCGGTAGACCGCGAATCGGCGTCAGTTTGCGGCCCTCAGTCTCATCCAAACGAGGGATCGAGCGCAACAAGCCGATCGTGTACGGCATACGAGGATTCTCAAAAATCTCGTCCGTTTTGCCCTCTTCGACCACGCGGCCAGCGTACATCACATTGACGCGATCGGCCATACCGGCCACCACGCCCAAGTCGTGCGTGATGATGATCACCGCCGTGCCGAGTTCGTCCTTCAAGCGGTTGATCAACTCCAGGATCTGCGCCTGAATCGTCACATCAAGAGCGGTGGTGGGCTCATCGGCGATCAGCAGCTCGGGGTTGCACGAAAGCGCCATCGCGATCATCACACGTTGGCGCATACCACCAGAAAACTGATGAGGATAATCGTCGAGACGAGTGCTAGCGCTCGGGATACCGACCATGCTCAACAAATCGATAGCACGTTTGCGGGCCTGAGAGCCATTCATCTTCATGTGCAATTCAAGAGATTCGGTGATCTGACGACCGATCGTCAGCACCGGGTTCAGCGAGGTCATTGGGTCTTGGAAGATCATCGCGATACGGTTACCGCGAATATGGCGCATCTCTTCTTCTGAGAGATCGAGGAGATTCTCGCCGTCGAAAATGATCTCGCCACCAACAATTTTGCCAGGAGGGTTAGGAATCAAACGCATAATGGAAAGAGAGGTAACGCTCTTTCCCGAACCACTTTCGCCGACAATGCCAAGTGTTTCACCACGATCCACGTGGAACGAAACGTTATTGACGGCCTTAACAAGCCCATCCTGGGTTTTAAAATGCGTTTCCAGATTGCGCACTTCGAGTAATGGCATACAAGCTCCCTCATTGTGTTGAGCTAAGCAGCGCTACATCGTATGACGAGCTCTCCGATCGACAAGGATGCAACGTGCCTCATACCAATCAGCCAGATTATGTATCACGCGGATCGAGCGCATCGCGCAGACCATCACCCAGGAACGTAAACGCCATTGTAACCGACGCGATCGCAATTGCGGGAGCAATCAGCAACCATGGCTGCGCCACAATTGCCGCCTTTCCTTCGAGGATCATATTACCCCAACTCACAGGGAAGGGTGCATTCATATTCGTCGATGGTGTCAGACCGATACCCAGGTACGAGAGGACCGCCTCAGTGATGATCGAGCCAGGCACGATAAAGGCGCCAGCCACGATCAACGGGCCGAGCGAGTTGGGCAGCAGATGCCGCAACAAAATCGTCCCATGGCGGATGCCCAGTGCACGAGCAGCCTCGATAAATTCCTTCTCTTTAAGTGCCAACACCTGGCCACGCAGCAGACGGGCCACGCTCACCCAACCCACCAACGACAAGGCCAAGAAAAGGACCAAGAAGCCGTTGAGCAGCTTTCCGAAGGCCGTATCCTTCAACGCTGCCATCATAATAATAAAGAACAACAGCGAAGGGAACGAGTAAACAATATCGGCGAAGCGCATCAGCAAGCCATCGACCCATCCACCCGAATAGCCGGCGATCAAGCCGATGATCGAGCCGATCGTCAAGATCAAAATCATGGGGATAAAGCCAACGATCAGTGAGGTGCGAGTGCCGAAGATCAAGCGGCTCAACACATCGCGACCGACCGCATCGGTGCCAAGCGGGAACTCCCACGTCCCAGTCGCCTCGGGCCGATCCGGCAGGTTGATCCAAGCAGCTTGGCGGTAGGTTTGGCCGGGGTAAATTTGCAGGGCATTATGGGGCGCGAGCCACGGAGCCGCGATGGCAATCACCACCAGAATGCCGATATATACCAAGCTTATTACAGCCGCCTTATTCTTTAACAAACGGCGTCGCGCATCACTCCATAGGCTGCGTGGTGCTCGCGACACCGCTTCATGCCTTTCCTGTGCGACGGTGATATCTGAGACAGTTGTCGCCATGACGATCCTCTTTATTATTGGGTAGTGAACGAGCTAGTGAATGATCGATACACTATCGTTGCATCCATTCGGTAGGGTAGAAACCCCCAAACCGCGCACCCGCATTATCCTTGATTTCGGATACGTGGATCAAGCACGCCGTAACTAATATCAACCATAATATTCGCTAGCACGATCAGGGTCGCGTACATGAGCGCAGTACCCATGATCATCGAATAATCGCGTTGTGAAATCGAATCGACAAAAAACTTACCGATGCCCGGGATACTAAAAATCGATTCCGTGATCACCGCGCCTGTGATCAGGTCGACCAAAGCTGGCCCCAACAGCGTGACAATCGGGATCATCGCGTTACGCAGCATATGGCGGAGGATCACCCATCGCTCGGATAAACCCTTGGCCCGTGCCGTACGAATATAATCTTGGCGCTTGATTTCGAGCACAGTGGTGCGTGTAATACGGGTAATAAACGACATCGTAGCCAGACCCAACACCAAGCCTGGCGCGATATACGGACGCCAGGTATTCCAATCGTTGGTGGCCACATTGATCCATTTTAAGTTTGTTCCAAAAATGATCAGGACTAATAAGCCCGTTACAAATGTTGGTACAGAAACACCGATGGTTGCAAAGAACAGGCTGATGTAGTCAATAATGGTATTTTGCTTCAGGGCGGCGATAATCCCCAGAGGAACACCAACAAACACCGCAAATATCAGAGCAATTATACCCAAGCGCATCGAGTTGGGCCACTGGGCCAGCAAAATATCCTGAACATCGCGACCACGTTGGCGATACGACGGGCCGAGATCGCCTTGGACAGCGTTAATTATATAATTGCCATATTGGCTATCAAACAAGTTGCGGGTCAATTTGAGAGGGTTACGTTCGCCAGCTTCCCACAATTCAGATAACTTAGCGGTATTGAAGTATTGGGGCTTATCGAGACCGAAACGAGCGTTGAGAGCTGCGGCAGTACGAGCATCTACACGTTTATCTTCACGATCAAACGGCCCTCCAGGAGCCAAGTGCATCAACGCAAACGTCACTAATGAAACGAAAAAGAGAACCGGGATAGCCCACAATAGGCGGCGTATTAAAAACGCGAACATAATCGTTGCTCCCTACTTGGCAACTATATCTCAGCTCGTATGAACAGAGTTGAATACATAATTACCAATACCATAGATGCATTGTCATATCATAACACCAAGTTCGATGAGGGGGACTCATAGTATACGACGTTTTAATCGTTTTTTTATTTCGCTAGATGAAGGAGCAATAAACGTCGAAATCGATTCCTCGCTGATCATCGAAGCTATGTTAACTTGGGATGATATCACAAAATGAACTATAGTATTGCCTGCAGACGAAGCGATGGAAATTCTATCGGCGACCCTAGTTGCTAGGGTCGCCGATAATTCGCTGAAGACCTAGCGCTCGATCGTTACATCAAACAGCGCGGTCTCCTGGCCTGGGAACGACGAGTCCTGAGGAGTCAGGTCCAAGCCCTTCACGTACGACTTGATCAGATAGTCGTTCTGGGTGTTGTACACAAAGACGTGAGCAACATCGCCGACGACAATCTTCTGAGCCTGCATGTAGAGCTCCAGACGCTTGTCCTCATCGGTCTCAACATCGGCCTGCTCGACCAGAGCATCGAACTCGGGGTTCTTGTAGCCAATGTTAGCGGCGAACTGCTGGCCCGAGTGGAAGTACACGCTCAGCCAGTTCTGGGGATCCGGGTAGTCTGCACACCAGCCACCCAACACGTTCGGGTGAGTCTCGGCGCTCTTGCGCAGGTTGGTCAGCGTGGTAGCCTCAACTGGGTCGAGCACGAGGTTGATGCCCAAGCTCTTCTGGTACATCTGAGCCAGGTACTCGGCGCGGCCTTGGTTAGCCGGGTTCGAGCTGCTGTAGCTGTACTTGATCTCGGGCAGGCCTTCGCCATTCGGGTAGCCAGCCTCGGCCAATGCAGCCTTAGCCTTCTCCGGGTCATAGGCGAAGCGATCTTCCTCTGCATCGTAGCCAGGGTAACCATCCGGGATCCAGGTCAGGGTCGGGATAACCGTGCCCTGCAAGGCGTCGCGAGCAAAGCCCTCGCGGTCGAAGCCATAAGCAAACGCCTCGCGAACCTTCAGGTTGTCGAACGGAGGCTTGCTCATGTTGAACTCAAGACCCAGCGTACAAGCACCAGCGTAAACGACATACTCCTGGCTCAAAACCGGGTCGGCCTTGATGGTAGCAACGTCGTTGGGATCCGGCGCGATGATGTCGATCTCACCGTTCTGATATGCCTGGAACGCAACGCTGGCATCATCGATGAACAGCAAGCGGACGCCATCGAGCTTGGGCGGGCCCTGCCAGTAGTTCGGGTTCGCCTTGAACTCGATCACACCAGCAGCCTCGTCGATCAGGGTCATCTGGAAAGGACCATTACCGATGTGGTTATCGGCATCCAACCACCAGGTCTCGCCACCAGCGTCGATCAGTTCCTGCTTGGTGGGGAAGAAGCCCCACATCGTCGCCAGGGTGTGGAAGTACGGGGTCGGGCGAGTGAACTCGACGGTGATGGTCTTGTCGTCGACAGCCTTGATACCCAGAGCCTCATACTTGGCATCCAGCGTATCAGCCTCGGTCTCAGGATCGGTGCTCAGGATCGCATCGGCGCCGACCACCATCTCCAGGGTCGCCTGGTAGTCACCAGCGTCCAGCGGGTTGAGCCAGCGGCGGGCGGCCTGCACAAAGTGCTCGGCGGTCAGCGGCGAGCCGTCGCTGTAGGTCAAGCCATCGCGGAGCTTGAAGGTGATCGCGGTCGCATCCTCGTTGTACTCCCAGCTCTCAGCAGCAGCCGGGACAGTCTGCAGGTCCTTATCCAGACCGGTCAGACCCTCATAGTTCAGGCCAAGGATAGCGATCTCATTGGCGAACGAGGTGCGCTGCGGGTGCAGGTCATCTGGCCAGGTACCCACGTTGATGCGCAGGATGTTTTCGCCGCTACCGCTAGGAGTTGTCGGCTCGGGAGCAGCAGTCGGCTCGGGAGCAGCAGTCGGCTCGGGAGCAGCCGTTGCCTCGGGAGCAGTGGTAGCAGCCGGAGCAGAAGTTGCCGCAGGTGCAGAGGTTGCTGCAGGTGCTGCAGGCTCAGAGGTGCCGCCACAGGCAGCGAGAATCGGAAGGATCAGAGCTACCAGCAACAGGAACGCTAGGTTTTTGCGTTCAAGGAAGCGCTTCATAAAGACCTACTCCTTTCAAAGAATCTTGATCATCGTAGAGGTATTGAATCGTTCCCGCAAACAACGGCGGGCTTTGCCACACTGTTGCTCCTTTCTGTCGTTGGTCGAGTCCGAATTCAAGGAACTGCGACGGATGATATCTATACCTGCGATCAGTCAACCTGACCGAACAGATTGTATTCTATCCATTAGGTTTTGAGTAAAACCCTGCCCTGAATATTTACTCCTGCTACCACTTGGCAACCGTATGCCCTTCCAAGTGATATTCAGTTGTTGCTCGATATGTTTGAGGTGTGGGATGAAATAGTGGTTTATAGTACGCAGGATTTACTCGCAATGCTAGGGTTAAGGCCCATCAACAGACCTCAAGCCATCGCTTCGATTTTAAAATCCATTACATATTTTGCGTGCTCACGATGGTAGCACGCTACTTTTCCACTGTCAAGCGGATTCTATACGTTGCAACAACCTTTTTACAAATTTTACATTCTCAATAATTATGCCACGGCCTGCCGCTCGCTATTATGAGCGATCCGATCGAGATATGCGGCCAGATCGTGACGCAATTCACTATCATCCGAGTCTCGCAGCCGCCAAAGCACACGTTGGATCACTTGAGCATCGAATGCAACACAAGCGTTACGCCATGGGTCGTGTGGATCAAACAAGCCGCGCCCTTCTTCATCGAAGCTATTGGCAATATAGGTTGTTAAGTCGTGGAGGGCGCGTGTATTGAGCACCACACCGCCACGCCAGAGCAGGTGCGCCAGTTCGGGCGACGAGTGCAGGCGACTCAGACGATCGGCACCCAAAATCGCCTCAAGGCGCTTCCGTGCCTGATCGAAATCGCGGATCGACGAGCGCAACCAGAGCCGTTGATACCCAACTGGTGGAGGACCAAGCTGAGGGAGACGCTTGGTAAGCGGTCGCGGGCCTGGTTGCGTGCGAAACTCGATCAAGCCAGCGTGTCGTAATACATCGCGGCTGAACATCGAGCTTTGCTCCGAGCCGTTGACCGTAGCGGTCATGTAGACGTTCGGCGGCACCAACGGCTGACGCTCCGCTGGGAACCCAGGGAGATTCAGCCGTTTTTCGCCCGTCGAACTGACCTGTAGGAGAGAAGCGAAGTAATAATCGAGCTCGTTGGGATGGAGCGCGTCGAAACAGACCAGGTAGACCTTGCCCGCATTGCCAGGGTCGGCGGCTTCCTGCAGCAGTTCGAGGAAGCGCAGCGAACTAAACCGTTCTTGCAGCGAACGATAGTAGCTGTCTTCTCCCGTCTCGCTCGGCCAAGCCGCGCTCCCTGGGATCAAGGCGTATTGCGAAGTGTTCTGGCCGATCAGGGCCGACGCAAACAGTTGTACAAACTCTGTTTTACCCTGACCTGTTGCCCCCGATAGGATAACGAAGGGGTTTGTTTTAAGCGACACGTAGTAGGTCACCACCAGGGCGTGCGAGAAACCATAGCCCGCAGAAGTGATGGTGTCGCTGATAGAGGCGAGCATCGCCTGTTCACTACCGCTACGTTCAAACGCATCTCGACAGGACAGACGTAGCAGTGGGGGTTCGGTACTTTCATGTGGCACTAGAGCCAACTTCCCCTGGCCTTCGCTGGCCAACCCACGAGCATCCGCATTGATGGTGGTGTGGAAGCGTTGTTGAATCAAAATCCCGCTCTCCTTTATCTCTACAAAAAAGGATGTAAATGGACAATCGGGCTTAGGGCGTAGGTGTGCTTGTTTAGGTTTGCTTGCTAAAGCGCACCTCGGAGGCATCGCCAACGTTCAATTCGTTTGCATCCCCCCGTACCACCGCGTTGTTGCCCACCAAGCTGTGCTGGAGCATCGTTGATTCGATAACCGCATCTTCATTGATGATCGAATCAGTCAGAATAGAATCGCGCACGACAGCACCAGCCGCGATCGAGACGTACGGGCCGACGATCGCATTCGTCACCGTAGCGGTTTCGTGGATGTAGACTGGTGGCCGCACAATGCTGCCGGGGATGTCGCGCCCATGCGCGCGCCCATGGTCGAGCAGGTAGCGGTTGGTCTGCAGCACGGTGTCCTTGGTGCCACAATCCTCCCACACTTCGACCGTCTCGGCAGTGAAACGTGCGCCTTCGTCGAGCATGATCTGGAACGCATCGGTGAGGTAATACTCGCCTTTGGTCTGAATGTTGCGCTCCATCATCGTCTCGATGGCTCGCATCAGTTGTTGGGCATCGCGCACGTAGTACAAGCCGATCATAGCCAAGTTCGAGATGTTGGAGTCGGGCTTTTCGATCAGCTTTGTGATGTAGCCGTTTTCAATGAAGGTCACACCAAAACGGCGCGGGTCCTCGACTTCCTTCACGTAGATCACGCCATCGACATCGGTCTGCGTCAGTTTGCTGAGATCGGCCTCGAAAATGGTATCGACGTACAGGATCAGCGTCGGGCCGCTCACAACCTCACGCGCCAAGTAGATCGCGTGGGCCTGACCTTTCAGCTCGGTCTGTTCGATAAAGCGTGCCGGAATATCGAGGTTCTTGCGAACGTACTGTTCGATTTGTTCGCCGAGGTAACCTGTGATAAAAATCAGTTCCTCGATTTCGATCTGGCTAAGCGTATCGAGAATATGACCAAGTACTGGTTTGCCAGCCACAGAAACAAGCGGTTTTGGCTTGCTATACGTATGCGGACGCAATCGAGAGCCAAGACCCGCTGTGGGGATGATCACCTTCATAGTGCTTTACATCCTTAAAAGTAAGCTTTTGCTGCCACTCAATTATAGCATGGCCATTCAGTTAGTGCACTTCTTTGAGAAAATCTCCCTGCAGAGGAACCGTTCGTAACCCGGGATAGTTACTGCCGAGACAATCGGCAGCCGATGATGCGTTGCGCGCAAGGCTCCAACATTTCTGTGTAGCATTGTCACTCCGCACAAGCCATGAGGCGCTTCAGCATGTTCATCGTTGCATTACCGCTGCCCAATTCGCTTTAGCATCATACCAATGAAGTTGGATGGTGTCCATTCAAACGCTGGTTTGGCCTCCATAACACGCCCCATCATACTGTCGGTGAGCTCGATCGCTATGTTGAGCTTACGCTGATTGTCCTAAACAAATCTCAGCCACTTGTCTCTGTACAGTTCATCGAGATCGACGTACATTACCCCTATACACATCCTGCAACCGAGACAAAGCGGTACAATCTTCTCCAAAAACCGAATTGTCCTACCACAAACAATGCGACCATTGAGACAGGTAGGCACGCTTCGGTCGTTCCTAACGAGGTAAGCGTATGCGGATCGAACTTAATCGTGGGAGTGCGCAGCCTCTCTACATGCAACTGGCACAAGATATCCAGCGCCGAATCCGCTCCGGCGCGCTGCCTCCGGGCGCTCGCCTGCCCACGGTACGCGAGCTTGCCCAGCAATTGGGCGTGACCCGCCTCACTATTCACAGCGCCTACAGCGAGTTGCAGGCTGGCGGCTGGGTGGAAGCGACCGTCGGGCGCGGCACATTTGTCGCACAGCAATCCACACCATTGGGCCTGCTTACCCCACCGGATCGCGAACTCTCGGCTCACAACCTGATGGGCGATATGATGCGCATGGCGCAGTTACCGGGCCTGCGCACCCTGGCAATGGCCGATCCTGCTCCCGATCTCTACCCGATGCGCGAATTCAAACAGGCGCTCGACGAAGCACTGAGCAACGGCCCCAGCGCTCTGAGCTATAGCCCAACTCAAGGCGACCCACTGCTGCGCACGGTCGTCTCGGAGTTGTTGCGCGACCGCGGGGTACACGCCAGCCCCGACGAGATCATCATCACCACGGGCGCCACGCAAGCGCTCGCCCTGATAACACAATCGCTGGCCCGCCCAGGCGATACGGTGCTGGTCGAGCAACCGACCTACCTTGGCGCGCTCAGCACGATGAACGCCCAAGAGATCCAGACGATCGGCGTGCCGATGGACGAGGAGGGCCTGATCGTCGATGCGCTTGAGCCGCTCATCCAAGCGCATCGCCCGAGGTTCATCTACACCATTCCGGCGTTTCAGAACCCCACCGGCGTGTGCCTCAGCCCGGCCCGCCGCGCCGCCCTGCTCGAGATCGCCGCACGCCACCGCCTGCCGATCGTCGAGGACGACATCTATGGGCGCTTGTGCTACAACGGCGAGCCACCGTTGGCCATGAAATCGGACGATCGCGATGGGCAGATCATCTACATCAGCAGTTTCTCGAAGTTACTGCTGCCCGGGCTGCGCATTGGCTATGCAGTCGCCTCGCCAGAACTGCTCAGCCGTATGGTGGCGATCAAGCAGTCGTTCGACCTCTGCTCGCCATCACTCATCCAACAGGCATTGGCGATCTTTGTGCAAAATGGGCGGCTTCACAGCCACCTGCGGCGCGTGATCCCACGCTACCGAGAGCGCTGCGAAACCCTGATCAACGCCATGAGCCGCTACTTCCCATCCGGCGTGCGATGGACCACACCGCATGGCGGCTTCTGCTCGTGGGTCTCGCTGCCACTCGGCGTCTCGGTACACGATCTCTACCTAGCGGCAGTGGAGCGCGGCGTCGCCTTCACGCCCGGCGATGTGTTCTTTAGCGGCCCAGCGCCACGTCCGTACATGCGCCTGAGCTTCGCGACACAAACGCCAGCGGTCATCCAAGAGGCTGTGCAGATCCTGGGAGAAGTGCTGAGCACACAACTCACCCGCCGCGTCTTCAACCCACCCGTTTTGGCAGACTGCGTACCTCTCGTTTAAGCATACACGACATGGTTGTCGTTCGGCGTAACAGGCTTTCTAATGCCGTATACGCCTTGGGTAGCCCATTTTCGCCGAACGACGTACCGAAACCGTACCACAAACAACACAAAATTAGAACTTTAGACCTATTGATATTATATCGTTAGAATGGTATACTAATATTAGATGGATAAGTTAGACAAAAACGACCAAACAGTACGATGTAGCAAAATGGAGGAGGGCCTATGGATAGTTTAGACGACATCGATCTCCAACTTCTCCGTTTGCTTCAAGAGGATGGTCGGATCTCGAACGCTGAACTCGCTCAACGAGTGGGTCTAGCGCCGCCGACAGTCCTACGGCGCGTGAAACTGCTCGAAGAACGCGGCTACATCAAAGGCTACACCGCCGTGGTGGACCCTTTAGCCCTCGGGCTAACCGTGACAGCGTTCATCTTTGTCGAGACACAAGCAGGCAGTGATCTCGAAGATGTGAGCAACTTCATCAGCACTCTGCCAGGAGTGCAGGAAATACATCGAGTGATTGGTGAGTGGTGTTTTCTGATCAAGGTACGCACTCTCAACCCGCAAACCTTGGAGAATATCACGCACTATCAACTTCGCACACATCCGGGCGTGCGGCGCACTCTGACAACATTAGCGACATCATCAGCTTACGAAACAAGTGTCGTGCCGTTGCCAGCCGATATCCCGACCAAGAGGCCGATATCAATTGTGCTCGACCCTGACCCGAAAGCAACTGCAAATCCTGACGAGGCTTGATATGACAGTCTTATCACCAACATATACAAAGACAAAGAAAGCACAAGAGGTACATACAATGATCGCGCAAACCAACTTCTCATCGCGTATCCCGTTACCACAAACGCCAGCCGCTCAGCCCTCGAAGCAGATTGGCTCGCACATGCCGCTCGATACGTCGGTTCACTGGGATTGGAGCAACCCGCTCAACATCCTGCCCATCACAATGCTCCTGCTGATTGTATTCGCCTTGATTGCAGTGGTGCTTGCTTGACACGACCATTCAGCCCACGGATAGGCTACGCGCTGAGCTTCGGCTCAGCGCTAGCCTGGTCTACGACCAGCGTCCTTATCAAATACCTCCTTGATAGTGGCGCACCACGGTTAGCCGTCGCCTTCTGGCGCGACATGCTGATCGCAATCGCTTGTCTGCTCGGTCTCCTTCTGCTACGTCCACGCGAACTACGGGTCGCTCGCTCCGACCTCGGCGGCTTCGCAGCCATCGGCGCGCTCTCCGTCGGCGTCTACCACGCCCTCTGGGTCTTTTCGATCGGCTTGAACGGCGCCGCAGTCGCCACCGTCCTGATCTACACCTACCCCATCTTCGTTATGCTCGGTGCCTGGCTGCTGTTTCACGAAACGATCAGCCGTAAACAGGTCGCCGCGCTCGTAGTAGCGCTGATCGGCTGCGTCCTGTTGGTGCGCGCCTACGACCTCTCGGTGCTCCGCCTGAGTTGGATCGGCATCCTGATCGGCTTGGGCACAGGCTTCACCCACGCAGGCTATGTGCTGTTCAGCCAACGCTCGGTGCAATCGTACAGCCCCTGGACCTCGCTGGCCTACACGATGCTGTTCGGCTCGCTGATGCTGCTCATCATCAACCTGATGGCCGAACCCACGCAGGTCGCCGCGATCGGTGGGCTGGATTCGTGGGGTTGGCTGGTGCTCCTGGCGCTCGGGCCAACGCTGGCCGGCTATGCGATGTTCACCATCGCGCTGCGCGCCATCCCCGGCCAGATCGCCGGTCTGATCGCGATCATCGAAGCGCCCGCCGCCGCGCTCTTCGCGCTGCTGATCCTGGGCGAACGGCTGGAGTGGCCGCAGGTCGTCGGTATGCTGCTGATCCTAGGGGCCGTGACATTCTCGCAAATGGCGAACAGCACCGCGCAGCCAACCGCCGAGAGCATCCAACAGGCCGCGTAGGCCGTCACAACCTGCTATTGTTTTGGGAAGAAGGGGCCACGTCGTCAACCCCAACGCCCGTCGCTGCGGGCAAACAACGTCGTGCACAACGTGTGCGCGCTCGGACAGGTATGGCGCTGCGCGCCACAACGCGCGCCGCTCGATGCGCGGCTAACACAACGGATTCGACGCAAACGCAGCGAATAGACGATGAACACAAAGACCTGCCTGGTGCTCAGCATGCTCACGCTGAGATGCCCACCAGACAGGTCGATTCTGTTTCAGGCGTTACCGCTCAGCAACGCAGCGCGTCGCTACGCCGCCAAGTCGATCAGGTCGCGCAGCATTGCCGCGGCGGTGGGTCCAGGGCCACGCTCCGCCGAGGATGCGCTGGTGCGCCCGCCGATATCGGTGTAGTAGACGATGCCCATCTCATCGCCCGACATACGGGCCAGCGGATGGTCGAGCGGCAACGCCGTGGGCCGCACGCTGAAGCGATAGTCGCCATCGACCTGCTCGGCCAAGCACAGCAGCACAATGCGAGTCTGCTTGGCGAGCGCCTCTTGCAGCACCTCACGCGTCAGGTGCGTGATGCCCTCACGCTGCACATCGGCGAGGGTGGTGGGGCGGCGCAACACGCTATTCGCCAGGATGATGATTTTGTTCGTGGCGTCCCAGCCCTCGACATCGAGCGTGGGATCGGCCTCGGCAAGCCCGCGCCGCTGCATCTCGGCCAACGCTTCGTCGTAGGTGTGGCCCGCCTCGATCATACGCAGGATGCCCTGTGTGGTGCCGTTCAGCACCGCCTCGATGCGGGTGATCGTGGCGCCGGCCAAGTCGCGCCGCCCGATGTTCACGGTGGGCAAGTAGCCACCTACGCACGCGCTAAAGCGCAGGCCCACACCCATGCGCTCGGCAAGTTCGCTCAGTTCGGTGTATGCCAACACCAACGGCCCTTTGTTGGCCGTCACAACGGCGATCTTGCGGTTGAGCGCAGTACGGATAATATCGTGGCCCGGTTGGCCGTGTTGCAAGTTGGTGAGCGTGGATTCGAGCAGAATGTCGGCAGGAGCCTGCTGCGTCAGTTCGACTGCCGACATGCCCGGACGACCCACGCCAGGCAGCGTGGCGACACTGCGTCGCGCGCGCTTGGCTTCGAGCAGTGTGGCGAGATCGAGGCCGTTCTCATCGAGCGCAGCACCACCGCTATCTGCCGCTCCAACTACACGTAATTGGATGCCGTACACCTTCGCAAGCAGTTCCGCCTGCGAAAGCCCAAGCTCCAAAAAGCTTCGCCCAACATTGCCAAGGCCAGTCAGCATGATTCGATAGGTGCGCATCGATTTCCCACTTTCGAAGGTTTTCATGATGTTGAAGCCAACACGATAGTATGCGCGATGGAGCGCATTGATCTCCTACTTCCGAAGGTGTTCGAACAGTACGAAAGATCAGGTAGGTAGACGGAGTAGCAAAAAAGCTGCACTATAGCAGGTTAGCAAGCGAATTAAACACAAATAACACATAAAACGCACAGGCTAATGGCTATTATACACGTTATGAGCATCACGTATAATGAATGCGCTACAACAAGATAGGAGGTCATATGGACGAAGTGCAACTGAAGGCGCAGATCGCAACGTTAGAAGCTTTTCATCCCGCGCTCAAAGCACAACTCCAAGGTGTCAGTGAGCCAGCGCTGCGATTTCGCCCGGCCCCCGAGGAATGGTCGGTCGTGGAGGTGCTCGGGCATTTGGTGGAAGCCGAGGTGATGTGGTTGGCCCGCATCCGCCAAATGCTATCGACCGACAACCCCAAGCTCGCCCCGCTCGACAATAACCTCGTGCGTCAACGCGATTATCAAAACAAACAGGTTGGCTTCCTGCTGATCACGCTGGCCGAGCGTCGCGAAGAATTGCTGGAGCAGGTGCGGGTGCTGCGACCCGCTCAGCTTGCGCGCACGGGTGTGCACCCCACACGTGGCCAACTCTCGATCGCCGAGGCGCTCGTGGCTCTCAGCGACCACGATCAACTTCACAAAGCCCAGATCGAAGCGAATCTGGAGGCGTGGAAACAACAGCAGTAAAGTAAATAGGTACCCTGTGTATTCGCCGTGTTATCGCAGGGAGGGGTCTAAAAGTGGTGAACTGGCCGCATAGCACTCCACGTTCTTGCCACAAGGTAGGGCGCGCTTGAGGCGCGGCTGAGCTTGCACACGTTCTTTAGGCAACTTCTCGGCCCTGGTGATTATGGAACCAATAGACGCTTCTCATTTGTCGAACATGGCGGACGATGAAGGTACATCGCCCGATGTGCCAGCGGAAAAGAAACTTCAACGCCGTGTGTTGGGCTTGGCTTGGCCAGTTATCAGCGAAAACTTGCTGCAAACGATGCTCGGCATCGTCGATACGATTCTGGTGGCCCGCTTAGGGGCATCGGCGATCGCTGGCGTCGGAACAGCGCTCCAGATCATCTACATCTTGATCGCGGCCCTGAGCGCGTTGTCGGTGGGTGCTTCGGTGTTGGTGGCGCAGGCGTACGGCGCGCGCGATCTCTCGCGGGCCAACAGCATCGCGCGGCAGACGCTGATCTGGAGTGCGCTCGTCTCGATTCCGTTGGCGGTGGTGGGCATTCCGCTCATCCCAAGCATTGTGGGCTTGTTCGGCCTCGCGCCGGATGTATCCCAGATCTCGCAAGACTACCTGAACGTCACGATCGGCACGATTGTCGCGCTCACCACCTCGATCATCAGCGGTGGCGTGCTGCGCGGCATCGGCGATAGCCGCACGCCGATGTTGGTCACAGCGCTCAGCAATGTGATCAACGTGGGCTTGGCCTACGTGATGATCTACGGTCATTTGGGTTTCCCCGCGATGGGCGCGGTGGGCAGCGCGTGGGCGACCTTCCTGGCTCGTTTGATCGGCGCCGTATTGTTGGTGATGGTGCTCTGGCGTGGCCGCAACGGCGTGCGGATCAGCGGTACGGGCTTGTGGTGGCCGCAGTTCAAGGTGCTGAACGATATTCTCCGCATCGGCTTGCCCGCCGCCTTCGAGCAGTTGCTGATGATCACTTCGTTCGCGGTGCTCACACCGATCGTAGCGGGGTTGGGCACAACAGCGCTCGCCGCACACCGCGTGATCATCAATGCCACGTCGATCTCGTTCTTGCCGGGCGTGGGTTTCGGGTTGGCGACGACAGCATTGGTGGGCCAGGCGATCGGCGCGCGCCGCTTCGACGAGGCACCGCTGATCGCGAAGATCGCGCTGCGCTGGGCGATCATCTGGATGGGCGTGTTGTTGGTGGTGTTCCTGGTGTTCGCCGAGTATGTGATGCTGGCCTTCACCGATGATCCCGAGATGCTGAAGGTGGGCGTGGATGCGCTGCGGGTCATTGCGCTGGTGATGCCGTTGTGGGGCATCCATTACGTCTACGCTGGGGCGTTGCGCGGCATCGGCAATACGCGCCTGCCGTTGATGATCAGCGGCGTCGGCAACTGGTTGTTTGTGGGGTTGGGCTACCTGGCGATGCAGCTTATCGCCCCTTCGTTAGCTTCGCTCTGGGCGGTGCTGTGGCTGATTGCGCCCATCCAGGCGGTGCTGTTCTGGTGGTCGTGGCGGCATTGGCAGACGGACCAGGCGGCACAACCGGCACAGGAATCAGCCTCGGTGTTGCCGTAAGTCCGTGCGGCTGAGAGGCGTTTGCGCGAGCGGCGCGCCAGCGCCTCTACGAGCGCTCTGCACTGCGTTGCGGATGCGGGCCGCATGCCGTAGCGACTGGCGTTCAGGCGGCGGTTGCGCTTCTTTCAACCAAACTAAAAGGCGCTTGCTCTGAGGCTATCGTTGATTAATGGGACGACCAGGCCGAGCACGCAGGCGTGTGATGGGCCGTGCTTTGGGGAGTTGTACGGTGGAGGCCATGCGCGCCTCGGGCGAATCTGGCCCGAATTGTGCAATGATCTCGGCTTTGGTCTGCTCAACCGCTTCGTGAAGATTCCAGAGCGCTTCGCGCAGGGCCCGTTGTGCCACCTTGGTGGCGTGCCGAAGGTGCAGTATTTCTTGCTCTTGTTGCCATTCGATGCGCTTCAGAAACGCTTGTTGAATGGGCGTGTTGCGCAGATCGCACACTTCATCGGGGCCAAGTGGAAAGAAACCAAGATCTGCTAGTGGTGTGGCGAAGGCGGCGCGGGTGCGCAACCGATGTTTTTTCTGCTTGGCTGCCATTGGTTGCTCCTTTGACGAAGAGCCATAGGAAGCCAGGCGACCTGAAACGCGATACCACTAGTCCTCGATTGCTGTGCGAAATGCGCGAAAGACATCTGCCAGAGCGGCGGGGGTGTAGTGTGCGTTGAGGCCGCTGGGATTGGGCAGCACCCATACACGGGTAGTGCCCAGACGTTCGGGTTGTTCGCCCAGAACGGCGCGTGGTTGGCCAAACGCTGTTCGGTAGGCGGTGATGCCCAATACGGCCAGCACGCGTGGCTGGAAGGTGGCGATCTTGGCGCGGAGGCGTTGGCCGCCTGCGGCGAGTTCTTCTGCGGAGAGCTCGGCGGCGGTGGCGGTGGCGCGCTCGACTAGGTTTGTGATACCGTAGCCGTTGGCAAGTAGTTCGTCCTGCTCGGCGGGCTTGAGCAAGCGCGATGTGAATCCCGCCGCGTAGAGTGTGGGCCAGAAGCGGTTGCCAGGACGAGCGAAGTGGTGACCAGTGTAGCCCGAATACAGGCCCGGGTTGATGCCGCAGAACAGCACGCGCAAGTTGGGGCCGATCACATCGGGGATCGTGCGGTTGTTGGCGGCGATCAGGTCGGCTTTGGTTGGTTTGGGTAGTGTTGTCATTATTGGTGCTGTTCGGGCTGAGATAGCTGAATACGTTTCAGTATTATACCGTGTTCGCCGTACTTTCGTTGCATTCCCCACGCTGCTTCAGCTATCGTGTTTTGTCCTTCTTCTCAATGCTGCTTTGGCCCTCGCTGAATGTTCAACCCTCGGTTATGATAGGGAAGTTTGGATGCGCTGCACGTAGAGCGCTTTCAGCCTCGTTCCTATGGCCTACAATGCAGCATGCGTTGATCGTGTGAATGATCGCCCGGATCTGGCATACATGAGGAGTTTGAAGATGTCGAACACTGTTTCGTTTGCAGATGTGCAGGCGGCGCGCGAGCGGCTGCGAGGCGTTGCGAAATCGACGCCTGTGGTGACATCGCGCACGCTGAACGCGCTTGTGGGTCGCCAGGTGTTTTTGAAGTGCGAGAACTTCCAGCGCGGCGGCTCGTTTAAGTTCCGGGGGGCGTACAACACGATCGCACAGCTTCCCGAGGCTGAGCGACAGCGCGGTGTGGTGGCGTTTTCTTCGGGGAATCACGCGCAGGGCGTGGCGATGGCCGCGCAGTTGTTGGGTGCGCCCGCAACCATCGTCATGCCGAGCGATGCGCCGTCGATCAAGGTGGCTGGCACGCGCGGCTACGGCGCGGAGGTGGTGCAGTACGATCGGCTGCGCGAAGATCGGGAGGCGATCGCGCGCACGTTGGCCAACGAGCGAGGGTTGACGCTGGTGCCGCCGTTCGATCACCCGCAGATTATGGCCGGGGCGGGCACGGCGACGCTCGAACTGCTGGAGGAGGTGCCCGATCTCGATGCGGTTGTCGCACCGATCGGCGGCGGCGGTTTGATCAGCGGCACGGCGGTGGCGGCGCACGGCAAAAACGCGCAGATCGCCGTGATCGGCGTGGAGCCGGAGGATGCCAACGATACGCAGCGTTCGCTGGCGGCTGGCGAGCGCATCGAGATTCCGCCGCCCGCGACGATGGCCGATGGCTTGCGGATCGTGAAGCCCGGCGCGCTGACGTTCCCGGTGGTGCAGGAGCACGTATCGGAGATCGTGACGGTGAGCGAGCAGGAGATCCTGGATGCGGTGCGCTTCGCGCTGCTGCGCATGAAGTTGGTGATCGAGCCGAGCGGGGCTGTGACTTTGGCAGCGGCGTTGAGTGGACGCCTGCCCGCTCACGTGCAGCGGATCGGCTTGATTATCAGCGGTGGGAATATTGATCCCGAGTTGTTGGCGCAACTGTGGAACAAGTGATGCCGGGGTTGTGGCCGTAGCCCTCGCAGGAGTGACTGGTAGCGCTGTCGCCGTTTTGCTTGCGCAGAGCGGTAACAGCGCTTTTTTCGGCCCAGCGCTACACCAGCATACTTTGGTTGATTTCGAGGCCAAAGCGGCAACCCAAAAATTCGGCGGCCCGTCGGCACATAATCATACGCGACAAGAAGATCTCGAAATAGTCCATCACAGAGGCGATCGAGGTGTCGATGGTGATTTCGAGCGTGATTCGCTGCGTCTCGGCCACGACGCGCAAGAACGAGTGCGTAGCGGCGTAATTCACCCGATCGTGAATGTCGAAGCTCTCGCGATTGGTGTTGTGCACCCGCGAGCGATGCACATCGGCTTTATCGGCGAGGATCAGGGCGGCAGCAACCGGGCTAATGGCGTGGCCGCGCTCTTCCTCGTGATTGCCGATGGCGCCGATGATCGTGATCACCTCATTGATGTCCATGCCCATACTGAGCAGAATATCCTTCGCCAACAGGGCTCCGGCTTGGCCGTGCTGTTCACGGTTGATCAGGTTGCCGATATCGTGGAGCAGGCCTGCGATCGCGGCGAGTTCGGCTTGGCGTTGTGGGTAGTTCAGGCGTGTCAGGATGTTCGCGGCGATTGCAGCCACCAAGCCAGCGTGGCGCAGACCATGTTCGGTATAGCCAAGCAGCATCAGGTTCTGATTCGCAGCGTCGAGGAAGGGCCGCACATACGGGTGCTCGCGCACACGCTCGATCGTGATGCGATCGGGCGCGAGGTTCACCGATTTCGCCGCATCGGCCAGGGCTTGGTGTCGCTCGTGCTCGCTCGGCAGCGACACGCTCTGTTCTTCGACTCTGCGGAGCGATTGCAATAAGGCTGCTTCGTGATTTTTTATTTTTTCCGCCATAGTCTTTATCCTCCAAAAAGTATGCTGGGCATTGTATCACGCCACATCTGGCATGGGAATGTCTTGACCTTGCTGTTTCGCTGAACGGAGAGCAGCGTCGATCACTTGATCGACCGCAAGGCCATCGGCGAGGCTTGGTTGTGGTGGCGCACCGCTCGCCAACGCATTCAGAAAGGCCGCAATCGAAGCCGCATGCCACTGGAGCCAACCGCTGGATGTCTCGGCTCCCGGCAGCGCGGCGGGTGGCAGTGTGCGGCTGAAGGTAGCAATCCGTACTCCACCCGTTGGGCTATGGGTTCCTTCGGCAAGTTCAATCACGTTCGGATTGCGCGTGTCGAAGAACAGCGCGCCCGCCGAGCCGTAGGCCTCGATGCGCAGATCGTCGGCGGCGCCGGGCACCGCCTTGGAAGCCTCCAGCGTGCCGCGCCCGCCGTTGGCGAGTCCCAGTTGAAGCCACGCAATATCGTCGCTCTCGACCGGAGCGAGTCGCCCATCGGCACCGGGGCGCTCCGGCACGATGGTGCGCAGGTGCGCCGATACGCTTGTGATCGGCCCCAGCAGCCACAGCACCAAGTCGATCAGGTGCGAGCCGAGATCGACCAGCACGCCGCTGCCCGGCCCGACGAATCGCCAGGTGAGCGGGCGATCGGCTTTGAGATTGCTCGCACGGTAGTAGCGCATATGGAAGCCGTAGATCTCGCCGAGCAAGCCTGCCGCGATGCGCTTGTGGGCCTCCTGCAGGGCGGGGATGGCGCGAAAGTGGAAGTTCAGGCCACCCGCCACGCCGCGCTGCTGCGCCAATGCCGTAAGCGCCTGCGATTCCTGCGCGGTCGCGCCCAGCGGCTTCTCACAAAACAATGGCAGATTGGCGTTGAGCACCGCTTGGGCGATCTGCAGGTGAGCGCCGGTTGGCGCGCAACAATCGACCATGCCGACTTGCGGATGGGCCAGCAGTTCGTCGAGATCGGTGGTGACGAGCAGATCGCCCAGTTCGCGGCGCGCCCGTTCGGCGGAGCGCTCGCTGCCCGTGGCCACCGCGACAATGCGCGGCTGCAACGCTAGGTCGGGGTACATCAACGGCAGCATGCGGTAGCACAGCGCGTGTACGCGCCCAATCGCCCCGTAACCCACCAAACCAACACCAATCTCGCGGGACATACAGCCTCCTCAACGCCTGTTACATACCGATTCGTGTATTGTTCATTATAGCGAGTTGGTACGTATAAAACCGAACACAACGCAGCCGTGTTTGGTCAGCGATGCTGCCAACCTGCGTTTTGGCTTTAAGCAGTGGTATAATGGCATTGGAATGGGTCAAGGAGCGACCAGCACATGACATCGCCACCTACACGTACACCGCGTTTCTGCCGCCATTGTGGGGCCCCGCTGCCGCCCAATCAGCCGCGCTACTGCATCGAGTGTGGCGGTGAGGTATTGCGTCCCAATCAAGCGCAACCCGAACAGCCAGCAGTTGTGCAGACGCCCCCAACACCGATCCCAACATCAACGCCCCGCTCGGTGCCCACCGTGCGCTTGGGCAATGCGAACGTGGAGCAGAGCGTAATCGGCGGCACTACTCGCTTGCCCACGGCAGGCGCGATCCCGCCAGGATTGTGGTTTCAGGACCATCCGCCCAGCGCCAGCGATGTGATCGCGATCTACGCGCCGTTGCGGGCAGTGGTTGGCGGCTGGAGCGGCTTGATCGGGCAGGGATGGAAAGCCAGTCCTATCGAGCCTAGTCCCCGGCCCGGAAACCGCATGCTCTACCACTTCGAGACCGAACGGGTTTGGTTTCCGGCCAAGGGCTACGGGCAAGGCTTGCACTTGCATGTGCACCTGCACGCTCAGGCCGAGGCGCAGGAAGGCCGCAGCCGTCGCGGTTTCCGCTACCGCACGAACCACGATGCGCCGATGGAGGTGGTCAGAGCGTGGTGGGTCGATCCAAGCACCAACCAGCGCGTGATCAAGCCCATCCCCGAAATCCAGGTGATGGCACCGCCCCGCGTCCCACGCGTCTCGGATTTCGACGAGACGATCAGAACCATGCCCGCCGCGCAGGCTGAGGCGTGGGCGCGTCAGGGTGTGCTGCCCGGCATGTTCCAACTGGCCCGCTACGATATGCAGGACCGCACTCCGGCGGGGCGCGGACTGCCGCTGTTCGAGAACTCCTCGGCGCTGACGGGCATCTCACGGCTGCTCGGCTTGCAGCAGCGCGCGCCGATCTACCGTGTTCAGGTCTTTCGGCCCCTCCGAATCAGTTTTGCTGAGTGGAAGCGCACTCAGCCGCGCATCAAGCAAGAGGCGCAGGGCTTGGGGCTGGATCTCGGCACCGATCTAGTGGTAGAGTGGTGGCTGGATCGCCAAGGCTACGATAGCGTGTACTTCGAGCAGGCTCGCGCCTATTTGGGCCAAGCCCGCACGCTGATTGTGTTCCGCCGAGCACAACTTGTGCTTCAACAGTAGATTCAATCCACAGATTTCACAGATTAAATAAGCCTTCCTTGCCACATCTGTTATCACGAGATAAGGGATCTGCCGTTGTGGCCCTTAGCCGTTCGTGTGGAAACGACCTTCAGCTATGCGCCGAAGGTCGTTTCCGAATGCTCGTTGAGCCAGATGGAGCACAACGTTATGGTGTGATGGTGAACTCGGCGCCCGCGCTGCGGCCAAACACCTCGGGCGTGTACATGCGATGCGCGGTGGCGGGCAGTGCCTGGAAGCTACCCGGCGTGGTGGCGCGCGCCAAGTATGTGTACTGATACGTGCCCTTGGGCAGTTCGTAGGCGAACAGCGACACGCGGTTGTCGCGCACGGCGCTGTGCGTGAAGAACCACCACCCAGGCAGCTCGCTGTCGGTCTGCTCGAAGTCCTCCCGCGCCGCTGCACTGGTTGTGTTGAGGCTGGAGTCGAGCGCCTCCAAGCCCGCAGGCAGCATGTCCTCGACCATCACGTAGGGCATATCCTCGGGCACGGTCAGGGTGAGCTGCACCTGCACCACGTCGCCCAGGAGCGCCTCGCGCACCAGTTCGCCCGTCGGTGAGAGCGTGGCGGTATCCACAGCCACGTAGCTACGCTCGACGCCAATGCCCCGATCGAGCGCCTGCACCTGCGCCGCAGGTTCGGTGTAGCGCAGCCGCAGCGTGTAGTAGAGCCGCCCTGGCTCGCCGTCGCGCTGCATCTGCAACTGGCTCTGCTGCCCGCTGAGGGTCGCTAGATCGACCAGCACGCGGATCGGCGTAGTCACGTTCTGGCGGTTTACATCGCCCTTGCTGAGCGTGGAGCCGTTCAGCGCGGCCTCGTAGCTATAGTTAGCGTCGAGTTCGCCCGTCTGCGGCAGATACTCGGCCAGCGCCATCAGAATAGTGGCCCATTCGAGGGTCGTGCGGGCATGCAGGCGTGGCGCGTCGGCCTGCACGTTCGAGGCACCCATCAAATGGCGCACGGCGTTCGGGATCAGGAAGTTATTCGGGTCGCTGCGAACAAGCGCCTGAACCGCCAGCGCCGTGCTGCGATCATCGCTGCTCATGGCCCAGAAATCGATGCGCTGCTCGCGCCAGTACGCATCGGTGGTGGTCAGGAAGGCCGACTCCATCAGTTCGCCGATCAGCGTATCGACGCGCTGCTGCTCGCCACCCAGTGTTTGCAGCGTCATCAGCAGGTAGGCCTTGCCATAGACCTGCAAGCGATGCCGTTGATCGAACAGCGTCACAGCGCGGCCCCGGTCGGCCTTGCCCGCCTCGGCCAGCACGAACAGCGCATAACTGCGCAGGTTCGGAATACTCGCCGCCCGCATCGAGGTCTCCGTATCGCGGGGCATGCGCAACTCGTCGTTGAGCGCCTCGCTCAGGTAATCGAGCGCATCGGCGTAGCGCTGTGGCGCAACCGTGAAGCCCACCCGCTGCGCCTCTACCAGGCTCTGAACGGCGTAGATGCTGACGTAGGGCGAACTTGGCTCGCCGCTGGTCGAGGAGGCGCACCACGACCAGCCACCATCGAGATTCTGGCGCAGCATCAACTGCTGTAGGTCGCGGGTCAGGTTCTGCTCCAAGCGCGCCTTGAGATCGGCATCGCCCAATTGGCTCATCAGCCGATAGCTCACGGCGTTGGAGAGGATGGCGCTCGCGGTCGCCTCGGTGCAATCGAAGGCCTTGTTCTCCACGACGCTCAAGCCGTCGCTCATCCCCGCCGCCAACGACGGTTCGAGCACGAGTTCGAGTTCGCCGGGACGCGCCTCAAGGGCGAGCGTCTCGACCAGCGGCGTGCCGCTGCGCACCAGCCCAGCGCTCGCGACCACCTCGGGCGTGAGGAAGCGCTGCACGGGCAGGCTCACCTCAACGATGTCCTGCAAGCCGCCGCCCGTCACCTCGAAGCGCACCACCGCCTGCCCCGCCGCAACAGCCTCGACGGGCCAGCGCAGCAGTGCGGTGTCGTTCGCGGGGATCTGCACCTCCTGGCTCTGCGGCCCGTTCGCCTTGAGCGTAGCCGCGTCGCCTCCCAACACCAGCCGCACGGTCGCGTTGATCGGGGCGTTGGTGCTGTTCTGCACCACCGTCTGCAACTGTGCCTGATCGCCCATCGTCAGGAAGCGGGGCAGCGTCGGGCGCACCAGCAGTTGTCGTGAGGCGACCACCTCGGTCTCGGATTGACCGACCAGCGTGTCGGGAGTGACGGCCCAAGCGCGCATCACCCACGTGGTCAGGTTGTCGGGCAGTTGCACGGTGACGCTCGCCTTGCCGTTCTGATCGGTGACCAGTGACGGATTCCAGTAGGCCGTGCCAGCGAAGTTCTGGCGAGCAAGTACATCTTCCCCGCCGCCAACACCGCCACCGCCACCGCCGCCCTTCGCCTCGGGCTGGAGCACCACCCGCGATGCGAACTCGGTGAGCGATTGCGCGGTGCTCACGCCCAGCATCCGCCAGCGATAGAAGACCTGCATCAGGGTTGGATTGCTATCGTCGGCCAGCGCCAAGATGGCTTTATCCACCAGCGCCAACGCCACCTCGGCCTGCACGCCCTTGCCCGTGTGATCCGTGACTTCGATGGAGTACGTGATCTGATCGCGCGGCCCGACCTGCGTGGTGTTGGGTGTGATGTTCACGTTCAGTTGCTGCTGCTCGCTCGACACCACCAACTCGACCATGCCCATCCGCATGTCGGGCAGATCGCCGCTGCCCTTCGCCGATTTGATCAGCATCACCGAGACGTACACGTTCGGCGCGAAGTCTTTGGTGATCGGCAGTTGCAGCAGTTCGGTGGTGCCCTGCAACTGCATCACGCGATGTTCGAGCACATTGCCCCGTTCGACCGTGACCAAGGCGCTCATGTTCGGATACGGCGCAGCGATCAGGATCTGGGCCTGTTCGCCAGGGCGATACTCGCGTTTATCCGCGATCAGATCCATACGAAGGCTGTTATCGACGCCCCAGAAGGCCCCTTCGCCGCCCACCCACACGAAGATGCTGGAACGGATCAGGTGGCCCGCGCTATCGCGCCCCTCGACCACGATGCGCTGCAGACCGCCGCTGGTGGGTGTCACCTGCACATCGGCGCGGCCCCGCGCATCGGTGGTGACGGAGGATTGCGAAACCAGCGTATCGGTGTAACTGACGCTGTAGCCTAAGCCATCGCCACCCAAATCCTCGCGCACCACAAACCATTCTCGTTTGTAGAGTTGCACATCGAAGGTGTGCGGCCCGATCGCCTGGCCCTGCGGATCGATCGTCTGAACCTGGATATCAAGCGGCTGGCCGATTTGGCCGATATAGCTCTTGGAGCGCAGGCCGATGTAGGCATCGCCAGGATGCAGCAGCACCTCCGTAGCGCCAGTGATACTCTGACCATCGCGATCCGTAATGTCGAACTCGACCTCCAAACGGCGGCCCTGCATGGATTGCTCCAGGTTCACGGCCTGCGAGATCGTAAAGTTCCCCTGCCCATCGGTACGTCCCTCGCCCATCGCCAACAACTTGAACTCTGCGCGGGGATTGTCACCACGATACCAATCCGAGGCGTCGTCGGGATCGCCGAACGAATAACCCCAGCCTGGCGAAGCGTGATCGGCTGGGTTGAACCAGAGCGGCGAGGCCATCACGCGCCATTGCACAGGCGCATCGGCCACCGCGCCGCCCGTGTAGTAGGAGGCGGTCGCCTGCACCTTCAACTCTTCGCCCGGCATCAAATCGGCGGCGCTGGGCACCACATTCACCTCGAACGCGGGCAAGCGGTACTCGGCCACCTGGAACTGCCCGTACACCACCTGTCCGTTCGGCGAATCGTCCAACCGCGCGTACATATCGTAGTAGCCAGGAAGAACGTTGCTCCCCAATGGCAAACTGGTGTTGAACGTGCCGAACTCGCTCAAATCGAGCGTGGTCGATAAGATGGTCGTGCCAAACGGATCATCGACCAGGAGGCGCGCACGTTGGCCAGCGGCTGGCAACTGCAGATCAAGATCGTTATCGAGGCGGAACACGCCACGAATGTAGACGTTCTGCTCAGGGCGGTAGAGCGGGCGATCGGTCACGATGCTACCCCTCAAGACCTGCCCAGACAGATCCATCGGGAAATCGAACTCCCAGCCGCTGATGCCGCGATCCCAATGGGAGCTCGCCAACACGAACTGCTCGCCAGCGGCCGAGGACACATAGATCGGCGCGTAGGTCGCCGATACGCTGAAATCGGCCAGCAGCGAGCCATCGGCGGCGGTGCGTCCAAGCAAGCGCGGCTCATCCATCGGCTGCAACCGCCCCTGGTCATCGTACGAGAACGCCACTGCGGTCAGCGGAAGATCGGCTACGGGCTTGCCGTTACCCAGATCCACCACCCACACAAACAGCTGCTCGGCGCTCCGCTTCAATGTGATGGCATAGGGGCTGACGACCATCAACTGCTTATCGCTCGGGCCGTTCGGGCTCTCCACCTGCAACAGGTAGACACCCGCCGCAAGTTCACCGAGATTGATCGGCGTGAGTTTGTAACGATTGCGCTCACCAGTCAGTTCAAGCTCGCCTTCCCGCTGCAACCTGGCGGGATCGGGCACGAACTCCTGCCAATCGTCGGTGTTGAGGTGCAACGTTGGCACTTGCTCGGGATCGAGTTGATAGAGTTGATAGCTGACGCGCTCCACATTCACATGCTGCAACGGGGCGCTGATGGGCGTATACGTGCTGTAGACACCCACACGACGGGAGGGGGCCAGCATCACCTGCGGGCGCATGGCGGTAGTGGAGAACGTGAAGGAGTGCTCCGTGTCGATAGTTACGCCGTACACATCGCGCGCGCCGGGCAACAACGTGATGCGGTACTCCGTCTCGGGCTGGGTCGCAAAGTTCAATTGGAACGTCGTACCAAAGCCGTTTGTGTACACATCGGTGGCGCTCGGCGTGATCTGCAGATGTTCCCAGACCGAGCTCCAATTCATGTTGGTGCTGAAATCGAAGCTGAGCGGCATATGGCCAGGCTCGAAGGGCGATAAGCCGAAGATGTTGGCGTCGATGCTCTCTAAAGCAGGCAGCGGCGCGACACCGTACGAACTGCCCGATGCAACCTCCAACGCGCCACCGTTGGCAGCACGGGCTCGCATGTCCACCAGAATCTGGTAGAAGCCACCCCGTTCGAGCGTGACGGTCGGCGTGAAGACGGCCTTGAACACGATCGGCAAGGCGCGCCACGTATCCGCCTCACGATCGTAGACAAAATCGCGCTCGTCGATATGCTCAAACGAGATCGTGCCTGGGATCTCCTCGCCAGTGTTGCTGTTGCGCAAATGTGTGAAGTCGCGCAGATCCTGCTCGTTCATGGGTTGATCGAAGTACAACTCAAAAACGGGATTGGGCGACATCTGCAAATAGCCGTTGGATGGCGAAGTCTTGATCAGGCGTGGGGCGGCGGTTCGGAAGTTCCACTCGTAGGAATCGCGCAGCACGCCGCCGGTCTGGTCAGCGAGTCCGGCGGCAACCGTCACGCGATAATCCTTGGCGGCCATCAGGCGCTCGGTGGGCGAAAAGACGTAGGTGCTGGTATCGAGCCAACTGCCCACACCCGCGATCGGCGGGTCGATGGTGAACGACGCGACCTGTTGCTGCTGGCTGATCGTGGTGACGGCCACAACGGGGTGATTGAAGCGCACGCTGATGCGCGGCAGATCGGTGGCGACCTGTTGCGTATCGGGGCGCGGCTCTACCTGATCGATCTCCAGATCGCCGATCACGGTAAAATCCCAATCGATCGACTGGTTGTTCAACGGCTTGGCGTTGCGCGTCTGGATGCCGGGCGCTAACGTGGCGGTGTAGCTCGCGCTGCGGGCCAGCGGGGCCGCGGGCTTGAACAGGAAGCCGCTGTCGGAGGGCTGCAAGGTGCCCTCCACCGCCTCTCCCGTGCTGGCGTCAGCCAGGGCGAAGTGCGCCATCGCCGAATCAACGTCCACATCGGGGTCGAGTTGCACCTCGACAACGCTGTCCACCGGCACATCCGAGGCGCCGTCGAAGGGCTGCGTACCCAGCAACAGCGGCGCTTCGGTGATGAAGTTCCAAGTCAGCGGTCGCTCCAGTTGCGCGCGACCGTCGGTGCTGATCGCGTCGGTGAGCGTGGCCCGATATTCCGTGGCGGCCCGCAAGCGCTCGGTCGGGTAGAAGCCGTACATCGTGGGCGAGAGCCAGCGCCCCACACCGGCGACAGGCGGATCCAACGTGAGCAGCGTCGGTTGATCTTGGCCGCTGCCCGGCAACTGAGCGGCCAGGGTTGGGTCCTCGGCAGCAGCGGCGACCTGCTCCGGGGATACGACAGGCGCGCCGAAGTTGATGGTGATCGGCGTGTGCAGCGGCACTCGTTCGGCGCGCTCGACTGGGGCAATCTTCGCCACCGTCAGGTAGTTGGAGGTCGCGAAGGCCAACGACTGCGGTTCGGCGGTTGCGCGCCCCAGCAGGTTGCGCACCCCCGCACCCAACGTGAGTGTGTAGCGCTGACCGTAGCGCAAGCCGCCGCTCGGCACCACGTTGATCACCGAACGCCATGGCCTCGGCGATTCGGCGTGCTCGACGGTGAACTCCACGGGCGGGTTGAAGCTGATCGCTTTGCTGAGCGATTCGGTATTGACCCACTGATCAAAGACGAGTTGAAGCGGCGCTTGCGGATTGACATCGCTGGCCTGATCTGCGGGTGTCGCCTCAAGCAAACGCGGTCCAGATATCAACAACGGCCCTGTCGGAATGCTCACGCCGACCAGGAGGCCGATTAGCACAACAATCAGCAGGTATCGAGGACGGATAGATGGTAGGTTTTGTCGCATATATCCTTCTCCAAAGCTACGACGTTGGGTTTAGTCGCTACGCTCATACCAGTTGAAAGTATCAAATACTTTTACTACGACGTTATTGGAGGAGGGTCCGTTTCAGAGCTATGGATCTGGAGGTATCTGCCGTTTATCAGATTCGAGTCGTATTGGTTGCACCATTTGAAGATAAAACGCTTGGCGACTAAGGCCCGAGCGGTCGCGCAGCGCATACAGGTCGTTGCGCGAGATTTGGCATTCTGGCGGTATGTGGACTTGGTATCGGTAGGCGGTGCCAACGCAGCCATCCCAAGCATCCGCGATCTGCTGACCATGGCCAAATAGCATCGGCGTAGGCAAGCCGTCGCGCTCGAAGTAGCCGATATCAACCACTTCCTTGGGATCAGGATCCAAGTTGCCGCCGATCGGGTGACCCGCAAAGGTCAGTAAGTGGAAGGTTTCGTGAGTGCGAAGTTGCGTGTACATACCGACGAATCGCGTGATTTGAACTTCGATACCCGTCTCCTCACGAGTCTCGCGGGCTGCAGCCTCCACAAGCGTTTCGCCGTCTTCGATCGCTCCGCCGGGCAGGCACCAGACCTCAAAGTCGTTGCGTTTGGTGAGCAAAATGCGGTTCCCCTGAAAGACTGCCGTAGCGACACCAAATGTAGGCATACGTTCCTCCTCGGTTTAGCGCTTGTATGCAGCCAATGCCATACGAGCTGCGTACCACACGTTGCCTTTGTGGGGGATGTGCCGTAGCGACGGGCTATGAGGCTGCGGCTGCGCTCTTCTGACTACAATAGCGAGCTTTGGCAGTGGCGTGGCGGCTAATTGGTTTGCTGGCCGCTCACACTGAAGTGCGTTTCGGCGCTGCGGTGCAATTGGCCGTTTTCATCCTCGATCTCGATCACGAGGCGATAGGTGCCCGGCGTGATGGTCCAGAATGTTTCGTAGGGCGGCGCGGTGAACTGCGCCAACGGCTGCTCGTTCAGGTAGATAGTCAGTCTACGCGCACCGATGCCCGCCTGGGCGCGCAGGCGGATGCGCTGGCGCTCGGGTGGCAGGTCGGCGCTGTAGACGTAGTGCGCGCCGGAGGCCGGGCTGAGCACAGCTGGGGCGAGCGCGGTGCTCGGCATGGGCACGGCGCTGGGCTTCGGCGCGCTGTTCCCACTCGTTTCGGCGGCCAAAGGCGGACAGATCTCGCGTGGGATCTGCGGTAGGCCCTGCTCGTGCGCCCACGCTTCGGCCTGGGGCGGCAGGACGCGATAAATGCGTAGAATCGTGTGCTCGGGCGGGTAGCCTGCGGGTGTGCGGCAATCGCGCCGCGGGTCGATGTACACAGGAATGTGCGTGTCGTCGGGGCGGGTGGGCTGCGTGCCCTCGATAAAGCGTTCTTGGCGAGTGCCGGAACAGTACGGGCCGGGCAGCAGGCCGCTCGCGGCGCAGATGGTCGTTTCGACGATGGTGTTGGGCCGCTCGAAGGGCTTGGGCGCGATGCCACGATGCGCCAGCAGCATCACTTCGTGCCAGACCGGCCCTGCGCCGCTGATGCCAGTCACGTCGCGCATGGGGCTACCGTCGGCGTTGCCGACCCACACACCCACGGCGCGATCGGGCGTGTAGCCGAGCGTCCAGTTGTCGCGCCAATCGGTGGAAGTGCCCGTCTTAACGGCGGCTGGGCGGTCGATCTCAAGCGGGCCACCCAGCCCGAAGGCGCGGCTGCGGGCATAGCGATCGGAGAGGATGTCGCTGATCAAGTAGGCGATATCGGCGCTGAGCACGGTGGTGCTGGGCGGCGCTTCGGGCAAAGCGATCGGCTGGCCGTTCGCATCGCTGATGGCGAGAATGGCCGTAGGATGCACGCGCTGGCCCTGGTTGGCGAAGGAGGCGTAGGCGCTGGTCAGTTCGAGCAGGGTCACTTCGCCGCCTCCAAGGGTGATCGCGAGACCGTAGCGCCCGCTGTTCTCGAGCAGGCTGGCGATGCCGAGGCGTTCGGCCATATCGAGCAGGGCGGGTATGCCGATCTGGTCGAGCAGGTTCACGGCGGCTACGTTCGAGGAGGTGGCCAGCGCCTCGCGTAGCAGCAGTGGGCCGTGGAAGGTGCTGTCGTAGTTTTGAGGCGAGTAGGGTTGGCCTTCGTTAGTAACGAAGTTGCTGGGCACGTCGAACAGGATGCTGGCGGGCGTCCAGCCGCGTTCGAGGGCGGCGGCGTAGGTCAGCGGTTTGATAGCGGAGCCGGGTTGGCGTCGGGCTAACACGGCGTTGACTTGGCCTTGGATGGCGCGGTTATCGAAATCCGGGCTGCCGACCATAGCGAGGATCGCGCCGTTGCTCGGCTCCAGCACCAGGACGGCACCGTTGCGGGCGAGGTGGTCGGGCTCACCGTTGTGCGGGTCGGCCAACTGCGCTAAGTGGCGGCGTAGGCTGCGTTGGGCGGCGTCGTTCAGGTCGGCGTCGAGCGTGGTGGTGATAGTCAGGCCGCCCCGCGCGAGCGTGTCGGGGCCGAATTCGGCTTCGAGCAGGCCCAGCACGTAGGTGACGAAGTGTGGGGCGCGCATTGTTGCGTCGTTGTTGGCGTACTGGAGCGGTTCGGCGAGCGCTGCGGCGTGTTGTTCGGCGTCGATGTAGCCTTGCTGGAGCATTGCGTCGAGGACGAACGCTTGGCGAGCCTGTGCGGCTGCGGGATCGTTGAGGGGGTCGTAGTGCGACGGCGCCTGCGGTAGCCCGGCCAGCAGCGCAGATTCGGCGAGATCGAGGTCGCGCGCGGGTTTGCCAAAGAAGTGCTGGGCAGCGGCCTCGACGCCGTAGCTCATGCCGCCGTAGTAGGTCTGGTTCAAGTAGAGCGCGAGTATCTCGTCTTTCTCGTAGTTGGCGGTGAGTTTGAGCGCCAATACGGCCTCGCGCAGTTTGCGGCTCCAGACGCGTTGTTGGGCCTGGTGCGGTTCGAGCAGGAAGTTGCGGGCCAGTTGTTGCGTGATGGTGGAGCCACCCGCGACAATAGCGCCGCTGCGCAGGTTGAGCCAGGCCGCCCGCGCGATGCCGCGCAGATCAATGCCCACATTGCTGTAGAAGCCGCGGTCCTCGATGGCAATGGTGGCTTGCCGCAGCGTCAGCGGGATCTCGTCGAGGGGCAGCGGGCGCCGCCAACCACTGAGCGGATCGGGGGCGGCGAACAGCAGTTGGCCGTTGCGATCGAGGATGCGGGTGCTGCCAATGGCAGCGTTGGCCCGCAAGCGCTCGGGTGTGGGCAGGGGCGTGCTGAACCAGAGCGCGAGGCCCGCGAGCAGCAGGAGCAGGGAGGCCAGCGCGACAATCCGGCCAATCCACCGCAGGATGCGCCAGAAGGGACGATTCGATTGGTTGAGTCGTTGAGGAGCCATCGCGCCTCCACAGCGTCTGTTATGTGAAGTTTATTGTAGCATTTCGCTGATAAGAAGGACGTGAGAGGCTGCTGAGTGGTTGCTTGCAGGGAGGTGGAGGGTTTCAAAAAGATACATCGCTACAGTATAATACTGTAGCGATGTATCTTTTGGAGATGGCTATGTTGTTTATTGATCGAGTTGACGAATTAGCGATGCTCAAGCGGATTCAGGAGCGGCAACAGGGTGGAGAACTGTTTCTGCTCTATGGACGACGACGGGTTGGCAAGACGGCACTCTTGCGCCATTGGGCTAGCCAGAGCGGTTTGACATGGACATATTGGATGGCTCAAAAAGAGCCTGCAGACCTTCAGCGACGCAGACTCTATGCAGCGATCCGAGGACGAACAGCAACTTCGAATGCACCGACTTTTACAAGTTGGTCGGATCTATGGGACGAAGTAGCTGCGGTTATTCGCGATGACCGGCGCATTTTAGTGCTTGATGAGTTGCCCTGGGCGATTGAAAGCGATCCAGCGATGCTTTCGGCATTACAGTACGCTTGGGATATTCACTTTCAACATTCTAATCTGCTCCTTGTACTGTGTGGCTCTCATATTCGCACAATGGAAAGCATTCTGAAGGAGCAAACGCCACTCTTTGGACGACTTACAGCGCAATATCTTCTGCAACCATTTCCGTTCGAGGTGTTGCGTCAATTCTTTCCAAATTGGCAGCCTGATGCGCAAGTAGCATTGTATGCAATGGTTGGAGGCGTACCGCAGTATTTGAAGTGGTTTGATCCTGCTCGTTCGTTGAGCGAGAACATTCGCCAAGCAATTTTAGCACCTGCAAGTGTAGCACTATCAGAGATCGAGCTACTACTCTCGGACGAGGTACGCGATGTCCGTACGTATTTGACGGTATTGAATGCGATTGGTGAGGGTGCCCATGCGCTCAAGGATATCGCCAATGCAACGCTGACTGCGCCGACAAATCTGACTAAGTATCTGAACGTATTGCAGGAACTACGACTCGTGGAACGCCGTGTACCTGCCACGGTGCCATTGGCATTGCAGCACCGCTCAAAACAAGGGCGTTACCATCTCAGCGATCCATTTCATCGCTTCTATTTCCGTTTTTTGCGTCCACGCCAAGCCGAAATTGCTTATCAACCAGATCTTGTCCTAGATGAAATACAGGCTGGATTACGGGCGTTTGTGGGAATGACAGCATGGGAGGAGTTGGCTCGCACGTGGGTATTACGGCAAGGCATGCGAGGAGCATTGTCGTTCCGACCAGAGGTAATCGGCAGTCATTGGAGCCGACAGGTGCAGGCCGATGTGGTGGCGGTAAGCTGGCGTGAGCGGGTCATATTAGTAGGCGAGTGCAAATGGGGCGATACGACAGTGGAACGTCAAGTGGTGCGCGATCTATTGGAACGAACTGTACCGTTAACTGTCGCGGCATTGCCAAAAGGTGGCGAAGGTTGGCGAGTAATACCTGCGTTATTTGCGCGGGTCGGGGCAACACCCGCTGCTCGAACACTGCTAGAGGAGGCGGGTGGCATATTGGTGGATTTGGAGCAGCTGTACCAAGATTTGGGGGAGGCATTATAGGCATAGGAGGTTTATGAGTCAGACTTACATTCTCTAGATTAGTCAGGCTACATTCTACGTAGAAGAGATTTTTTATGCTTGCTGATGCCTGAAAGCTTATCAAATCTATATCGTACTCTAGAATACAGACTTCAATCCACAATATGTAAATTATTAAATCGCTGACAACATACTACATATAGTTTGCTTGAACCATTGTGAACCATGAGGACCTGATAAGATCTAATGCCCCTCTAAATACATAATGATAATATTGACACGTCTCGCGAGATATGATATACTCTCTACAATAGCACATTTATTCCAATAAGAGAGGGGGTGAGAAGTATGGCTAAAAATGGTGCGAAGGGCGGCGGACGCATTGGCGCAGTCACGGGTCGTTCACAGACACTGCATCCAAAGACACAGCAATGGGTCAAACGGAATACAGGAAATGGACGATTCATGGATGTGAAGCAAGATGGCTCCCCGTTCAAAGGCGTTCGAAAAGAAAAAGACCATTCGTGAGTATGCTTGGCGGCTTTCACGAGTGGTCTTTTTCAATGTATTAGTAATACCTTGTCTACTTTATCACAATCCTGATAAAGTAGCAATAGGAGGTTTCTAATGTCCACCCCAAACAACCTCTATAAAACTGGAGATACCGCACCATATACTGGTCGGTATGAGTTTGTACGCTACATCAATGGCACAACAACTCCAGCCCCAACAAACGAGGAAAAAATCATCCCGCTTAGTCGAGGTGAAACATTTCCTCCGATCAGGTCATGCAATAAAGCTGCCTGGTGGCGCTTTATCGGCTAAGCGCTGAAATATTGGCAGGATTCCACCGGGTTATCTTTCGGGATGGCCCGGTGTATTTCTTATGTTGTGCAATTAGCTGTAATAATCCCAAAAAGATCACAAGAGTGCGGTGATCGCTCACCGCACTCGTTGAGAACGCTAGACCAATAGAGCCTACAGACCAGCCGCAGCCTTGAGCGCAGCAGCCTTGTCGGTCTGCTCCCACGGCAATTCGATATCGTCGCGGCCAAAGTGACCGTACGCCGCAGTCTTGCGGTAGATCGGGCGGCGCAGCCGCAGGTCGCGGATGATTGCGCCGGGCCGCAGGTCGAAGTGCTCGAGGATCAGCTTCTGAATGAGCTCCTCGGAGACCTTGTGGGTGCCGAAGGTCTCGATCGCGATCGAGAGCGGGCGAGCCACACCGATAGCGTAGGCCACCTGCAGCTCGAAGCGGTCGGCCAAGCCCGCAGCCACCACATTCTTCGCCACATAGCGGGCGGCGTAGGCAGCGCTGCGGTCAACCTTTGTCGGGTCCTTGCCCGAGAAGGCGCCACCACCGTGGCGAGCCATGCCGCCATAGGTGTCAACGATGATCTTGCGGCCAGTCAAGCCACTATCGCCCATCGGGCCACCCACCACGAAGCGCCCGGTCGGGTTGACGAAGTACTTCGTCTTCGAGTCGAGCAACTCAGTGGGCACGCAGGTATTGATCACCTCTTCGATCAACTCCTCGCGGATCTGCTCTTGGCTGATCTCGGGGGCGTGCTGGTTGCTAACCAACACCGTGTCGATACGCACGGGCTTGCCGTGGCTGTACTCGACGGTCACCTGGCTCTTGCCGTCGGGGCGCAGGTAGGGCAGCGAGCCATCCTTGCGCTTCTGCGACAGCTTGCGCCCGATACGGTGGGCCAATGCGATCGGCAGCGGCATCAGCTCGGGGGTCTCGTTGCAGGCGAACCCGAACATCATACCCTGGTCGCCAGCGCCGATCGTGTCGATCTCCTCGTCGGAGACGTTGCCATCGCGCACTTCGAGCGCTTTGTCCACGCCCTGGGCGATGTCGGGCGATTGGCCGTGAATAGCCACCATCACGCCACAGGTATCGGCATCGAAGCCATAGCTGGCGTCGGTATAGCCAATCTCCTTGACGGTCTGGCGAACGATCTCTTCGATCGGAATATAGCCTTTGGCATACGTGACCTCACCCATCACCACGATCAGACCAGTGGTGGTGGCGGTTTCGACGGCCACGCGGGCGCGCGGGTCATGCGCGAGGAAGGCATCCAGAATCGCATCGGAAACCTGGTCGCACAGCTTATCAGGGTGCCCCTCGGTTACCGACTCAGAGCTGAAAAACAGCTGGGGCGATTGCATAAATGAGGTTGACATTAGCCGACTCCTGGTCTGGTTGTCAATCAATACTGTTCATAGCAGTAAGCGAAAGGCGAGCAACGTGGCGAGCTTCGCCTTCCGCTTATTGACGTAGCTATCGGCAGAACGTGGCAATCTCCCCGAGCCAAGCGTTCACGCAGGCGAAGGCGCGAGGCTACAGGAGCAGATTGGCGCGCCTTCTGTTTAGGTGCCCTCTTCCCACGACGAGAGGTAGTGGGCCTGCTCCTCGGTCAGTTCGTCGATAGTGATGTTCATCGCCTTGAGCTTCAGGGCAGCGATCTCGCGATCGACTTCCTTGGGAAGCGCGTGCACACCATTCGCCAGCTTGCCCTTGTTGGTCAGCAGGAACTCGGAAGCGAGCGCCTGGTTTGCAAACGACATATCCATCACAGCGCTGGGGTGACCCTCGGCACTCGCCAAGTTGATCAGGCGGCCTTCGCCCAGCAGGTTGATCTTGCGGCCATCCTTGAGGATGTACTGATCGATGAATGGGCGCGGCTGGCGCTTCTCGACCGCCATCGCCTCAAGCGCGGGGATATCGATCTCGACGTTGAAGTGACCGCTGTTCGAGACGATCGCGCCGTCCTTCATCACGGCGAAGTCTTCGCCGTCGATCACCTTGATGTCGCCGGTGGCGGTGCAGATGAAATCGGCCAGCGGAGCCGCCTCGATCATCGGCATCACGCGGAAGCCGTCCATCGCGGCCTCAAGAGCCTTGATGGGATCAACTTCGGTGACGATCACGTTTGCGCCCAAGCCGCGTGCGCGATCAGCAATACCGCGCGAGCACCAGCCGTAGCCGCCGACCACGAAGGTCTTGCCAGCCAACAACACGTTGGTAGCGCGGATAATGCCGTCGAGCGTGCTCTGGCCCGTGCCATAGCGGTTGTCGAACAGGTGCTTGGTGTCGCTGTCGTTCACGGCAATCACCGGGAACTCCAGCACGCCGTCCTTGGCCATCGCCTTGAGGCGGATCACACCAGTGGTGGTCTCCTCGGTCGAGCCGATCAGATCCTTCAGGAGATCGCGGCGCTGCTTGAGCACGGCGGTCACAAGGTCGGCGCCGTCGTCCATCGTGATCTGAGGATTGTGATCGAGCGCCGCCTTCAAGTGGCTGTAGTACGTGTTATTATCCTCGCCCTTGATCGCATACACAGGGATCTCCTCGTAGGCGACCAACGCGGCAGCGACATCGTCCTGCGTCGAGAGCGGGTTGGAGGCGCACAACACCACGTCGGCACCACCAGCGGCCAACGTGCGGGCCAAGTTAGCGGTTTCGGCTGTCACATGCAGACAAGCCGCAATGCGCAGACCCTGAAGCGGGCGCTCGCGCTCGAATCGCTCGCGAATCAAGCGCAACACCGGCATCTCATTCTCGGCCCAATCGATGCGCTTACGGCCATGCTCAGCAAAGCCGATGTCTTTAATGTCGTAATTAACAGTCAAGTGTCCACTCCTCATTGTGATGAAGATAAAAGCCGTCGCGACATGGCAAAAGGTAATCGTTCGCAGAACAAGCTAACGAACAAGTTCAACGGCTTCTCTTCCCAATACCTTACTTCAGACTAGCAACCCATTCGGGATCAACCCATAAGTCAATATGCCCGCACTTGGTACAGGCAGTTGCCTCAGTTGGATAATGCTCATTGTAAACGATACCAAGCGAGCGTTGTGCTTGGCCAGGTGCAACGGCAGATGGTTGTTCGCCGATGGTAGGGCCATGATCCTCGATCAGCACCACTGGTCGCACAGCACCAGAACACACCGAGCACTGACGCGCTTCCATAGTTTGAGCTCCTGCTGGTAACCCACGCGCCGCCTGAAGCAATGCCTCGATCGTTGCGATATTGTCGAGCGTTTCGACCTCGGGCATCTCGGGCAGATCGTGAGCGTAATATTTGGTCGTGACGAAACGACCAAACGCCTCCGCCTCCAAACGGTAGGAATTGGCGGGTGGGATGCTCAGTTCCTCCACCTTACTGCCCTGAGCGCCGTGTCGTATGCGAATACGAGTAGGGCGGTCGAGCGGCAGCAGGAACGCCTCGTCCAACTCGATCGTGCCCGAGCTGCCGATCAAGCGAACGCTATGAATATGGCTAGCATTCAGACTGCAACTGATCTGCGCCACCAAGCCGTTCGCGTATTCAAGCGAAGCCACCAACGTCTCATCGACGCCGGAAGGTGCCCAATACGCCGCAGCCGCCACCCGATCCGGCGCTTGGCCAACGATCATTCGCACAAAATTGATCGCATAGCTCCCGATATCGAGCAGCGCGCCCTGAGAGAGGGCAGAATTGAAGCGCCTATCGGCCTGATCGATCGCAGAGATCGTAAAGGCAACCTGAATCAGGCGCAGTGTTCCGATGGCCCCATTCGCTAGCAACTCTTGCAGTTTGCGTGTTTGGGGATGGAAGCGGTACATCGAAGCTTCCATCAGCGTCACGCCCTGCTCGCGGGCCACGGCAAACATTGCCTCGGCCTCGGACCCCTGCACCGTTAGCGGAGTCTCACACAACACGTGCTTGCCAGCCCGCATACTTGCGATCGCCCACTCAGCGTGCAAGTTATCGGGAATAGCAATGTATACCGCTTCGACATCGGGATCAGCCAATAGTTCGGCGTAACTCCCGTATGCACGGGTACCGGAGAATTGTGACGCCAAAGCCGTCGCGCGCGAAAGCTCACGGCTCGCGATCGCAATAACCTGTTCGGTGGCCGATTCCTGCAGAGCTTGGACAAATGTTTGCGCCACCCAACCCGTGCCGATGACACCCCACTGCATAGCTATTCCCCACAAGGTGACGAATATCGAAGCGGTATGTCCACCGCTTAAGGGTAAACAAGCCTACGAATGAACATCGACCTCCTCAAGGATTTCGATGGCGGACTCAGGGCCAAACGTCTCGGTATAGCGCGCCACGAAATCGGAGCGGGTAAAGAAATGCTCCTGACAGCCACGCTGCTCAATCGCGTAGGCAGCGGTGAGGGCCGCAATGCGACCTGTCACCTCAAGCGGCAATTGACGGGCTAGACCGAACACCAACCCCGCCAGATACGCATCGCCTGCGCCGGTTGGGTCGGCGATCTCCTTGAGCGGCACAGCTGGGATGTTGATCACTTCGCCCTGGCGGTAGATGGAGGAACCCTCGCCACCTCGGGTGATCACGGTGAGCGGAGCGCTGGCGATCAGTTGCTCCTCTGTCCACCCGATCTTCTTCGCGAGCATCGCGAACTCGTAGTCGTTGCCGACCAGGATGCTGGCGCCATTCAGACCGTTGAGGATCTGCTCGGTCTCCAAGCGCGGCGTCTGCTTGCCCGGGTCGAACAGGAACGGCACACCCATGCGGCGGCACTCATCGGTATAGCGATTCATCGCCTCGGGGTCGGTTGGTGAGATCAACACCAAATCATCTGGCCCCAAACCAAGATCGAGCAGCGACAACTCCTTGGAGTGGGCCATTGCACCAGTGTAGAAAGCAACGATCTGATTGTTCGAGCGATCGGTATTGATGAAGCACGAAGCGGTAAACTCATCTTCGATCGCGACGATCCCCGATGTATCGATGCCCTGGCTCTCCATGTATGCGCGATACTCGCCAAAATCTTGGCCGACAGTCGCCACGACCAAGGGGCGCTCGCCGAGCAACGCCAACGAATAGGCGACATTACCCGCTACACCACCACGCATTCGCCGCATGGAATCGACGAGAAAGCTGACCGTGAGCATATGAACTTTATCTGGCAGAATATGATCCTTAAAGTCGCCAGGAAAGTTCATAATGTAGTCGTAGGCCATTGAACCGGTGACGACGATCCGCACGATAGACTCCTTGTTCTCGATGGAAGGAGCGCAGAACTTCGATGATCGCAATCTCAAGAGCGAGCTGTTCTGGCATCCTTAAGACAATTATGACAACGCATACAGGTCACGCAACATATGCGAGACCTCATCGAGCAACCGAAGCGCCTGCTCTGCCGCCTCGATACTCAGCCACTCCAAGCTACTGCTCGGAGAAACGACCGCTCGTCGCAACAGCTTCTCAACCGCGACGCCACGAGCCTCCAATGTTCCTAGCAACTCTGCTAGGCGCTCAACCACAGTCGAAGCGCTGGTCTGTTGCAATACCACTTCGTCGGTTGGGATGATGCCCAACCCCACCATGCCATCGCGCTCAAGAAAAGCAACTAAGTCCTCAGCGGCGTCCACAAAATGCTGGCCATGTTCATACACATCGGCGATAGCTAACTCGACCGACGTTTGGAACACGGCAGGCCAATCGACGGCGCCACCAGCGAAAATCGCTTTACAACCACGAACTCCGCTCAACACCTCATCGATCTGATCGCGCATTTCCTGCCAATCTAATGGCAAAAATGGCAATGCTGCCGTTTCGAGGAAAGGCTCATCGATGCAGATGATCGTTGGCAGGCCCCGCTCGGCTAAGCGCGCATCCTGCCAAGCAGCACGCAAATAGAGATGCTGACAGAGCGCTTCGCGAAGCACCTTATCGTAGATCAGCGGACGCTGCAAATCATCGACAAGGTAGGTCGCCAAACTAATCGGGCCGATCAACTGGCCTTTCAACGCCAGCGCTTGGCGCAAATGCTCGCCCTGACGCAACAACTCTTGAAAGCTTGCAGCATCCTCGGGAGAGAGTGCAGCGTACTCCAGATCATGTTTGAGATACGCCAATGCCAATCGATCGAGATCACGCTCGGCAGCCTTGCGATCAACATAGACCCGGCTTTGGCTCATATCGATCACAAGGCCAGGGAAACCGATCGCACTCTGCACAAAGTTTTGCTCGCGGAAACTACGACCGGGCAACTGAGGCCAGGCCAACAGCTTCCCCGCATAACGCCGCGATAATTCTAGCGCTTGAGCGGTATTCCAGTGCGGCAGGCTGCCAAGCAGCAGCGGCAAGCACGCTGGTTCGATCGGCAAACCCATAGACACACTATACGCTTGTTATAAACACCGGAAACGCTTGAGTATACTGCTTGCAACTCAAGCGTTTTCCGGCTGTTTTTGCATCACCAAACGCAATTGCTCGGCATACGGCGGGTAAACGACACCACGCTCTGTGATAATGGCCGTAATGAGCTCGTTCGGCGTTACATCGAAGGCAGGATGCGCTGCCGTAACGCCCTCCGGCGCAATGGCATGGTTACCGATACGCGTTACCTCAGCCGAATCGCGTTGTTCAATCGGGATAGCATCACCATTTGGTAACGAAAGATCGATGGTGGAGGAAGGAGCTGCAACATAGAAGGGGATGTTATGCGCCTTAGCCAGCACTGCCAAACTGTATGTGCCAATCTTGTTGGCCACATCACCGTTTGCGACGATTCGATCCGCGCCGACAATCACACAATCAACATCGCCACGCCGCATGAAATAACCGGCCATATTATCGGTAATGAGCGTGAGCGGCACCCGCGCCCGATGCAACTCCCAAGCGGTGAGCCGGGCACCCTGCAAGAAGGGACGTGTTTCATCCACATACACGTGAATCGGGCGACCCTGCTCGTGGGCTGTGCGAATCGGGGCAAGTGCAGTGCCATAGCCTGCAGTAGCAAGGCCGCCAGCATTGCAGTGCGTCAACACACGGCCACCAGGCGGAATGAGATCTGCGCCGTAACGCCCCATGGCATAACACATGGCCAGATCTTCGGCCTGGATGGATCGAGCTTCGTCGAGGAGGCGTTGGGCAAGTTCCTGAGGAGAGATTGAGGGAGATTGCTCAACTGTCTGTCGTGCAACCGTCAACATCCGTTCGGTCGCCCAAGCGAGGTTGACTGCGGTTGGGCGAGAAGCATCGAGCAGGCGCTTCGCCTGTTCGAGGTGAGCAAGCACGCTTTGCGCGTCCTGATGGGCAGCGCTTGGGTGTGCAGCATCAGCGGCTGCGATAGCCATGCCATACGCAGCCGAGCAGCCAATCGCTGGTGCACCCCGTACAACCATGGTCTTGATTGCACGCTCAACTTCCTCGACGGTACCGCAGCGCACTACAACTTCTTGGTTCGGCAGCAGTCGCTGGTCGAGCAAAAAGAGCGCTCCATCATCCCACCAGATGTGTTTGTATGTATCTGCTGTTGTCATACAAAAGCCACTCGCCAAGCGAGAGGCTCCTATCCTAACCTCTCATCTTTCAGCAACGCGCACAGAGCACGCTGCTGCAGGAATTAGCACCTTCCAACAACGCATGTTGTTGTGGTTGCTGGGCTTCACTGGGCCAGTCCCTCAGCCCCTCGCGATGAGTGTTTCCCGATATACAATTCGGAGGCCGATTATAGCATAGCTAGAGATCACCTGCAACCACTGCATGCAGGAATACTTAGTACACTAAGCTCCAGAAAGCCCAACATTCTTCTCTTGTATGCTTCAAGAGCGTGGGGCGTTATCCTCAGTGGAACTCTATTCACGTATCGTTTTTTGACAATACCTGATCTTTTTAACGCTAAATTCACGGTTACTTTTTTACATGTAGCGTGCTATAATGACATATGAGCAGCTATTCATTTCACCATCGTTGATTAACGGCATTGTGTAGGTTGCACAAGCTGGCATGGTTCAGAAGCTATGCGATTAACATTTCTTGGCACTGGCACCTCGATGGGCGTGCCAATTATTGGTTGCCGATGTGAGGTTTGCGTTTCACCAGATCCGCACAACAAACGGCTACGCACATCAGCATTGCTCCAAACTGCCGGGCTGAATCTGCTATTCGATGCGGGGCCTGATCTGCGTCAGCAAGCATTGACTGTCGGCCTGCAACAACTCGATGCGATCTTGCTGACACACGCACATGCCGATCATATCTCAGGGCTCGATGATCTGCGCCCGCTCAACTTCGCCCAGCAATCGCCCATCCCGATCTATGGCTCGCGTACGACCCTCAACTTCGTACGTAGTCGCTTCGATTACGCCTTTGCCGAAACATCCGATGGCTCGACCCGCCCTGCACTTACGCTGATCGAAATTCAACATTTAATACCCTTCCAAATTGGAGGGGTCACGATTCTCCCACTTGAAGTTCAACACGGAAGCTGGACGATCACAGGTTTTCGGATCGGTCGGCTAGGGTACGTTACCGATGCTAGCATGATCCCTCCTGCTTCCATGGAACACTTGCGCAATCTCGATCTGCTCGTGCTGAACGCCTTGCAGTTCAAACCACATCCGAATCATTTTTCTCTTGAACAGGCCCAAGCGGTCATCGAAGAACTGCAACCTCGCCGCGCACTGCTTGTTCATATGAATCACGATATCGATCATACTGCAGCCAACGCCCAACTTCCCCATCACATGCGGCTTGCTTACGATGGGCAGATCGTTGATATTGCAGACGACAATGTATCGGATTTATAATGAACATAGTTCAGATAGCCTTGGTTTCGCTATCGGAACGGCCTATCTGCCTGGGATCCCGATCTCGTCAAGCGTAGCACAGCCAAGTTGTATCGCTGTGCGACACAGCAGCGCCGCCCATCGCCAACCCGCCACACCATAGTAGCAAACCTGGTGATTCGGCCACAGAAAGCGTTATGCGAATCGCGATTGATGCTCGTCTCAATGCTTATCGGCAAGGCGGCATTCCACAATACACGCGCCAGTTACTGACAGCATTGGCCGAAGTTGCGCACGATGACGAATTTGTGAGCCTGCAACACCGTCAGCACCTTCGACCACTGGTTGTCGCATCGAATGTGACACGCCGGACTGTCTTTACGCCGCCTCATCACCGTTTCGAGCAGTGGACGTTGCCCCTTGAAGTGATGCTGGCGCGGCCCGATGTATTGCATTGCCCAGATTTTATTGCGCCAACGCGCCGCAACTTCCCCGCCGTCGTCACGATCCACGATCTGGCATTTATGCACTACCCGCATATCCTCGATGATGCGGCCCGTGCCTACTATGGCCAGATCCGCGAGAATGCGGCCCGCGCCGATGCAGTGATCGCGGTTTCGGAGGCGACACGCCAAGATATCGCCCAGTTTCTCGATATCCCGATCGAGAATATTGCGATGATCTACGAAGCCGCCGCACCGATCTTCCATCCGATCAGCATTCGCGAAGGCGAAGCACGTGTGCTCGGCTCAACTGCCATCGCCGCCGATTCGTTTATGCTGTTTATGAGCACACTGGAGCCGCGCAAAAATATCCCTACACTGCTCCAAGCGCTGCGCATCTGCATCGATCGGCATCCCGAGCGCCCGTATCGTTTGGTGTTGGCCGGGTCGCGCGGTTGGCGCGATGAGTCGATCTTCGAGACCGCCCGCGATCTGAAACTCGGCGATCATGTGTTGTTCGTCGGTTCGGTCGGCCAATACGATCTGCGCTGGCTCTACAACGCCTGCCGCTTCTACATCAACCCTTCGCTCTACGAGGGCTTCGGCCTGCCGTTGCTGGAGGCGATGGCCTGCGGCGCGCCCTGCTTGGCCGCTCTAACATCGAGCCTGCCCGAGATCGGCGGGGATGCCGCGATCTATGTGCCGCCACTGGAAGCCGATCTCTGGGCCGATGCTATCGAGATGTTGTGGGAGGATCAGGACCGCCGCGCCGAATTGAGTCGGCTTGGGCTAGCACAAGCCCAGCGCTTCTCGTGGCAGCGCGCCGCCCGCGAAACGCTCCAAGTGTACAACTACGCGGTCTCCGGCAGCGGCACTCTGCCCGTCAGCACGTCGGTCGCCGCGTCCGCACCCCCGCCGCTGCGCTACTCGCAGCCGCTCCGCCAAGGCACAACCAGCCGCAGTTGCTTGCGCTGCAACAGCCTGATGCAAGCGAATCCTATGCAGCACGGTATCCTGACCATGCCGCTTGGTGCTACCGAAGGCCACGAGCAAACCACCGTCGTGTGGGTCTGCACCAATTGTGGCAAAATCGAATTGGTGGCCCAATCGCTCGATTCACACACGAACAGCGAATCGATCGTGCTTTCCAGCAACGGCCACGAGCATGAGGCTGCACAGGCCAACGACGATGAACAGAACGCCGAGCAAACTGCGCAGGCCAACGACGATGAACAGAACGCCGAGCAGGCCGCGCTCGCCAATGACGATGGTCTCTCCAATGGGCTCGAGCGCGAGGCCGGGCAGGCCGCGCTCGCCAATGGACGCGATCACAATATCGAAGGTGCGCATAGCGAGCGCGACGAACACAAAGCGCTAGACGACGAGGATGTCCATCACGCATCGCACAATGGCGCATCAATAACCGATGCTCAAGCTCAGCCGATAACCGCTCAATCTGTTGCGAAACCAACCCGAGGAGGGCGACAACAACGCGGTAAACGGCATCGGGCCTAAACCGCGATCACGTCTGCTATTCCCTACGACGCACTGATACTGGCCGCTCTGGTAGAAGTAGTGACACCATGTCCGCCAGATTGCAGATCGCCCTACTTGGTTCCTTGGTCGTTCGTCATGGCGATCAGGCCGTACCAACCACACGTTGGCATTCGCGCCACATCCCCCGATTGCTAGGAATCCTCATCTCGGCGCGCGGCAACCGCGTTCCCAACGAGCAACTGATCGCCTGGCTCTGGCCGGAGCGCACGGGTGAGGTGGCCGCCGTCACACTGCGCAGCGCGATCAGCAGCCTCCGCCAGACGCTTGACAATTCCAACAGCGGGCGTGCCTCATCGCGCTATATTCTCACCAAATCGGGCGGCTACGCCTGGAATAGCGCGAGCGACGCGTGGATCGACTTCGAGCAGTTTCTGGCGCTCACCGACAGTCATTCCAATGCGCCGCAAACGACACCACTGCGCATCGCACGCCTCGAACGGGCGTTGGCGCTCTACCAAGGCGATTATCTGGCCGACGAACCCGACGAATCCCCGTGGGTGCAGCCGCTCCGCCAGATGCTGCGCGAACGCTACCTGAACGCGCTCACCGAACTCGCCGAACTCCAGAGCACGGCGGGCATGCACGATGCCGCGATCGAGTTGGCCCGACGGGGATTGGCTACCGAGCCGCTGCGCGAACCGCTCTACCGCGTGCTGATGCGCGCGCAGGCCCGTAGCGGCGATGTGGCGGGGGCGTTGCGCAGCTACGAGCAGTACCGCCATCTGCTGAGCGAAGAGCTCGGGGCCGAGCCAGCGCCGCAGAGCCAAGCGCTCCACACCGCCATTCTGCGCGGCGAGATCACGAACGAGCCACCGCCCCAACCGCCGATGCGCAACGATGCGCGCCAGCCCATCACGAACAGCAATCTCGCGCCGTTCGTGGGCCGCACGCACGAACTTCAGCAGTTGCGCACCTGGATCAGCGATGCCACTAAGCGCCACGGTGGCACGGTCGCGTTGGTAGGGGAGGCGGGCATTGGCAAGACGCGGCTCGCCGAAGAGGCACGCCGTTTGGCTGAGCAACAAGGGATGCAGACGATCTGGCTGCGCTGCACCATCCTTGAACGCGAGTTGCCCTTTGCGCCGTTGGGTGAGGGACTGCGAGCGCTGCTGCACAACGCGCCCGAGCCGCTGCTGCGACGCATGCCGGAGGCCGATCTGGCCCAGATAATCGATCTGCTTCCGGCGCTGCGCGAGCGCCTCCCCAACCTGCCCATCTTGCCGGATGTGCCGCCAGCCGAGCGGCGCAACCGCCAACTGAATGGCCTCCAAGGCGCGGCGTTGGCGATCTCGCGGATGACGCCGTTGCTGATCTGCTACGACGACGCGCAGTGGGCCGACGAGGCGACGTTGGCAGCGTTGGGGCGACTGGCGCGGGTGGCGCATCGCCACGCACTGCTGATTGTGCTGGCCTACCGCTCGGAGGAACTGAGCGATAACCCGGCGCTGCACGCCTTCCTGCGCAGTTTGGGCCGCGATATGCTGCTGCGCCCGCTGGTGCTGCCCCGCTTAGAGCAACACGAGGTCGCGCACTATCTGACGCAACTCGCTCCAAGCGCGAAACTGCAGATCGAACAACTCGCCCCGCGCCTGGCCTCCAGCACCGGAGGCAACCCGCTCTTCCTGAGCGTGGCCGTGCGTTCGCTGCTCGAAGCCCACGGCGCGCCATCGCTGGAGACGCTGCTGCCGAGGCTACCCGCCGATGTGCCGTTGCCCAATTTGGCCAGCGTTCAACACATCCGCGACCTGCTGCTGGGCCAACTCGAACGCCTCGATAGCGCCGCCCGCGACCTGCTCGATCGCCTGGCGCTGATTGGCCGCGCGGTGTCGCTCGACCTGATCGAACAACTCGATCCCAACAACGGCCTGATCTCGGCCCAATTGCTGCTCGAACGCACCTTCCTGGCCGAACAGCCCGACGGCAGGCTCCAGATCGACCACGACCTTCTGCGCTCGATTGTGGCCGACGCGATCGGTTCGCCCCGCCGCCGTCTCGCGCACCGCCAGATCGCCGAGGCACTGCAAGCACTGCACGGCGAACGACCTGAGCACGCTGGTGAGATCGCCCTGCACTATGGGAAAGCGGGACAAGGCGCCGACGCCGCCGTGCTGCGTTTCGCCACGATCGCGGGTGATCACGCCCGCCAGGGGTTTGCGTATCAAGCCGCGCTGGGGCACTACAACGCCGCGCTGCAAGCTGCAGAGCGCCTGGGATCACGCGCCGACATCGACATCACGCGACGGGCCTTTGCGGGTCGCCTGCGCACCTACGAGGCGCTGCTCGATTGGGATGGCATGCTGGAGACGGATCGGCGCTATGGGCAGTGGGCCGCGCATCACCAACAGAAGCCCGCACTGATCGCACCACGACGGCTCGTGCTGCTGCGGGCGCTGATGGGCGACTTGGCTGGCGCCGCGCAACTGAGCGCCGATCACGCCAACCAACGCCCCGAGGCCATCCCGATGCTGCAAGATATGCTGGCTCGTACTGCTCGTATTCTGCAACCTGTGTCCGAGCTACAAGCCAACGAAGGCACAGAACCGGGCGATGTTCCGCCTCCCGCAGCATGGCAGCCCGTCGAGCCACCACCCGGCGCGCCCGCCAGCGAGTTGCCCGCATTGCTTGGGCCGGAGGAGGCTGCGGTCGCGCTGTTTCAAGTGGGTTGGGCCGCGCTGGTGCAGGGCTTGATTCAGGCTGCCGAGCCATGCCTGCATCAGGCCTACACGCTCGGCAAGCAAACGGGGCAGGCGGCTGTTGCCGTGATCAGCGCGCTACAATTGGCGCATCTGCACGATCTGCGGGGTGAGCGCAGCGCCACCCACGAATGGCTCGCCACCAGCATCGCGCTGGCCGAGCGTGTGCCCGAGGCGGCGTGGGCCAGCATCTGGCCCCGCATCCACGAGGCGTTCCTGCTGCTGCTCGATGATCGCCTTGACGAAGCCGAAGCGCGCTTCACCAACCTGGCCTGTCAACTCAACACGCTCGCCGCACTCCAATCGCATCGGGCCAGCGTTGAGGTTGGCTTGGGATTGCTTGCGCTCCAGCGCGGCGATCTGGAGAACGCTCATACGCGCCTACAGCACGCGCTCCACTCGCCGCAACTGATCTATGGCTTCGTCCAAGTGGTCGCGCAGCACGGCCTAGCGCGCATTGCGGCGCTGCGTGGCCAGCCCGCTCAGGCGCGCCGCCTGCTGTATCATGCCCTGGCCTCCAGTGCTCAGCGTGGCCTGTTGCCCGAGTATATCCGCAGCGCCATCGCCATTACGCGGTTCGAGCGCGATTTCGGGCGCGCCGCGCAAGCCCTTCCGCTCCTTCACAACGCCATTCACTTGGCGGAAACCGCCGAGTTGGGCGCGCTCGCCAGCGCGGCACGCACGTTGCTCCAACGCCTCTCGTAGCATCCTCCAAACTCAGCGCGCCAACCCGACGCTCAGCAGATATACTACACGGATGATGAAATACGCCCTCAACTATCAGGAGGTCTACATATGGCATCCTCCAACATAACGCGCTACGATACATCGGGTGGCGCGCGCATTTACAGCATCACAGTGCCCGTATTCACCACACTTGATGCGAATATTTATGTTGTGATCGCCGACGATTACGCCGCGCTGATCGATACTGGCAGCGGCTTGGGCAAGAGTAATGAGTATCTGCGCGCCGGTATGGCGGCGCTCCGCGAGGATTGGAATGAGTCGATCGATTGGGCCGACCTCGATCGCATCGTGATCACACACGCGCATATCGACCACTTCGGCGGCCTCAACGAGGTGCGCACGCTTACCAATGCGCCCATCGCAGTGCACGAATTTGATCGGCGCGTGCTGATCAACTACGAGGAACGGCTCACGCTCACCAGCCGTGCGCTTTCGAGCTACCTTTGGCGCGCCGGGGTCGATCAGCAGCGCCACGCCGAACTGATGGGCCTGTACGGCTTGAGCAAGGGGTTGTTCCACTCGGTGGAGGTGGCGACGACGCTGCGCCACGGCGACCTGCTCGATGGACGATTCCGCATCTACCACGTGCCCGGCCACTGCCCCGGCCAGATCTGCCTGCACATCGATGATGTGCTGTTGAGCGCCGATCACATCCTGGCCCGCACAACGCCGCATCTGGCGCCAGAGAGCATCACCGCCTCCACTGGACTCGACCACTATCTGCACTCGCTTCAGCAGATCGCAGCCATGCCAGGAATCCGCCTGACGCTCGGCGGACACGAAGGGCCGATCGACGACTTGATGGCCCGCGTGGAGCAGATCGAGGCATCGCATCGCCGCAAACTCGATCGCGTCCTGACGGCTTGCGCGGAACCACGCACCATCCACGAACTCTCGCAGATCGTCTATGCTCACGTGCAGGAGTACCACACCCTGCTGGCGATCGAGGAGATCGGCGCGCATATCGAGTATCTCGACCAGCGCGGCGAGCTTGCTATCGCGAATCTCGAACAGGTCGCGCAGGATGAACGCATTGCGCCGCGCTATCGGCGTATTTAGCGCACAAGCAACGTGCTTGGGGCATACAAAACGGCGGCGGGTTTGTAGCCCACCGCCGTTATTCCTGTTAAGCGAGAAGGATCACACCACCGCGGCGTGTTTGACGAAGTTCTCGATCCGCCGAATGAGATCGGGGAAATGTATCGGCTTCACCAGATACGCATTGGCCCCTGCATCCAAACCAGCCATCACCGAAGAGCCCTCCGAGCGAGCCGTCAGCATAATGACCGGAATATGCTTCGTGAGCGGATCGTGCTTCAAACGCTTCGCAACCTCCAGGCCGTTCATCTCGGGCAGCATCACATCGAGCAGCACCACGTCCGGCAGGAGCTCGCGGGCCTTTGCGATCGCGTCACGACCGTTCATCACCGCCGTAATTGAGTGGCCGACTTGCTCAAGACGGATCTGGAGCAGCCGCACGATATTCTCATCATCTTCAACTACTAGGATATGGGCCATTTCACACCTGTTGATCGTGTAATTGATTCGTTTGCAGTGAAATCAGCCACAATTACACGTATAGCATCTCTCTATTGCAAGTTATGTTTCTTGCTAAAAATAATCAACTTACCGCAACATTGATAACATTTGGAAACTCATACCTCCAAATGCGCGACAATCAGTGGTTCAGTTGCGATCTTTGTCTTCTATACTATACCGTACACCGACGACGAAAAGCAAATAAACGAATATTCATCCTAAATATTTGTAGTGTTGCAAATACCGTTTGTATCACAAAATCGCAATCGGAAAACCGGACAACTCAAAAGAGCATCGTTCAGCATACATCACTAGATAGCCCAACATCGCGATTCGCGATCCGGAGGGCCAATGTGAAGTGTTGGAGGGTACCATCAGTGAGGTATCGCTGCACTGCGAAACACAGTTTATCGCAGGCGCATTGCGTTTGTTGTGATGAGGACGCGCTGCGAGGTATCGCGCATCCTCATCACCTTTCCGAGGGAAGTGGAAACCTATGGAATGAGGAATGACGCGCGGCGAAAACGACACGTTTTGTGAGCGATCATCCGCCCTCACTCCCACCGCACCAGCAACGTACCGCTGCCCTGCGCCACCTCTAGTTCGACGTAGCGGCTGCCGTAGATATCCTCGATCCCATATTCCTGCGGCACGCCGTCCAGCGTCACCTCGGCGGCGCGCTTCACGCCAGCGGGCAACAACAGCCGCAGTTCTGTCTGCTCCGATGTGCTGGTGAACTCTAGCCGCAACTGGTTCGGCTTGCGCTGCCAGCGGTAGGCCACGTAGCCGTCCGATGCGGCGTAGCGGGCCACCACCCGCGCCTCGTTCACGTCGTCGGTGGCGGACCAGCGCGGGCTGAGCGAGATCGCGCGGTAACGCGACGCCTGATCGACGATCCCCGCCGCGCCCTCGATCAGCGCGCCGAGCATCGCCGAAGAGCCCCAGCCATCGGTAGGCAGCGTATCGTCTGAGGATTTGCCCGGGTTGCCCGCCGGGTAGTACCACAAGTAGCTCTCGCCCGTCAGGCTGAGCAGTTCGGCGTAGCGCGCCAGCGTCTCGAAGGCGTAGCGCTCGGTGCCGTAGCGGAACGCACCACGGGCCAGTTCGCCGCCAACCAGCGGCATAATGCCGCCGTTCACGTATTCGCCCGGGTTCTCGCCCAAGCGCCCGGCCATGCCGTAGGAGCCAGCGGGGAAGGGCGGATCGATGCTGTACCATTCGGCGAAGGTGTCCCCCCGCTCTTGGCCGCGCCGATAGTACTCCTCGATGATCGCCCGATTCTGTTGGCGCTTCAACACCATGCGATTCAGGGCGTAGGCGTTCGAAAGGCTCAGTTGGCGCGATTCGTCCACGCCGGGCACATCGAACGGTTCCAACGGCACGAAATGCGTGAAGAAGTTGCCGTTCCAACTGAGCGCGTTCAAGCGCTCTATCACGCCATCCGAAGCGGCCCGGTACTGCTTGGCCCGTTCGCTGTCGCCGACGCGCTGCTCGATCCGCTCCATCAGGCGCAACGCAAACGCTAATCCGGTATTATCGCCGTGGAAGATGCCCCAGATCGTCCGCTCGTCGATCCAGTGACGGGGCGCGGGTTGTCCAGTGGTGGGATCGCGCGTAGTCGGGCCGTACTCAAAGTCCCATGTGTCGATGGTGTAGGGCCGCTTCACCAGTTGCAGCTCGGCGTCCCAACGCAGCGGATCGCTCATCGTGTAGGCGAGCGCACGCCGCATGGCCTCCAAGTTCTGCTTCAGCCACGCATCGTCGCCGGTGGCTTGCCAGGCTTCGTAGACCGCCTGAACGAACAGGTACTCGACATCGGCCTCCACCTCCAGCCGCTTGTAATCGACTTGGTGTTCGGGACGGGCCAGATAATCGGGGAAGCTACCATCGGGGCGCTGAGCACGCCGGAACGCGTCGATCAGGCTAGTCATATCGGTCTCGAAGTACCGAAACGCGCGGGCCTGGTAGGTGTGATCGCGCAGCCAGAGCAGGTTGTTGTCGGGCGAGCGGTAGCCGCGCACCGCATAGCCATCTAGCTCGTAGGCCGTCACATCCTGCTCCATAAACGCCTTGATCTGCGGGTAGAGCGTATCGAAGCGCGGCTGGCCCGTCTGCACCGTGGTTTGCGCATCTAGCTCGAACAGCCGACGGGCAACGCCAGCCAGTTCGCCATCAATCAGCAGCAACCCGCTCTGGTGGCCCAACGCGCCGCGCCCCTCAACAGTGATGATCGCAGCACCATCGCGAATCTCGGCGGGCCACACCCCAGCCGGGCGCAGTTGCTGATCGTACAAGCGCAGTTCGGCGGGGCCAGTGTAACCGGGCACTGAGAGCGTGATGGTGAACGGCAGCAGCGGCTCGACAATCGGCGGTGCGCTCAGGGTCGCATGCCAGGAGGCGGGTTTCAGCGTCGTCACCTCGGCGGGCAGCGTCTCGATAGTATCGCTGAACACACCGCTGGCATCCACCGACAGCAGGCCCCGCTCGAACAACTGCGCGGGCTGCCCATCGAGCCAGATCAGCGCGCCGCGTGACGCGCCCAGTTGGCGGCTGACCTGACTATGCTGTGCCAAAAAGTCTTGGAATAACTGGCTGGCCGTGGCGGTGCTGACGGGAGTCGGCACGGGTGTGGCGGTCGGCGCAACCGTGGCGGGTGGAGACGAAGGCGTTGGCGCAGTAGGTTCGGCGGCGGGCGTGCAGCCCACAAACAACAAAAGTAGCAAACATACGGGCAGCACAAGGCTGCGAGTCATCGATAAACGGCCCATGGTTTTGTGTTGGCGCTGCGTGGATGATGCCAGCCCGCACCAAGCATCTCTGCTCCTCTCGGGCTACATTATGCGGTTGCGCAGCACACCCAGCCCGCTGATCTCAAGCTCAACGACATCACCCTCCTCAAGCCAGGGGCCTTGCCCAGCCGTCAACTCCAGCAAACAGCCAGTGCCAACGGTGCCGCTGCCGAGCACATCGCCAGGCTCCAGCGTCACATCGCGCGAGGCGTGCGCCACCAGTTGATGGAAGGAGTAAAACATATCGCGGGCATTGCCGCGTGACCGCTCGACGCCGTTGACGCGGGCGACCATCGTCAGGTTGTAGCGGTCGTCACCCAGCGCGAACTCCTCAAGCTCGTCGGGCGTCACCAGCCAGGGGCCGAGCGAGGTGGCGAAATCTTTGCCCTTCGCAGGGCCAAGCCCGACCGTCATCTCCTCGCGCTGCAGGTCGCGGGCGCTCCAGTCGTTCATAATCATATAGCCAGCGATGTAGTCCCCCGCGTCCTCCTCCAGGATATCGCGCCCGGGCCGACCGATCACACAGGCAAGCTCTAACTCATAGTCGAGCGCTTTGGTGCGCGGCGGCGGCACATCCGCGTCGGGACCGTAGATGGCGGTATGATTGCCGAAGTAGAAGACTGGCAACTCGTACCAAGCGGGTGGCACAGGGCGGTTGCGCAAGCGGTAGGCGGTTTCGACGTGCTGCTCGAAGGTGTAGAAATCGCGCAAACTGTTCGGGCGCGGCAGCGGCGCCAGCAGACGCACTTCATCGAGCGGCAGGAACATCTCGATCCCGCCGATCGTGATCGGGCCAGAAAAGCCGCCGGACACCCCCTCATCGGCGAACTCCTCGGCACTGGTGATGCCAAGCTGATCGAGTGCGGCAGCGGCGATCTCGGCAGCGCCATCCAGGCCCATACCGTCCGGGGCGCCGCGTAGGATATCGATCAACTGCCAGGCTTGACCCTCGCTCTCCTCGAATACGAGTGGCGCAGCGGCGGCGAGGTCGATCACCATTCCGCCAAGCAGCACACCGGCACGGGGAGAACCATCGATGTAGTGAAAACTAACTAGGCGCATAACCACCTTTTGCCTTCGCTATGGGGAATCGCAGCTTGGATTATACCATGGCTCGGCGCGCCCAAACGCGGCATATCCAATCGATAGGTGATTTGGAGGATGTTGGAGCAGCTAGCGGAGCAAAAGCTGCAACAAGTTCACAAGGCACTACTAAATATATTAGATTTGAAATGGTATCACATCTTTGTAATAACCGGGTATAATGATTGCTACCACGTTTTTACGTCTTGATAGTAGGCATGGACCTAGTATCGCATGAACACTGCTACTAGGTTGCATTTACCGTCTAAATGATTGAATGAGCGAGATTCCCTTAAAACGGAGCCAAAAACTATCAAACGAACCTTTTTGTGCTTCAAAACAAGCATACCATTATCACAACATTGTTTAGGTTTAGGAAGCAATCATGGTCAGGCCCCCTCTTAATCGCATTCTTATTGTCGAAGATGAACCAGATATTCAAGCAATCGCCCAACTCGCGCTCGAAGCTGTAGGTGGCTTTACTGTACAGTTGTGTAGTTCAGGGCCAGAAGCATTAGAAGTCGCACCCGTCTTTCAGCCCGATTTGATCCTGCTCGATGTGATGATGCCGGGGATGAACGGCCTGATGACGCTCCAAGCGTTGCGCGAACTGCCAAGCATGGCCAACACGCCAGTGATGTTCATCACCGCCAAGATCCAGCCCCAGGAAGTCGCGCTGTACCGCGATCTCGGCGCGCTCGACGTGATCGCCAAGCCGTTCGATCCCATGACACTAGCTGCCACCATCAACACCTCGTGGCAGCGCCAGCACGTGCAAACGCCCACCGCCGAAGTCGATGAACGCTTCAACGAACTGCGCACACAATTCTTCAACCGTATTCAAGAGCGTATCACGCAGATCGATTCGCTCTGGTATGGGCTAGCGCGCAATTGGAACCCTGAGCACGCTCACACCCTACAACGGGTTGCACACAACTTGGTAGGCTCGGGGGCTACCTTCGGCCTGCCCACGATCAGCGAACGGGCGCGGATGCTGGAGCTCGCCATCAAAGCGCAGATCCAGCGCGCCTACCCACCAACCTCGGAACAAGCCTCTCAAATCAAACACTGCATCATCAACCTCAAGCAGGCGTACAACGATATTCAGCATACCTTCACGAACTTTGGGCCACGGCCCGCCAGCAACGCCACCACGCCCGTGCTGCAACCGTTCGAGCTCACCGATCGGTACGTCAACCATCGGCTGATCTACCTGCTGAGCAGCAACACCGAATTAGCCAAAGACCTCGCGCTGCAGATCGGCTACTTCGGCTATACGGCCAACATCTACGACACATTGAGCGATGTCACACACGCGTTGCAACACAGCATCCCCGCCTCCTTGGTGATCGACAGCACCATGCTCCAGGGCGACACCATTCAAGAACTGGCTCAATTGCGCCAAACACAGCTCTTCCCGCCGATCTTCTTCATCTCGAACCAGGATGATATCGCTACACGGCTCCAAGCGGTGAAGGCTGGCGGCGAAGCGTACTTCACCATCCCCGTGAACATCAGCAGCCTGATCGACAAGCTCGATAGCCTCAGCGCAAAGCAAGAGGTTGAGGCGTACCGCATTCTGATCATCGACGACGAGATCGAACAGGCCGAGTACTTCTCCCATACGTTGGAGCAGGCCGGGATGATCACCGCAGTGGTGAGCCAACCATTGCAGGTGATGAACTCGCTGATCGAGTTCATGCCCGACCTGATCCTGATGGACATGTACATGCCCGATTGCAGCGGCCTCGAATTAGCCGCAGTGATCCGCCAACTCGAAGCGTACGTCAGCATCCCGATCGTGTTTTTGTCGATGGAGAACGACTTGGATCGGCAACTGGAGGCCATCCAGATCGGCGGCGATCAGTTCCTCACCAAGCCGATTCAGCCCGCCCAACTGGTCACAGCGATCACCAGCCGCGTGAAGCGCTCGCAGATCCTGCGCTCGCTGATGGTGCGCGATAGTCTGACTGGCCTGCTCAAACACACGGTGCTCAAAGAGCGCCTGCAGGTTGAGCTTGCGCGCGCGCGCCGCCAATCAACCCATCTCAGCTTCGCGATGATCGATATCGACCACTTTAAATCGATCAACGACACCTACGGCCACATCACAGGCGACCGCGTGATCAAAAGCCTCTCGCGCCTGCTGCAGCAGCGGCTCCGTAAATCCGATGTGATCGGGCGCTACGGCGGCGAGGAGTTCGCGATCATTCTGCCGGATACCAACGCTGAATCGGCCCTAAAGGTGCTCGACGAGTTGTGCATGGGCTTCGCGCACATCCGCCAGCAATCGGGCGATATCGCTTTCTATGCCACCTTCAGTTGCGGAGTGGCCGAGTTCCCGACCTATTCCAACAGCGATAGTCTGATCAGCGCAGCCGATCGTGCGCTCTACAAAGCCAAAAACGCGGGGCGCAACATCGTCTATCTCGCGGAGTGAACAGGCGGAAACGGCGCGTGTTCTAGCGCTTTCAGCACCGTCAAGTGTATCGGAATTGACGAAGCGAGCAGGCTGCGTTATAATGCTCCCTGTCTGTGAGATGTACGGGGCGTGGCGCAGCCTGGTAGCGCACCTGAATGGGGTTCAGGAGGCCGCTGGTTCGAATCCAGTCGCCCCGACCAACTCACTATCCAGCACTTGCCCAGCAAGCGCACCATGTGAGAACCAATAAACGATCAAGTAGCCGCTTGCTGCTTGGTCGTTTTTTGTTCCCACACCCAACATCACACTCCTCCACCCTAACCACCTAGCGAAAGGAGCTTGATCGTGTCGATGGCTCGTTCTATTGCTGCCAAGCTCGACGAACTCGCCGAACTACGCACCGCCGCCGAGCTCACTCGCGCCGATTACGAGACACGCCGCGCAGCGATCCTGCAATCCGTCCAGGCCGAACTCGATGCGCTCAGCGCCGAATTTGAGCCACTGTTCGAAGCTGTTGAAGAACGAACCCGCGACCTCGAAGAAGAAATTCGCCAAGATGTGCTCGCATACGGCCAAAGTGTCAAAGGTCTCGAAATTCAAGCGGTCTACAACCGAGGCCGCGTCACATGGGATACAAAACGCCTCGACGCCTACGCCGAGCGACACCCCGAAATCATCGCTTTTCGAAAGGAAGGCGAGCCGAGTGTCGCCCTGCGGCACATCAAAGAGAAGGGCTGATCGGCCCTTCAACAGAAGGATACCACTATGGAAGTGTTCGAGACCATTCGCAGCGTGCTAGCAGTGCGCGAATATCAAGACCGTCCCGTGCCTGCTGCAACCATACAACGGATTATCGAAGCGGGATGGCTCACTGGTAGCGCCAAAAACGAACAACCCTGGCATTTCATTCTGATCCAAGATCGAGAGTTGCTCCAAACCCTGGCAGCCAACACCCCAACAGGTCGGTACTTGGCGCAAGCCCCGTTCGCCATCGCAGTCGTCATCGAACGCACGCCGTTCGCCGTCTCCGACGGTAGCCGCGCTATTCAGTCGATGCTCCTGGCCGCCTGGGATGAAGGCGTCGGCTCAAACTGGGTCGGCTTCATGGGACCAGACAGCCTCAAACCGCTGCTCGGCATACCCGACGACCTCGATCTCTTGGCAATCCTGCCGTTTGGCTACCCCACCAAAAACATCGGCAAAGGTCGCAAACGCCGCAAACCGCTCGGAGACATCCTGCATCGCGAACGGTTTGGACAGAAGACCCCGAACAAATCATAATCCCGCTCGATGGGCAACGAAGGAGCATCGGTGCGCTGCATGTTGTGGCGCACCGATACCCCACGGAGCTTGCAACCCAGGCTCAACCAATCCTCTGACATTACCCGCCTCCCAACACTGGCTTGGGAATCGACCGCAACGCCAGACGCCCCCTAACTACGAGGCATGGTAACATTTCAACGCCATGCAGCCAGAATGCGCATCAAAATCCCGTATATTGCGAAATATTCATAAATTAGTTACAATCTTGTACAGCATCTAAACGCTAACCTCGGTACACTACAACAAACCAATCTATTCTGATCCAATAATGTAGTAGACCCTTTGGATCAACCAAGTCTGTTGAACAATCGTCACGCTTACCAGTCATACGGGCAGTGATGAGCTTGCTTTGCAGTACCTTTTTTTCGCCAGCCGCATAAACACTAGGCTCAGTGAGGAGAGGTTGGCAGCATATAATCGGGAGAATAACGATGTTCTCGCAGATTCAGACGCGCTTGATCCTGAACAGCGCCTTAATTATAGTCATCGTGCTGGCACTCATCACCATGGTATTGTTTGAGCGTGCCAATCTCAATAGCTTAATAGCGCATCAGAATAACCTCTACGTAGCAGCGCAGCAGGCGCAGCAACTCAACTCCGAAGTGCAACACAACGCGTTCGATCTCAGCCTCTCGATGCTCACTGCCCGGGTATCGCGCGAAGAATACGACCATCACAACGAAACGTTCCAACAACACTTCGAAGAGTTGCGCCAGCTGAGCATCGAAGAGGAGCTAAATGAAGAAGTTGGGCGCGAGATCGAACAACTCGGAGCAACCTTCCTTGCCTTCCAAGAGATCTCCGAGCGGTTATTGATTGGCTTTGAGCAGCTCCAAAATGGCGCAACCCCAGACGAGCGCAACGAGCAACAGCAAACATGGCAACAGGCTCAGCAAGTCATCGCACAAATTAACGAGACATCCGAAGATCTCACCAGCAAAATCCAACAGCTCGTTGAGGAGCAGCAAACACACATCACTGAACGCAACGCCCGCTTGATCGGCCTCGTCACCGCCATCGGCGTTCTAATCATTGGTCTGATCGTGCTGATGCAGACCATGATCTTCCGCACGATCGGTATACCGCTGCGCCGCCTGACGGAAGGCATCAAACGATTCGCCCAAGGCGACCTCGACACTCGCGTGGAAGTCACACGCAGCGACGAAGTAGGCGACCTCTGCACCTCCTTCAACCTAATGGCGGCTAAAATCAAGCATCAGCAAAGCTCATTGGTGCACCTCGAAATTGTCGAGGCCGCGCGCGCCGATGCCGAAGCCGCTCACGCACAAGTCGCCCAACAACTCGCGACCATCGAACAACAACAGAACGTCATCCGCGAGTTGAGCATCCCGGTGATCCCGGTGGACGAACAAACGCTCATCCTCCCGCTGATCGGCGCGTTCGACACCTCGCGGCTGCGCCAAGTGCAAAGCCGTGCGCTCGAAGCGCTCGAAACCTCCAAAGCAACCCGCCTCATCCTCGATATCAGCGGAGTGCCCGTTATCGACAGCCAAGTGGCCCGCGCCCTGCTCCAAGTCGTACAAGCCAGCAGCCTGCTTGGCGCACAAGTGGCCCTCGTTGGCATCCGCCCCGAAGTCGCCCAAGCCGTGGTGGGCCTCGGCCTCGAACTCGACACACTCAACACCTACCGCGATCTACAGAGTGCGCTTGTATCCTTAGGTCGTGAACATACTCAACAGGAGGACCCGCAGGCGGAAGAACCTGCTCTCGCACCTGCAATCTGAGTATCACCACGATCAACGATCGGTGCCCGAGCACGACGCTCGACACCCTAGAGATTGTGTGGCATGAATGGAAACGTAGAGAAAACCCTCGTCTGTTTTGGCGATAGCATCATCCAAGGCTCGCTCGGGGCAGCCTATGTCGAGCTCTTGCGTTCCCAACTGTCGGGGGTCAACGTCATCAACGCGGGCATCAACGGCGATACCGTGCTGCATCTCCTCCAGCGCTACGAGCGCGACGTGCTCCCGCATCAACCCGATGTCGTGCTGATTTTTGTTGGCCTCAACGACCTTGGCACCGTCTACAGCAAGCGGTCGCTCCGCGCCTACTACCGCTTCATCAAGCGCGTGCCCTTCGCCATCACACCGCGACTCTTTGCTCGATACTACACACAACTGATCGCGGCACTCCAAGCCAAAACCACCGCCGAACTCGTACTCTGCACCCTCACCACCCTCGGCGAGCAACCCGCCGACCCGATCCACGAGCAGATCGACGCCTACTCAGACGTCATCCGCGCGCTCGCCATGCGCGAAAACCTCCCGCTGATCGACCTGCGCAGCGCATTCAAAGCCGCCATCGAAGCCGAGCCGCGCGACGGCCCGCCATACCACATTTGGCTGCCGCCCCTCGACACGTTCGCCATCCGCTTCGTCGGCCAGAGCTACACCAAGCTCCAACAACGGCGCGGCTTCCGGCTGCTGTACGACGGCGCGCACCTCTCCGACGAAGGCGCAGCACTGGTTGTCGAAACCATGCTGCCGCAACTGCAACACCTGCTCAGCGTCGCAGTGCCCTAAATACCGAGCAACGCCGTGTTCCACAATCAGCACGGCGTTGCCACCACCACCGTATTATCTTCAGCCCAGTTCGTTATAGGTTGGGAAAAAAGCGCAACCGCATCCGCACACCCCGTCGCTCTGGCAACCCCGCCACAACCGCCAACGTGGGCCTGCAACCCTGGATGAACTTAGGCCGTAGTTCAGGCAGTTATCAGCATGCAGCCCGTTGACGCCCCTCCGAGCACCCGTTAGAATAAGCCCAATACCCAAGCTGATTTGCTGCACAAGGATAACCGTAATGTATCTACAGAACATGCTGAACCACCTGCCGCTCATCGCGGTCGATGGCCCAACCGATATTCCCATCACCTCGCTCGCCTACGATTCGCGCAACGTGAAACCGGGCAGCCTGTTCGTAGCAATCAGCGGCTTCCACGTAGACGGGCATCGCTTCCTGCCGCAAGCGCTCGCAGCAGGCGCCGTCGCCGTCGTCGTCGAGCACGAGTACTGGCAACAGCACGGGCGCGCAGAAAGCGCAACCGCGACCTACATCGTCGTCGAGAACAGCCGCATCGCCCTGGCACCGTTGGCCGCCGCCTTCTACGAGTACCCCGGCCAAACCATGCGCGTCGTCGGCATCACCGGCACCGATGGCAAAACCACCACCACCTTCCTCACTAGCGCCGTGCTCGAAGCGGGTGGCCACACCACCGGAATGATGGGCACCGTCGATTTCAAAGTAGCGCAGCGGCAATGGGCCAACGAGAGCCGCCAAAGCACCCCCGAAGCGCCGGAAGTCCAAGCGCTGCTGCGCGAGATGGTCGCAGCAGGCTGCGACTACGCCGTGATCGAAGCTACCTCGCACGCACTGTCGGCCCGTTGGCAGCGCCTCGATGGCAGCGCCTTCGACATGGCTCTGCTCACCAACGTCACCCACGAACACCTCGACTTCCACGGCAGCGTCGAACAGTACCGCCGCGACAAAGCGCGCCTGTTCGAGTTGCTCGCCGAAGGCACGCCGAACACCCCAAAAACAGCCATCGTCAACGCCGATGACCCGCATCACCTGATGTTCCTCGATGCAGCACCGAGCCACGCGCAGCGGCTCACCTACGCCGTGCACGCGCCCGCCGATGTGCGCGCCGTCAATGTGCAATCGACCCGCGATGGATTACGGTTTGGCGTGGAGACACCCTGGGGAAATGCCGACCTGCGGCTGCAACTCACTGGCGACTTCAACGTCTGGAACGCGCTGGCCGCCCTCACAGCCGGCCTGGCAGAAGGCGTACCGCTCGACAAAGCGGTGCCCGTCCTCGAAGCCATCCCAGGCGTGCGCGGACGCATGGAGCGCATCGAACAGGGCCAGCCCTTCACAGTGCTGGTCGATTACGCGCACACGCCTGGGTCGTTCGAGAAGTTGATGAGTATCACGCGCCCACTCACCCAGGGCAAGCTCATCGCTGTTTTCGGCAGCGCGGGCGAACGCGACCGCGAGAAACGGCCCATTCAGGGTGAGGTGGCAGCGCGATATTGTGATCTCATTGTGGTGACGGATGAAGACCCTCGGCTTGAGGATCGTGAGGCGATTATCGCCGATATCGTGCGGGGCGTCGAGCGCGCCGAACGGCGTGCCGGCAGCTCATACCTAACCATAGCCAATCGGCCAGACGCGATTCGAGCAGCTTTCGCACACGCAGCACCCGGCGATATCGTGTTGCTGCTGGGAAAGGGTCACGAGAGCTGCATGTTCTACGGTACCGACAAAATCCCCTGGAATGAGGCTGCCGAAGCGCGGGCCGCTTTGCACGAGCTTGGCTATCATCAATAATGCGAAACCGCGTGATCCGACGAGATGGCCGTGCCGATTCTGTCAGCGAGATCAGCTTACTATACGCCATGCGTAGCTGATCTTGATCGACAGACTTGTTGCTCATGACACTCTCCTACAGCTACGGCACACTAGAACAACGCACAAGCTGCCGTAACACCGTTTGGGCGCAGTGTGCAACGTAAGCTGCTATTTGGACGCAGTGTGCAGGGCAGGATTCCGTTCGGGCGCAGCGTGCAGCGCAACGTACCGTTCGGACGCAGATCCATCAATGAGCGGCCTAGATCAAGAGCTAGGCTCATCACAGCCTTGAGTGTGGTGCAAAAGGGAACTTGCTTCATCGGTTTTCCTCTATGCTCCTACAATGATTTGTATCGGCTTGCTTGATGATATATTTTTACCACACACGATAGTTGATAGTCTATGACGTCCTGCTCAGGTTCTGCTCATCCTACAGGTTAAATTGCTTTAACTTCGTTTTGCCTATTCTGTTCGCCAATAATCCGGATCGCAATCGATGATTTATCCCAACTTCCTGTGGCATCAATTCTCAAATTAGTGTGGCAAAATCGCGTAAACAGCCTGTAGATCGGGAATATCCCATTCAAGCGATCGTACTCCGAGCCGGCAAAAACACTAACCATGCTCGGCATTTATAGCACAACCGGAAACATTTTTGGCACGTTGTCAATTCGGACTTTCGATGGAAGGCAAGCGGATCGCGCTGCGTTACAATAACACGGTCGCGAACCCACTCCAATTCACGTGATTCAGCCACTAGACCTCTGTAAAGGAGCACCCATGACTCCCGAACAACACCTCGAAGCTCTACTCAGTTTACCGACCTTCTACGAAGCAAGCGTCTCGCCCGATGGACAATGGGTCGCTTGGAGTTGGTATCGCGCTGGCCCCACCGCCGATGTCTACGTCGCGCCGACCGATAACTCGAGCGCGCCGATCCGCCTGACCGCAACCGATCAGGATACCGAGTTCGTCAGCTGGGCGCCCGATAGCCGCTCGGTGATCGTGCAGCACGATTTCGAGGGCAATGAACGCACGCAACTGTTCCGCGTGGCGCTCGACAAGCCCTGCGAGCTTCATCCGCTTACCGAGGCGAACCCGAACTTCTACATCCGAGGCGGCGAGCTGCATCCCAATCAGCGCTGGCTGATCTACGGCGCCAACGTCGATGAAGCTGGCAACGAAATCGAGCCGACCTACCTCTACCGCCACGATCTGGAGAGCGGCACGCGCGTGGCGCTCGCCAAGCCCGCCAAAGGCCACAGCTATCGTCCCCGCCTGAACCCGCAGGGCACGCACATCCTCTACACCCGTAGCGACCTGCACCCGGCAGGCGAACAAGTCTGGTTGGTCGATATCGAGGGACGCGAGGACCGCGAGATCATCAACGTGGGCAGCCAAGCCAAAGCGTCCGCCCGCTGGCTTCCCGATGGCGAACGCGCCCTGGTGCTGGCCGAGGCTGGCACGTATCGGCGGGTAGGCCTGTGGAGCCGCACCACCAACGAGTTGCGCTGGCTGATCGACGATCCAACGCGCAATATCGAGGAACTGTACATCTCGCCGAACACGCCCGACCCGATCGCCATCATCATCGAGTTGCGCGACGCCCGCTACCGCGCCTCGCTGCTGCACCTCGCCGACGAGCGCGAACAACGCCTGCCACCGCTGCCCGGCAACTTCCTGCCGCTGCGCATCTTCGATAACCAACAGGGCGTGGCGCACTTCTTCAGCTCGCAGCAACCCGCCGATGTGGTGCGCTTCCAGCTCGATGATCTGCGGCCCGCCGCCTTCCAGAGCCTCACGCGCATCTGGGAGCGCACCAGCCTGCGCCCCAGCGACCTCACGCCCGCTGAGGACTTCCGCTGGCAGTCGGTCGATGGCCTTAGCATCCAAGGCTGGCTCTACCGCGCCAAAGAGCCGCGCGGCACCATCGTCCATGTCCACGGCGGACCGACCTGGCTCTCGGAAGATTATGTCAATTCCGAGATTCAATACTACGTCTCGCAGGGCTTTAATGTGCTGGCACCGAACTATCGCGGCAGCACGGGCTTCAATCTCACCTTCCAAGAGCTGATCAAAATCGACGGTTGGGGAGGCCGCGAGCAAGACGATATCCGTACCGGCATCGAGGCGTTGATCGCGCGGGGCATCGCGCAGGCCGGGCGCGTGGGCATCACCGGCACGTCCTACGGCGGCTACTCGTCGTGGTGCGCCATCACGCGCTACCCGCCCGAGATCGTCGCCGCCGCCGCGCCGATCTGCGGTATGACCGATCTGGTGGTGGATTACGAGACCACCCGTCCCGATCTGCGTTCCTACAGCGAGGAGATGATTGGCGGGCGGCCCGATCAGGTGCCCGAGCGCTACTACGAGCGCTCGCCGATCAATTTCGTGCAAAATATCCGTGGGCAACTGCTGATCGTGCAGGGTCTACGCGACCCGAACGTCACGCCGCAGAACGTCAGCGTTGTCACGCAAGCGCTTCAACAAGCCAATATCGAATATCAGCTGCTGACCTTCGAAGACGAGGGGCATGGCATTAGTCGGCCCCACAACCAACAGACCCTGTATCGTCGGCTTGCAGAGTTCTTTGCGAATGCCTTTCAAGCCGAATAGCTTGCAATCGCAAGACGAACGAAGGATGTGGAATAACGAGCATGTCACAAACGTTGCCAACCCCACCGATAGCCAAGCGCGTGCCTTTTGTACGCGAGCACCTTGGCCATACCATCGTTGATGATTACGCGTGGCTGCAAGATCCGAGCGATCCCGAGGTGATAGCCTACCTCGAAGCCGAGAACGCCTACGCCCGTAGCGCGATGCAGCACACGCTCCCGTTGCAACAGCAGTTGTACGACGATATGCGCGCCCGCGTTGCGGAAGTCGATGCGAGCGCGCCGCAGCAACACGGCGACTACGACTACTACGTTCGCTACGAGGCGGGCAAGCAGTATCGGCTCTTCTGCCGCAAACGCCGCACGCCCGACGCCCCCGAGGAGTTGCTGCTCGATGAGAACGTGCTGGCCGAGGGCTTGGCGTATTGCTCCGTGGAGTTCTTCGAGATCAGCCCCGACCAGAATTTGCTTGCCTACGGCGTCGATATCACTGGAGCGCGCGTCACCGAACTATATGTGAAGGACTTGCGCACCGGCGAAACGCTGGTTGGCCCCATCCCGAATGTCGATATGGAGGCGGCTTGGGCCAACGATAACCGCTCGCTGTTCTACGCCACCTTCGATAACACGCACCGCGCCGATAAGCTGTGGCGGCTCTCGCTGGGTGGCCCGCCATCGAGCGACACGTTGGTCTATCACGAGACCGACGAAGCCTACGAGATCTCGGTGCGGCGCTCATGCAGCGGCGCGTACATCTTGCTGAACATTCGCAGCCACATCGGCTTCGAGGTGCGCTTCGTCTCGGCAGACACGCCGCAGGACGAATTTCGCGTGGTGGAGCCGCGCACGCGCTGGCTCGAATACGATGTCGAGCACCACGGCGACCAGTTCATTATCCGCACCAATGCCGATGGTGCCGAGAACTTCAAGCTCGTCACGGCCAGCCCCTCGCAGCCGGGCCGCGAGCACTGGCGCGAGTTGCTGCCGCATCGGCCCGATACGCTGATCGAATCGCACTACCTGTTCAAGGATTACCTCGTGCTGTTCGAGCGTAGCGGCGGCCTACAGCAGATCCGCATCTCGGCGCCCGATGCCGTGAGCAACGCCTACCACATCGCCTTCCCCGAGTCGGTCTACGGCATCGAGCCCGACGACGGTCAGCCCGGTGCGCCGTTCTACAGCAGTGTGTTGCGCTTCCGCTACAGCTCGCTGGCCACGCCCGTCACCACGGTCGATTACGATATGGCCAACCGCACCTGGACGGTCGCCAAGCAGCAGCAGATCCCCTGCGGTCACGATCCCAGCCGCTACATCTTGGAGCGACTGTACGCCACCGCGCCCGATGGCACACGCGTGCCGATGTCGGTGATCTACCGCGCCGATCTGCGCAATCCTAACGGTAACCCGACACTGCTCGAAGCCTATGGCTCCTACGGCGCAAGCTCCGACCCGGTATACTACAACGAGGTCTACGCCCTGCTCGACCGTGGCTTCGTGTACGCGATCGGCCATATTCGGGGCGGCAGCGAGCTTGGGCGCAGTTGGTACGAGCAGGGCCGCCTGCTGAACAAGAAGAACACCTTCACCGATTTCATCGCCTGCGCCGAACTGCTGGTCGAACAGGGCTACACCACGCCCAAGCAGCTCGGCATCATCGGCCTGAGCGCGGGTGGCCTGCTGATGAGCGCAGTCGCCAATATGCGGCCCGACCTGTTCGGCGCGATCGTCGCCAAAGTGCCCTACACCAACGTGATCAGCGCGATGCTCATGCCAGAGCTGCCGCTGACCGTGATCGAATACGCGCAGTGGGGCAACCCATACGACCAAACCGAGTTCGATTATATGTGCTCGTACTCGCCCTACGACCTGATCGAGGCCAAGGAGTACCCGCCCATCCTAGCGACGGGTGGCTTGAACGACCTGCAAGTGCCCTACTGGGACCCCGCCAAGTGGGTGGCTCGCCTGCGGGCCACCAAAACCGATCAGAACCCGGTCTACCTGCTGACGAATATGGAGGCGGGCCACTCCGGCTACGTGGGCCGCTTCGATCACCTCCGCGAGCAGGCCGAGATCTACGCCTTCCTGATCGACTCGCTAACGAAAACCGCCTAAGCATTGCAAGCGTCGTCGTGCCGACCAACCGCACGGCGACGCTCACCACACACATCTCTCACTGCACAACGACGTTGTTTCACTCGCTCAGCCGCGCCAACCGCGAGGCATCTTGAGGATGCCCATCGAGGAGAAAACGTATGTCGCAACCAGTACGCATCGCCCTGGTCGGCGATTACCAGCCCGATGTGATCGCGCACCAAGCCATCCCCCAAGCCCTGGCCCGCGCCGCAGCAGACGTTGGCTGCTCCGTAGAGTACGATTGGCACGCCACACCCACGCTCGAACAGCGCGCCGCCGAGACGCTCGCGCCGTACCACGGGGTTTGGTGCGTACCTGCAAGCCCCTACGCCAGCATGCAAGGCGCGCTCAACGCCATCCGCTACGCCCGCGAGAGCCACACGCCGTTCCTGGGGAGTTGTGGCGGCAGCCAACACGCGCTGATCGAATACGCCCGCAATGTGCTGGGCTTGCACGACGCCGATCACAGCGAGAGCAACCCCGACGCCGCGCTGCCGTTGATCACGCCGCTGGCCTGCAGCCTACGCGAGACGCGGGGCACCATCACGCTGCGACCCGGCAGCCGCATCCAAACCATCTATGGGCAAACCGAAATTGAAGAGGGGTTCAACTGTAGCTACGGCCTCAACCGCGATTTCTACGGCCTGCTCGAAAGGGGCGACCTGCGCATCGACGGCGTGGATAGCGAGGGAGAACTGCGCGTGGTGGAGCTCACCACGCACCCGTTTTTCTTCGCCACCCTGTTCCAGCCCGAACGCTCGGCGCTGGCGGGCATCACCCACCCGCTGATCGTGGCTTACATGCGGGCGGCGCTGGCGACTTACCAATAAGTGTGACGATCGTAGATAACATAGCGTGGTGGGCGTTGCGCTCGGCGGAATACAAACGCCAGCACAAACCCCACCACAAAGCCGCCGACGTGGGCGCCATACGCCACGCCGCCGCTCATCGTCTCGGCGTCGCTCAAGCTGGCCCAACTGCTCAGCAACTGCAACACAAACCACAACACGATCATCAGCCAGGCCGGCACATACACCACCGTGAAGAAGATAAACACGAACAGCAGCGCCCGGACGGTGTAGCTGGGGTACAAGAGCAGGTACGCCGCCAACACACCGCTGATTGCGCCCGACGCACCGATCGCAGGCACCGGCGAGGTAGGCGTCATTAATCCCTGCACCAACACGGCCCCGTAGCCGCACAACACATAGAACAGCGCGAAACGCAAGCTCCCGAAATTATCCTCGACATTATCGCCAAAGATCCACAGGAACAGCATATTCCCGCCGATATGCAGCCAACCGCCGTGTAAAAACATCGAAACCAAGCTAGAGAGCAGAACACGCGGCAACAGCGACAAATCGCCACCCAATAATGCGCTCACATCGCTCGAACGCGCGCCCCAAGTGGCAATCAACTCCTCAACCCGTGCGCCCAACGACAATTCGTACAAAAAGCAAGCAACATTTATCCCAATCAACACGTATGTCATGATGGGAAAACGGCGCGTGGGGTTGACATCACCAATCGGCAACATAGTGAGCCAATCCTCTTAACGGGCTAAAGCCCTAAAAACGAACACTTGGGAGTAGAACGAAAGCAGCACAGGCAGTATAGCAGAAAATTCCCCAAAATCTCTTCAAATTGGGGTATTGCAAAAATAGAACAATTGTGCTATACTTACGACATAGCGATAAGTAAGACATGTAACTAGGCGCCACACGCCTGAAAGAGGGACGAGTATGTATCGCAAAGAGATTGTCTACGACCGCGAAACGCGCGACTACGCCATGTACCTAGACAACGAGTTGGTCGGCTTTGCCCGCACCTATCACGAGGCCGAGGTCACGCTTGATCAGCTCGTGTTCGAGTTGATCAGTGGCGAGTACTTTCGCGAAGCGGCCTAATCACCAACGGCCCAACGATCAGAAGTGTGTGGTGAAGAAGAGGTAGGCCGTTCGGCCCGCTCTGCATAAACGTAACAGCCGACAGTACCGATACTGTCGGCTGTATGATTCTCGCTTGCTCCCGCATCGGCCCTAGTCCCCCGCAAGCGCCGCCTCGATCCGCTCCCATGGCAACGCCCCCGCTCGCAACACCCGCAGCGCATCGCCCGTACAATCCACAATCGTCGAAGGGATCGGCCCGGGAGTCGGGCCGCCATCCCCGATCCACGCCACATCCGCCCCGATCTGCCGCGCCGCCTCCTCTGCGGTCTGTGGGTCGGGCTGACCGTGCACATTCGCGCTGGTCGTGGCCAGTGGGCTGCCCAATGCCCGAATCAAGCCGCGCAGCCAATCGTGATCCGGCAGGCGCACCGCCACAGTATCGCCACCCGCCAACAACTCCGGCGGCAACTGCGGGGCAGCCGGCACCACCAACGTCAGCGCGCCCGGCCACAAACGCGCCAACCGCCGCGCCGCCGCGGGCACCGAGCGGGCCACCACATCCAGATCACCCACATCGGCGATCAGTAACGGGATGGCCTGCGACAACGGGCGGCGCTTCACCGCGAACAAGCGCAACACCGCCGCCGCATCGAGCGCCGCCGCCGCCACACCGTAGACCGTATCGGTCGGCACCACAATCGTCTCGCCAGCGCGCAACAACCTCAACGCCTGCGGCTCGGCCTCGGCATCATCAAGCGAACAAAGTAACGCCATCGCTCACCCCTATCCTCAAAAAATACACCATCGTCACCAAAAGATAGCCATCACTATACCAAGAAAAAGAAACCTCACCATCACACCACAAAATCAATCGAAAGTTCTTAACAAGTATTAAGCAGTAACAAAGCGCACACAGAAGTAACATCTGGTATACTAGGCCGGGAATATTGTTTATCAGGATTTAAATTGTTGTGTTTCCAATGACAAAACCACTTGTAGTCGTCTCTGAACAGGTTCGCGCAGCGCAAGCCGCCGGGCAACCCGTCGTCGCCCTCGAAAGCACCGTCATCTCGCACGGCCTACCCTACCCACACAACCTCGACCTAGCCCGCGCAATGGAGGATGTCGTGCGTAGCGGGCAAGCCACACCCGCCACCATCGGTGTGGTCGGCGGTGTGCCCACCGTCGGCATGAGCGACGCGCAAATCGAACATTTCGCCCAAGCCAAGGGGATACTCAAGCTCTCGCAGCGCGATATCGCCTACGCCATCGCCATGGGCCGCGACGGCGCCACCACTGTGGCCGCCACCATGGCGCTCGCCGCAGCAGGCGGTATCTCGGTGTTCGCCACTGGCGGCATCGGCGGCGTGCACCGCGGCGCGCGCGACACTTGGGACGTCTCGGGCGATCTCACCGAACTCGCCCGCACCCCAGTGCTGGTCGTCTGCGCTGGCGCGAAATCGATCCTCGACCTGCCAGCCACCCTCGAATACCTCGAGACAGCCGCTGTGCCCGTGCTCGGCCTAGGCACCGACGAGTTCCCGGCATTCTACAGCGCAAGTTCAGGCCTGCCGATCCCCGCCCGCGTCGAAACGCCCGCCGAGATCGCAGCAGTCTGGCGAGCACACCGCGCGCTCGGCGGCGGCGGCATGCTCGTTGTGGTACCGCCACCCGCCGATGTCGCCCTACCGAGCGACGAAATCGAAAGCGCCATCGAGCGAGCATTGGCCCGCGCCCAAGCAGCTGGCGTGCGCGGCCAAGCCGTCACACCCTTCCTGCTCGCCGCAGTGGCCGAGGAGACCTCTGGCGAAAGCATGCGCACCAATATCGCGCTCCTACGCCAAAACGCCCAGGTAGCAACGCAGATTGCAGTGGAACTTGCCAAAACCTCCAAGCACTAATTCAACGTGGCAACCAAAGCATACATAAACTTATAAGGAGTTAGCTCAAATGGCTCGTAGTTCTGCACGACGTTCTAGCGGACGCCAAGGTCGACGAAAAAAACAAAATAACAATAACCTCTGGCTCTTGATTGGTGGTGCTGTTGTCGTTGTAGTCATCATTTTGGCGGCTACTCTATCGGTGCGCAGCAATAGCGAGAAGATTGGCGTGCAAACCGAATCGAGCTCACCACCGCCGAGCCAGCACATCGCCAATGTGACCGACCCGCATCCACCCTACGTCACCAACCCGCCAACCTATGGCTACCATCACGTCAGCGCAGCGAGCGCCGGTATCTACACAGAGCCACTGCCCGACGAGATCACGGTGCATAACCTAGAGCATGGCTTCATCATCATCCACTACCGCCAGGATGCCGCACCAGAGACGGTTACGCAGCTCACCAACATCACCCGCGAGCTGCAGCAACTGAACCCCTGTGTCATCCTCCAGCCGCGCGCCGTCGATAACCTCGACGTACCACTCGCGCTGACCGCCTGGAACTGGATGCTCAAGCTCGACACCGTCGATGCCGAGCAGATCCGCACCTTCTTCCGCGGACACGTCGGCAACGGCCCTGAGCCAGTCTGCCGCCCGCTCTAAGCACCACCCCAATCCAGACACGACGACACCGCAGCTTCGAAGCTGCGGTGTCTTTGTATCACCAGCCGTGCAGCGGGATGCCGCTATCGCAGGCCAAGCCCTCGCAAGCGCAAGCAGCATAAGCTTTTGGGAAAAAGCCGCCACCGCCGCCTCAACAACAACGCTCGTTGTCATGCATGGTCGAGGCCGCCCAACGCGCGTTCAGCGACCCTAGCGCCTGCGCTGCCGATTCGCCAGCCACACGCCAGCCGCACCAGCGCCAGCCAGCGCCACACCAGCCCACAAGCCGCGTCGCCGCCGATCCGCCAACACAACCCGCGCCGTATTGTAGCCGCTCGCCCCGAACACGCCACCACCCGGGTGCGTGCTCGCCCCGGTCAGGTACAAGCCCGAGATCGGCGTTCGGTAGCCCGCCAACTCCGGCAACGGGCGGAAGAAAAACATCTGGTCGAACGCCATCTCGACATGCATCACATTGCCGCGCAGCAAACCCAAACGCCGCTCCAGATCGAGAGGCGTCTGGATCACCCGATCGAAGATCGCGCCGCGCATATTCGGCGCATAGCGGTACAACACCTCCAGTACGTTATCGGCCACCTGCTCGCGTATCGAATCCCACTGCATACCGTTCGCCAACTCGTAGGGGAAGTACTGCGCCCACAGAAAGACCGTATGCTTATCGGGGGGCGCGACGGTCGGATCGATGGCCGAGAACGTCATCGCGATCACCGCCGGATCGCGCGAGGGTATTCCCTGCAGATAATCGACGTAGGCTTTGCGCACATACTCCATCGAAGGGGCCAACAACTGCAGGCCGTGGTGGCTCTCGTGGGGGCGCCCGCCGGAAGGAGCCGCCAGATAATCGGGCAACTCCGAAGCCGCACAACGCACCGTCATCCCGAAGCCGTTGCCGATGCGGATGTTGCGCACGCGGCTCGCCAAAGCGCTCGGCAAATGCTCAAAGCCCACCAGATCTTGCAGCGTCGTGACCACATGCGCATTCGAGATCACCAACGGCGCCGCGATCTGCTCGCCGCTCTCCAACTCCACCCCAGCCACTTTGCCTTGGCGCACCAAGATCCGTCGCACCGGAGCCGCCACGCGCACCGTGCCACCCGCCGCCTCCAGCGAACGGGCCATCGCCTGCGTGAGCATCCCGCTGCCGCCACGGGGATGCTTCGCGCCGCTCTGGTGGATCATCGTGTGCCAACCAAAGAAATCGCCAGCGCCGAGCTCATCGGGTGGCGGCCCCGATTGCGCCGCCAGCCACGTCATCGCAGCGCGCATCGCCTCGCTCTCGAACGTCTCGTTGATCAACTGCGCGTAGGAAGTGAACAAACGGCGCACCGTCTCGACCGTATTGCGCAACTGGCCACTCAACGCCTGACCCTTCGCCACCCCACCAAACAAGCGCACCATGCTCGGCGGGTTCAGAAACGCCTCGAACACACCCTCGTTGATCGGCTGCCAAAACGCCATAAACTGCCGATACGCCTGCGCATCGCGGGACGAGACACGCGCGATCGACTCACACGTCCGCTCGACATCCCGATAAAAACTGATCGCCCCCGAACCATCCGGCAACGGATAAAACGCAAACGGATCCATATCGATATATTCAAGGCCGTAGCGCTCCAACTCTAAATCGCGCACAACCGGAGTCAGGTGAATCATAATGTGGGCAGAGGAGCCAACATCGATTTTATAGCCCGGGATCAGCTCTTCGGTGCACACCGCGCCACCCACAATCGGCTGTCGCTCGAGCACCAATACCCGTAAACCTGCGCGTTGCAGATAGCCTGCGCAAGTTAAACCATTGTGTCCGCCTCCAACAATAATTGCATCATACGAGGATACGACGGTCATAGATAACTCCTTTACACCCAAAGGTATAAAATATGTTATAATTCGAGCGATTTATTGTAAGTGTGAATTGTTCTGATGTTGCAGTTCTATCGTTTTCAACTCTTTTATAACCATTGCGATTTCGTATCATTGCAGATCAATAATCGTTACACCTCTTGAGTACGTGAATCAACTATCATAGAATAATACAACCGCCCTGTGGTGTCGATGGTAAAGTGGATCCTCGGCGAAGCGGATTTCTCAAACTATCTTGGTGACACCCCTTAGCCTCGAGAGTGCTACCATGCTGTGGCATAATTTACGCCTTCAACACCGAATGCTGCTCGGCTATGGTTTGATGTTGGTCCTGATCATAGCGCTCGCATTGTTCTCAATGATCCGCGCAAGTGGGCAGACCTCACAGATCCAAACACTTGGTGCTGAAGTCACAAACGATGTAGAAGCCAGCGCAGAATTGGTAAACGCCGTCACAAGTACTCAATTGGCGGTCGATCGGTATCTCCAACAACCCACTTCCGATCACCTCGGTATGGCCTCTGTCGCCCTCCAGCAGCTTAGCAACATCATCAATGAAACTCAGGTTACCTTATCGAGTGGAGAGCAACAGGTCCGGCTCAATCAACTTTCACAACAACTCGATGAGTATGAGGCGGCTTTCCAAACACTCACTAAGCAGCTTGCCGATCAGCAAGCCATGCGAACGACACTCAACGGTAACCTTTCGGAAGTCGTTGTCACCTTAAACAGCACCACGATCGCCTATCTCAATAGCGGCGACCCCGATGTCGCGACTATGGGGCGGTTCACCCGCGCGCAACAGCACCTCCAGCGCGCGATCCTGTGGAGTGCTCGCCTGATCAGCGAGTCGAAGGATGAACACGGTCGTCAAGCTCTCAACGAGCTGCACGAAGCCGATTTCTTGGTTGGGTTTGAGCTTGAGCGCGTAAACCAGCAGACGAAGCTAGCGATCACCCAGGTGCTCAGCAAGACTGCCAGCGCCACCGAGACGCTCAACTCGTACATGGCGACGCTTGAGCCGATCCAGCAGCAGCGCACCTTGCTCGTCAACGAGCTTGGTAGCCGCCTGCAATCCCAGGCCAACCAAATCGGTAGCATGGCGTTGGAGCAGCTCAACAGAACCACCGAAGAGCTCGAATACCAGAGCACGCTGACGCAGCAACTCACCGCATCGGCGCTCCTGCTCACCATCGTGATCGCAGCTATCTTCGGTTGGGTGCTGCCTAAGACGATGACAAGACCGCTCTTGAGTCTTGTCTCCGCAACGCAACAACTCACCAAGGGCGACTACGGTGTGGTGGTTGATATTCGTGATGGCAGTGAGATCGGCGAACTTGCGAAGGCCTTCAACCAAACTTCTATGGCGCTGTTAGAGCAGCGTGAGGAAGTCGCTCGGCAGCAGGCCGCACTGCAGGCGCAGAACGCCGAGTTGCAGCAGACCCTTGCAGAACTACACGCCTCTACCGAGGCCCGCGCTCAGATGGCAGTGACCATCCGCGCGCTGAGCGTGCCCGTCATCTCGATCTTGGATCGGGTGCTACTGCTGCCGTTGGTTGGCGAGATCGATGCCGAGCGCGGCAAGATGCTGCTCGATCGGTTGCTCGAAGGCGTCACCAACCAGCACGCCCGCATCGTGATCCTCGACATCACTGGTGTTCCGGTGGTGGACATCACCCTGGTCGATTGGCTGCTCAAGGCCACATGGGCCGCTCGCCTCATGGGTGCGCGCTGTATCCTGGTGGGTATTGGGCCAGAGGTTGCCCAAGCGATTGTGGCAAGCGGCGCCGACCTCAGCGACCTGATGACCAAGGCCGACCTGCGCAGCGCCGTGGAGTACGCCGTGCGCAATCGCAACTGGTAGCTGTTTACTCTACAATCTGATCGACTGTACGCGAAGGGGTTCGATACAAATATCGGATCCCTTCATTGAATCTGGTGGATGTGCCCAATTCCTCGGCCAGCCACATCGGCATGGTGCAGGTATCGCCAACCCGCTCTAGGAACTGCGCCCACTTCAACATGCTCGGCAAGTTCGGCCACATGGCGCGTATCGCGAGCGACATAGTGCCCTGAGTAAGCTTGCCACACGGCAGCAACGTCATCCGCCGATCGAGCAGCCGCTCGATACGTTGGAAGGCTTCGCGATAGCTGAGGTCCTCATCGCCGCCGATCGGCAGCACCTGGTTGTAGGCTTCGGGGCGATTGATCACCGCCGCTGCGGCACGGGCCACATCGGCCACCGCGCAGAACGAGTGCAGGGTATTACCACCGTTCGGCAGCAGACCCACACCAAAGCGCTCCATAATACGGCCAAGCGGCGCATCGGGGGCGAACGTCTCGATAAACGTGGCTGGCCGCAGGATGGTGTAACGCAACCCGCTGGCCCGCAAATACTCCTCGGCCAGATGCTTCTGGTAGAGGCGCACCACATTGTGCGGGGCGCTATCGGCGTGCAGCGCGGAGATAAAGATAAACTGCTCGATCCCAGCCGCACTAGCAGCGTTGATCAGGTTTTGGTTGCCGAGACTATCGACCTGCGATGCTGCACGTTGGCGGCTCAGCGGATCGCCCTGCGCCGCCGTGACGACCACCCGCGCATCATCGAGGAGGCGGCGCAACGAACGCATGTCGAGCAGGTCGCCGACCTCAAGTTCGATGCCGAGCGCCCGTAGGTGGCCCGCGCGTTTACCCGAGCGCACCAGGGCGCGCACAGGCTCGCCGCGCGCCACCAATGTTTCGGCAAGCGCGTGACCGAGCCGTCCGGTTCCTCCAACAAGTACAACTGTCATGCGTGCTCTTCCTGAATGTAGCTACTCATGCGGCTACACGCCCCGTTTAATTGCGAGCGTTCATCAAGCGATCGATCATGGTGCGCTGCGCTGCAAGCTCAAGATCATCGTGCAGGGGTGCGAGCGTCACCTGAGGACCGTAGCGCCGCTGCAGCGCCAAGCTGATCAGATGATCGGCGAACTGCGGGTTCTTGGGTAGCAGGGAGCCGTGCATGTAACAGCCGAAGGTGTTGCGGTAGATCGCGCCGCCGCTGCCATCCTCACCGTTGTTGCCCGCACCCACCAGCACACGCCCGAGTGAGCGTACAGCGCTCCCCAAGTAGGTGCGCCCGCTGTGATTCTCGAAACCCACCAACTTCACCGACGCCGACGGCCCCTCGAACTCCACCACCGTATTCCCGATCAGGCGTACGGTGCCGCCGACCGTGTACAGATCGAGCGCGCCAATGCCGGGGAGTTTCTCGCCAGTGTGGGTCAGGAAGTAGTGGCCGAGCATCTGATACCCACCGCAGATCGTCAGCATCACCAGGTCGTTGTTGATCGCGTCGCGGAGCGCTGGGCCGTGGTTATTCAGGAAATCGTCGGCGATCAGCGCTTGGCCGCTATCTTGGCCTCCGCCGAAGAACGCCAGATCGACCGATGCCCAATCGAGTTGCAAGCCCACACCAACCGGCACGATCTCAGTCTCAATACCACGCCAGGCACAGCGCTGCTGCAACGTGATGATGTTACCCCGATCCCCATAAATGTTCATCTGCTCGGGGTAGAGATGGGCAATCCGTAGGCGGTAACTCATGGTCGATCTCCTTGCGGCAAGCTATCGGGGCGTACCGCAATAACTCCACCCAAACGTAGCATACATCCAGTTTGCCTTGCATATGATTGCGTTTGGGCTACAGTACGGCAACAGACAATCACCAATCCAGTGGCAACGAAGGCGCGCCGCCAACACCAAACGGTGAAAGCGACGCGCCCCTTGCAGCATTGCACCTATCGTTTTTAGATCGCAACAGAAAGAGCCAATTCCTCGGACGGCGTTCCGTGTAGGCGCTCATCGAGCCAAACACGGAAGCTCGGATACCGCAGCGACAGCCCCAACTCCTGGGTGATGCGCTGATTGCTCAGGCGCACCGATGCTGAGGCCATCCCCACCACCGATGGGTCCATACCTGCGGCCAATGCCATCGCCTTCGAGAAGAACTGCGGCGGCTCCAAGCCCAGGCGCTCGTGGATCTCGCCGTAGAAGTCGCGGGCACGGGTCGGCTCATCGTCGGCCACATTATAAACTGCACCTGGCTGACCTTCAATCGCAAGCAGGTCGAGCACATCGATGAGATCGTCGATATGAATGTGCGAGAGGAAGTTGCGGCCATTGCCGATCAGCGGCACGGTGTTGGCCTGCACGGCGTCGATGAAATCGCGCCCGGGGCCGTAGATAGAGGCAACACGCAACAACATAGCTGGGAAGTGATGGACGCGTATCAGGTCGAGCATGGCCTGTTCGGCCTCCACCATAATGTGGCCGAGCGGGTGATTCGGCATAACAGTGGAATCCTCAGTGAGCCACGTATCGCCGCGATCACCGTAAGAAGCCACATTACCGGTGAAGAGGTACGCTGAGACCGTTCGCGAGCGTGAACAGGCTGCGATGAGGTTGCGATTACCTTCAACAAAAACTCGTTGTACTAAATGCAGATCAAGGAGAGGGGCCGTGGTGAGATTATATACCCGTTCAATACCGTTGGCGACGCCGACTAAACTTTCGGGCTTGGTAAGATCACCTTCCCAAACCGACATCCCAAGAGCAGCGAGGCGCTGAACGGTATCGGAATCGGTGTTGCGCACGAGGCCACGCACTGAGTGACCCGCTTGAAGGAGACGTTCTGCCAAACGTGAGCCAACATAACCGCCAGCACCAGCAATGAGATAACGCGCCATTGTCCACCTCATTATGTCGTAAGCGGGCACAACCAGCGACTCCGCTAGATGCGAACTATGCGCTTACACCCACTGCCTAGCGGCGCAGCGCATTCTATCCCGCTTTATCTGCTGCTATCTGCTCCGTCGGCGACGTTTAAGGCAAAAAGACCCAAAATTGTTCAAGAACGGAGATAGGGTTATTGTACCATCCAACCCATCAATTGGCTAGATCATGCTTTTGAGCATGTGCTTTTTTCCGCATTCTAATGCGATAATTTCTTTTAAATACGAAAATGTGTTCGCATTTCATTTTACACCGGTTTTCCCAAAGATATCCCAACTTATCCCACATTATCCCACATGTTTTTCTGGTTGTAACACCGAGGAAGCGGGCCGTATATGAGAGCAGAGTGTCAAGCGTTTTTCATGCGAGGCGGTAACCGTTTTAGGATGTTTGTTCTACTTTTCCACTCAATATCGAGTGCACTTTTTGTATCGTCAAATGGGCTGGACTGTATGTGTGGAATCCGCCGCATTTGACGGGCCGATCTTTCTTCTCTACAATGCCAAGTGAATTGAGCACCGCCGAACGATACTGAGGGTACACAGCGCATATGATTAGAATGCTGCATTTGGCTGATTTGCATATCGGCATGGAGAATTATGGCCGAGTCGACCCAACCAGTGGGTTGCACTCTCGACTTGTCGATTACCTGGAGCGTCTCGATGAGGCGATCGAGGTGGGCTTGAACGCCGGGGCCGATATTGTGCTGATCGCTGGCGACGTGTACAAGAGCCGTACGCCAAACCCAACGCATCAGCGCGAGTTTGCCAAACGTATCAATCGTGTGCGCCAAGCAGGCTTGCCCGTCGTGATCCTCACGGGCAACCACGATATTTCGCCCACAGCGGGCCGCGCTCACTCGATCGAGATCTTTGACACACTGATGGTCGATGGCGTGACGATCGCGGATCGGCCACGCAGCCACCTGATCGAGACGCGCGCAGGGCCACTGCAGCTGATCGCGCTACCCTGGGTCACACGCCACGCCCTGCTGACCAAGGAGGAGATGCGGTTGGCCTCCTTCTTAGAGGTCGAGGTAATGCTGATGCAGCGGATCGAGAATTTTGTGCGCACCGCCGCCGAGGATCTTGATCCGAATATCCCCACGGTGCTCACGATCCACGGCTCGATCGATGGGGCCACCACGGGCGCCGAACGCCAGATTATGCTCGGCAAGGACTTGATCCTGCCCCGTAGCTTGGTGACGCAGCCGGGCATCGATTATGTGGCGCTGGGCCATATCCACAAGCACCAGTCGCTGGGCGAGAATCCGCCGATCGTCTACCCAGGCAGCATCGAGCGGATCGACTTCGGCGAGGAGCACGAGGATAAGGGCTGCGTGATGGTCGAGTTGGAGAAGGACCGCACGCGCTGGCAGTTCCACAAGCTGCATGCCCGACCATTCGTAACGATCGATGTGGATGTGCGCAACAGTCCCGATGCACAGGCCCGCGTGGCGCTCGCTATCGAGAAGCGCGATCTACGGGATGCAGTTGTGCGTGTACGGGTGGAGGCTCGCGCCGATCAGGCCCCGCAACTGCGCACCGATGAGATCCAGCAGAAGCTTCTCGATGCTGGAGCATTCCACATCGCGACAATTGCGATTGAGGTGGAGCGCACGAACCGCAGCCGTTTGGGAGAGGCCAACAGCGATCTGCTCGAAGGGTTGACACCGCGCCGAGCGCTTGAGTTGTACCTTCAGGCCAAACAGACGCCACCTGATCGCCTCAAAGCACTGATGGAGGCCGCCGAGGAACTGTTCACCGAAGAATAGCTGAGGGTGTCCGCTTCGCAGACGATGCGACCAATGCCGGCTTCGGCTGCGGTAAACCTCTTTTCCAACATACAAACGGCTGGAAGGAGCGCATCCTGCCAGCCGTTTCGTGTCTTTCGCTTGGCTTGAGCTCAGCGCCTTTTGCGGCCAGTCGCCAGCAGGGCTTGACGTCGGTCGCGCCAGAGCATATTGCCACCCACACCCGCCAGGAAAATGCCGATAAATCCGTTCAGGGTGAGTGTGTAGAGCACCGGAATGCCCTGGGTTGGGCTGCGCCATTCGGGGGTGAGCAGCGCGAGGATCTGCGTGATGGTGATGAACAGGCCCAAGCCCAGGCCAAAGCGCATCAGGAACACCGCACTCGCATCGTGGTCACGGTTGATGCAGAACATCAGGAACACGCCCCACGCGCCCAACAGCACGATCGTGACGGCGGCATAGAGCAGCACACCCGTCGCATTCAGGAATCCCGCGATGATCCAGTAGTTCAACGCTACCCACGCAGCGAACGACAGCACGCTCAGGCCAAGAAACAGGCCCAACACCGAGCGATACCCGCCGATCACCAATGAGCTAAGCGCGTAGATCAACGCGAATAGGTAGAGCATCGCGGAGATGAACAGGCGGCTGATGCTCTGATCGGGCAGCTCACTCAGCCCAGGGATGGCGCTGAGGAACGGCAGTTCCTGGTGCACGGCATCGGCGATGCTCGGCATCAAGCCGAAGAAGCCCGTGTTCCATACCAACAGCACCAACACGGCGAACAGGAGTTGGCATACGATGAAGAGGACCGCCTCATTGCGTTTCACGCCAAAGATCGTTTCCATAGTTGCCCTGTCTTGTCATCTGCGAACGATCCGATGGTTACTCGCTAGCGGGCGTTTCGGCGGGCTGCTCGGGCAGCGGTTGGCCATCCGGCCCTAGGGACGGCAGTGTGACCTCACCATCTCGATCGTGCGCACTGATAAAGGCCAGCAGATCGGCCAATTGCTCGTCGGTCAGGTTCGGGAAGGCTGGCATGGCTTGGATGATGAATGGGCCGTGGCCAGCGTTGGGTTGAATCTCTTGATCGGCGAAGGCCGCGCCACCAAGCCTCACCCACTCGAAGAAGTTAGCGGGTGTGGCGGGCTTGCCGTTCGGAAGCGATGTCCCAAACGCCGCGTTACCCTCCGGCGAGAACTTGCCACCCAACCCAGGTGCGGGGATAGTGCTATCGGCGCTGGTCAATTGATGGCACGCGGAACACTGCGATGAAAAGATCACCTGGCCACGCCCGAACGGTGTATTAGCAGCGGCCTGTGCTAGCGCCACCGCCTCCGCAGTGGCTCGGTAGGAGACGGCTACGTTTTGGGCATCGGCGCTGATGCGCGGGTTGCCCGACTCGTCCCACCAACTCGAGACATAAGCGACGATATTGCGGATCTGGTCATCGCGCAGCGCACCGCCGAAGCGGTTGCTCCAAGCGGGCATGGCCGTGCCGCGCACACCCGACGTGACGGTGGCCTGCACGAAGTTCGTCACCGAGCCGTACTTGGCGAGGATGCCGTTCGGGCCATCAAGACGGTTCTGCTCCCTCAGCGTCACCAGCAGATTGTTGATGCGCGGCGCGCCCGCACTCACCCCGCCTTCGCCAACCAAGCCGTGACAACTCGCACAATACTGCTCGTAATCGGCGGCACCGTGGGCCAATAGCGTCCCTTCGAAGCGGGCCGCTCGCGCACTGAGCACATAATGTTCACGCACCCAAATATAGCCGAGCAGCAGCGTCGAACCGAGCAGAAAGAGCGTTGCGATCAGCAAGTTTCGGGTCATAGCATTCAATCCATGCTCAGGTGGCTAGCCGCATCGCCAGCCACCGATCGGCTACTGGGCCGGGAGATCCTTGGTGCGGCTGATAAAGCGAACGGTTTCGGGCTGTGGACGTTGATCGACGAACAGTTGCAGCGTCACCTTCTTCAAGGAGATCTGGCCTTGCTCGTCGAGTTGCCACGGCGCAATTGTCAGTGTGGCGCTACCACCAGCATCCGCGAACGCTTTATCGTGTTTAAGCCAATACTCCACATCCTCCTGGAACTCCTCGAAGAGCGCCACCGCCTCGGGCGAGAGCTGGCTGGCATCGCCCGCTACAAAACCACCCTGCCGCCCGTTGGCCGCCGAATCCCACGTGATCAACTGGTTCGGCAAGAGGTCGAACGGCACATGATCGGGCTTGCCCTCGCCCTCGCCGGGCACCCATTCGAAGACCAGTTCGCTCGTGGCTGTCTCCTGGATACCATACGAGGCCAAACCCGCGTAGGTCAGGAAACCGATCAGCACTGTGGCAACCGCCGCACCCGTCAAGGCCACTTTGCGATCCTTGAACTTACGGCTCGGATTGCGGTCGAGGTAAGGCAGCACCGTCAGCGCCACAAACATCACACCGAACAGCAGCAGGCCGAAGAAGAACTTATCGCCAACCTTGAGCATCCCTTGCAGGAACAGGAAGTACCAGGGTGCGCGAGTGTGTTGCGGCGTCACAAACGGGTTGGCGTGACTTTCGAGCTTCGCGTTCCAGATAAACTGGTTGATGAAGATCAGGCCGAAGGTCAGCACTGCGATCACCGCGATCTCGAAGTAGACCTGATCGGGCAGGAACGGGATCTTGCGGCGCGTGGGTGGCACATTGTCGAACAGTTCGTGGATGGGCGAGATCTCCTGCTTGCGCACGGCGTAGTAGTGCACGCTGATCAGGATGATGGCGACGCCGGGCAACAGGAAGATATGCAGCAAGTAGAAGCGCAGCAGCGTGCCCTGGCCCACATCAACGGCGCCGCGCAGCAGTTTGTTGGCCGCATCGCCCAGGCCGGGCGTGGCGTCGGCCATCGAACTGCCGATCGTGACCGCCCAATAGGCCAACTGATCCCACGGCAGCAAATAGCCGCTGAACGAGAGGAACAACGTGACCAGCAGCAGCACCACGCCCGTCACCCAGATGAACTGCCGAGGTGGTTTATACGAGGCCGTGATGAAGGTGCGCAGCATGTGCAGTGCCACGATCGCGACCATCAAGTGCGCGCCGAGCCGATGCACGTTGCGCATCAGGTTGCCCAGCGGCACGTCGGTCATGATCTGCACCATGCTGGGGTAGGCTTCCGCCGCCGATGGCACGTAGAAGATCATTAGGATCAGGCCGGTGATCGCCTCGACCATAAACAGGTAGAAGCTCAACCAACCCAAACCGGCGGTGTAATACCACGCGGTCGCTTCCTCCGAAAGCGAACGGGGGCGAATATGGTACCAAAAACTGTTGCTATGGACACGCATTCGGGGATTAGGACGCGGCGCAGGCTCGCCTCGCAGAATTGAACGCCATTCCTGCATGCCCATACTTGGGAAGAACGAACGCCCCACCTCGGCGATCCACGCCTGTAGGCGTTGCCGAGTGTTCGGGCGGTCGGCTGGCTGTGTCGCCATCGCACTACTCCCTCTACATATGGACGAAACGCGGTGTATGCTCAAGCGAACAACACTCGGGCGCAAGCATTAGGCGTGAGGATTCCCCAGCACCCGTTGGCCGGTGTTGACGATGATCGTGTCGTTCACTACTCGCACGCGGAACTGATCGAGATCGCGCGGAGCGGGGCCACGCACATATTTGGTGTTGCGTTCGTAGGTTGAGCCGTGGCACGGGCAGATGAAGCGTCGTTGAGGCGCATCGTAGGGCACGAGACAGCCAAGGTGAACGCATACTTGGTAGATCGCCATAATGCCCTCAGCATTCACCTGATTATCCTCGTCGGGTACGGGCTTAATCTCGGAATCGGGCGGCACCTTCACAATGTAGAACTTACCATCCGCATTGAGCTCCGGCGGATCATCAACGCTGTACTCACTCGCCTTTTTGCTCAATGTGAAGATACCGCCGAACGTGCCCGCTTTAATACGTGGGTACGCAAAACCGCCAGCGACAGGATACGTCTTGACGCCCGTATTAGGATCGACCGAGAGGGGAGGGACGAGCTGGCCCAGCAGAGGGTCGCCAGCCGGATCGGGGGCGGTGAGGAACACTAGGCCGCCAGCAGTCAATAGCGCAGCCGAGCCAGCCATTGCAACGGCAAGCACTTCGCGACGATTGATGCCCGAGCCTTTGGTGGTTGTTGTGGGGGTTGGCTTCTGCACACCAGATTTCGCTGAGATCGCATCCGCATCGGCTTGAGATATGATGCGCCGTCCTGCATTACGCGGTTCTGACATACGTTTTCTCCTCGTCTATGAAAGAGAATGTTGTCCAGAATGTGCGTTTCGGCTGCTGAGCGTTGGCAGGATTGTGGCAGAAGAAGGTTGTGTCTGAAATCTACAGACGTACGATATTCGCTTCGGAGATTGGTACCATGCCTAACTATAACATAAGCTTTTCAGAGCGTCAATTTCGATTATCAATTATAATTGGCCCTGTTCACATTTATTTATAGCATCTCGAAGCATTCCTCATTTATCAAAAATGAACAACAGAAAGATAGAAGAAACCTGTTTCAACTTGAGTATAATTCTGAGATCAATACATTTCTCAATCCAAATACATCCTATGTATGCTCTATTTACTGAACAGCAACGATTTGCCGTTTCGCTTCCAGCAACAATATGCGTTTTGTGATGTCGATGCGCTGCGTGCGGCAACCCATCGACATCACATGCTCCGAGACGTGTGGGATACGGTTCGGCGCACAGAAAAGCGCTCTTTGGCGTTCTATAGCTTCGCCTGCACGATCACTCGCCAAGCTCCAAATAATACATCGACGTGTAGCGCTTATCCTGCGTGGCGGGGAACTGCTGCACCTGCCCAAGGTACGAGATAGCGGTGTGGCGCTGGCAAGCTTCGCAAACATAAATGTCGTAGTGATGGCGAGCGCTGGCAGGATTCCCAATGGTGGCGTTGATCTCCAACGGTTCAAGCGACTCGCTCTGCTTGCACCAAGCGCAACTCACTGGATAGAGCAACACGTACTGCGGAGCGCGAAACCGACGGGGGTAAGCGAGCGCACGATAGCGGTGGGTTTGGTTGCCCCAACTGGCCTCGGCATTCAGTTGCTGGCATGCTCCACAGCGAGTGATCGTGTGCGGAAGGTCGAACTGTCGGTTGATCACCTTGGCCCGCTCCGTGAGTAACTCGGCAACCGCCGCTTGATTGCACCAACAACAAGCCGCAAATTGATCACTCATCGATACCTCCTTTACCCGCTGTTGGTGGTATTATACAAAGTGCCTCTAGACACATCCCCAATGTTATCGCCTCGTACTATGTAAAGTTGTAAAGCTTTTTCACAAATTTGTTAGCTGGCAAACTTGACAGCGCTTTCATCCTATGATAGACTTACATACTAGATGTAGAAACAAAACGAAAACATCCACACTATATATGGGTGCTTCAGTGAAGAAACTTCTGTCAAGTCAAATAAAACCTCAAGCAGACATAACGATCTCACTTGACCTAACGAAGTTTTTTATTTTACATATTGTGGTAGACTAACCACCTCCATCGAGTTGCCGACCACGCCCCGTCACCGCAACTCGGTGCTTTTTTTGTCTTTTTCCCCGGCCATTGCTCACCGATGAGCTGCATGGACGCTTGTCATAATGTTGTTAAGGAGGATCGCATGACTCAGCAGGCTCAGGCACCCGCTGCACTGACCGACATTGCCCTAACGGTGCTCAAGAAACGGTATTTGATCAAAGACGAGCAAGGGCGCGTAGCTGAAACCCCCGAGACCATGTTCCGCCGTGTGGCCGACACCATTGCATCGGTTGATGCGCGATATGGTGCCACCCCCGAGCAGGTACAGGCACGTTCCGATCAGTTCTACCGCCTCATGACCGAAGGTCTGTTCGAGCCGAACAGCCCCACGCTGATGAACGCAGGTCGCCCGTTGGGCCAACTCAGCGCCTGTTTTGTGTTGCCGATTGAAGACGATCTCAGCAGTATTTACGAAACCCTCAAACACCAAGCACTTGTTCACCAGAGCGGCGGCGGCACAGGCTTCAGCTTCTCGCGCTTGCGCCCACGCAACGACATTGTGCGCTCGACTATGGGCGTCGCTTCCGGCCCGGTCAGCTTTATGGACGTTTACAACCACTCCACCGAAGCTATCAAGCAAGGTGGCACGCGTTAAGGGTAGCGCGTGTAAAACCGCCCGAATTGCTGGGAAGCCCTGAAGCCTCTGGCTCCACAACGTGGCTGGTAACGGCGAGCGTGATGGATAAAAAAGTCCAAGGATTGGGTAATCAGCAGCCGAGCACTCCTGGCGACAGGGTGCGGGTTCAGAGACTATCGAACGGTTGTCACTCACAACTCAGTAGAGGCTGGCGTAGAGTAATCTCACCAGTCGGCGGGCGGCAGAGGATCGCAATCTGTACATTACCACATCTACTCGTTTTTGGCCTAGCACAACCCCAACCATTACCTATCACATATTGAACAGGGGGCTGGTTCGCACCCGATGGCAACCAGCACAGAGGCACTGTTTGCCTACGCGTAGCCAACCACAACGAGCAGGATTGTTGGAATGTATCTCGTATTGCTCAACTCTGATGATAAAGTCCGGCCTCACGTGAAAGCGTGAGAGTCAGGCAGAGATGACCTGACCCCGCATCTGCGGAGTAACAACGGCGAGAGGCGCAAACATGGGCATCCTGCGGGTTGATCATCCAGATATTCTGGAGTTCATCACCGTCAAGCAGGATCTGAGCAAAGTCACCAATTTCAACATCAGTGTTGCTGTCACCGATGTGTTTATGAAGGCGGTGCGGGAGGATACCACCTACGATCTGATCAACCCGCGCACGGGCGAGGTGCAGATCGCCAGCCGCTATGGCATCAAGAATCCGCTCACCGGGGAGATGTTGGTCGAGCCAGGCCAGCCGTGCAAGCTATCGGCGCGCTACGTGTTCAATCTGATCATTCAGTGTGCACACGCCACTGGCGAGCCGGGCCTGTTCTTTATTGACCGCGCCAACCAGTACAATCCGGTGCCACACCTCGGCGAGTATGAGGCCACTAATCCATGCGTTACCCGCGACACGTGGGTGCATACTGCCGAGGGTCCTCGTCAAGTGGCCGAACTTTTGGGAGTACCGTTCACCGCAATTGTTAACGGCGCGGAACACCAAAGCGACGAGCGAGGTTTCTGGTCTACTGGTATTAAACCTATTTACGTGTTACGCACACAGAAGGGCTATACGCTCAAATTAACTGGAAATCATCCAGTATTACGAGTTTCAGCAGTAAGCCGCAATGGTGAAGAAACCGAGTGGGTCGAGGCACAGCATCTTCAACCAGGAGATCAGATCAAGCTCCACGACCACCGCGAATTTACTCAGTGGGAGGGCAGTGGCACATTCGAGCAGGGATGGCTGCTTGGATCATTGATCGGCGATGGCAGCTTCAGTGAAGATCGTGCTGAGCTTTCATTCTGGGGTCCTGATGCTGAATATATGGCTCAACAGGCGTTTGGCATTGTAAAAGCTAACCTCAAGACTCGTGCTGATTTAGGCATCCAATTCATCGAGGAACGAGGTGAATATCGCGTACGCTCACATGGGTTGGCACACCTAGCTGCAGCGTATCAAGTTACTAGCGCACATAAATCGATCACCGATAGTATCGAACGCACATCCAGCTTATTCTATCGGGGTTTCTTACGAGGTTTATTTGATGCTAATGGCTCAGTCCAAGATGCTGGTGATAAAGGCATATCGGTACGACTCGCGCAATCCAACCAAGATCTGCTCGAGCGTGTTCAGCGCATGTTGTTGCGACTCGGCATTGTTTCAACAATCTATCTCAATCGCCGCGAAGCAGATGAGCGCTTGCTTCCAAATGGCCAAGGAGATTTACAAGCCTATCCAACTAAGGCACAACACGAATTGAGCATCAGCAAAGATAACCTACTTGTCTTTGCCTCATTGATCGGTTTTTTAAACCCCAGCAAAGCACAAGCGCTTAGTGCAGCGCTTGCCGCTCGCTCGGTACGAGGCTCTTATCGCGAACGTTTTATCGATGAGGTTGAATCGATCGTATTAAGCAGCGAAGCCGAAGTCTTTGATTGCAGCATCCCTGGCATTAATGCGTTCGATGCCAATTGTTTGTACGTTCATAACTGCGGCGAGCAACCGCTGCTGGCCTACGATGTGTGTAACCTTGGCTCGGTGAACTTGGGCGCGTTCGTCAAAGAGGGCAAGATCGATTGGGACGCGCTGCGCGAAGTGGTGCATATCAGCACGCGCTTCCTCGATAATGTGATCGACGCCAATCACTATCCGCTGCCCCAGATCGCCGAATTGTCGCAGCGCATCCGCCGCATCGGCTTGGGTGTGATGGGCTGGGCCGATATGCTGGTGCGCTTGGGCGTGCCCTACAACTCGCCAGAGGCGATCGAGCTTGGCCGCAAGGTAATGGCCTTCGTCGATGAGGAGAGCAAGGTCGCTTCGGGTCAGATAGCGCTCGAACGTGGGCCCTTCCCCGAGTGGGAGAAGAGCATCTGGGGGCCAGATGCCACCTGCGCCCGCGATAAGGACGGCAAGCGCATCCGCCCCGAGCGCCTGCTGCGCAACTGCAACGTCACCACCGTCGCGCCTACCGGCACGATCTCGATCATCGCCGGCTGCTCGTCGGGTATCGAGCCGCTGTTCGCCGTGGCGTTCTGGCGCTACCAGGCCGATTCGCGCATGCTCGACATCAACCCCGACTTCGTGGCGCGCGCCAAGGCCGAGGGTTGGTATTCCGAGGAACTGATGGGTTGCATTGCGGATACGGGCCACATTCACCACCCAGAAGTGCCGGAGGACGTGCAGCGCGTCTTTGTGACTGCGCACGATGTCACGCCCGAAGCGCATATTCGTATGCAGGCCGCCTTCCAGGAGTACACCGACTCGGCGATCTCCAAGACCATCAACTTCCCCTACGAGGCGACGCCCGAACAGGTGCGCGAAGCCTACGTGTTGGCCTTCGAGCTGGGCTGCAAGGGCGTGACGGTCTACCGCGACGGCTCGCGCTCCAACCAGGTGCTTTCGACTGGCGCGACGGGCAAGACCGAGGAGAAGCCGAAGGCCGAAGCGCCAGAAGCCGAGGCGCTGAAGCCCGAGGCACCTAAGGCCGAGGAGCAGTCCATCAAGCCGCTGAAGCCTCGCAGTGTGCCCGCCGACGGCTTGCCGAGCCACTCCTTCCCGGTCGAGACGCCGCTCGGCAAACTGCGGCTGTTCGTGACCGAGCTCGATGGCAAACCGTTCGAGGTGTTCGCGATCATCGGGCGGGCTGGCAGCGATGTGATGGCCTTCACCGAGGCGATCGGGCGGTTGCTCTCACTGGGCCTGCGCAGCGGCATCCCCGTGCGCCTGCTAGCCGAGCAACTACGCGGCATCGGCGGGTCGCGCACGGCGGGCTTCGGGCCATCGCGGGTGCGCTCGGTGCCCGACGCGATCGGCAAAGTGCTGCAGGATCATTATGTCTATGGCAACGGAAGCCCCAGCAGGATCGCCTACAGCAACGGGAATGGCAACGGCAACGGGAATGGAAACGGCAATGGGAACGGTCACGCGCCCGAGGTCAAGCTCGTCAACGAAGAGGACCTCTCGGAGCACACCGAGGTATTGCAGATCGGCGAGATCTGCCCCGATTGCCAGAACGCCTCGTTGATGAACGAGGAAGGCTGCCGCAAGTGCCATAGCTGCGGCTACGCCGAGTGCTAGCGCCAACGCGAAGGAGCGCCACTGTGTCAAACGGAACGACCGACAGCCAGCGCCCACCCGCGCCAGCACCCACCGACGAGGCCCGCGCGTGCCTCGCCGCCGTGCCCGACGACGATGAGAGTGTTTGCCCACACTGCGACACGCAGATGAAGCTGTGGGCCAACTACTACCGTTGTCCGAATTGCGGCTACAAAGAGAGCTGCTGCTTCTAAACGATAGCCGCTACGCAAAAGCCGATGGTTTTGATGAACCATCGGCTTTTTGCTGCTTATAATCCAATACGATTGAGTTAGAGGCCTTCTGAAAAGCATTCCAATGCGGAAGAAACGAACAATCAGGCGGGGCATAAGAGAAACCTGCTACGTTTTTTGATGTGTCCCTTTGCGAGAAGGTGGGATGCGCTATACGCGGAAATGTGCGTACTCACGAGCAACACGGCTGCTGCGCAAGCCCAAAGGGCCGATCGCGGCCCTTTGGAAACCCCGACCGGGGCTTATCGCCCCTGGACCCCAAGGAATCCGCTCTGTTAGGTGGGTATCGTTTGGTTCCTCGGTATGGTCCTTGTTCGGTGGTCTGTCTGCGTCTTTTGTGTTCTAACACGCACGTGTCTCTGCTCACAGCCTCCTGATGCTTTTCAGAAGTGCTCTTAGTGCATCGTTTTTTCACTGTTCTCATTGTCATTTCGAGCAAGCCGCTAGGCGACGCGAGAAATCTCATCGTCCTGCATTGCCATACGATTTGAGATCGCTCCCCAATCGCTTCGCTCAGGGCTTCGACCGTTCGAGATGACAGTGCTTTTCGTTGACAGGAAAGAGGCGCATCTACTCAATAGTGCGGTTCTGCATTGCTGCCGTAGGCTAAAACAGCTTGGATAGAGCTACTGTCCAACGGATTGGTAGCAGTTGCCATTAAACAGCTATTTTCCCCTATGCCAAAAAGGTAATCGGCGTTTTTCGATCCATTTTCAGATATTCTCATGCTCTTTCATTTATTTTGTTACTCAAATTATTGACGAATAACCTGATCTATGTCACAATACCACTGTTCCACATCATTGTTCCACTTGAGACGGCGAACTGAGGCTTGGAGGCAATGATGCTTCACACGCTCCGCATTGGTGCACGCATAGGCTCTGCAGACCCGTTCTGGGTGCAAACGCGCGAAGCTGTCTATCAATACGCCCAGCAACAGAACATCAATCTCATTCCGATCGATATCGGACGATCCTCCGAGCTAACACAGGACCGCGCCGCAACGATTGTTGAAGAACTACTCGCCCACGACCTCAACGCCCTGATCTGCTCGTATCTGCCCACCTATCTGATCCACCCGCTGCTGCAGGCCGGCCTCCCGATCATTCACCTGACCGAAACGCACATAACTCACCCACTGCTCGCCTCGACCCAGGGCTTCTACGAAATCGCGTACTCGGTCGGCCAATACCTTGCCGAACAGCTCGGTGGCCGCGGCAACGTGCTGGCGATCGGTGGGATGCTGGCGCGGGGCGGCGAGGATGGGCGTTCGCGGATCGCGGGCTTTCAGGCTGCCCTGCAGCACTACCCCGACATGCGCATGCACCACATCCCCAGCGCTTGGCGCTACGAACACGCCTATCCGCAGATCGTCGAAGCGCTGCGTCAATACACCGAGCCAATCGACGCGATCTTCGGCCTCTCCGATTCGTTGGCGCTCGCCGCCCGCGATGCAGGCCGCGCGCTCGGCGTCATCGACGCAAAGACCCGCATCGTCGGCATTAACGGCGACCCGTTGGCCCTCGCTGCGATCGCCGAAGGCAGCCTCACCGCCACCATCGACACGCCCGCCGCCGAGTTCGGCACTCGCGCCGTGGAACTGGCCTGCCAAGCCGCCCGCACAGGCCGCATACCCAACCAACTCTCGCACACGCCGCGCCTGGTGACCGCCGCAAACGTGGCCGAGATCGCTATGCAGAAGCTGATCGCGATAGCCGACCTGCCCAGCCGACTGGTGGGCGTCAACCGACGGCAGGAACAGCAGCGCCTCGCCCAACTCGAAACGAGCCTCGAGATCAACCGCCGCGTTGGCTCGGTGCTCAACCGCCAGCAAGTGCTGCACGAGATCTCCGAGCTGATCCGCGCCAACTACAACTACGACACCGTGCAATTTTGGCGTTGGCAACCGCAGGAACAACTGCTGATCGAGGATACGCCCAATGGTGAACGGCTGCGGCTCGACCAAGCCGAACTGTTCGCCCAAGCGCTCCGCCGCAACGAGCCGATCTTTGTGGCCGACCTGCATCACAACTCGCGCTTCCCGCGCAACCCGCGCCGCCCCTACATCCGCTCGCAGATCGCCGTGCCCGTCCGCCTTGGCGATACGATCATCGGCCTGCTCGACCTGCACAGCCGCCGCGTCACCCATCAGGATCACCAATCGCTGGCGGGGCTGCAAGTGCTCGCCGATCAGCTTGGCGTGCTGTTGCGCAATGCCGAACTGTACCAAGAAGCGCTGGCCGCCCGCGATGCCGCCGAGAAGGCCGATCAACTCAAGACTCGGCTGCTCGCTAATGTCACCCACGAGTTGCGCACGCCGCTCAACGTGATTCTGGGCTACAGCCAAGCCGCGCTGGCCACGCCGAATCCCTACCACATCACCCTGCCGCCTGCGCTGATCCACGACCTGCAACACATCTACCGCAGCGGCGAGCACCTCATCCGTCTGATCAACGACCTGCTCGATCTCTCGCGGGCCGAGATCGACGAGCTAGAACTGTTCCCTGAGCCGATCGCGCCGCAAGCCTTTCTCGAAGATGTCTTTCACACCTTCACCAACGGGCTGCCGTGTAAGCCAGGCGTGCAGTATCGCCTCAACCTCCCCCAGCAGATGCCGCTGATTCACGCCGACCCAGTGCGGTTGCGCCAGATACTGCTGAATCTGCTCAGCAACGCCAGCAAATACACCGATCAAGGGGAGATCGTGCTGGGGGCCGAGCTATCGCTGCCACACCTGCACATCTGGGTGTCCGATACGGGTTGCGGCATCCCCGTCGATTTGCAGGAGCAGATCTTCGAGCCGTTCGTGACCGGGCGCCGCGAGGACCAGCGCCCGCAGGGCATCGGGTTGGGGCTCACGATCTGCAGACGGCTGGTGGCGCTGCACCGCGGCACGATGACGCTCGAAAGCCAGCCGCAGCGCGGCAGCACCTTCCACCTCTACCTGCCGCTGCCCAGCCTCAGTGGGCAACCCGCCACCACAGCCAAACCCGGCCAAACGGTGTTGCTGCTGATTTCAGCGCGCGGCGCGCCCGATCCCGCCCTGATCGAGCTGAGTCGACGCAAGCATCTGCGCATCCAGCGCATCCAGGCGGGCTGCGACATCAACGCGCTGTTGGCCGACAATCACCCCGCCGCGCTGGCGTGGGACCTTGGACACACCACTCCCGCCGATTGGCAACTCATTCAGCAACTGCGCAGCGATCCGCGCATCTGCCAGGCGCCGTTCATCCTCTACGATCACGATCATTCGCTGATCGAAGCTTCTCAGGGCACGGTTGGTATCCTCAACAAACCGCTCAGTCCGAACACGCTGCTCGACCTGATCGCGACGCTGGATAGCACCAGTCACGCGCCGATCCTGATCGTCGATGACGATGCCGAGACGCGCGAACTGTACCGCAAACTGATCAACCAAGATATGCCGGAGCGGCCCGTGCGTTTGGCAGAAGATGGCGCGGCGGCGCTGGAGCAGCTCGCTCACGAGACCCCCGCGCTGGTGCTGCTCGACCTCAACATGCCCGGTATCGACGGCTTCGAGGTGCTCGAACAGTTGCGCAACAATCCGCGCACGCGGCAGGTGCCCGTGGTGATTATGAGCGGGCGAATCCTCTCCTTCGAGGAGTTAAAGCGGCTCGATCACAGCCGTGTGGTCTTCTACAGCAAGGATATCCTGGCCCAAGAGGAGGTTTCGGGGGTGGTGACCCGTGCGCTGAGCGGGAAGGAGACGCTGCCACAATCCACCAGCGTGGTCGTCAAACACGCGATCGCCTACATCCACCAGCACTACATGGCCGATCTCTCACGCCAACAACTGGCCCAGGCCGTTGGCGTCAGCCAGAACTACCTCAGCCAAATCTTCACCCAAGAGTTGGGCATCTCGCCCTGGGAATACCTCAATCGCTACCGCATCATGCAGGCCAAGACGCTGTTGCGCACCTCGAACAACAGCATCTCCGCCATCGCGGCGCACGTCGGCTTCGGCGACGCCAGCTACTTCGGGCGCGTTTTTCGCAAGTACATCGGCTGCTCGCCGCAGCACTACCGCGATCACCACTAGCGCTCGGCTGCCTCACTCTGCCATCTAAGCCATCTCAAGGCCATCGCAGGGCCTAGCGATAGCATACTTTTATCCGAATCGAGCATACTTTTGTCCGAGACAAGCGCTCGATGATCATATATCCTCAGTACATCACCCGCAACGCAATGAGATGGCAAAGATGCACCGCTCGATCCACACGGTTTTGATCATCGAGCACGACAACGCCACGCGCGAGTTGTACACCCGCGAGTTAGGCCGTGAATTCGTGGTGATCGCGTGCAGCGACGTGCAAGACCTGCGTGTATTGCTCGATACTCATCAGATCGATGCGATTGTTCTTGAGCCTGGTATTGCTGGCGGGCAAGGTTGGCAGGTGTTCGAGCAGCTCAAACAGGATGCTCGCACCCAAGCTATTCCGGTGATTGTGTGCAGCACCCTCGATGAACGCCGACGCGCCATGCAGCTCGGCGGCGTTGGCTACCTGATCAAGCCGGTGTTGCCCTCGACGCTCCTAGAGAGCATCCGCAAATTGAACAGCTAGCAGTTCGCGCTCCTGTTCGGTTAGCAGAGTAAGAACAGCGCTATGACAGAATCGATCAGCGTTGATACGACCAGCATTCTTACCATCGACAATCTCAAAACGTACTTTTTCCTCGAAAGTGGCACGGTCAAGGCCGTCGATGGCGTTAGTCTCACGCTCCAACGGGGCAAGACGCTTGGCATTGTGGGCGAATCGGGCTGCGGCAAAAGCATCACGGCGATGTCGATTATGCGGTTGCTCAAATCGCCACCCGGCAAAATCGTCGAAGGCTCTATTCGACTGCACCAACAGCACAACGGCAGCATCAAAACGGTCGATCTGGTGCAGTTGCCCGCCAACGGCAGCGTCATGCGCAGCATTCGCGGCGGCGAGATCGCTATGGTCTTTCAGGAGCCGATGACCTCGCTCAATCCCCTCTACACCATTGGTAGCCAAATCGCCGAGACCGTCCAACTCCACCAGCACGTCAGCCGCAAGGAGGCCTTGGGCCGCGCGCTCGAAATGCTGGAGAAGGTGCAGATCAACGATGCCAAACGCCGCCTGAACGAGTATCCGCATCAACTCTCCGGTGGTATGCGCCAACGGGTGATGATCGCCCTGGCGCTCTCGTGCAACCCCGCCGTGCTCCTGGCTGATGAGCCAACCACAGCGCTCGATGTGACGGTGCAGGCGCAGATCCTCGATCTGATGCGAACGCTGCAGGCCGATTTCGGCTCGTCGATCGTGATGATCACCCACAACCTCGGCGTCGTGTCGCAGATGGCCGACGAGGTGGCCGTGATGTATTTGGGCAAGATCGTCGAGCAGGCCAGCGTGCGCGAGCTATTCCATCACCCGTTGCACCCGTACACCGAAGGGCTGCTGAACTCGGTGCCTGTGTTGGGCAGGAAAGGGCGCAAGCGGCTCGTGCCGATTCGCGGCATGGTGCCCAGCCCCACCGAGACGATTCGCGGCTGTGCGTTCGCCGCGCGCTGCCCCCACGTGATGCGGATCTGCCGAGAGCGCAGGCCAGAACTCAACGAAGTCCGCGCCGGGCATACCGTCGCTTGCTGGTTACATCAGCCTGCGTAACCAAACATATTCACAACGAAGAAGCGCGTATTGACCGCTTGGATTCACTGTATCTCGCGTATCGGCCTCGCAGGGTTGGCCGATACACCGCAACCCAGTCGTCTTTAGCAACAATTTCAGATGCTCAAGGAGGAACAGGGTCATGGCAGATGAAACTCAACTCTCACGTCGTCGCTTTCTCCGTATCCTCGGCGCAGGCGCTGGTGCGAGCGTTCTAGCGGCGTGTTCGGCGGCGGCACCAGCCGCGCCAACCGCAGCACCAGGGGCAGAGCCGACCGCAGCAGCACCAGCAGCACCAACAGCGGCTCCCGCTCCAACAACGGCTCCGGCTACCGGAGCAACCGCAGCACCCGCGGCAGTCGAACTGCAAGGCCCCATCCCGTACCCACCCGGACAGGTGATGGCGGGTGGCCGCGAGCCGAAGCAGTTCACGCTCTCCGAAATGCTGCGCTACGAGAAGCTCCCCTCGTACAGTGAGCCGGAGTACATCACGAAGCTCGTGCAGGAGGGAAAGCTTCCACCCGTCGAGGAGCGCCTGCCGGAGACACCGCAGGTCATCCCGAACAGCTTCTTCTCGGATGGGCCGGGCGAGTACGGCGGCGTGATGCGCGATGTCTGGGCCGCCCCCACCGAGGGCTGGAACTGGGCCGCAGGCGTGAGCCAGGGCTGGTTCGGTATCGAGGCGATCGTGCAGGAGCCGCTGCTGATGACTGGGCCGATGTGGCTCCGCAGCGATGCGCTCGAACCAGTGCCTAATCTCGCGACAGGGTGGGAATGGTCGAGCGATGGCATGAGCCTGACGATGCCGCTGATCAAAGGGCTGAAATGGTCGGATGGGCATCCCTTCACCGCCGACGATGTTATCTTCACCTGGGAAGATATTATCCTCGATCCGGGTGTGATAAAGGCGTGGACCAAGCGCAGCGCTTGGCAGCTTGAGGGCACAGACATTACGCTCGAAAAGATCGACGATTACACCATCAAATGGACGTTCCCGGTCAGCAAGCCTGCCTACAAGCTGTTCGATATGAACGAGCTGACCTGGTCGGTCGCGCCGCGCCACGTGCTCGAACCATTCCACCCCAAGTACAACCCCTCATCGGACTACCAAAAGTTCCAGGATGCGCTGCCGCCGAATGCGTTGCCCGTGGTGACGCTGGGGCCGTGGGTGCCGGTGCAGTACAAGACCGATGAGATTATGGTCTTCCGCCGCAATCCGTACTACTGGAAGGTCGATGAGAACGGCAAGCAGTTGCCCTACCTCAACGAGATCATTTTCGAGAAGGCCAACACCGGCGTCATCCGCACCTCGAAGGTGATCGCGGGCAGCGCCGACCACACGAACGTCGAGAATCCCTCGACCTTCCGCGAGGTCGCGACCCGCGCACAAGACCCCGATGCGCCGTTCCGCGTGGAGTGGGGGCCGGAGACGTTGGGCTTCTCGCTGTTGCTGAACCAATCGCTGTACTTGGGCGCCAACGATGACCGCGCCAAAGCGCTGCGCGAGTTGTTCCGCGATACCCGCTTCCGCCGCGCGCTCAGCCAGGCGATCGACCGCGACGGCATCGCCCGCTCGGTGGCCGATGGCCCGTTCTTCCGCGCTTGGCCCGGCGGCCTGTACCCCGGCTCGCAGTTCTTCGATATCGATTCGACGATCTACTACCCCTATTCGGTCGAGACGTCGAAGGCGTTGCTGGCCGAGATCGGCTTCACCGAGACCGACAGCAACGGCATTCTGCTCTGGCCGAGCGGTCCGCTCCAGGGCCAGCCGTTGGTGATCGGCCTGACCGCCATCGAGGACGCCGACGGCGCGCCGACCATTGCCGAAGCGCTCGTCTCGCTGTTCAAGCAGATCGGCATTCAGGTCAATTACCGCAAGATCCAGGGCAACGTGCGCTCAGATGCGGTGCCCAAGGGCGATTGGGAGATGCACGTCGATCGCATGGGCCAAGAGTTTGGTGTGCCGAACGTTCGCTCCCGCGACATCGCGCCCATCACGCTCGAATCGCCTTCGTGGAATCGCGGTGCCGAGGGTGTCGAGCGACCGCTGCAGCCCTTCGAGGAGGAGATGGTGTCGCTGGTACGCGCCTTCGCCGCCGAGCCGGATAGCGCCAAGCAACTGGAGATGATGAAGACCTACCAGCGCTTGCACACCGAGAACTGCTACACCATCGGCATCATCATCGGGCGCTATGGCTTGGGCATGGCCAAGACGCTCAAGAACGTGCCGATCGGCGCGCCTGCGTTCCTGTACCAATGGGACTACAACAATTTCATTCCCGAGCAGTTCTGGATCGCGCCAGAGGATCAGGACAAGGTCCCCGAGACGCAGCCGGACACCATCCCCGAATACACGAGCTAACGCTGTACAACGGTTGGGTGGCGCGAGTGCAACCATTCGCGCCACCGCTCACTATTGGGTTCATGCCGCCATTGGCGCAACCAGAGGCAACGTATGATCAAATTTATCACCATCCGTCTGCTCTCGATAATCCCCGTGCTGATCGGGGTGAGCTTGGTCGCGTTCGCGATCATTCAGTTGCCGCCGGGCGATTTCGCCAGTAGCTACAAAGTGAACCTGCTCAACAACGGCGTCAGTGAACAGGAAGCCGAACGCCAAGCGCAAGCGATTCGCGAGCAGTACGGCCTCGATCAGCCAATACACATCCAATGGTTTCGTTGGGTGGGTGGCATCATCACCAAGGGTGAGTTCGGCTATTCCTTCGCCTACAAGAAGGATGTTAGCGAGTTGATCGCCGAGCGGCTGCCGCGCACCCTTGTGCTGGCGCTCGCATCCCACTTGATCTCGACACTGTTGGGCATTGGCATCGGCATCTACGCGGCCACGCATCAGTACAAATGGGGCGATATCGCCTCCACGATCTTTGCCTTTTTAGGCACCTCATTGCCGCGTTTCTTTGTGGCGCTGGTGATCCTGTACCTTCTGGCGTTCTCGATCGGCGCGTCGCATTTCACCAATTTCAACTCGCCGCAGTACGCCTTCGCGCCCTGGTCGTGGGCCAAATTAATGGATACGCTCAGCCATGTGTGGCCGGTGATCGTGGTGGCGGGCTTCGGCGGCATCGCGCTGAACATGCGCGTGATGCGGGGCAACCTGCTCGATGTGCTGAATATGCAGTACGTCACAACGGCGCGGGCCAAGGGTATGACCGAGCGTTCGGTGATCTACAAGCACGCCACGCCCAACGCCCTGCACCCAATCATCATGTACCAAGGCACGGTGCTGCCCTACATGTTGGCGGGCGAGCTTGAAGCGGCGATTGTGTTGGGCCTGCCCACGCTCGCGCCGATGTACTACGGCGCGCTGCTCAACCAGGATATCTACGTTGTCGGCGGGTTCCTGTTGATCTATAGCGTGCTGTTGGTGGTCGGCAATCTCCTGGCCGATCTCGTCCTCACCTTGGTCGATCCACGAATACGGTTCGATTAGCGCTTCTGGTTCGGGTTCAACCATTCACACACGGAGTACACGGTCATGGAGCAGAGCATCGAGCGTCCAGCACCGAACATCTTCGCACAGCAAGAGGAGCAGCGTGAGAGCTACACCGCGCTGGTCTGGCGGAAGTTTCGCAAGAGCAAGATCGCGATTGTGGGCGGCATGCTCACGATTATGTTGACGATGATGGCGATCTTCGCTGATTTTTTATCGCCGACCGATCCCGTCACGCCGAACATGCAGTACGCCTACTCGCGGCCTCAACAACTCTATTTCATCTCGTCGGATGGGCAGTTGCACCTGCGACCGTTCGTGTTCCCGCAGCAGCAAGTGCTAGATCCGGCCACCTTCCTGCCCTCCTGGCAGCCCGATTTCAGCCGCCCCACGCCTGTCAAATTCTTTGTGCAGGGCTATGAATACAAGCTGCTCGGCATCTTCCCAAGCCGCCTGCATCTCTACGGCGTCGAGGATGGGCAGACGATCTTCCTGCTGGGCACCGACAAGTTCGGGCGCGATCTGTGGGGGCGCATCTGTTTGGGTGCCCGTATCTCGCTGGCGCTCTCGCTCGTCGCCACGCTGATCATCGTCACGATCGGCTCCACGCTCGGCATCATCTCGGGCTACTACGGCGGCTGGATCGATAACCTCATTCAGCGTGTGATCGAGTTTCTGCAGAGCTTCCCAAGCCTGGCGCTCTGGCTGGCGCTGGCCGCCGTCATCCCGATCACGTGGGATCAGACGCTGATCTTCATTTCGATGTCGGCCATCTTCGCGTTGCTGGGCTGGACTGGCTTAGCCCGCGAGATTCGTGGCAAGACCTTAGCGCTGCGCGAGACCGACTTCATCTTGGCCGCCAAGGAGATGGGCGCCTCCGATCGGCGCATCATCTTCCGCCACCTGCTGCCGAACTGCCTCAGCCACATCATCGTGGTGATGACACTGACCGTCCCGTCGATCATTCTGGCCGAAAGTTTCCTCAGCTTCCTGGGCATCGGCATTCAGGAGCCGCTGGTGAGCTGGGGCACGATGATGCGTGAAGCGCAGAGCATCCAGACGCTGGGCAGCAACTTGTGGCTGATCTGGCCCGCGTTCTTCATCTTGTTGGCCGTGCTGGGCTTCAACTTCCTTGGCGATGGCCTACGCGACGCCGCCGATCCCTACTCGATCGTCTAGCCGACGCGCCACATCACGACGGAAAAGAGCATGATCACAAATCAACAACCGATTCTTGAAGTCAAGAACCTCAAGCAATACTTTCCGATTCGCCAAGGTGTGTTTCAGCGGGTCGTAGGGCATGTTAAAGCCGTCGATGGCGTCAGTTTCACCCTGCGCGAGCAAGAGGTGCTGGGCTTGGTGGGCGAATCGGGCTGTGGTAAAACCACCACGGGCCGCTCCATCCTGCGGCTCTACGACCCAACCGACGGCGAGGTGTGGTTCCACAAAGAGAACGGCGAGCGGGTCGAGATCGCAAACATCAACAAGAAGGAGATGAAGCCCATCCGCCGCGAGATGCGCATGATCTTCCAAGATCCGTTCAGCTCGCTCAACCCCCGCATGACGGTGCGCGACCTGATCAGCGAGCCGCTGGTGATCCACAATATCGCGAGTGGCCGCGAGCTCGATGATGTGGTGGCGCAGTTGATGCGCAATGTCGGCCTCGACCCGAACTACATGCAGCGCTACCCGCACCAGTTCTCGGGCGGGCAACGCCAGCGCATCGGCTTGGCCCGCACGCTCGCGCTCAACCCGCGCCTCGTCATCGCCGATGAGCCCGTGTCGGCGCTCGATGTCTCGGTGCAGGCGCAGGTGCTCAACCTGCTGCAGGAGTTGAAGGAGCGGCTTGGGCTGACGATGATCTTCATCGCCCACGATCTCTCGGTGGTTGAGCATATGTGCGATCGCATCGCCGTCATGTACGTCGGGAAGATCGTCGAACTGGCCGAATCCGAGACGCTGTTGCGCCATCCGCTGCATCCCTACACCGAGGCGTTGATCTCGGCGATCCCACCCGCCGATCCCGATATTCGGCAGCGACGCATTATGCTCTCCGGCGAGATCCCCAGCCCTGCCAACCCTCCCGAGGGCTGCGTCTTCCACACACGCTGCCGCTATGCGAAGGACATCTGCAGAACGACGCCACCGCAATTGGTTGAGGTGGAGCCGGATCATCAGGTGAGCTGCCATTTTGCGCGGGAGCTTCACCTCCAAGGGATCGAGGTGGCACCATGACTTCAGCTAGCCGTGGTTTCGCCGTAATGGCATATCTGCTCAGCATACCAGGCGCGCTCATAGCACTGCTGTTGCGCCGAGATGATCCGTTCATCGTGTATCATGCGCGACAATCGCTGGCGATTCATCTAGCAATCCTTGCCGTGCCGCTCATGTGGCTCGTCATCGCATGGATTACGGCATGGATACCGCTAGCCGGTGTGATTGTTGGGCTTACGCTGTTTGCTCTGGTGATCGCTGCAGAGATCGGCCTCGCCATTAGTTGGCTTTTCGGCATCATCAACGCGGTGCGCGGCATCGCCAAACCGGTTCCACTGGTGGGTGGTTGGGCGCTCCGACGTAAGCCGAAAGCTGAAACAGACAACAACACCGAGGAAGAAATCGTTGGTGAGTTGCTCGAAAGGACACATATTCCCGATGCCTAAAATCACCTTCATTGGAGCCGGTAGCGTGGTGTTCACCCGCAACCTGTGCAGCGATCTCTTACTCACCCCGTCGCTCCAAGCCAGCACCATCTCGTTGATGGACATCGACCCGCAGCGGCTTGCACAGGCCCGCGACCTCGTTCAAGCGCTGATCGACCGACGCGGCCTCGCAGCGCGCGTCGAGGCGACCACCGATCGTCGCGAAGCCCTGCGCGGTGCCGATTACGTGATCACTACGTTCCAGCAGGGCGGCCTCGAAGCCTACGCGCTCGACATCGAGATTCCGCAGCGCTACGGCATCGAGCAGTGTGTTGGCGATACGCTCGGGCCGGGCGGTGTGTTTCGGGCGTTGCGCACCATCCCTGTGTTGATAGAGATCGGTCACGAACTCGACCAAGTGGCGCCGAACGCGCTATTGCTCAACTACGTCAACCCGATGGCGGCCAACTGTTGGGCCTTCGAGCGGGCCACGGGCCGACCGCACGTGGGGTTGTGCCACAGTGTGCAGGGCACCAGCGAGATGCTCGCCAAGTGGATCAACGTGCCCTACGACGAGGTGGTCTTTCGGTGCGCGGGCATCAATCACCAAGCCTTTTTCCTCGAATTTCGGCGCGGCACCACCGATCTCTACCCGCTGATTTGGGAGGCCATTCAGCACAGCGAGATCGAGGGACAGGAGCCAGTTCGCATCGAGATGATGAAGTACTTCGGCTATTTCGTCACCGAGTCGAGCGGGCACGCCAGCGAGTACCTGCCGTACTTCCGCAAGTCCGCGCAACAAGTGAACGAAGAGCTCGTGCCGCGCTTCACCGACCCGGTCAACTCCTGGTACGATTTCGGGCGCAGCGGTGGCTACCTGCGACACTGCTTGGAACGGCTTGAGCACGCCCAAGCGGATTTCGATGAGCTAATCGCAGGCACGAAGGCGCCACCCACGGTGCGCTCTCACGAATACAGTTCACACATCATCGAGGCGATTGAGACCAATCAACCGACGCGCATCAACGGGAACGTCCCCAACCGCAACCTCATCCCCAATCTGCCGCAGGGGTGTTGCGTGGAGGTGCCCTGTTTGGTGGATGGCAACGGCATTCAACCCACGCCGGTACACGACTATCCGCCCCAGTTGGCTGCGCTCAACCGCACCAATATCAACGTCCAAGAACTCATCGTCGAAGCGGCCATCAATGGCAAACGCGACGCGATCTATCACGCAGTGATGCTCGACCCGCTGACAGCAGCAGTCAGCACACTGCCTCGTATTCACGCAATGGTCAGCGAAATGCTCGAAGCGCAGGCCCGCTGGCTACCACAATTTTCATAAAGGGATCAAACACATCATGGCAAAAATCACATTTATCGGCGCAGGGAGCACCGTATTCGCTCGTAACCTGCTCAATGATATTCTCGGCTTCCCTGAACTGGCCGATAGCACCATCAGCCTGTTCGATATCGATCCAGAGCGTCTGAAGACCTCGGAGATCGTCGCCAATAAAATCGCCAAGTCCGTCAACGGGAACCCGACCATCGAAGCCACCACCGACCGCCGCCGCGCACTCGATGGCGCCGATTATGCGATCTGTATGATCCAGGTGGGCGGCTACAAGCCCTCCACCGTCATCGATTTCGAGGTCCCCAAGAAGTACGGCTTGCGCCAGACCATCGCCGACACGCTCGGCATCGGCGGCATCTTCCGCGGCCTGCGCACCATCCCAGTGCTGCTCGACATGTGCCGCGATATGGAGGAACTCTGCCCCGACGTGACGTTCCTGCAGTACGTCAACCCGATGGCGATGAACTGTTGGGCGATCAACCGCGCCACCAAGATCCGCACGGTGGGGCTGTGCCACAGCGTGCAGGGCACCGCGGGCGAACTCGCGCGCGACATCGGCGTGCCCTACGAGGAGATCAACTACATCTGCGCGGGCATCAACCACATGGCCTTCTACCTGAAGTTCGAGCGCAACGGCGAAGACCTCTACCCACGTATTCGCCAAGTGATCGACGAAGGCCGCGTGCCGGATTGGAACCGCGTGCGCTACGAGATCTTCAAGCGCGTGGGCTACTTCGTCACGGAGTCGAGCGAGCACTTTAGCGAGTACACGCCGTGGTTCATCAAGCGCGACCGCCCCGACCTGATCGAGCGATTCAACGTGCCGCTCGACGAGTACATCCGCCGCTGCGAGAACCAGATCGCGGAGTGGGAAGGGATGCGCGTTGCGCTCGAAGATCCCGATCCCCAGGCGATCGTGCGCTACGAGCAGCGCGCCCGCAAGGAGCGATTGGAGCGGATCGCCGCCAAAGACCCGGTGCGCGCCGAGCAACTGCGCAAAGAGTGGGAGGAAGCCGCGCAGAATCACACGGTGCGCCATTCGGGCGAGTACGGCTCGCTGATCATCCACTCGATGGAGACGGGCCAACCCCGCGTGATCTACGGCAATGTGGCCAACAACGGCCTGATCGATAATCTGCCGCAGGGCTGCTGCGTCGAAGTGCCGGTGCTGGTGGATAAGAACGGCCTGCAGCCCACCAAGATCGGCATGCTGCCGCCGCAACTGGCCGCGATGATGCAGACCAACATCAACGTGCAGGCGCTGACCGTGGAGGCCGCGCTGACCCAGAAGCGCGAGCACATCTACCACGCCGCCATGCTCGACCCACACACCGCCGCCGAACTCGACCTCGACCAAATCTGGTCGCTCGTCGATGATCTGATCGAGGCGCACAGCGGCTGGCTGCCGACCTACAGCTAATCCTGCAACGAACACAAAGGTGGGCTGCTTCCAACGCAGTCCACCTTTTTGCTTGCCAGAAACTGGCGCTTGAGCGAAGTCGCTACCACATCAGAAAGATTGCTTACAAAATAGGCGCGCGAAAGCCCACACCCTTTAAGGGTGGGATGAAGCGCGTTGCTGGTGTGTAGATGAGATTTGTATATCTACACAAGACGTGGTATACTGTTCTCTATGAAACAGATGTACCACTCCAAAGACACCTGCGTGTATCTGGTCAACTACCACCTGATCTGGTGCCCCAAACGGCGGCGCAAAATCCTAGTGGACCGACTGAAAACACGCTTGGACGAACTGATCCGCGAAACGGCACCCGCGTTGGAGTGCGAGATACTGGCACTCGAAATCTTGCCCGATCATCTCCATCTGTTCGTTTCGACAACGCCGCGCTGGGCGCCCAATCAGATTGTAGGTCGCTTCAAGGCCAAAACCAGCCGTATCTTGCGGCAAGAGTTCCCCTTCCTGCAACGGATGCCGTCCTTGTGGACTCGTTCGTATTTCTGCTCGACTGCTGAATATATTTCTGCCGATACGATTCGCCGCTATATCGAAGCACAGAGCACACGCGATTGAAAACGTTCGTCTACAAGCTGCGTCCGACGCCCGCGCAGGCGGCCATCTTGACTGAGACGGTGGAAACCTGCCGCCATCTCTACAACCACGCCCTGAGTGAGCGCAAGACCGCGTATCAGGAGCGCGGCGAGTCAATTGGCTTTGCCCGTCAGTCTGCCAGTTTGCCGTCCTTGAAGCGCGAATCGCCGTATCTGCCGCGTGTCCACTCCCAGGTACTTCAAGACGTGTTGCATCGTGTGGATCGCGCGTTTCAGGCGTTTTTTCGGCGAGTCAAATCCGGCAAGAAGCCGGGCTATCCACGCTTCAAGGGCAAGGGCTGGTACGACAGCTTCGCCTATCCGCAGTGGCGCAACGGCGTCAAACTGCAACAGGGACGGCTCATCCTCTCCAAGATCGGCGCGCTCCGGCTCCACAAGGACCGCCCTCTTGAGGGCGCACCCAAAACCTGTACTATCGTTCGCAAGGCTGATGGTTGGTACGCGAGTATCGCGTGCGAGGTTGCACCGTCGCCGCTTCCAGCCACCGGCAGGGCCATAGGCATCGATGTGGGACTGGAGTCCTTTGCAACACTGTCGAATGGGGCGCAGATCGCGAACCCCCGCTACTATCGAGCCGCCGAACGCAAGCTGAAACAGGCACAGCGCCGTCTTAGCCGCCGTGTAAAGGGAAGCAATCGTCGCCGCAAAGCGCGCGAGTTGCTGGCAAAGGCACACCTCAAGGTCAAGCGAGCGCGACAGGACTTTGCCCACAAAACCGCTCGTGCGCTTGTGAACGACTACGAGCATATTGCCCTTGAGAAGCTGAACATTCGCGGGATGCTACGCAATCATCC